>JGI24713J26584_10000050_pt1 | contig 65911 bp, 52 predicted proteins | sample BioPla4DNA1_FD_26584 | JGI IMG/M metagenome (IMG submission 26584) | reverse complement strand
CCAGCCGTAAGGTACTTCCTTGATGACAAGCGGATTCGCAGGCTTNCGAGGCAAACTACTCCGAGGCTTACCTGCCTGCTCAGAACATGTGAGCATTTACTTGCCATTCTAGTCGAGTAGCGATGCTGGCAACAAAGGCACCATAACACGGTCTCGAACTCAAGGTCTTCCCCAGTTCAGACCAGTGCTCCAAACAATTGCCAAAAATCGCAACCCATTAATGCAAGATTTATACAAGAAGCCTCGACAACGGCGGGAAAATTGATCATAATAGGATCAACAATCCAGCCAGACTCAGCCAGGCACGATGCTAAGGCACCTTTCTTTCCACCCTGCACGGGCTTGCGGTGGGTATTTTGGGCCTTGATGGGCGTTCTCGGCGACCTCCCAACGGGCAGTCAGAGGAGGGATGACTGTGGTAGGTGGTTTCGAGAAATCGGTGTTCTCGCGTCAGGGCCCGGGGGTTCATTTGTGTGAACTCAGGGCAGGAGTATTGCCGCTCTACGTTACGTTGCCGATTGCGTTTGTCTGGGGATTTCTGCTGTCGTTGTCTCCGTGGGTTCTTGCAAACGTCCTTTGGTTGGTCCTCTTTGTGGCATCCAAAGGAGCTATGTTCACTGTACCCGTCGCGGGCACAACCTTGTTGTCTATGCTGAAAACTGTATGGCCGTATGGCCTCGCGTTCGGTGCAGTGTGCATTGTGGCTTCGCTGTTGAGGCGGTACTCCGCCAGGCGAAACAAGTACGTGACATTCATGATTGGGCAACTAGTTGAGTTTCGAGCAAGCTATGGAGAGATAGCTCTCAGCATCGGTATAGCTGCAGTGTTGCTAGCGATGTCCGAAACTGCTAGACAGCTCAATGTGCTAGTCGTGATGTTGGCATGGGTTGCAGGCGTTATTCTACAGGACTGCCAAGACTTCACCCTCAGTGCCTATGCCCGGCTGACAAAGAACCAGGCAGCCGAAAACATCTATTCTGTATGGGAACTCCTTCGCAGAAGAGACGATGCTCGCAGCGCCCGGATCAAAGAAGTAGGCGCCCTGTCTGGCGGACGAACCCTCACGCTAAACGGAATCATTCCTGATCAGCAGACTCTGAGCTTCCTCAGCAGGCTTCCGCTGCTCATTCGCGGCGTAGACCGAGTCATCGTCAACGGGCAAGAGCTGCACCAAGAAGCCGCGTTCGGGCACCAACAGAATGAGTTGGATACTAGACAGCCTACAGGGAAGAACTGACGGGTATCGAACACTCGTTTGAGATACCTCAGGACGCTGAAATCACGACTCTTGTAATCTCAGACATCCTTAGGGCATATGGAGAGTTTGACAACTCATATCACCTAGGAGCAAGGACCAAACCCTCACCCTTAGCGGATGAGTTCGACTATACCCGCTTTAAGTCGCTCCTGCAAGGCCAGAGGCTCGAATCCCTATCTGCAAAAGCGCTTCTTGCGACCGAACAGCGCATACCTGGGCTAGGCAACGGTGTCTTGCAGGATATCTTGTGGACAGCCCAGATCCACCCCAAGCGCAAGGTCTCGACGCTGTCTAAAGAACAACTGCATACGCTGTTCGACTCTGTCAAATCAGTGCTTAGGGAGATGGTTGATAAGGGCGGAAGAGATACTGAGCGTGACCTATTTGGCAACCCGGGTGGATACGAGACTGTGCTGAGCAAAAAACCGTAGACAGTCCGTGTCCTGCATGTGGCTCGCTGATAAAGAAGGCTGCGTTTCTTGGCGGCAGCATATACTTCTGCGAGCAGTGCCAACCGCTCTAGACCACCTCTACTCGCGCTGATCACTACTTAAGCGCCTTCCCGGCTCGCATAAAGGAATCGCCGTAGATCGGCCTAGCACTAATCTACACCTAATCAATCGTAATGGTCAGATATACAGCAAATGAGCCCGCAATAGTGAGCGACGAGGAGCCCATAGCCTGAGACACCGCATGTTGGGGATTGATCGCCGCTGACGCCAGTGGTATGCTCAGCCTAAACACTACATTCCCAACTAAGTTGATAAACATAGTCTACTATATGGCGCGCATCTATCTTCTTATCCAGAGAAGGCGAGGGACTGGCCCAATGACCCTTCGGCAACCGCCATCAGACGATGGAAAGGTGCCAATTCCAGCCGGCACTATGCCGGAAAGATGAGAAGAGAGGGCGGTTTTGAACCCTCTTCTCATCGAAGAGGGTTTTCTCTTAGGAGGAATGACAAGATGACCGACAAGCTCAGCTGCTCATTCGACACGACCGCAATCCATGGCGGACAGACGATTGACTCCGCTACAAAGGCCAGAGCTGTTCCGATCTACCAGACGACCTCGTACGGGTTTGACTCGTCTGCCCATGCAGCCGACCTCTTCAGTCTGAAAGATACCGGCTACATCTACACGCGACTAGGAAATCCGACCACAGACGTGCTGGAAAAGAGGCTGGCACAGCTTGAGGGCGGCAGTGCCGCGCTGGCTGTCTCGTCAGGCCAGGCCGCCATCACATTAGCCATTCTCAATCTAGCGAAGGCAGGAGACAATATCGTATCCTCCAGCTTCCTGTATGGGGGCACTTACAACCTATTTCACCACACGTTTTCAAAGCTCGGGATTACAGCTAGACTGGTGGACACCTCCGATCCAACCAATGTCGAAAAAGCCATAGACGACAAGACCAAGTGTGTCTATCTAGAGTCCATTGGAAACCCCAAAAACAACGTAGACGACTACGAAGCCATCGCAGAGGTCGCTCACAAGAACGGCATACCTCTGATCGTAGACAACACTGTTACTACCCCCTACCTCCTGAGGCCTTTTGGGCTCGGTGCCGACATTGTGGTGCACTCACTGACGAAGTTCATCGGCGGCCACGGCACCTCTATCGGCGGGGCGATCGTCGAATCAGGCACGTTTGACTGGGACAATGGGAGATTTCCGGACCTAGTCGAGCCGGATCCTTCGTACCATGGGATTTCGTGGCACCAAGCGTTCGGCGGAGACAGAGAGTTGGGAACGAAAAGCACTGCTTTCATAACAAAGGCTCGCTGCCAGCTCCTGCGCGACCTCGGCCCGGTCCTTTCTCCGTTTAACTCGTTTCTAATCCTGCAGGGGCTCGAGACACTTCACCTACGCATGAGCAGACACTGCGAAAACGCCCTCAAGGTGGCAAGGTGGCTCGAAGGACACCCGAGTATAGCATGGGTCAACTACCCGGGGCTAGAAAGACATCCTGACCACGACAGAGCACGCAAGTATCTGACCAACGGTTTTGGCGCAATCATCGGGTTTGGGATCAAGGGCGGGTACAGCGCCGGGACAAAGCTGATAGACTCCGTTCGGCTCATTTCTCATCTGGCAAACATCGGGGATGCCAAGACGCTCATCATACATCCGGCTTCGACCACTCATCAACAACTGTCGCCAGAGGAGCGAGCAAAGGCAGGTGTATCCGACGAGTTCATCAGACTCTCTGTCGGAATAGAGGACCCGGAAGACATAATCGCTGACCTTGATCAGGCGATCCAGGCTAGCCAGTCGTAGGGAGGAGGTGCAGGGATGGCAATAGCGGCTTACCGAGTCTCGCGAGTCAGAAGACGGGACTACGACCCGCCGGATTCACCGACGTCTGTCGGGTATGTCAGGTCGTCTTTGGCGAGGCTGGCAGACCAAGAGAATCCCCTAGTTCTCCAATGCGGCAGGCCGTTTTGGCCGATCGATGTCACATACGAGACATATGGCAAACTAAACTCCGACCGAGACAACGCTATTCTTGTTTGTCACGCGCTGTCAGGCGACGCACACGCGGCAGGTTGGGATCCTGATGCCCTTGAGCAGGGCCGACCTTGGAGAGCAGACAGGCCAGGATGGTGGGACTCAATGATCGGGCCAGGCAAAGCGCTCGATACCAACAAGTACTTCGTCGTGTGCTCAAACGTCCTTGGAAGCTGCTATGGAACAACCGGACCCTCTTCTACCGACCCTAGTTCGGGCAAGCCCTACGGATCAAGCTTCCCAGTTGTCACAGTAGGTGACTGGGTCAGGCTGGAGGAGCGCCTTGTCACCCACCTCAAGATTGACAAGCTAAAGGCAGTCATCGGTGGATCGCTTGGAGGCCAGCAAGCACTAGAGTGGGCTCTCGCCTATCCGGAGAGGGTAGAAAGCGCGATCGTAATAGGCGCCTCAGCCCGGCTCAGCGCTCAAGGCCTGGCCTTTAACGCGGTGGGCCGTTACGCTATTGTCAACGATCCCAACTTCAGGGGCGGAGACTACTACGACGGCGTGCCCCCACGAGTTGGCTTGTCAGTAGCTCGACGCCTCGCGCACATCACATATCTGTCCGAAGAGTCGCTGGAAGCCAAATTTGGACGGCGTTATCGCCATGGCTGTGGGCCTTCCTACGGGTTTTCTACTGAATTTGAGGTTGAGAGCTATCTCGATCACCAAGGCGAGAAGTTCGTGGAGAGGTTTGATGCCAACAGCTATCTCTGTATCACAAGAGCAATGGACTACTACGACGCGTCAGATTGGGGCGACGGCGATTTGGAGAGAGCGCTGTCACGTGCCAAAGCAACGTTCCTATTAGTATCGTTTAGTTCAGATTGGCTGTATACTCCGGCTCAGATGGAGCAACTAGCTCTGAGTTTGGCGAAGTGCGAAAAAAGGGTTACGTACGTAGAGATACCGTCATCTGCCGGACACGACGCGTTCTTGATTGAGACTGAGACGCTTACTGAGGTAGTCAAGGCGTTTCTGGATGGACAAACGACAAAGCGGCTATCTCCACCCCTCTACTCACAGATAGGTCTGTGACACAACCCGGCCTCGCGGCTTGGTTGGCCATAGAGGCTGAGTTATCTCTAGATCCTTGATGCAATCATGCTCAAAGCAGCCTCGAAATCATGAAGGCCTGTCGGACGATTTAGCTCCAGGGTTATGGTTCGGTCATATCCCATACTGCACAGTTCCGACAGGCTGCTTAGGATGTCAAGCTGCCCGACTCTCGGAACCATAGTCTCGACACCCTCCTCGGGCCTCGAGACAGCGCCCTGAACGTGAACATGCATTATCCTGTCAATATGAGCGGCAAGCTCTGCGAAGTTGTCATACAGCGAGCACCAGTTGAGATCGAGCGTAAAGCCGTAGTCTTGTGGCATGATCTCCTCAAGCCGCTCCCACACTGCGGCAGCCGTCAAACTTGGGTCGCTTATCGGGATGTTCTCAATCGCCAGCTTTATCTCATAGTCCTTGGAAACCTCATGCACTCTGTCAAACACCGTCTTGATGTCTATGCTCTTGCTATAGGTGTCCCAGAGGTGAAGCACGCCGATCTCTGAACCTGCCACTGTGGCTGCAGCCAGGTTGTCATCGAGAATTCGCTGCCCAATCCTGACATCGTCCTTGCTTATTGAGCTTATCCTGGTACCCACATCTCGGTTGATATGGACTATGGGTATTGGGATGCCTTTTGAAACGCACAGGTCGACAATCTCGGAGGACTCAATTTTCGAGGTTACCTGCCAATCCGCTGAGGTGGGCGTGACAGGAGGCCGACCGCTGTCCCATTCGGGCAAGAATACCAGCTCGACCCCATCTGCCTCAAGCTTCTCATAGGCCTCAAAGATCCCCTCATAGTCGTAAAACGCTCTCCTGACTGCCATTGGCAATGTGGCTGTCGAGACCAAGACCTGCTTCACGGCGACCTCCCCAGGCTCGTCTCTCATACAGCCCGCTCCTCGTCACCAGGCCTCAGACACCTGAGTTAAGAGGCCCAAGTTAGGTGTTCTCGCTCGGCCTCAGTTCTAGAGACGCGCTCGGACACCTAAGTTACGAAGCCGCGGGCAACTTCATGGAGCCGATAATCCATTCATACCACATTATACCACAAACGCGAGCCGTCCGATGCCATCGCCTGCAGTTTCAAGTGCATCAAACCAAGCCGGACGGCAATACGGCCTACCTACAGCCGTGTCCTCCTGCCGCTTGGTGGCTGAACCCACCTCCGAGTTCCGCTCCGTGTAAGTTGCGCTCTCTGATGAGACGACTCTCCTGTCGCTGCATATCGCGCACCTCATCCAGCATCGCATTCTACATATTATGGACTTCATGTATAATCATGGTGTATGATCGTATCGAAGGCTAAACGTCTGCCAAGCTCCAAGAGACCTTTGACGGCGTAGCGGAGGTGAAGAACCTCGGTGCAGAAGAACGCCGCACTCAGGAAGCCATTCGCCTCTCAGTTGAGCTGCCCCTCGGACGCAAAAGGCCCTTCTTAGCAAGCAGAACAAATGAGTAGCAGCTCACAGCTTCGTTTGCAAGTAGAAGCGGTGGTGAGTCGCCGCTTCTACCTGCAATCATAACCCTTACGGCCTAGACGATGCAGTCCACGCACACCCGACTATACCTACTCGTCACTCATGTCCAACTGCGCCTGCAGCGCACCGATCTCCAACAGGGCTCTGTCAGCCTCTCTGCGGATATGGTCAAGCAAGAGCGGAGTTGATACTATGCTGAGCAACTGGCACAGCAACGCCAGCTCGTGTGCTGCAGCTTTGAAGTTTCTCAACTGGGTTATGTTCTCGAGGACGGCATCTGTGAACCTGGCTACGGTGTTGAACGAGTCAGGCTGTGCCTGGAAATTCATTGACTGTAGATCTCTGGCTTCATCGAGCAGGTTTGAGAATGTCGCAATGAACTGGTCGGATTGCTCGATAAGCAGTCTTTCTGACGGATCAAGTAGGCCTCTGACGAACTCGATGTGCTCTTTCATGATCCGCAGCCAGAACACTTCTACTGCGAGGATTGCATCCAGCGGGTCCTCGGGACTGCTGTTCTTCAAGAGATCGAGGAAGTTGACTGCTTCTCTGGTGATATGGTCGATCAACAGAGGGTACAAGCAAGGGGCTATCTGGCATTGGATTATTAGAGCCAGAAGCCGCCTCTTGTAATCGATGAAGTCTCTCACCGCCTGTATCAAGTTGTCCAAGAGGGTGGGGTCTAGTTCTTGAGCTTGGTTCACCTGCGTCTCGAGCGCTGCAAACCTGTCAAAGAAGGCCTGAGCCTCAGCTATCAGTTGCACCTGATCGCATGGCAGGCCGAGCCTGATGAACAACGCGTGCTCCTTCATGATCCTGGTCCAGAACCGGGCAACATCAAGCTTGCTTCCAACGAGGACGCCCCCTACCGGCGGCTCAACTAGGAGCTGATTCATGCTCTCGTCTCCTTTCATGCCCCGTTCCTATCCGTGTGTCCTCGCACTGTGAGAAGCGTGCGGCAGCCTAGACTGTCTATCCCGCACTCAGCGGAGCGCACGACGGCTTGGGCGGTCCAGCTCACACTAAGTGGAGCGTACGACAGCTTGGATTGTCTAGCTCGCACTGTGCAAGGCGTACATCGGCTTGGACTGTTCAGGGCGAATCGCTTCTTACGCATCCTATTCGACAGTCCGCGGCAGTGTGGCAGTACTTCGACCTATGGATCAAGAGCACCGTTCAGAAGCTTAGCTCGAGAGCATCATTCAGACTCCGCTGCTTGTCAAAAAGCATAGCTTAAGCCCACAGTAAAAACTGCTTTGGGCACAAACACACCCGGTGCAAGGAGGCTTCCGTCCCTGCCGAAGAACGCCGTTACACCGACGGTGAGATCGATGTCTCCCGGCAGAGCGTTTCTATAAACCGGAGCCGCCAAGAAGCTGCCGTCATCCAAGCTGACCACGGTTACTAGAGAGACTGAGGAGAAGTCGTCTATTGGATAGACCACGCTCGCAGTTAGTAAATCGAGCTGGTGGTCGTCTCCGTCTAGGTTCAACAGATTGGCCTTCACGGTTGGATCGAGATTGCCCGGCTGTATCCCGAGATATTCGAGTTGCAGCGTGAGCTTTCTGTAATAATCGATGCTGCGGCTATAATCAACCCCGACCAGATAGCTCCGGCTGCTGTCGACTCCAGTGTCAAAGTAATATCCAAGTGCTCCGTAAACACCGAAGTTTCCGACATCGCCTTTGAGGGTCAAGCCCAGCCGTTGCCTGGGAAACAAGGACGCAAGAGACATAAGGTCGCCGCTCCCTCCTCCTGCAGCTGCCTCTGACTCCCTGACATAGCTGACAGTCAAGTCATACCTCCTGACCCCGAACCTGCCTCTCACTCCCCATTTCATCTCCTTGGTTTCGGTGCTAAAGCCGCGAGGGAACGACAGGACTGCGTCGACACCGGAATTCCAGTTAACAGGAATGTAGACTCCAATTGCATCGATGTATTTGCCGGTGCTGTCTTCTTTTAGAGTCTCTGCTCCTAGGGTGTAATCCACCAGGTTGAGCAAAGAGCCAAAGCTCCAGGAAACAGGCTGTCTCCCTACAGTCAGGTGAAAACGCTCTCCACGGTGCCTGAGATAGAGCTTCTTTGCGAAGTATGTAGGTTCGTTGCCTGCAAACAGACCCTGTATGGGTTTGGTCAAGAGGAAACCCACTCGCATCTCAGTGTTGTTACCTAACGGGGGCAAGAACAGCTCGAGGTCTAGGCTCTCAACCACTTCAGTATCAAAGCTGCCGTCGTCCTGCAACTGTGCAGAGACTGAGACGTCTAGCTTGCCACCCACCTCCATTGCACGCGCAGAGGGGACAATCCCCAAGCCCGTCAAAGAGCACGTGAGCAATGCTGTGACGCTGAGAAAGACTACTACTCTTCGCATTCAAGACAACTCCCTAACGCAGGTTTTCCAGAGTAAAGGTGCCTTCAGGGATCTCCGGGTCAAACTCGATGGATCTGACTACGAACTCAGTCCTCGTGTTCTTGCGCAGCTGATCCTCCATGACCGACTCCATCGGATACCAGCGTCCCTGGAGTTCCTCTACTCGAGTGACCCTCATAACCTTTAGCAGGCGGCCGCTCTTCGCGTACAACTCCTCTCTCAGGCCAACAAACCGCTCGCTGTCAATCCAAGATTTTCGGCGGTAATATGAAACATCTTGACCTTCTACAGCAATGCCTTCGAGAACATAACACGGCCTCCCGTCAAGCTCCTCCTCGCCAACCAACTCAAAAGCGTATAGATCCGTGAGCTTGTCAGCCTCCATTACATCCTGGTAAGAAAAGTCACTGCCCATAATTCCCTGATTTAACATGTGCCCAGAGATCTTGACCAAGTCTTCAGCGTCAGGGAAAAACATCCACAGATCGTCTCCACGCTTGAGGAACTTCGTGCCTCGATCCCGCGGGTTGGTGAAAACAACTAGGCCATTGTCTTCCTGAACATAAGAGGTCATCGTCTTGACCATCTGTCGGCTTCCACTGACGATCACCATCTCAGCCTCAAACCGTGCCGACTCAAAATACTCATTATCGTCCCTGTACCTGATGATCTCTTCGGCTGTCAGTTCGGCTGCCGCACCAACAGCGCACGCTTCCATCAGCATTATCGCAGCAAGCACGAGTATCACCAAGACCCTGTGTCTTCTCACTAATTGCTACCCCCTCATAGTTCAACTTGGTCTAATCCCATCTTTGAGCTTTCGCTCAAGTGCATAGCTCTGCTTCGGCCCGGCTCAGCCAAGCCGCAGACCGGAGCGCGTCACAGTTCTCATCAGAGGCGAACATCAACCCTCCCGCAACGCTTCTGTCGGCTCCAATCCAGCAGCTCTTCTAGCAGGGAAAAAGCATGCGATAGTGACCACAACTACTCCCAACACGAAGGAGTAGATTGCCACCTCAATCGAGGCAACAGGATGCACCATCGTGTTTAGGAGAGTATCCGCACTCATCTCTGACAATGCTGCTCCGTAGTCGAGACCAACCCGAGCCAGGTAGCTGTTTATCAAATGCCCCAAGACAGCGCCGACCAGGCTTCCGACAACCCCCATGAGGCCGCCCTCAATGGCAAAGAGCTGCAAGATCTCCCTGCTCTCAAGGCCCAACGCAGACATCATGCCGATCTCTCTTGTGCGCTCCCTGACGATCATGATCATGGTATTGACTACGACAATGCAGGACAAGAGGACCAGAAAGATATAGATGGAGTCAAATATCGCCTCAGAGATCTCCATTATGGAGATCAAATCGCTTGTCTCCTTGTAGCTCAAAGCCACATACTTGTCCGCGGCGCCGAATCTTGCGAGCAAGGCTTCTACTTCAGGGAGCACGTCTGGAACCTTCTCTCTGTTTGGAGTTACTAGCAACAACTCTGTAGCCTCGCCTTCCATCTCCAGGAGTCTTTGCGCTTCATCCAGAGGAAGGTAGAAAACCACCTCGTTGAGGAGCTTCAAGCCGGTTTCTATGCGTCCCACAATCGTGAAAGTCACGCCCTGTAGCGACCCAAAAGCTGTGTTAAAGAGTATGGTGACCTTGTCGCCTACTCCCTTGTTGATCTCCTCTAGGAGTGCGGTGCCCATCACCACTTCTCGCTGTCCCGGCTGCACCATCCTGCCCTCTACCAAGTAATCCTCGACATCGGTGAACTTGAGCTCGTAGTCCGGGACGATCCCCCACCCGCTCATTGCCACCAGTTCGTCGTCAGTGCTGACCATTGCGCCAAACTTCAGCCTTGGGATGACCATGTCCACTCCATCCACACCGCGCAGGGCAGACATCATCTCCTCCAGCCCTTCTCCGGCAAAGCCATCTATTGGATAATCGAGGGTTAGAAGCCGCTCTCGCACGTGGTATTCGGGAGTGACGATCTTGATGTGGCCGGAGTTGTAGTAGATATGGTCTGAGTAGATGGACTCAGTCATCCCTACCACAAGCCCTCGGGCAAAGACCACTATCATGACGCCAAAGGCAATAGCAGCGATGGAAACAGCAGTCCTGAGTTTGCTGCGAAACAGATTCCTTGAAGCCAGTCTAAAGAGAAATCCCACGATTATCCCTCCTAGCGGTGGTATATGCTCTTTACCGGATCTTTGTCAGCCGCCCAGTAAGCCGGAAGGATACTGGCTAGCAACGAGACTATGACGCCAAATAGGAATACCATAACGAACGCAGACGGATTCCAGGTCCCATAGACTCTGCCAATCACAGGGATCCCAAACTCCGTGAGGTNCATACGAAACAGCGATTCGAAGTCCATGCCGTACTTGGAGAGCAACCCAACGCTGATCAGCCCAAGGACGACACCGACGACTCCTCCAAGAATACCTATGCCTGTAGACTCAAGGGCAAAGGTGTAGATGACCTCGCTGTTTTGCAATCCGAGAGCCTTCATCATTCCGATCTCCTCTGTTCTCTCCAGAGCAGCCAAGATCACTGTGTTGACTATCGCTATCGCGGCGATCGTCAAGATGAGCCCGAGGATGATTANGTTCTCGGCTTTCTGAGCCTCGACGTAGGTGAAAGCCTCCAGTTCATCCCAAGGATAGACGGTAAGTTCACTCCTGCTCCCCGCCAGGCTTTTTCTCATGTCGTCGGCAACCTGAGACGCCATGCCTTTGTCATTCAGCCTCACTATCAGCTTGCTAACTTGGCCGTCAACACCAAGCGCCTCTTGCGCCAGATCGAGCGGGACGAAGACAGTGTTTTGGTTGACATTTGGATTGCTGGTGTGCACCAGCCCCACGACCTCGGCGTCTATTGTATTGAAGGATTTGTTCTTATCTCTAAACAGCAGGGTAAGGTAGTCGCCCGTCCCTATANCCAATAGATCCGCAAGCCTTTTCCCCAATACGACCTGGTACTGCCCTGACGCAAACATCGATCCCTCAACAAACTTATCCTCTAGCGCAAATACATCCACGAAATCCTCGGNGCGCACTCCCTTTGCGATCACTGGCANTTCTCCGCTACCCACGGTCAGCCTGGCCTGGAAACTCAGCTCCGGTGAACTGGCGTGATAACCTCCTGACCTCCGGATAACGTCCATCAATGCTTCATCTAGCTCCATCAAATGCTCNAGCGGAAGTTCGCTTTCTCTTTCCCAATATCTGCTGTCAACCACCTGCAAATGTCCGGACTCATAATCAATGATGGTCTCGTACGACATCTCAACCATGCCGCCTATCATTGAGTCAAGGAAGATATAAAAGAGGATAGCTACGGCTATAATGCTGGCAGTGATCAGCGTCCGGTTGCGGTGCCTGGCTAAGTTCTTGAATGCCAGCTTAGTTAAGAACATCATCCTGCTTCCTCCTTTGATCTTTGGTGATGAGCCCGTCCCGAATCTCGATCAGACGGCGGGCATATTCCATCACTCTAGGATCGTGGGTNGAGAAGATGAAGGTAGTGCCAAGCTCCTGNTTCATCTTTAGCATGACTTGCAGAACTTCTTCGCTTGTCTTGGAGTCCAGGTTGGCGGTCGGTTCATCAGCCAGCACCAGCTTCGGCTCCTTGACAAGCGCCCTCGCAATAGCGACTCGCTGTTTCTGTCCGCCGGACAGCTCGTTTGGCCTGCGGCCTTCCAGTCCCTCCAGGCCTACAGCGGCAAGAATCGACAACACCCGGTCCCGGATCTCCCTGCTGCTGTACTTCCCTACGAGTCTCGCGGCAAACTCAACGTTTTCGTATGCTGTCAACACGGGTATGAGGTTATAGCTCTGAAAGATGAAGCCGATGTTGTGCCTTCTGATCCTAGCAAGCGCCTTNTTGTCCAGCCCGCCTAGGTCTGACCCTGCGAAGGTGACTGTACCTGCGGTTGGTTTGTCTAGGCAGCCGATGATGTTTAGCAGAGTCGTTTTCCCTGAACCTGATGGGCCAAATACAGTGGTGAATTCCCCCTCATCAACCTCCAAGTCAATCCCTCGCAGGGCGGGGACTTCAATCTTTCCCTGATCATAGATCTTCTTCACGTCGTGCAGTTGAAGCAAAGCCATGCTCATACCTCCTTGCTTTCCTCTCCCATCGCTAGTTGCCGCATTGGCCGGCTCCCCGTTTGCCGCATTGATCGGCCGAACTGTAGCAAGTTACCGCAATCGTAAGCCCGGCTAGTCTCTCTTTTTGATCCCGTTTTCCACCAAGTCAAGCACCTGGTCTATTACAACCATGTCATCGTAATCCAGCTTCCCATCCTCTATGATGAAATCAGCCAACACGAAGTGGATCCCAATAAGCACATTGGCTACAAGAGTGGTGTCGATGCTTGGGTCAACCGAGCCCTCACGTTTTCCTTGCTCCAGCAGTTCTTTGAAAAACTCGACTCCTCTGTCCGCATACTCACCGAAGATCTCGTGGTACAGCTCTTTGTCGCTAAACAGCATGATGCCAATTGGCACAAAACGAGGATGTGCTTTGGCAAAGCGAATCGAACTCAGATAGGCTTCTCGAAGGAGCCCAAAGAAGCCGCACTCCTCCTTCTTTTCTACGAGCTCTTGATTGACAAAAGAGACCTTTTCGTGTGCTATCAAGCTGATAAGGTATTTGTAGAGGTCCTTTTTGTCCTCGAAATACTGATAGAAACTCCCTGCTGGTATTCCCGCCTGATCGGCAATAGCTGTGACTCGTGCCTGGTGAAAGGGCCTGGCTGCAAACTCATCAATAGCAGCGTCTATGATCCTCTTCTGCTTCTCTTTTGGCAGGTTGAAGAAAGTAGCTTTAGGCACTTGTTTCTCCTCCCTACTGCGCTAGCTGCACTTGACTTCATGGCTGCGCGTATCCCGAGCGCCTGCCGAGCGCATGTCCGNAGATAAACATTGATGCCAATGTAACTCTGACTCTATGTGCAAGTGTAAATGCAAGTGTGAGTGTGCATATGCGTCAAGTGCAAGCACAAGTATGAATATGAATTCACGTTCATATGAACCCACATTCACATTATAAGATCCCACTCATGCCAAGTCAACCCTACTTGACCGACACATCGAGTTGAATTAGGTGGATTGATCAAACTGTCGGCATACTGATTCAGCTAAGCGTTGCTGGACCGATCTGGCTAAGTATTGACATAGCCGCTAGGCTGGACGTTGGCAAACGTATTTGGCTGATCACTGATAAACGCACTTAACTGGACAATGAGAGATCCAATTAACGTCTGGGAACTTCATTACCTAGCCTAAGGAAGCGGCGACGGAAAGAAAAGCGCCTCATCTTATCTAGGGAGGATTAGTAGTCGGCGAAATAGTCACTAAAAACCAGCAATGTGATCCAACCCCCACCGAGTAATTTCCATATTAGTTCCAAATCACCATATGCGGCGCCGCGGATAGGGTATATATCCCAAATCACAGCGGAGTCAGGGTATCTTTTTTCTTCTCCGCTAGATTGCAGGGATGATCTTTTGGTCTCTANGGATGAAAAATGAAGGGCGACGCACCAAGTAGGTCAAATCCAAGCACCAAAATCTGTTAGGAGGGTGAACGATGGATAAAGTGCGTGTGCCTGTTGACCTGCTGCTGGACTCGGCTCTGACTGCATCTACCAAAGTGCTCTGGATGGCTCTGCGCCTCTATCCGGAGATAGCTAAGGGAGGTCGCCCATCCCGTACTCGCCTGGCAGCTCTGACAGGCCTATCACGCCCTACAATCCGAAAGGGGCTTGCCAGACTCACTGAAGCAGGTTGGTATGGCTTACCATCAGGGCACCAGCGATCCTCGGGAGGGGCCCAAGAGGTCGAGCAGGGTCGGTGGCGACGGAAGCAGACCTCGACGCCACAGCTACGCGGTTCGCATCGCACACAGAGGCGAGCACATGGTCGCTTCAAGACCCATGTCCGTCACCATTCCACGTCCGCTCAGCAGTGGACTCGACGATACGTCACAATTCCTAGAGAGCTTATTGAGGATCGCTTTATCAAGCCTCAAGCAGTTGTGATATATGGCGTGCTTCAGGCGTTGCCTGAGTTCAGGTTCCCTAACGGGAAGTATACGTGCAAGCAGCTGAGGGAGCTCACTGACAGGGCGCCAAAGACGATTAGGCGCGCAATCAATGTGCTCGTTCAGCATGGTTGGCTGGGGCGAACTCGCCAGAACCACCTCTGTCCATTCATCTTTACTGTCAGAAACCCAGTCCACGAGGAATGCATGGCCGAATTGGCCANGGTGGAAAAGCGACTGAGTAGAGCCAANTTCAAAGGCGAAGGTTTGATGAAGGAATACCTTTCGCTCATCGTCGACTCTGACGAGTTCCAGGACAACGCCACACCGGGCTTTCTTGTGAATCCATTCACAGACGAGAGAATGGAGTTGGATCGATACTACCCTGGCAGAGTGGCTTTCGAGTTCAACGGCCCGCAGCACTACAAGCCGACGGAGTTTTCCAGTCCACGGGAGGTTGAGAAACAGCAACTCCGCGACAAAATCAAGGAATGGATCTGCGAGAAACGGGGAATCCGGCTTGTCGTTGTTCACGCTGAGGATTTGACCTTGCAGACCATGATTGAGAAGGTTGGAACCTGCCTTCCACTGCGTGACTTGCGTAAACGCAGGCTCGTAATCCGGTACCTCGAGAGGATTAGTTCGAGATATCGTCGAGCTGCTCTGCAACCGCAAGCGCATACTGCTGAAACAGCCCCAAACATGGAGACTCACGCATAGCACTGGTCGTCACAAGGCAAGCAGCCTAAACGCGCACACTCAGGATCCCATCAGCATAGACTATCAACTCAATAAAACAATAAAAGGAAACCCCCACATTGCAGCGAACATAAGTGATGAGGTGGGATCACCAGAATCCTGCGAGAGGAGCTGGCTTGATATGGTCAAGAAACTACCTTTCTGGGGTAAGCTGGCCTACGGCGTTGGTGCGGGCGGCTACAGTCTGATCGATCGAATCATGGTTACCTGGCTGATGTATTTCTACGTCTTGACACCGATCAGAGGAACTGAAGCGTTGATTTCGGGGTTTGCTTTTGGTGTCGTCATGTTCCTAGGCCGCGTCGTCGACGCGATCGCCGACCCACTCATCGCTCGCTGGTCCGACAACCACAGCGGGCGCCTGGGACGCCGAATCCCATTCATGCTCTACAGTGGAGTTCTCTACGTTGCCGTCTTCCTCGCGCTCTTTTATCCGCCCGTGAGTGGCCAGTCTGTGCTAAACAGCACTTACCTTGCGCTGATGCTGGGACTCTACTTCGCACTGTTCACCCTCTATGTCTGTCCTCACCTGGCCTTGCTCCCTGAGCTCGCCCGAACTAACAGAGACCGGGTTGACCTGTCTACCTGGAAAGCTGTTTTTAGCATATTAGGCGTAGCCGGGGCTGCTGTAGGCGGAGGCGTGCTTATCGATGCTCTTGGCAACTACGGCATGCTCTGGACAATGGCAGGGATCGGATTGGTGATGCTCTACATTCCCATGCTCATCCGCGAGAGGGACTATGCCAAGTCAGAGCCTGCGACATTGGGACTGATAGATGCTTTGAAGACTACCTTTAGGAATCGTCCGTTCCTAATATATCTCGCAGGCAACGTCGCCTTCTGGCTCGGGTTCAACATAGTCACCCTTAACATCCCCGCCTACGTTACTGTCTTGCTAAAAGGGACCGAAGGGGACACTGCAGTCTATTTCGGACTAGTGCTGGGCGTAGCCTTGGTGTGCTTCCCCCTGGTCAACATCTCCTGCAAGAGATTTGGTTTGAAGGCGGTCATGCTGTTTTCACTGATCCTGTTTGCTATTTTGCTTCCCTGCATCTATTTGCTGGGGCAACCGCTTCTCGGACTGCCGCCACAGGTGTTGGGTTACACCCTGATGGCACTGTTCGGAATCCCAGTCTCGGCTATCTTCGTCGTCCCTGATGCTATCGTCGCAGCAGTCTCAGATTTGGAGGAGAGGCTCTCCGGCCAACGCCGAGAGGCGATGTACTTCGGTGCCCAAGGCTTCATCCTAAAACTGGCGCTTGGACTCTCCTCAATAATCACCGGAGGGCTGCTCGATGTTTTCGGCAAGACAGCCGAGCAACCGCTTGGGATCCAACTAACAGGCCCTGTAGCAGCTCTCTTTACTNCGATCGGCGCAATCATATTCTCGTTCTATCCCGAACAGGAAGTCGTCGCATACGAACAAAAGGGAGTAGCAGCATAGCACCGATATCTGATATACCTGAGGTCGGGCACACTAGGCATCTCTGGTGTAGTTTTGTACGAGAAGTCCTGGGCTCCCAGACATGGAGTTCCAGGCTTCTGCTATGCTGAGCCCCAAACGGCACTCTCCCCATATACTAGGAGTAGAACCCCGGGGTGGCCTGCTCTTCACAATCACTAATCAAGAAGGATGCACATCATGTATTCGTTGTTGCTAGCACTGATTTACCTAGCTTTTATCAGTCTGGGACTACCAGACTCCCTTCTAGGCTCTGCCTGGCCTTCCATGTATCCAGAGTTATGTGTCCCTGTTTCCTATGGCGGAGTAGTCTCCATGATCATTGCGTGCGGCACCGTTATCTCAAGCCTAAACACCAATCGCGTGGTCACCAGGTTCGGAACAGGGCTTGTCACAACAATCAGTGTGTTGATGACAGCAATCGCACTGTTTGGGTTTTCATTTTCACGTTCCTTTTGGATGCTATGCCTCTGGGCCATCCCATACGGCCTCGGAGCAGGTGCAGTGGATGCGGCCCTCAATAACTTCGTGGCGCTCAACTACGCGTCCAGGCACATGAACTGGCTGCACTGCTTTTGGGGCTTCGGCGCTTCGATAGGGCCATACATCATGAGCTACAGCTTGGCGGTCAAGAACAGCTGGGAAAACGGGTATGTGACTGTTGCCTTGATTCAGATCACACTGACAGCGGTGCTTTTCTTCAGTCTGCCTATCTGGAGAAAACAAGAGCAGACAAGGAAAGCAGACCAGACGGGTACATCTAGACACCTTTCAGTCGCTGAAGCACTAAAGATCAAAGGGGTCAAAGAAACCATAATGAGCTTCGTCGCGTACAGCGGCGTTGAGACCACCACAGGCCTATGGGCCAGCAGTTATCTGGTCCTGCATCGAGGGATCGATGTCGAAGCTGCGGCCAGATGGGCTTCTCTGTTTTTCTTGGGCATAACGATAGGCCGTTTCTTGAGTGGCTTCGTTAGTGACAGACTGGGAGACCGCAATATGATCCGTATTGGAATGGCTGTCATCACTGTCGGGCTCATGGCAGTGGTCTTGCCAATACAGATCAACGTTGTCCCGCTGGTGGGGCTGCTCATGATCGGTTTGGGCTGTGCACCCATCTACCCCAGCATCATACACCAGACACCGGCCAATTTCGGAGAGGAGAACTCCCAAGCAATCATCGGTATCCAGGTGGCAAGCGCGTATGTAGGCTCGACCTTCATGCCACCGATATTCGGTTTGCTGACCAGTCTCACGACAATCGCTATATTTCCTGCCTACTTGGGCTTGTTCTTGGTATTGATGCTTGCTGTGACCGAAAGACTCAACCGTCTAGCAGCCTACCCGGTATGTAGTCAGCCACTGCGGGAGCTGACAGACTCATATACCCCCGGGAAGTAGCGCTGGTAGAGTGACAAGTTGTTGTCTCGCCAGGGGTGGTCGTTGCGCAGCTCCTGCAGAGCGTTCAAATCCAACTCTGCTACTGCGATCCCCTCCTCTTCGGGGCATTCAACCTCCGCGAGAACACCGCTGCCATCCGGAGTCAGCTCTGCAGGCGCAAACACTCCGGCCCGACCTGTAAATGTGAACCCCAACGCACTTCCAACAAGGGCGCTCTTGATCCCGTACACAGGGCACTCCTGGACTCGAGGCCAGATCCCCCGCAATGCCTTCCAGTAGTTGTAGGGCTCTGGGTTGGCGATGGGGATGATCACGATCTCAGCACCTTGCAGCTCAAGGATGCGAAAGGTCTCGAAGTAGGTTGCATCCATGCACACAGGCACACCGACTTCGCCTACAGCAGTCTCAAAGAGATGAAACTCATGCCCTGCAGAAATCCGCCACTCAGCCTCAATCGGCATAGGGTGGACCTTGTCCTGTGTCCCAATGAGCTGTCCATCAGGACCGTAGAAAAAGGAGCGNTTNACCACTCTATCGCCATCCGCAAGGAGGAAGCTACCTGCCATCAGGTAGAGGCCATACCCGGCTGCGAGCGTGGAGTAAAGAATGTCTAGAAAAGGAGCTATGACTGGGCTAACATAGCGAATCACGTCTGAAACCGTGATTGCAGGAGCGCTAGATTCACCGGGCATTTCATCAGCGCTGGGTTCGCCGGGCTTCCTATCAGCGATCTCTAGGCTCTCATCATCCTCGGCAGCGACCGCTTCAGCCATCTCCTCCACTCCGGGGAGCATCCCGAGCAAAGACAGGTTGTTGTACTCGGGAAGCGCGACCAAGTGTGCACCGGTATCGGCTGCTTCTTTGACTCGTCGGTGCATCTCCTCAGCGTAGTCCANAGGGTCCTTAAACAGCTTGACTTTCACCTGCACCGCGGCAACCTTGATCCTGCGACGATCAACAGCGGGAGTCTGCCTGCCCTCCCCGATCAGAGCCGAGAGTCGCCTTGTAAGCCTTGACCGACGACAGATCCATGAAAGATACAGTCGAAAGAGCCTTTCCTTCCATCCATCAAGCGCCATGTGCTTGCCTCCTCGCCCAAAGCACCACCAGCTGACCTTCTCGTCCAGAGCACCATTTGCTTGCGTCCTCGCCCCAGAGCGTCGTGTCTTACCTTCTCGCCCTAGAACGCCATGTGCCTACCCCACCGTCCCAGAGCGCAATGTGTTTGCCCCCTCAGCCTCTCCGTAAAGCTCTGGCAGCTTGCCACGATAAGCTGTCGGGTTGAGGAGTCTCAGCAGGGGATATTCACCTCTGATTTTGTGAAGGTCGGCTTCTATCAGCTCAGCTGCTGCGAAAGGTTTCTCAGTGTCCTCACGATCCAGATAACCAGTCGAGCCGCAGGTCACCTCGCACGGGCCTATGATTGCGCACTGCGCAGCGAAGGTGCGGTCACAGATGCTCGCATTGAGCTGCGCCTCAACGCCCCAGACCTGATTTTGCTGCACCTGTGCCCAGATACCTGCAGGTTGAGTCAGGCTGCTGTGTCCGGCCTCGATTGCACCACTGTGAGCGATGAGGTCTACTCCAAGCAAGGCAAAGATGCGGCTGACTTCGGGATGGCGGGCATCNGTGCCAACAACCAAGCCCGCCTTCATCTCTGCGATGTCAAACACTTGAAGCTCATCGCCTCTATCCATGCCGAGACCGCGTTCTTCACGGCTGAGGTGAGTCTGGCGCTGCTTGCAGCAGATCGCACCATCCGGCCCGAAGCAGTAGGACGTATGGTAGAAGCGGCCGTCAACTTCTTCGACAGTTGTCCCTGCCACGAGGTACACCCCGCATTCCTCCGCCACGCCGCTATGTATCTGCAGGTAATGGTCATTCCATTCTCTCGACTTACTCATAAANAGTCTGTAGCTATCAAGGAAGTCGCGGGCTTGGCCTAAGTACCCTGAAGATAGACACAGCAAAAACGATGTGTGGGCCGGCAAGACTGTGAGCCCGACCTGAAGCTCTTTGAGATGAGTAACAAGAGAAGCGACATAGTGCTCAGGCTGATTGAGAGATATTCCGGCAAGAGATAGCGCTGCGACTCTCAGCCTTTTGTTACTCGACATACTGCATCCTCCCAGTTGCGAGGATCTGAGAAACATCGGGGCCGCCAACCATCACACGCTCTTTCCGGTTGATATACTGATTCGTCAGCACGCCCCTCAGTGGATCTACAAGTCCATTATAACATCGTGCAAACCTGTGCCCAAATGCCATCAAGCCGGTCAGCGAAACCCTGNTGCGCCATGCCCGGTACTGATGCACGTTTCACAAAAGCTCTGTCCACGATAGCCACAGCGCCACTGGGCGGCTTGAACTACGAAGCCGACGGCGGCACGTTTCTGTACCCGCAGTTCGGGCAGTACGAGTAGCTAGGATCGTAGCTGCTGTTGCATCTCTCGCAAACCTTGTCACCTGTGCGTATGTACGACTTAAGCCTTTTCTCCAATCGTCCAAGCTCACCTGATATGTACCCCAGGACATACTCCTGATTTTCCAAAATGGCGGCAAGGGCGAAGTATACAACTACCGTCGATATAGAACCAAGAACTGATATAACTAGCCCCCTAATCGATCCGGTTAGCACCCCGACAACCACAGCACTGACCAGAAGTACTACTCCAATAACGCGCAGAGCAATCACTAGGGATCTCGTAGACATGACCTCTCCCCCTTCGAGCAGCATGAGTCTGCCCTATTCATACTTACGCGGTTTGAGGCCTCTTGCGCAATGCGGCGCATAGAACCATAGGGTTTGGCCTGCTAGAGTCTTTTCCACATCCAGATATCCGGCTTGCGTCTCCCGTTCGCATCGGGTATGACTCCGACAACTGTATATCCACACTTGGCGTAAAACTCCAAGGGATGTGTACCGTCGCTGGTGATCGTTTTCAGCTCATCCAAGACGTTGTCGGCGTCAAGGTCCTTGCTCGAAAGGCTCGTCTGAAACAACTCGTCATCTGTCCCAAGTGTAATCCCAATGATACCCTTGCTGCGCGCTACCCGCTCAACTTCTTCGACCAACCTTCTGCCAATGCCCCGTCTCTGGCAGTCTGGCCGGACAACTATGGGGTGCAATTCCCACGTCACGTCGTACATAGGCCTAAGGCCAACCCATCCAACGAGCCTACCGTCCTCAACCGCCCCAATGCAGATGTACTCCTCAGAGGTGCACTCATAGACCTCTTTACGAGCTTCATCTATAGTCCGCCATGCTTCGGTGTTCGATTCGCGAAATGCCTCAAACAGCACCTGTGCAGCTTGTTCCTTCAGATCAGAGTCGGCTGTGCGCAGATCCACAAACATGTACCATGTCTCCCCCGAAAACCTCTTTTACCTGGGCCGATACGCGTAAACCGATTTGTTTGCGTGATTCAAGCTATACTGCTTAATACAAGAAAGGAGAGGTTTACACCTCTCCGTTGTGACATGCAGGGAGTAGGGTAACCCAAATACACAGCCCTCGGGCCACCCGCTATGTCACTGTCTGCCTACACATTGATAGATTACTACTGCTCCAGGCAAATCGGACAGTAGGCACACTCACACTCCCATTCGGTCTAGCCTATTTAGTGCACTCCTCGCAGCCGCTCACCTGGGCGTAGTACATCTTAGCCTGCGCTATTGCGCTACTATGGTCGTCAAACGTGCCAAGGTAGATCCTGCTACCCTCCGGTGCCAGATGCTGGCACCCACTCTTGTGTACCAGGTGCTCCCCAGTCGGCTGTGCAGTCTTGTTAACATAGAAATCGGGCATGGTCGCTTCTCCTCCTCTACTCTGCTAAACCGTGAGGCAGCCAGTGATTTAGACCCCCTGCGAAATCAGTCAATCGGGTCTATTACAACTTCTGCTACGGATTCTCCAGCTCAATCTAAGTTCAATCTATCTAAAACGATGCACTCTCAAGCGAGGATTCTAGAGGAACGACCGTGGGCCTCGAGCTTTGAAAACAAACGCCTCAGCAGGTGCATGCGAAGTGGTCAACGATGGCCTGTGTATCACTCAATCAAAATATACCATGTTACAATATACGACACGCAACTGCCTCTGTCCTTCCAACTCATGCCTTATGCTAACTATCACGCTATGCAGCTAACCCGTAGGAAAATCGTGCTCATGTGCGTAAGTAAGGTTTGGAGTCAAAAAGCATCTTTGCTACAGTCAGTATCCTTTCTCGATCTGCGTGGGTCTTTATAGTAGAGGCGCCTCAGTTGTGATCCGACTCAACGACTATTCGCAGAGACAAATCTCTGACTTCCTCGAGCTCCCGCTCACCACTGTAAAAAAGCGCTTGTATGATTCCAGAAAACGCCTAAAGGAGTACTTAAGAGAAAGGAAGGTAGATCTGGTGAACAGTCCTTAAGGCATTACTCGTTGCCTAATGACTTCACAGATATTGTGGTTAGGAAGGCGGCGTCTCTCAAGGAGTTGGAAAAAGCATCCGCGTTCATCGACTACAGTGCGAGACAACACCCCGAGCACTTTGCATCTGTAGATGCCGCAGAGAAAGCAGGGGTCTACGTTGTAGACAAAGATGGCGAGGTAGTCGGCGCAGGCTACTTCAGTGAAGCGACTTGGAGCATAGGATCGACTGTGATCCGCAGAGCGTGCATTGACGAGATTGGCGGAGAAGGCAGGGGCGTTCCAGACCCCGCTTTTGAGATGGGTTGCAAGGCAGCGCTCAAGCTGGCAAAGGAGCGGGGAATCAATATAGCCGTAGTTCACGGCTCGCAATTCGACCACGGACTGTGCGGCTTTGTTCCCAGCTTCTACTATTCAGTCGCAACCCTTAGCACGGACAAGGCTAGACAAGTCGAGACTAGTGCCGTTATCCGCCCAGTGAAGGACGAAAGAGAANCGCAAGACGGTTGGAACGCCTTCATGACTGACCCTTACTCTACTAAGGGCTGGGGTATTATTGGGCCTGGGCCGATCACTCACGTTGTTGAAAACCGCGGGGAAATAGTCGGATATCTGGCGGTTCAGCCGGATGGCAATGAACGGGCGAGGAAATACGGGATACCATTCGGCTTCATGCCGACAGTGACCCTCAAGACGAGGCAAGCTGCTCTGGCAGCCATAAAGCTCCACGGTGAGCTTGCAGCAAGAGCTGGTGATGACGAAATAGTCGTGCTGCAGTCACACATGACGCAGATAACCAAGGCCATCCTCAGCCTCGGCGGGCGCTACCTGCTGCGGCCTGCGTGCGATGAGGTTGGTTTGGATGCAGAGATGGTTGCCGTCACTGACTTCTTTGGACTGACAAAGGAACTGGAAGGCGAGTTCAACAAGAGGCTCGGTCTTGACGGAGGCAATGCCGTCCCGCAGCAGGATCTCCTCGGTGCCGCATTTTCTCTGGGTATAGGCGAAGAGACTGTCAGCTTTGCAGTGTCAAAAGGCGGTCTGTCGATTGGCAATAGAAAGCTTGACAGACGCATAGACTTGCCCAGATGGGCAGCTACAAGGCTTTACACCGGCTACTACTCGGGAGAAGAACTGCTGTCCATGGGGCCGCTGTCTGCAGACAACACCGGCTGCACGGAGCTTCCGGAATCTGAGAATCGTCTCTTCTCTCGCCTATTCCCGAAGCTGTGGCCCTGCTCAATGCCTGATCCTGACGTGTGGCCGTGGGTGATCGGCGAGCCGCATAGGAAATATAGGCACGGCGACAATGAACCAAAGGCTCTCAAAGAGAAGATCAATGAACTGAGGTTCCCCTGGATCGGTTTCTAGAGATAAACTAAGCCTGCTTTACAACAGCACACAGCGACCAAAACACCGCCAACAACCGCGATCGTGTCAGCAAGCACGGTCGCGTCGTTGTTTGTGCTCGGTAAATCATACGGTCAGGAAGCGCCGAGCCATCCTGCATCTTTCAACATACGCTCAATATCTGCTGACCGCTATCCTTCAAGACGACGCAGATAGCTCCAGCGCTTTGCTTCTGTGGAAGGCTTTCACTCGATTTGCTATACTGATCTTAGCCTTGCTTCCAGTTGCATACACATGAAGGCGTATGCACGATTGCCAATTCAGCGATCTCAGAGCCAACTCATCTTACGGAGGAGTGGTCGACCTATGAACAGCTTCACGTTCTTCCACCCAACACGAATCATCTTTGGGAAGGATGTTGAAAATCAGGCTGGCCAGGAGGCACGCAAGTACGGGACCAGGGTGCTCTTGCACTATGGCGGCGGGAGCATAAAGCAAAGCGGCCTGTACGACCGTGTCACTGCCTCTCTCCGTGAAGCAGGACTTGAGTGGAGAGAGCTCGGGGGAGTTCAGCCAAACCCGAGATTGTCACTAGTCAAAGAAGGGATCTCCTTGTGCCGCGAGTTCGCCGCGGANATTATTCTGGCCGTGGGCGGCGGCAGCGTAATCGACTCGGCAAAGGCTATAGCAGCAGGTGTGATGTATGACGGAGATGTCTGGGATTTCTACTCAGGCGGGGCCTTCCCCCAAAAAGCGCTGCCTGTGGGTGTAGTGCTCACCATTTCTGCAGCAGGAAGCGAAGCGAGCAACTCCTCTGTCATCACCAACGAAGACGGCTGGTACAAGTTCGGGCTGAGTGCAGACTGCCTACGACCTGTATTCTCACTTTGCAACCCTCAGCTTACGTGCACTGTCCCTCCATATCAGACTGCGTGCGGCATCGCTGATATGCTGGCTCACGTCATGGAGCGCTACTTCACTCCTCAGCGCGACGTGGATGTGACAGACCGCATGTGCGAGGCCCTAATGATCGCTATCATCGAAAACGGCCGGCGGGTGATGGCTGATCCAAACAGCTACGAAGCAAGAGCTGAGATCATGTGGGCAGGCACTGTTGCACACAACGACATAGTCGGAGTTGGCCGCAGTGGAGACTGGTCCTCGCACCGAATCGAGCACGAGCTAAGCGCGATATATGATATTGCTCACGGCGCAGGGCTAGCCATAGTCTTTCCAGCTTGGATGAAGCACGTCTACAAGCATGACATCCCGAGGTTCAAACAGTTCGCAGAGCGGGTGTTTGAAGTCACAGCAGGCAGCGACGAAGAGGTAGCTCTAGAGGGGATTGCACGCCTGGAGAGCTTTTTCCGCGAGATCGGCCTGCCTGTAACTCTGTCCGAGGCAGGCATTCCACACGACCGCCTCGACGAGATGGCTAAGAAGTGCGCATGGAGATCCGCCGATGTCGGCAACTACGTAAAGCTGACCGAGGACACAGTGCGCCAAGTGCTAGAGCTAGCGAAATAGCTTACTCGAGCTTGGCAGAAGCTTGCCGNAGCTCGCGCAATAGCTCGTTCAAAAAGAACTACTCGAGCTGCCCGGGCAGGTCGGAGCGCATGAGCGGTGGCCCAGAGCCACGTCCAATCTGCCCTGCTCAGGCAAGCTCAAATCACCCAGTCTGATCTGGAAATCATCAGGCGACACTCATCAGACGTTTGGTCTCACAGTGCATGGCAACGCCTCAACCAGCACACGACCAAACCCCTCCAAGCTTTCCAAGACTGGCGTCTATAGTTCCCCCAATCCAGAGTCAAGAGAGACAAAAGTGGGAGGACTACCGCAGAGGATTGCGATTTGGGTCAGCCTCGCCTGCCGAATTACTCCTAACCCACTCGGCATACGGGCCATATACATGTTTCAGATCAACTGCGTAGATCGCGGGAAGCGTATACGAGTGCATATCTCTGATAGCGCTTTCCACAGCGTGGTAGCGCTCAGCAGTCGTCTTGAGCACAATGCGATACTCCTTTTCATTCTGAACCGCGTCATCCCAGACGTAGAAGCTCTCGATCTCCGAGATCTGCACACACGCTGCCAAACCCCGCTCGACCAACGCCCGAGCGATTGACCTTGCCTCGTCGTAGCTGTCTGTAGTTGTAACAACAGCCACACAACTCATTTCCTCATCCCCCTTCTCTGGCCTGTCATACAACCCCGTATGCAGACAATGTGCATATCGCATCCAGAGTCCGACGCCCTCGCCACTCCAACTCTGCANCAGGGCCCGGAGCCTTCCAGTCAATCGGCCATCCTCCGTCGCTCATCTGCCTGCCCAAGAGATCCTCGAGATGGCCGTCAATCTGATCCTGACTGAAGAGCTTCCGGCACATAGAGTCCGGCTTAGGAGCGAAGTGCAGAGGAGTCAGTCCGTATCTCTCTACAGGTGCACTTGGTATAAAATAGTCCGCTCTTGGCAGAGTATCTGCAATAACCTCGAGAAGGCGCTCCCCCATCTTTCTACCCGGGATGTACTGAGCCAGGCGGCTGACGCACAAGAGAGTGTGGGCTTCCAAAGGAGGATCCTCAATGACCATTTCACAGCACGTCTCTGTGGCCAATGCCAACCACTCGTGTTCGACACCGTGGAAGTAGAGAAGTCCACAGAGATCTGCAGTGGGATTGAGTCCGGGAGTATCACCAAGGCCGATCCAGTGCTGCGCTATGGGATCTCGATAGGCCTCCTCAGTGAGACAGGCGACCAACCCTCTGCTGTCTGAAACNGACTCGAGATAACTGCAGGTCGATATGGCAAGTCCGAGGTCGCGACACTGAACCTCCTCCAGTGCAGCCAGCCCTATAGCAACAAACAATGGCTGGCTCTGCGAGCAGCGCACATCCGGCTCCAATGCGTGGCCCAGTCCTCCGTCTCGATTTTGATAGCCGCGCACTACCTGGCACACTTGGTAGGGATCTGCACCCTCGAAGTGCACCTCAAACAGTCGCCGCTCCAAAAGCCTTGCATGAGTCAGTATGAACTCACGAGCCCGGGAAACGACGTCACTCATAGGTATACCCCCCACTCGCATCTCTGTACTACTATAACATGGTAAGTAAGATACTTCTAGAATCTTTCAGTAATTTGCGAAAAGACGCAAAGGCAAGTGCCACTGCATCTTCGAGCTAGATCGATGAATGGTCAGTCTGTTGAGCCGAATCCCTTCGCGAACTCCTCGCATAGACGGTTGATCTGGCCGTATGTCCTCGGTCCACCTTTCCATAGCTTCTCAACCAACGGGTTCCGTTTTTGCCGTCGCGTTCTCCGAGGCATTTGAAAAAATCTGGGCCATACTACTGACTACCTATGCGTCTGCTCATCAAGTGCGGATCCCATCTTGCCATCGCTACCCTCTAGGTTTGGTGGGGAAGCAGGCCTGACAAGGAGGTGCTCAGATTCAGGCCGATCAGCTAACCACCCAGAAAGCATCTCAAGACACTAAACAGCCTCAGGAGGGCGTTTTCTTGTTTGTCTAGAGCATCCATTTTCCACTGACTCGAACGAAAGACCGGAAAGAAATGTGCCATAAGAGCGCGAGTGCAGCAATGCCCTTGTTTCAGGCTACATGGGCCACATGGATGGGCATTCGCATGCTTGCATAGCCACATGAGATCGCTTTTTTCACCTAGCAGTTCTGAATAGCGATCCACTGATCGTCGTTACCGGCGGTAGCGTGGTTTGGGAAAGCACGTGAGATGAGTTGGCACTATAGGTGCACTACTCGGTGGGCGTTGTTGCGGTCTATCCGCTGCGCTGCCATGGACGGACCGCTAGCCTTGTGCTGACCTTGACAAGCTGCATGCTCCGCTACGCCTACCCAGCCTACTTCGGCTGTGTCAGTCCTCCACAAGACCTTGAGCCCGATGAGAGGTGTCTCAGCAGGAACTCATCTATTCGTCGATAGCAGTCTGCCCAGTGATTGTGGCAGCCTTCTAGGATGAGCCTCGGAACGCTTGACTGCTCCAGCAATATGTCAGACAGTTTCTTGTAAACTGTCAGGAGCTCCGCCACAGCGCTGACTCCGTTGAGCTTTCTTGCCTCAGCATACGGACAGCCACCAACCACCTGCACTACGTAGTCCGTCCACTCTGCCCCCCTCTTCTTACAGGTGTCGCGAAACGCCTTTGCCGGGTCACCGCTTTCAAGATAGATAAGCACGGGGTTCAAAGGCGCTACCAATGCCTCCACCTGTGCGGCGTAGTTGCTGATCCGCTCGAACGATGCATCGAGCTGCAGCAGTACTCGGGCGCTATTTTGAAATGGATAGCTATCGAGGACAGCAATTGACTTCTCGCACAGCATCTCAGCGACGAAGCTCTCCCATCTCGCCAGACTTTCCTTGATGAACGCCTCAGGCGAGTAGGACCGGTAAAACTCCTCACCAGTACAGCTACCACTCGGATGCGTATCGCCGCCTACGTTTAGGGGGTGGTCCGGTTGCCTCTCCCGGTACAACTTAGAGGCATATCCTCTCCCCTGCAGCATATCTGCGATCCTCCAGGCTGTAGTAGACTTGCCAGAGCCTGGCATCCCTTCTACAAAAACGAGCTTAGTTGAACGCATCAACTGCAGTCACCTCTCAACCCTAACTCGTATGTGGCTTGAGTAGGCCGCGGTTGCTCTAGCGCGCAGACTCGTATATTCGAGTGATGCGGGCAACATCCGGCATTCCGAACTCGGATAGTACCGACTTGATTGTTTCGTCTGTCATGTTCTCACTGCAGTCTGATGTCATGATCTTGCTTGACGAACGATGTTGCAAAAGCACATTGTTCGAGCCTCACTGCAGTCTGATGTCATAATCTTGCCCCTGTTTGAGATGTGATAAGGCATATCGAGTTGAGAATACCTGAAAGATCATCCTGAAACTCAGAGCGTCGCCATAGGGCGAAAACTATCCGTTCCTCTGCCGAAGTGCCTCTTACCATCACTGATACGCCTCTTCCTCAGACACCCTTCGCTGCCCGCTCCGCACGGGCTCGGCAGGAATGATCTTCGGTTCATCCTCGCCTGCCTCTCGCATCCTTCTTAGCAGGCGCTCTCGCATGACCTCAGCGNCTTTTTGATGAGATTCATATCCGATAAGGTTTCGAAGTTCATATGGATCAGACTCGAGGTCATAAAGGCACTCCTCTGTGTATGTATCAGAGCAACTGTGCTTGCCTCCGTGCAGATCGGGAGCAACGACTGAGTATTTCCATCTGCGAGTGCGGATGGCGCGGCCTACCTGAGACTCGCTGATCTGAATGAACACCTCCTCAGGCCAGTCCACTTCCTCCTTTCTGATGAGAGGCANTATGGATCTGCCGTGCATGTGGCCGGGGATAGGTATTCCCGCAGCGTCCAACAGTGTCGGAGGCAGATCAATCAAGCTGACCAACTCCTGCACACAGCCGCCCGCATCAAATCCAGGGCCTATGAACCCGGTGGGCACTCGAATTGAGCTTTCATGACAAGAGCGTTTGTACTCTCTGTTGCGAGTCTTGAAGTGGCAGCCGTGATCCGATGTAAACAGCACGATGGTATTGCTGTCGAGGCCGAGGCTCTTGAGCGCGTCCAGCAGCCGCCCCAGCGCCTCGTCGAGCCTTCTTACTATGCCAAAATAGCCTCCAATATGCTNTCCGGCACTTCCTCCAAGGGCAATGAGATCTGGAGGCATCCACCTTCCTGTATACCTCTCCCTGTATCCGTCTGGAGGCACGAAATCATCGATGTGATTCTGGTGGTGAGGCTCGAGGTAAGATATAAACAGGAAGAACGGGACGTCCTTGCTTTCATTGATAAACCTGATAGCAGCATCAGTAAGCGCATCGACCCGATAGCCCGGCAGTCGAACCTCACGACAGTCGTTGTCATACAGGACTGTCTCATAGGGCTTGGATGTCCACTCAAGCCGATTGGCGCCCAGCCAGTATTGATACCCACCCTGTTGGTCAGGCCGGACCGGGTCGTCGTCTGCCAAGTGCCACTTTCCTATGTAACCAGTTCGATACCCTGCCTCGTTGAAGTAATGCGCCAGAGTCTTGTGCTCTGCTCCCAAAGCAAGCCCATTTCTATAAACCCCTGTGCTGGTCGCATACAGCCCTGTCTGCAGACAGGCACGCGCAGGCGCACACACCGGCTGACAGGTGAACGCATTGTAGATATGAGTTCCGCGGGTGACCATGCGGTCGAAGTTGGGCGTCAACTCCAGCGGATTTCCATGCACTCCCGCGGTGTCCCAGCGTTGTTGGTCAGTGAAAAACACGACGACATTTGGACGGCCCTTATCTTGCACACATCTCACCTCTCATCCGCTAGGTTTCGGCGTGGCCGGGCCAATCCCTGTCAATCAACATCTGTTNCACAGTTCACGTCACAATATGAAAGAGCCTTCAGCTACTGCNGGCTCTACAACTCCTCGCCGCCAGCCGAAGGCTCTTTACACCATCCGACCGTCTACATCCTCAGCTTCAAGGTCTAGAGCTTGCTAAGCGCTGCTACTTCCTCCTCAGTCAGAGCTTCAGTGTATAGGTAGAACTCGTCCATGAACCCGGCGAAATACGGGTCTTCGAACTGCGATTTTCCTAAGTAGTTGGACATCAACACGTCTGAGCCGATCTCGCTAGGCGAATGGGTGACTGGAAGCGTGGCCTTCTCCTCACCATTGACATAAAGGGAGTACTCGTCCTGGGAAGCCGTCACTGCAATGTGATACCAGGTGTTCAACTCAAAGGTGTCTGCAGGGATCGACAAGACAGGCTCTGTGTCAGGATTCCCAACATAGATCGAAAACCGTGTGTACCCTGCAGGATCGCCTGAGTTCAGCGTCAAGTACATAAACCCTTTGGAGCCGGAGAGGTCAAAGACCCTCGCCCACATCGGGTTTGCATCGAGTTTGACCCAAAGAGCGATGGTCATGGTGTCCAACTGTTTGGCGATGTTATCGGGCAGCCTGACAAACCCATCCGTGCCTTCGAAGTGCAGCGCTCCACCTTTGCGGCCTTCACCGCTCCACTTGACACCGCCTTCAAGCATGGCGTTCTTGCCGTTTCCGGACTCGTCGACAACGATGTCTCCGCCATCCTCATCAAAGCTGTAATAGATCAACGGTTGCTTCTCCGCAGCGAGGACCCCACAGCTAACAGCGAAAACCATACCTACGACGCACAGGCAAACAACCAAGCACAGATACAATCGATTCCTCAAAGCTAAGCCCTCCTCTACGTTCAAGGTTGATCACTGGTTACTTGAATCAATGCCTAAACACACGAAGTATGGTATCTTTACTTGAAAACCTCATAACTTTAGTTGAAGATTTGTNTCAATACTTGAAACGTTGCGTCCTCACTCAACGGCCTTCCAGCCTCCAGGCCTCACTCAACGTCAAGCAGCTCTCTTTTCAGCTCCTTNCCCCAAACTGCTACACCCTCATCCGACAGCGCGGTAAACGTCATCACGTGAGCCAGCGCAGCCGGATCCCATTGACGCACAAACACTCCTTTGTACACCGACCCATCGATAGTCAGCTCTGCGAAGTAGTCGCCCTTCAACTGCCACGTGCCAGACACTTCGCCTGTTATGGTCCTATCAGCATTAAGTGCTATCTCAACTGCTGTCTTTCTCTGTGACGAGATGTCCTTTCCGTGGTTTACATAAAGGTAATCCCCTACCACCTCCTCTGCTGACACCTTGTCTGCAGTCTCGTATGCGTATGGCAGCACAGACATCACAGGCCAACCGTCTTCGTTGAAAAAAATCTGATGAGTTCTCACTTCGTGGTGTTCGCCTGTGCGAGGAAACCTCGTGTGCATGATGACGAAGTACCGGTCAGTCTCAGGATCGTGATACGCCGAATTGTGGCCCGGAGAAGTGTACCCGTAGAACTCGTAGTCAGAGCGAAACAGGAAGTTCCCAACCAGCTTGACACCGTACGGCTCAATTGACTTGTCATCAAAGAAACTGCCTCTCGGGCCGTGAGCATTGATCATATTCTTGCCTTGGGAGTCGTAGTAGGGCCCATCAGGGTTCTTTGACCTGGCCACTCTTATGTTGTACCCTCCGCGTGAGTCAAGTCCGCCAAAACTGAGGAAGAGGTAGTAGTACTCCGTAGACGGGTTGTAAAGGATATACGGGCCCTCGATGCGGCTGTGATTGCCTCCAACAAGCTTTTTTCCATAACCCTGATCAGGGAGGGGAAATCCCGTTTCAGGGTCCATCTCCAAGATGAAAATCCCGCCGGAGTATGAACCGTACACCATCCACAGCTTGCCTTCGGCATCAAAGAAGACGTGTGGGTCTACGACGTTAGGGTGCCTAGTCGCGTCGTAGAAACTTCCATCCGGTGCGCGCAGCCCGCCCGAGCGCAAGATAATGCCGAGGTTCTTGTACGGCCCCTCAATATCATCCGATACTGCCACACCAAGAGCTGAGAGCGGCGAGTCGCCCCTACACGCGCAGTAGTACATGTAGAAGCGCCCATCAGGCAACTGTGCAACATCGGGTGCCCATAAGGTATCTGTTTGAGCCCAAGTGAACGTCTCTTCGAGCTCGGTATAGACGTTTGGGATCAGCCTGTTCTTGTCATGCACACGAGTCTCAATGGACGTCCAGTTTCTCAGATCTTTTGACTTGGCTGCAGCCAAGTGAGAGCCAAAGACGTAGTACGCGTCGCCTGCTTTGATGATGGACGGGTCGTGGACAGATGCGCTCATCAGAGGCGGCACCATGGCTGCTTGTCGCGTCTCTTGTGCTAGAGCGATACTACTTGTGAGACCAAGCATCACAACCAGCAAAACGAAAAATCCCTTTTTGAGCATCAAACCACCTCGTCAACGGCTAATTCCTGAAGTCGAAATCGCCCTAACAATGTAGCGGCTGGCAAATGCAAATATGATCAAGACTGGGATCGCTGCGATAAACGCCCCGGCCATGATGGTACCTGCCTCAAACGTGCCGTGGTATTCGCCTCTTATCCTCGCCAGCGCCGGCTGCAACGGCATGAGCTTGCTGTCGGTTATCACCAGCATTGGCCACAGCAGGTCATTCCACACTCCTANGAAGGTCAGGATAGCGAGCGACACCAGCGCCGGCCTCATTAGAGGAACAACGACCTGCACCAGGAAACGCAACGGAGAGCAGCCGTCAATCTTCGCAGCGTCCTCCAGCTCATCCGGGATAGTCAGCATGAACTGTCTCAATAAGAACACCCCAAAGGCAGGCCCGATGGGCGGCAAGATAATCGCCCAAAAGGTGTTGAGAAGGCGCAGTCTGTCAAGCAACAGGTACACCGGGACTATAAACATCTGGACCGGCAGTATCAGAGTAGCGACTATCAGCCAAAAGAGGATATCCCTGCCCTTGAACTCCAACCTGGCAAACGCGTACGCTGCAGGCGTCGCCGTCACCAAGACACCAATAGTAACTATGGACGCGAGGAACACGCTTATCAAAAACGACCTCCCCACGTTCACGCCCCTGCCGCTAAACAGAATCGTCTTGAAGTTCTCCANCGTCACCTTCCTTGGGATAATCTTCGGCGGATATACTAGGAGCTCGGAGTTTGGTTGCAGTGAGGAAAAGAACATCCACAGTATTGGGAAGAACCAGATGAACCCCAAGACCAGTCCGACGATGCTTAAGATCAGTCTTTCTCTTCTGTGTCTGCTCAAGCGAAACACTGCCTAAACCCCCTCTCCCAGCCAGCGGTTTAAGAACCTTGCCTGCAGTATGCCGAACAGTGCAATCATGAGAAACATGTACCAACTGACTGCAGCGGCCCTTCCGAACATGAAATCTCTAAAGCCTGTCTCGTATAAGTAGAACGCCAATGTTCGAGTGCTCCCTGCGGGGCCTCCGCCTGTTAGGATGTATACCTGGTCAAACAGCTTGAAGGAGCCGATGACCTGCAGTGTGGTAATAAACAGCATCCTGTTTCGCAAGAGGGGCAAAGTGATGTACCAGAACTGCTGCCACCTGTTTGCCCCATCGACTGCCGCAGCTTCATAGAACTCTTGAGGCAAGTCTTGCAAGCTACTCAAATACAGGATGATGTTGAACCCGGCTGTCCACCACAAAGTCACGAACACTATGACTCCCATTGCGGAGCCTTGGCGGCTGAGCCAAGCCTGCCCCGGAAGCCCCAGCGCCTTAAACGCCTGGTTGATCATACCTGTCTGAGAATCGAGCATCCATATCCAGAGCAAGAGGACGCTACTCGAAGGGATCAAGAAGGGCGAAATGATGGCGTTTTGAGCGAGCTTCTGGCCAACGAAGGTCTTGTTGAGGAGCAAGGCCAACAGAAGCGGCACTACCAGAAGCAGCGGCACGCTTTGTAGGGCAAACATCAAGGTATTCTGNACTGCAGCCTTGAACCTCCGCANCCCTAGCAGCTCTATGTAGTTGTCCAGACCAACGAATATTGGATCAGACAGTAACGACCACTCTTGAAAGCTCAGTATCAAACCGTGGATCAGTGGGATCAGGATAAATACCACAAAAAACACCATGTACGGCAACAGGAAAAACAGGGCAGTGAGATCGCGTCGCTTCTTCTTCGTCGCTCCCATATGCTCTCACTTTCCTTTCTTGGGCAGACTGACCGTGGCGCAAACGGTCCGCGCAAACGGCCCCGCCCGATCAAGTCAAGCACAGACTCCCAGAGCGAACTGGCCGCAAGACCGCCGACTTCCCTTATATGCTTTGGGGGCGCTCCCACCCATGGCGCGCAGCACCCGGGTGGGAGCACTACGACTTGCCTATCTTCTGGACAGAATATCGTCTACTTCGTATGCAACCTCCTCGAGGGCATCCGCAGGAGACATATCGCCGAGATAAGCAGCATCCATGTATTCCAGCAGGACGCTCTCTATCTCAGCCAGTCTCTCAGTCTGCGGCAGGAATCGAACATATGGCAACTGTTTTGAGAACTCATACTGCTCAGTCAGTGCTGCGAACTCATCGCTGTTAACGATCGAGTTCCTCACAGGCACCTGCCCGGCCTTAGCCCACTCGATCGAGTTGTCGCTCAACCACTTGACCAGAGTCATGGCAGCTTCTGTGGTCTTTTCGGACTGTTTTGGGATGCACATGAGGTGGGCGTCGCCCCAGACGACTCGCGACTCTCCAAGCACTGGGACAGGTGCGACTGCCCAGTTGAGGTCGGGCTGCTCCTTAAAGAGGTTGATCATCCACGGGCCATTGACATGCATCGACAGCATTCCGACTCTAAAGGCCTCTTCGGGATCTGCAGGGTCTCTTGGAGCAACCTTCTCCTTGTGGATCAAGTCCACAAAGAACTCCAGAGCAGACACACCTTCTGGACTGTTGAACGCAGCCCTCTTGCCGTCACTGCTCAAGAGCGACCCGCCGTTCTGGAAAAGCAGCGTGTACCATTGCCACAAAACTCTGAACGGCCATCCTCCAAAGGAGTACCATCCCCACTGATCGATGGTCCCGTCTCCATCCCTATCGACCGTCAGCTTCCTGGCGTACTCTAGGAACTCTTCTCTCGTCTGTGGCGCTCTCGGCTCCAGCCCGGCCTCGACAAGATGGTCAATATTGTAGTACAAGCCCAAACAGTACGTGCCAAGGGGGATAGCATAGACTCGGCCGTCTCTAGTTACTGATTCAATTACGTTCTGGCTGAAGTCCGCTACGTCCAAGCCATATGTATCAAGCAATTCGTCGCTGGTCCAAGATGTGAGGTTGTTGAGGAATCTGATGTAGTCATTAGGTGAAAGGATCACGACACCCGGAGGAGCACCCGTCCTGATCGCAAGGGCAAGTTTTGTTATGTAGTCAGCTCCACCCGCAATGATAAACAGTTCAACCTCGATTTCCCCCTTGTGCTCCTCGTTGAACTGGTTTACCATCCTCTCCATATAAGCTCCATCAGGGCCTGTAAACGGAGTCCAAAACTGTAGTTCTACCGGTTGCTGTGCCAAGGTTGTCGGGCTCAGGAGCAAGATCAGCGCTAACCCTATAGAAAAAACCCTCATCCAATTCCTCATGGTACTCATCTCCTCTTTTGTTGGCAGATTTTCGACATGAAGGAATCGACACACAATCTAACCGGTTCGAAATCACCCTCCTAAAATACGTCTAGGTTCTTTCTCAGCGGAACCTTAACGGTTAGAGCCCATTGAAAGACGCTCCGTCATTTCCGTTGTTCGCCAAAGTCGGCCAGATTCCTCCTTACGGCAGTCGATCATTAGAAAGCAATCCTCACAAGCGCCATGTTACTACACATCTACAGGCCAGCCACCTAAGGCCTTGTCAGCGCAACAAACGAGGGCGTTAGAGACCTACCCAGCGTCCACTTGCGCTTGATTCATATGCCTTGTCCATGACGTATTGGATATATGCACCGTCCTCAACTGATGGGTTTGCTTTAGTTCCTTCGTACACGTGTGAAACGAAATTGTACAGGCAGTGTACATGTCCTCGCAACCAGCCGATTGTCGCATTCCTTGCAGGGAAGTGCCCTCCCGGTTTGTCGTATTTCTGGATAGTGGCGACCCTAGTAAACCCTCTAACGCCTCCAAGCGGCACGTCAGGAATCGTGTTGTCGAAGTACTCAAGCCAGTTTGGATCCATTAGGTTGAACCTAATCGCCCCTTTGTCGCCGTGGATCTCAAACCGTAGCTCGTCGTTTGTTCCCGTAGCCACTCTCGTGGCCTCGATAGTGCCGACTGCTCCGTTTTTCATTTGAGCCACGATGTATACGGCGTCGTCTAGCTCCATCTTGATCGGCTTTCCGTCCCTATCAGGCCTGGTGTCATAGACTGTCTGGGTCTTGGCGACGATGGATGAGTACTCCCCGAGTAGATGATAGATGATGTCAAGTGCGTGGGAGCCAAGATCGTATAGCGCCCCGCCTCCACTGCTGCCCTTCTCGAACCTCCAGCTGACTGGTGCGTGCGGGTCTACACCGCCGGAGTGGAGATAGCAGGCCCTAAACGACAAAACACGCCCTAGCCTGCCTTCTTCAACAATCTGCTTTGCCCTCAATGTCGCAGGGTAGAAGCGGTAGTTGAACACCATCTGGTTGATGATGTCCTTTCCTCCGAGATGCTCGACAATCTCTTTTGCCTCCGCATAACTGGCGGCTAGCGGCTTCTCGCAGTAGAAGTGCTTGCCTGCATCTATCGCCTTGAGGACTGCCTCCTTGTGATGCGAGTTTGGAGTGCAGATGTTGACAACCTGGATATCGTCTCTGGCAAATATGTCGTCGATGTTATCCGTGGCAAACTCAAACCCAAAATCGTCCTTGGCTCTCTCTGCAACAGATCTAGTCCTATTGCATACGCCGACCAGCCGGACCCTAAAGGGCAGATTTGAGTAAAACAGCGGCATGGTTCGGTAAGCGTAGGTGTGGGTCTTGCCCATAAACCCAAAGCCTATGATGCCAACTCCGATCTCCTTTGTGATATTTGCTCCAGAAACGCTCATATCCAACCCTCCACTCCGTCTATACTTAGCAAGCCACAGGTACCTACCTGTACCTGTCGACGAGTTCGGCGTGATTATTCGTACTAGTCTGATCCGAACACGTCCCGAATGGCTTCTAAGTAACCCATACCGTTGACTGTATCCGGCTCCAGGTAACCGCCCTCGGTCCACTCATTCCAAGCATAGATAGTAAAAATCTTGGGTTGCGTCTTGCCTTCATCCAGGAACTCTTTGACCCTAGCAAGCGCCTCCCTAAACCTCTCGGGCGTGTTGCCTACAATAATCGTATCATAGGGATAGGCACCCCGCACATACTCTTTGTCTGGATCAGTTCGAGGACTCGGATCCCAACCCATCGACACGTTGGGGTAGTAGGGGACGTCATATTGGTCTCGGAATATCGGCCATAGCTTGACTGCCTCCGCTGCCCACTTGTCGTACGGGGCACTCGGGAACTCCTCAAGCTCGATGTTGTGTGCCCAGACGTACGAGGTAACGCTGTCGAATCCAAGCTGTCTCACTAAAGCGTCGGTGTCCTCAGTTATTCGCGCAAGACGGGAGCCCTTGAGACCCCACTCGACAGCATTCAGATGCAAGCCCGGAAAGCCTGCGCTTAGCGTCTTGCGCCTAAAGCTTTGGAGTGCATCACGAGCCGCATCCACACCGCCAAGGCCCTTAATAAACGTGTGCAATTCGTAAATGGAGAAATACAGCCCGCCGTTCACGATCCAGTAGTTAGGTTCACCAAAATACTTCTCTATCACGTAGTCTGCCAGGGCATCGAACCTCTCGCGAGATATCTCATTGTGGTTTGCCCACATCAGTGAAAAGTTCAAGCAGTGTCTGTTTGAGGCACGAAGGAAACCTTCCTCCAACGCCCTGTGTAGGAATGGGCCAGTGCCCGGGCCGTTCAAATCGAAGTACCAGTCATAGATAAAGGTTGTGATCCCGTGGTCTGCTGCCGCAGCTATCTGCTTCTCAGCAACTTCTGGCTTTGACTCATCTAGCTCGCCCCACATCGGCACTTTGGGCTGGTCATGCCCCTCAAATCTGGGTTTTGCCTCTCTCAACGTGAGCCACTCAGACCACCCTTTCCCCCTGCGCTCCTCGTTTTGGGGATCAGGATGCCACTGCGGAAAATAGTATACCGCCACCTCGTATTCCCTGTTGACTATCTCTCTACTCATGTTTGAAACCTCCGTGCCTGTGTAATAAAACGGGGGCGGGGTCAACCCGCCTCCCTCACACCACCAGACAAGCATCAGAAAATCAGGTGGTTCATTGAGCTACCGAGTCAGTTCGCAGGATGTGCTGTCACCCTACTGACCAAGGAGGTCATCCAGAGCGCTCTGAATCACAGGCTCATACTCGGCAATAGCCGTAGCCGACGACTTGACTCCACCCATGATCTGCCATATGAGGTTAGTCCACTTCCAGTCATCACCCTGGAAGACTGCCTGCCATGGGGTCGGGTTGACCCAGTTCTCAACCATCTCGTAGAACATGGCATAGCTCTCTCGATCCGCATACTGGTTGGCTGCCCAGGCATCCATGATATCCTGGAGGCGCTCCTCCGGATAGATGTCGGCGAACAGAGCTAGCAGAGCTTCAGGATCCTCGCTCGTCTTAGGCACTACGAGTACAGGAAGCCCATAGAGCGGGAAGACATAGTCATCTGCTGCTGACCCCTTGGGTAGATAGGCGAGACCCCAGTCCACAGAGTTCCTGTCAAATAGCTGCTGCATCCAGAAGGGGACGAAGTACATCGCCACCTTGCCTTGGTTGAACGGCGATGGGTCATGCCATGGCCCAGGAGCCACCGCCTGATGGACGCTCCANAGTCTGTAAAGAACATCAAGTATCTCGAATGTCCTCGGGTCGTTAAGAGTAACCTTGACCTTNCCATCGACTACTGCTGTCGGGTAGACGTTGTTGGTCGCAAGCGCAGGCATCGCGAACTGTCCGGGATCGCCAATAACTCCACCGACGCCCCACTGATCTACCTGACCGTCTCCGTCAGTGTCCCTAGTGGCCTTGATGGCGATCTCTTCGAGCTTCTCCCAGGTCCACTCGCCCTCATCTATAAGATCATAAAGCGATGGGAACCCTTCTCTTTCAAACAGGTCCTTGTTCCATACCATGACTATAGCCGTCTCGTATGGGTAGGACANTCCGATGGTTCCATAGGTATGGCCAAGTATGTCCAGAGCGCTTCTTAGGCCATCTCTTCCCTGGATAGCAGCTGGAAGCGAATCGAAGTAGTCCTCAGGAAGAACTTGATCTAGAGGCTGCAACGCTCCCTGAACTGCCAAGGGAACATAATGGTAGTTCCAAGACTGAACTGCCAGCAGGTGCATTGGAGCCTCACCGCCGAGGACACCTGCAAGCACTTGCTCGACCATTGTCTCAACAGGGATGACCCCGTATTCGAAATTGACGTTGTACTTCTCCTCTGCCTCGAGGAGCCTCTCGTAGTCCGCACTGCCTTCCGGAGGCGTACGATCATCCCAGTCTGTGTAAATGATCGTCCTGCCGCCAAAGTCATAGGCAAGCCCTGATCCAGTTACCGCGAATACCATTAAACAGACCAGACCAACTATCAGGCTTCGTCTCACTGCAACTACCTCCTAGCTGTCAGTATTAGATGTAACTCTATCGATTGGTGCCGCCTCCCCGGCGTGCGTATCTACCACCTCCTCCTTTGCCTGAGATGTGGGAGGGACAACCAGGTTCGCTCTGCAAGAGCTTGCGAGACTTGCGTGCAGCAGCTACCCGCGCATCTCAGATACCCATTACCCCACGATCCCAGTTCTCTCCATACTCTCGATGAAGTACCGTTGAAGGGCCGCATACAAGATCAAGAGCGGTGCGATAAACAGCAGCATACCTGTATTCTCAATCAACACCCATTCCTGGTTCGTAATGTGGCCACCACCCGTCATCTGGCTGTAGGCGATATCATACTGCATTCCTACACTTCTTAGCGTGAAGGGAAGTAGATCCGAATCCTGCATGAAAATCGAGGCGTAGAACATATCATTCCACTGCCAAACGAATGAGAACAAGAACACAGTTACCATCGCAGGAATGGCACTAGGCAGCATCACAGAAACGAAGGTACGGTATGGACTCGCACCGTCCACATACGCGGCTTCTTCCAGCTGATGTGGCATACCCCTGAAGAACTGCTGCATTATATAGATGAAAATGCCGTTGCGAAGCCCTACAGCGCCACAAGCCATGAGGATCTGTGGCCAATAGGTGCCAATCAGGTTTATTCCAGAGCCAGGAAGAAGACCAAAAATGTCGAAAAAGCGGAAATTGAGGTACATCGGAATCAAGATCAAATGAGGAGGAACAATTAGCGTAAAAACCACTAACGCACGCAACAGACTACTGCCTCTGAAGTGAAACCGACCCAGAGCATACCCCACCGATGTGCACGAGAACAACTGCAATACACTCACGACTACTGCGAGCGTCGCTGATCGCACGAACGCCTGAGGGTAGTACATGTAGGTAAACGCTATCCTGTAGTTGTCAAGAGTGAAGTTCCTCGGGATCCACTTGACAGTGTTGTCCCATAGATCCTTTGGATCCATAAATGAGGCGGCCAGCTTCACGAGGAGTGGATGCAGGATAATAAACCCTATTCCTATGATCAGGATATAACGAATGACACTCCATATAACCTGGCCTACCCTTGCTGCCGTTAGACGTCGGCGTCTGACAGCGCTGTGCGTCGCATAATCGGCAGTCCCCATGCCATTTACCCCCTGTTAGATTCACTATTCCTGGTAGAACACCCAACGAGAGATGATTCCAACGCCTATGGTGAGTATGACGGCTATAGCTGCGAAATATATCCACGACATCGCTGAGCTGACGCCAAAACCCAGGCCTCCAAACGCTGTCTGCCTGATCAGCGTAATAAGCTGGTTGTGGGGGGACGTAAACGAATCGATTACAGAGTANACGATGTTAGTCAACATATGTGGCGTCATCAGCGGGAATGTGATCTTCCAGAAGTCCTCCCACGCAGTAGCCCCCTCTATTGCCGAAGCCTCATACAACGACGACGGAATGGACTGGAGTCCGGCAAGAAAGACGAGTATCTGAATGCCTGACGCTCTGATAATAATCGGTATCCGGTCAACTGCGCTTGTGATGTACGTTAGCATCTGATCAGGCAACCTCAACTGGCTTACAAACATGCGCACTGCAGCACCGCTCAGAAACCCTGAACCATCCAGCTGACCGGGTTGGAGCGCCTGCATCATGTAATCCTGCTGTTCCATGCTCGCAATCACACCTGACGCCAGGATGACCGGAAGGAAGAATATGAGCCTCGCAACCAACCTGCCCTTGAACTGTTGGTTTAGCAGACACGCAGCGAAATAACTAAACATCAGGATAAGGGGTACATCCAATAGCATGTTCAGGATAGTATTCACGGCCGTCCTCGAAAAGGTTGGGTGTACTAACAGCGCTTTGTTGTAGTTAAGCCAGCCGACGAAGTTCAAGTTGTACCCTTGCTCTGTCACCTCTAGTTCGTTAAAACTAAACACTAGCGACTGTATGAACGGATAGAGGAAAAAGAGCGTGAATCCCAGTATAAACGGAAGGGCAAATACATACCCGGCCATGTCCCTCTTCTGAGTCACCGTAAGCCTAAACCTCTTATTCATGCTTTTCCCCCTCGTCGAGCAACGTGAAGCTGCGCGGCAGGACAGTGACACCGCACACATCAGCTTCGTTGTCGTTGTAGTTCACGAGGACTGCCATCCCGTTTTCATATGTGGTCCTGTATACCCCTGTTGCGACCTGTTCGTGGCCTATTATCCTCACTCCGTTCAAACTGCCCAACGCGGAGTTGAGGTCTTGGTACAATGCCAACACCCTATCAATCCATCTCGAATACTCGGCGGAGTAGAGATAGTCATAGTCNGTTTCTTTGACTGCCTCGCCTCCGCTGTAGAAAAGCTTGCAGTACAGCCCGCCACCCGTCTCCGCCGCCTTTAGAACAGCTCTCACCGGATCAGGAGACAAGTTGAGCGGCTCGCCTGCGTACTCTATGAAACCGTGCACTGCTATCTGATAGAAAGGGACGCTCTCGTCAATGATGAAATACTGACTGCTCTCTGTCGGCATATTGACGATGCAGTCAACATAGGGAAGGACAAGGTCGTTTGCGCCCTCAGCCATCACCTTGAGTCCTGCGTCAACGCTAAGCTTCCTAGCCTGTTCTTGTATAACGTCTGCGGCCTCGCTTCTGTCGACAAGGTCACGGCCTGTGCGAAAATCCGAGTTTACCTGAGTACCCATATATCGAACGGATATTCCGCCAACTCCGTAGTCCTTGTACTCACTGATAAACTCATCAACCAAGGCACCTAACCGGCTGGGGCTCAGAACATAACGCTCCGTGTTGCGCTTGGCTTGGAGGGTCGCGAGATCATAATCATAAACCTTTGCCACCCGCCTATTTAGCAACCTAGCTCCATCCCTGGTGGCAACAAAACCGTCAAGCAGTGTGTTCCTTTGCACATTCATGAAACTGACATCGGGATAGAACTCAACACCAGTCTCAGACAAAAACCCAGTCAAGTCGCTGAAGTCCTGATTGCTGCCCAAGGCCTTCTCAAGCGTGACACCTGAGGGGTAGTGATGCCTGACTCCGCCCGCCATCCAGCCTGTGTACCTCAACTTGAGGTTGTCGACGTTCCTGTCAATCACGTCGCGAACAATCATTTCGACTTGACTATATGTGGTAAGCGGCTCTATAACTTCTCTGGGGATCCCAAGCACCGACTTGTTGACGTCAATCGCTCCAACAAGCTCCAGGAACAGCGGCACATCTTCTCTTAGGTCCCCCTTGCTCAAGACACCACTGCGTATCAGATAATCCTGGTACCGCCTAGCCATTCCAACGTAGCTTGCATCCCCACCGTGGAGGAAGCTGTACCTAATCACCAGGTCAGTTGAGCATAGTCGGCTCTGGTAGACNTTGATCTCGTTCCTAAACCCGTATGGGCTCTTGCTGATCGTTGGCGAGTCAATCGATAGGCGTGTCCGGCCTCTCTGCATCACGATAAACTCTGGTGACACTGTGTTGTACGAGTTGTTTCTCCCTGCAACGTCAGCCCTAATCCTTGCGAGGGACGCTCCCTCTTCAATCACTGCAAGGAAGGCATTCTCTGNTGTCTTAATGCCGTAGACGGGCAGATGGACTCTTTCGGTATGTTCGAGTTTTTCAGTAGCTATGGCAGCGGAGTTGTCCTGGCCGTACACATTGCCTACGTACGGCCTGTCAGAGATCTTGCCGTTGTTGAGATAGATCAGCGCTCCGGAGCCGTCAGGCACCAGGATGTACCCCTCTTCGGCCTGACCTGCAGCACCGAAGTAGCTCAGGACCTCTATAGAGTGAAGCGGCAGTGTGACTGTCCCGCCTCTTGGCCCATACTTCCCGACAACATCTTCTACCTCAAGGGGATACCTGACGTCCTCAATAGGTATCCTCACTACGAGTGTATCCGCGTCCAACGTGTACTCAATTGCTACTTCAAAGACCTCCAGATTTCTCACAGGCGGGTCGAGTCCGAGCTCAATACAGTCTCTGACCTTGTCGGCCATCGTGTAACCAACTTCGGTGAGAGTCGTCTCTATGTCGGCAAGGATGAACTGGGGTACCTTCTCATTCAGCAGATAAACCTCATTGTTCCTGAAGGGATCAAAATGCTCAAACGTAAGCTGATCCCATCGCTCGATGTCTATATGCCCGGCTACTACACGATTGATAAGATTCCTCAGTGTGTCTCTAGTCTTCGTTGAGCTCAATCTGGTATCGACACCTACAAGTTTGTAGTTGCCAAACACCTTTTTCGTGTCGATGGAAGCCATAGTCATGGGGTCTTCGCCCTCTTCGAGTGGAACGAGAGAGATGAGCGTGTAGTCTCTGAAGATCCCCTCGAAATCCTTTCTCAGCTTCTCATCAGTGATTGATGCAGAAATCCTCTCCACACTCTGCTTGCTGATAAGCGGAGGCAAAAGAGCGAGATCAGGATACTCCTGCCCAAAGCGGTAGTGCACTCTCACGCCGTAAGGGATCTCCGATACTTGGTACTGCCCAATGCTCACGCTGTCATTGAAACTGTCTTTTCTCTGCTCGAGATCTCCGGGAGTGTAGAACACTATGGAGACCTGCGAGCCCAAGCGCGCTTTTGCAGTCCCCCTGGCGATCTTCTCATTTTGATCTCTATCAGGCGGATTGGAATACCATATCGAACCTGTCCGTTTGTCTCTTACAGCTATCTCGGTGGTGTCATCGTTAATGTAGAGGGACAGATACTCGTTGTCTGCCACAAGCCTCATCCCTGGAGGCGTTTGCTCCAGACCTGCGCTATCGTCTCCACCAGCTGCAGCCACCAAGACAGGGTCGGCTACCATGCAGTGCGTAACCCCGAGCACAATCACCAAGCTAGCAACTGCCACAACCCTTGACCAGAAGATGATGCTACCTGCGACTCTATGGGACACGAGTGGATCACTCGCTTTCATCAGCTCGCCAAACCTCCCTACAGCCTAAACGCGACCTCGGTGTATATGTCCGTGGCGAATCTAACGATGACGTCGACCACGCAGAAGAACAGCAGTCCAATAAACAGGGTGAAACCAATTCCGACCAACACACTGATAGACGTTATCGCAGTCTTGAGAGCAGTATAGTCGTGGGTTACCATCGTTCCGATGAACAACAGACCCAGCGCCCAAACCATTGATATCGCGATTAACAAGACATAGAACGCACCTTCTTCGACAGTCATAAAGTTGCTGAGTATGGTAGCGGGGATGTTGATTAGTATGACGGGTGTCAAANCATACGCCGTAGCTATGAATATCTCCCTCAGTGTCCCTTTGCCGTCCATTAGTGTAGTGAGCGCCCAATTCACTAGACACCATAGAGCCAACGGCACTAGTACGCTGCCGATCTCGAGGAGAATGTTTAGAGTCCTAGGATTGCTGTAGTTGAACGGGAAGCCTGCATACTGTCTCATAAACACGTAGGTAAANCACGCCAGGATGGTTATAATCGTTGCAGCAGGCAGGTTGCCTCTCTTTTCGTGCTTAAGATCCCAGAATCCGTCGAAAGGGCTGAAGATGACATGAAGCGCATACCTAAGTCCTCTGGCCGTCTCTCGTGCTGACATCCGCAGTCTCTGCAGGATTGACTGCCCAGTCTGCCCTTTGTCAGGGCCCGGCGAGTCTTCGACAGCTCCTGCGTCCTCAGTTCTCGCTGGCCATACAAGCTTGATCAATCTGAGCACGAGCCTAAGGCGCACGGTGATGTATAGCAAGGCTATAGCAAGCACTGCAACTGTCATGATAGTCGCGAAGTTCTCTCTGATTATCTCCTCGCGATAGAAGCCCAGAGCCTCAGAATAGCGATCACGGTTGTTCCCAAGCCTGAAGTAATGCATCGCCTCTCTGTAGTCGCCCGTCCTCAGTAGCACTTCACCAATACCCGTGTATGCGAGGTCGTAATTTGCGTTGTATGCAAGAACTCTCCGCCAAACTTCTGCAGCCACCTCATAATGCCCGGCAGCGTAAAGCCGGATGGCGGCATGGATCAGTTTGGCATACTCTGTGGGTGCGTAGACCGTAATGCGGTTGTTGCTGCTGTCTAGCACTACCACTTCGTCGCCCAGTACATCAATGGCTACAGGGGTTGACAGAGTCCCTCTCTGGCTGCCCGGCCCTCCAAATACGTACAACAGGCGGCCGTTGTAGTCATATGTAAAGACACGGCCCCGCCTTTGATCTAGCACCCTGTATACTCCATCCTTGCTCGCCACAACATCTACGAACACTGAAGGGNCGCTGATCGAAGCACCTTCCCACGCAGACGGGTCTACNACGTCCCCAATAGGCGGCGTGAACCCCAGCCGCCTGAGGACATCCTGTCCACTCGCGCTTAGCCTTCGCACCACGTCCTCTTGATACACAGATCCCGGCCGAGTAGTAGCCATGATGAAGCCTCTGGAGTCTATGTCCAGATTGCTGAACTCTGTTGGCAGGAACAAGGCCAGCCGCTCCCGCTGCTCTCTCGTGGCAAGTCTCTGCCAGAACACATCTAGGAGGCTCGGCGCAACACGCGGTGCACCGACGAAACCCTTGAAGTTGCCGGCAGAGTCAAACTCCATGAACCCCTCAAAGACCTCGTCAGCCTTAACAAACACTCTCATTGCGCGATCGACTGCAACCTTGCTAGGTTTGAAACTGAAGTCCTCAGTAATGATCCCTTCAGCGCCGGTCGTGGGTTTACCGATCTCCCGTATGTACTTCCCGTCGTTGGTTAGGATCACAATTCTCCCATTGCCGGTATCGGCAACATAGATGTTTCCGTCGCTAGTCACAAAGAGGCCCTTGGGGCTGTTGAATCGGTCGACCTTCCCATCGTGCTCAAATTNGTCGATGATCCTTAGGACATCCCAATCTTGGTTCATACATATGATTCGGTTGTTCCCGGAGTCAAGGAGATAAACGCGCAGGTGGTCGTCTACGAAAATGTCCTGTGGCGCTCTAAAATCGGAGATACCGATGCTGCGTCCATCGATGACCTTGTAGGGAAGGTAGGCCTCAGGGGCTGGCGTGGGTTTCTGCCAGAAGTCAAAGACATAGCCCCGATAGGGAACGGCACACATGGAGCTTTGGCTCATTGCAAGCAGCAGTACCACGAGTACGGCAAGTGACAGCATCCAGTGTTTAACAAACAGCGTACGCGACGTCGGTCTGGGGAGCGGTCCAGTCTTCACATCGTTCACCTCAACGTTTGTTGACATCTGGCTCAACAAAACAGCAGGTATGCTAAGCCGTAAACGTTTACCGATATCTATCGCAAACCAACAGATCCAGACTGCCGGATTACACACGCCTTCACTGGTTTTCATAGCAGTTGTGATGTATCTTGTACGGCAAGCTCCTGATAGATCCATGAACCGCTCTGGCTGTAGCGAAGCCTTGCCGCGACCAGCCAACCCCTTCTGGAGCATCGACTTTCTAAGTCGACACCTGGGCAGAGCCAAACACCCGCTTTATTGCCTCCAGGTATGCCATTCCGTACATCGTATCGGGCTCCAAATAACTGCCCTCAGTCCACTCATTCCATGCGTTAATTGTCAGTATATTGGGTCTTGTCAGACCTCTATCAAGAAAANCTCTTGCCGCTACGAGTGCCTTCTCAAACTCCGACGGTGTGTTGCCGACCAGCACAGGCGTAAACGGATAGCCCAGATTGTCGTACACATCCGTCTGGATAGTCCTCGGACTGGGGTCCCAACCCATCGATACGTGCGGGTAGTACGGGAGCTCGTAACACCTCGTGAACTCCTCGAAGCCCTTGACTGCCATCTCTCTCACTTCTTGATACGATGTCGCGGGGAAACTCTGCAGTGGGAAATGATGAATCCACGTGTACGACGTCACACTGTCAAATCCCATAGTGTCAAGCAGGCTGTTGACGTTGTCCAGAGTGCCTTCACCGGGAAGAATCTCGTGCCCCCATACCACCGCGTTCATGTGAAGCTCGCCGTATCCTGCAGACCTAACCCTCTCTCGGAAGTCTGCAATGGCTTCTCCCACTGCCTCCGGAGTGCCAAACCCCTCGACAAGGCTCCGCAGATGGTAGATCGACACATACAACCCGCCGTTGACACGCCAGTAGGATGGGTGGCAGAAATAAGTATGTATCATATGGTCTGTCGCACGCTCAAATGCCTCAGGCGACACCACGCCACGTGCTAGGATGTTGGGATTCCCAGATCTTTGAGCTGGGTGGATGTCGACCCAGTCATGGTTTGCCCACATGAGTGCGAACTTCAGCCGCCTGTTGTTGGGCGCACCAAGGAAACCCTTCTCCAAAGCATTTTGAAGAAACGGGCCGTCCTCGTACCAGTACCAGTCAAATATGAAAGCAGAGACGCCATGATCGGCGGCAGCGTCAATCTTCCTCTGCATTGCTTCAGGCTTAGACTCATCTTCATAGCCCCATAGGGGCACCTTCGGCTGCTGATGTCCATCAAAGCGAGGCTTTGCAGCCTTGACTAACTCCCATTCAGTCCATCCCTTTCCATGCCACTCTTCGTTACGACGATCAGCATGGTAGTTGGGGAAATAATACACAGCTACTTGGTAGTTACTCATCAAGTACACTCCTTGTTGTCAGCTTATTAGGACACAAGCACCTCGCTATTCCAATACCACGCATCCCGCACGGTACTTCAAATGGCACCGTCCCTGCTGTGTCTTTGATCGTTGCTTTGTAAACGTTTCCATAAACCTCTGATCAAGAATCAGAAATCTACTCGACTTCCCGGATCTACTTCTAGATCAAGTCCTGCCCGCAACTGAGCAACACCTGGTTTAGCTCGTAGATCTTACGACTAGAGTGGGTTGCAGCAACACTCTATCCTCTGGCGGCCCTTCGCNTTCCAGGCAACGGGCGACAAGCTCAAAGGCGATCTTGCCGAGCTCGTACTTAGGCCAAGAGATGCTGCTCAGCTGGATCTCGGGCAACGAGGCCAACTGAATATCGTCGAAGCCCACTACAGCTACATCTTCCGGCACTCTTAGACCGTGTTCTTTGATAGCGCTGATTGCACCTAACGCCAGAAGGTCATTGGCGGCAAACACTGCAGTCGGTCTTGCTGGAAGACGTAGAAGTTCAGTCATAATGGCGTGCCCACTCTCGAGTCGGTAGTCACCAAACCTGACGAAGTCCGAACAGGCTGCGATGCCGTGATTCTGAAGGGCTTGATGGTAACCCTTTAGCCGCTCCCGGTTTGCGGCAGTGTCTTCAAGGCCGCCGATACACGCTATCGCCCTATGGCCTCGTTCGATAAGATGTTCAACAGCCTGCCGAGCACCTAGCTCGTTGTCTATATATAGCAATGTCATGGCGCTCTTGTGGCTCATGTTGCTTATACAAACTGTCTTGGTATCCATCTTCGCCCGTCGGATCAGGTCAACCGACTTCTCAGAGCACAGGAATACAACCAAACCGCTGACCCTCTGCTGCAGCAATATATCGATAATCCGAAGCTCACGGTCCTTGTCCCAGTTGCTGTTGCAGAGAAACACTGTGTATCCTGCAGCCAAGGCTGCGTCCTCGAGACCCCGGGCCACTTCAGGGAAAACGGGGTTGGTGATGTCGGGGACCATAAAGCCTATGGTAGTGGTCTTGCGCATGACCAGTCCTCGAGCAACTGCATTCGGCCTGTACCCCATTTGCCTGGCTATCTTGATGATGCGTTCGCGTGTCTCATCTTTGACATACGGGTGGCCGCTTAGNGCGCGAGATACTGTTGCGTACGACACCCCGCATTTTTCAGCTATATCCTTGATCGTTGGATTCATAGCGCCCTACCCCTTGACCAGTCCCTATCTCAACCGAGGCCGCTCTCGCCCCAACAATCCATCACTCAATACCCTTACACTCTCACACCACGATGCTCGGCGGAATCGGAGAACGATCACAGCTCCTCAATCAGTAGTAACCAGTCCTCGCTGTCTGGCCGCTCAGGTAGTTTCCAGCTACCGCTCGAAGCGTCGATCCTCCCCCGATGCGCCAGGAACTCGCCTGTGCGAGGGTTAAACCAACGAGCCGCATATGTCTTCGACGAATCCAGCCCATTCAGCGTAGCGTCCGCCTGCGAGTAGAACCCACTAGGCATATAGACCACAAACAACCTGTCACCGTCAGCCTTGGTCAGTATACGGTTCCTGGCGGTCAACTTCTTGCTCGTTGACACCGCATCTGGTCTTGGCTCCAGCTTCCACCACTCTATCGATTCATAAAATGCTCGCAGGTATCCCATTTGTGTTGCACCGGGCTGCATGAGCGCTTCCCACCACGGTATAGGCGCTCCCCATTCCGAGAACCTCTCGTCCGATTCGTTCTGAGTCGGATACCACAGCCCNTGAGCACCATATGTGTATCCAAACGAGCCCAGCTGAATAGCACGATAAGCGCTCAATCTCACAGACGCGTCAGTCATGCCATGGATGCCCTCGTAGTTGCACTCAGACTCCAATACTGGTTTTGTGTCTTCTCGGTTATATGCGTTGAGGTAGACGGATTCAGGAGGCAAGCTAGGGTTCGAGTCTCCTGAACCGTGCCCGCCCTGGATCATGATAAAGTCGTACCAGGGCTGCTCCCATGCCTGCCGCTGATCAAATCCGTAGTACCAGGCATGAACGGTCATCGCACGATCATAAGGGTCCATGTCCTTGATCGCCTGGCCAAGTGCCATCACTTTCTCAACCCGCTCAGGCACGTTGTCGAGGTTGTACTCGCCCGTGATGAGCCAGGTGACAGCAAACGCCGAATATCGAGCGATTNCATACTGCCAAACGCTCTTCCACTGTTCCAGACTGAGTTGATCCATGCCGGTGTGGAAAGCGAGACCGATCACTGGGATGATACCTGCCTCGTTGGCATACATGATATACTCGTCGATTTCTTGCCAGTATTCTATGCTCTCATCACGCAGGCCACTGGACACGGAGCTGTTCACCAGGTTGTTTATGACACCGCTTGAGCCAAGAAACGCCATTTGGGCAATAGAGAAGCCTTGACTCTTGCGCCTGTCGATGAGGGCCTTGTACATCGAGTCGTATTTGGGATAGGTGGATCCTCTCAGCGGCACAAGATCAGATGGGCAAAACCACCAAGTGTCACCAAGCCAGAAAAAGGGCGTCCCGTCCGAGTATGTAAGGTAGCGCTTGTTTGAGCTGACCTTCAAAATCCCGCCGTGAACATACAACGGATTGTCGCCCTCTGCCGATGCGGCAGTGAACTTCCCCTCCTTGCCGTGCAGTCCCGCATCCTCTGTATTGATGCACACGGTTTTGTAGCGCCACTCGCCCGGCATAGTAGGGGTAAAGCGAATCCGCCACGTGTTGCCTCCGTCATAGAAACCTGGCACAGTGTACTCTGTACCATCCGGACCCACAAAGACCGCAGATACCACCGAGCCGGAGAATGGATCCGAGTAAGTTTCCTCAGAAATGAATGCAAACTCAGCCACTCGCCATTGCCTGATGTCCGAAGGATCGTTGTAAACAGTAACACTCATGACTTCGTCACAGCCTCCCTCTATCGAGACCCTGATCTCCTGATTTCCCGGCTTTAGGAAACTCGCCTTAGTAGTCACAGTCGTTGTTCCACCGGGATTGATCGGGGGAACTGCGACCTGCGAGTCACCAATCATGACAAAGGTGCTATTTGATACCTCTCCTCCGCTGTTGCGAAGCTCGAGAACGAGTTCGATCTCTTGGTTGGCTCTCACCAGGCCCGGCTTGGTTCGCAGGCTCGCTACCTCGATACGCGCTGGTCCAAGAGGCGTAGTGCCAAAGCCCATAGCGTAGATCTCAACGCTCGCCCCGTCCTCATCTGTCGGACTGAAACTGATCCTCTCCAATTTGTTGCTCGCTGTCTGAAGCGGTGCTCTCATCAACGCCGCCAAAAAGGATTGTGAAAGATCAACGGTATAGCGATGGATCTCACCATCGCCTATAACTGGGATGGCTACAAAGATGGGATCGTCATCACTGACATATAGCCGAAGGGTGGCCTCGGAGCCTTTGGAGACGCTCATCTCTACGGTGAACCAGCGGAACTGCCTCCCAATNTCAAGCAGCGGCAGACTCCTCTCAAGGCGGGGTCGAAAGCTGATGTAGGCATCCTCATCAGTGGTTGTCATCCTAAGGACTCCATCTGAGAACGAAACACTGCGCAAACCAGCTCTGTCTGACTGTCGATACACTTGTCCAAGATCCAAGTATGATCGCGATGCCATATCGACCTGGCCATCAGACGCAGCTGCAAGCAAACTCAACAAAAGCAGCAAGGCTACGCTCCCGACGCCAAGGACAATCGGCACTGGCTGTGTTCGGGCCCTGATGAGACGTTTCATACTGCCAACCTCCCGCATTCGAGCTCGCCTTGCCTGAAATCTGCAAACGTTTACAACAATCCGACTAATAATAATCAAGCCCAACGGCTTTGCGTACGTATTCTCTAGTCTTATCTCAAATTCCTGCTGCCAGTTCAAAAAATCTTGTCAATAAGCTCAGGCCGTCCAATCGCACTAAACACGTCTTTCCAACGCTTCGGCTGGTTTTCGTGGACGATAAGTGGTTCAAAGCCCAGCTTGAGATACGTCTTTACCGCCGGAATGCGGAAATCATCAGTCTGCAGCACAGCCCACGTCCTACCTTCGGCAGCCATTCTGTGAAGTGCTGCAAGAGATGCCTGAAAGCCCAAGCCCTTGCCCCTGTGTGACGAATGAGTCCCAACCATGTGGAGATATCCTGTGTTCTCTCCCCACTCTGGCCTATACCATGCTGAGGCAGTAGCCACCGGCATCCGGTCAAAGCACACAAACAAGACTCGCTCAGGCCGATAAGAAGCATCGCTTCTCATCATTTCATCAAAGGAAGCACCCGGATCTCCAAACGAATCCCTGATGATCTCTTCCCAGTAATAGTCATCGCCCGGTTCAAAACACTTGATAGAATACGAGGCCGCGACCGCGCAGTCAGGCAGATTGGCAAGTGGCGCTCGCATTACGAGTTGTGGCTTCAGGGTCTCTTGCGGTCGCTGCGAATCTTCTCCGATTCGTCTGTTGCTCATCGCGATCCCGCCTCTGCTGCAGATCTCCGGCCTCTGAGACATTTTCAAACCCCCAAAAGGATCCAGCCTCTCTCAGACAGTCAGACCGACCTCTCCTTTATGGCTGTCCTCCCGGGTCATTAGGACCGATTCCCCAGAACTTCCTCGCGTGTTCAACAGCCTCAGGGCTGAGCTTGATCTCTCCAAGGATGCTCGGCCACGGCTGTCCGGGCTTCCTGTCCTCCGGGTATGGAGACCAGTCGTCGTTCTCGTACTTCACCCTTACCGACTCATCGCGGAAATCAGGCAACTCGACGGGTGCACCATTGGCAAGTGCCGATCTGTACGCCTGAATCCCTACGATGGACATATCCAGGCCTTTGTACACGTCGAAGTAAGGAGTGGTCTCGGTGAGAATCGCATCTACGAAGCTCTTCATCACGAAGTAATCCCCGCCGCCATGGGACGCCCTTCGAGCAGCCTCTTCGGACTCAGCAGGCCAACGCGGCAGATAGATCTGCTCGGAGTACTCTCCCGGCTGTAGATCCCAGGGCTCATGACGGACTCGGAGCATGTCTTGGTTGCCAACACGCAGGTTCTCCATCAGGCCGCGAGTCCCATGAATGCGATACCAGTTACCGTGCCCGCGCAGGCCAAGTCCGGCAAGCCGCACAACAGCTCCGTTGTTCATGCGACACAAGATGACAGAGGCAAGATCGTTACGAGCAACACCCAGGCCGTCATACTCATCCTTGGGCCTAGGGATACACAGTGCGTTTACACTGACAGGCCGCAGGTCCGTGATGTACATCAGGGGGCCCATTGCATGAGTGCAGTAGTAAGTGGCAGGCATGTGGTGTCGCCAGTGATTGAAGCCAGGGCCGAGTCCGAGCTTGTCACCAAGTGACACTGGATGTATGTATTCGCCCTCACCATACTGAAGCTCTCCGACCACGCCGTTTTGATAAAGCCGCCTCATCTCCTGGTTGTAGACGAAGTAGGGATAGTTCTCTGCAAAGAGATAGATCTTCCCGCTCTTTTCGACAGCCCTTGCCAACGCAACACCCTCACCCAGGGTCTTGCAAGCGCTAGTCTCGCTCATTACGTGCAGACCTGCTTCCAGGGCCTTGATTGCGAAAGGTGCGTGTTGGTGGAAGTAGTTCGCAAGAACGACTGCGTCCATGTCATGCTCGAGGAACGCGTCGTAGTCAGTATAGGCCTTGGCCCCAACCTGACTTGCGGCATTTGCCAGTATCTGCTCGTTGGTATCGCATAGAGCTACTACCTCCGCTCCTGTGTCTGCCGCAAGGCCTGCAAAGCACATCCCTCTCTTTGCACCCAATACCCCAATGCGAACCTTCTTAGATGCCATAAATCCCACTCCTCTATGAAACTCTTTGTTCGCTTGTTGTGGACGGTCTCGGCCAAACTCCGGTAGTGTTCACTTCTCCGGGGCAATCTCGACTCCTGCCGCGATCTCCAACTCGCACGCGGGCAGGACACTCGCATGAGGTCACGCCTAATCGGCTGCTCCAGCGTTTTTCGCTGCTGCTTCGCGCTCCCTTGCCATGTCTTCAACTGACCTGATCTCCTTGCGAGCCGCTCCTCGATAGCCTTCTTTGACAGGGATGAGGTTTCCTGAGGCCAGCCTCTTTTTGGCTTGCTCAATAGCCTCCTTGTATTGGGGCAACCATTTAGCCTGAGCAACCAATAGCTCATCAACCATCTGCCAGATCTCCGGAGGATTGCACACAGCGCCCGTAAGCGGGTCCATCATCATTGCTTGCCTTAGCAGGAGGTCATCTCCCCTCACTGCAGCTTCAACAGCAAGCCGCTGGACAGATATGCTCGCATTGCAGACAGCTGCGCACCCCAACGGCAGGTCGCCGACTTTGGGTATGTTGATCCCATTCGCATCAACGTACCCTGGGACCTCCACGATTGCGTCGTCAGGCAGGTTGGTGATGCACCCTTCGTTAACCACATTGAAATGGCCCCGATAGATCCTGCCGGTCTCAAGCCCTTCTAAGATGTAGGATCCGTGCTCATTGCTCCTTTCGGCCTTGTCGAATTTCAGTGGCGGCTGCTTTATCCAATTGGGGAAGTCTGCCTCAAACCAGTTTCTACCTTCAATACTTACTCTGAGGTATCCGCCTGTCTCACCGTTAATCCAAGAGGAATCCAGGTCGATCCAATCCATGATTTCCTCAGGCCGCTTCCTATACCAAGGCAAGTACTCGCTCAAGTGCCCGTTGGATTCTGTGCTGTAGTATCCAAACCGCCGGAGCATGTCGATGCGCACTTTCTCGATCTTGCTGTACACAGGATGTTTTTCAAATGCCTCCTGCAGCTTGCCTGTCATATCCTCTCCACGGTATTTCACTTGGATGTACCAGGTCTGATGGTTGATACCTGCGCAGATGATGTCTAGCTCATCGCGGTCAACCCCCAGGACTTCTGCAATCTGTTCATGCCCGTGTTGCACGCCGTGGCAGAGGCCTATGGTCCTTACTCCGCCATACTTGTTCGCTGCCCACGTCATCATGGCATTGGGATTGGCGTAGTTAAGCATCAAGCAGTCGGGAGCAGCGACTTCTCTGATATCCCTGCAGAAATCCAGTATGGCCGGAATCCCCCTCTGGCCGTACATGATGCCTCCTGGGCAAAGGGTGTCTCCGATAGCTTGGTCAACCCCGTACTTCAGGGGGATCTCAATGTCGTGCCTATAGGCTTCGATCCCTCCGATTCGGACTACGTTAAAGACATACTTCGCGTCACGCAGTGCCTCTCTGCGGTCAAGGGTCGCCTGTATCTTGATGTCCAAGCCATTTGCATCAATATCCCTTTGGCAGAGCTGTGTGACCATGTCCAGATTTCTCTCGTTGATGTCAGTAAACGCAACATCAATACCCCTGAATTCCTCGACAGAAAGGATGTCCCTCAGGAGCATGCGGGTGAAGCCGAGGCTGCCGGCGCCTATGAATGCGATCTTGAATGACTTGAGCGGCATATGGAAAACCTCCCAGCAGTAAGATTCATGGATCTACCTGGCTGTTCTACGGCCTGCCTGCGATTCCTCTAGGAGCGCAGGTTCCAGTGGCTACCTCGACCGTGCACCGCACGACCTGCGATTGCTGATGAGAGCACAGCCTGTGAACCTTGATGCAATCAATACTTACCGTACTCTCTCGCGACCTCCACCAGCTTATAGAGGTTCTCATCCGNGGTGTCTCTGCCGCACTGGTCTCCAGTAGACAGGATGAATCCACCACCGGCTGCAGCAGCATCTATGGCCTCTCTGGCTGCCTTTTCAACATCGTCCGGGCTTCCCTTCAGCATAGTGTCAATAGTGTGAAGATTGCCCATTAGCGAAATCCTATGCCCAAACTTAGCTTTGACCTCCGCGAGGTCGCAGTCACCCATAGGAGGCATCTCCAAGGGGTTGATACTGCTGAGATCAGTCTCGTTGGCACAGATTTCAACCAACCTCCGAGAAGGTCCGCAGGAATGCATCTGAGAGGGTATACCATGCTTCTTGGCGATAGCGGTCACCTTCTGTAGCGTAGGCAGGCATAGATCTCTGAAGCTCTCTTCGGTGTTCCATACAAAACACCCTGAATAGGGGATAAAGATGAAGTCAGGCTTGAGGCTGCACATAGCCTCGGCTCTCGCGACTGCCGCCTCCTCCATCTCCCGCGCTCTTCGCCTCACCTCTTCGGGGTTGTCGTAGTACTCATAGATTTGTTCAGGTGAGCCAGGGCCGGGAATCCACACGGACAACCCGACTACTCCGTCCTCGCCCATCTCGCTCTTGACCTTGAAATATAGCTCCTCGAGAGGCTCTACCTGCGGGATTCTATCTCTGTCAATCGGCCGGTACCAGCTTGGCACACGCTCGACGTTGAGTCCGGGGGTATCAACCGACTTTGAAGCGGGCGTTTGGTCGGCTTGGTACACGACTACTCGGTCTGACCATCGCAGTTCTCCATCAGGACCCGGAGCATAACGCCTCGTTACGACTCTCTCCGGAGACTCCTCGACGATCATCGTATACTCGTCGACCGCCTCTTCCGCTCCATAACTCTCATATAGAGGCAACCAGCCGTCAAATCCGTACTTGCGCATGGCGTGGATGTACGCCTTCCATAGGGGTGGATCTTGATAAAGATATATGTCCCAAAAGGGCTTACCCGTCAGTCTAGCTGGGACCATATTGGATATGTCCGGAGCCACTGGCACCATGTCCGGCTGCTTGTTCAACATGGCTAACACCATACGTTCTCTACTCGTCACTGTTATCTCTCCCATGGCCAAATTCGTGATGCTGCACTGCCGACTTACACGATCCTCACTGATCGGCAGCTTATTCTGGACCTACAGAGCAACTATACCATAATCCCGTTCTCTAATGGTAGAATTGAATGTAATGGTCACATCAAAGACGAGACGGTAATCCGACTCATCCGATATATCGAAGGATCGTACCGGGCATTCACAAGAGCAGGAGGAGGCAGTAACCTTGGACTTGGATCAAATACTCATCGATGCGAATACCAGTGAGGCGGCTCACATAACCCAGGTCGCTGACGAACTCAATATCCCCCGCGACCGGGTAGAGGCTACGGCGAAGCTCCTTGGTGAAGGTGCAACTGTGCCGTTCATCGCCAGGTACAGAAAGGAAGCGACAGGCAGCCTGGACGAAGTCGCTATCACTGCCATCAGGGACCGGCTGGCACAGCTAGCTGAGCTTCGCGACCGCAGAAACGCCATACTCAAGTCCCTAATCGAACGCGATCTGCTCACCCCGGAGCTTCACGAACAAGTCCTTGCAGCAAAGACTATGGCAGAGCTCGAGGATGTCTACCTACCTTACAGGCCGAAGCGGAGGACCAGAGCAACGATTGCCAAAGAGAAGGGCTTGGAACCTCTCGCGGATCTGATATTGGCGCAGGAAATCGCAGATCCCGAACACGAAGCCCTCGCATTTGTTGATCCGGAAAAGGGCGTAGAATCGGCTTCAGACGCCATCGCAGGAGCTTCTGACATAATAGCTGAGCGCATCAGCGAAGACCAAGAGACACGTGGAGCAATGCGCAAACTGTATCAGGCTGCCTCCACTCTTCGTTCACGCGCAGTGTCAGGCAAGGAGACAGAAGGTGCGAAGTACCAAGACTACTTCGAATGGGAAGAACCGGTGTACAAGATCCCGTCACACCGGATTTTGGCGATGTTTAGAGGAGAGAAAGAAGGCTTCTTGAGCCTCAAACTCTCACCACCTGAGGACGAAGCACTTGAGCTGCTAGATCAACGATTCGTCACTGGAGATGGGCCTGCTTCTGAGATTGTCAGTGAAGCCGCAAAGGACGGGTACCGCAGACTGCTTGGCCCATCCATGGAGACGGAGTTGCGACAGGAGCTAAAAAGAAGGGCTGATGCAGAAGCCATCAAGGTGTTCGCAGACAACCTGAGACAGCTCTTGCTGGCGCCTCCTCTAGGCCACAAAAACGTAATGGCAATCGACCCCGGCTTCCGTACAGGCTGCAAGGTGGTGTGTCTCGATAGACAGGGAAGACTTCTCTATACAACTACGATCTATCCCCACAGTTCCGAACGCGCAGCTCAGGAAGCAGCCCAAGACGTGTATTCCATGTGCAGGATGTACGACGTAGAGGTCATAGCAGTCGGCAACGGCACTGCTGGCCGTGAGACCCAAGCGTTTCTACAAAAGCTGGAGTTGCCCAATAAGCCTCCAATAGTCATGGTAAATGAAAGCGGTGCATCAGTGTACTCTGCATCTGAAGCAGCAAGAGAAGAGTTCCCTGACTATGACCTAACTGTACGTGGAGCAGTATCAATCGGCAGGCGNCTCATGGACCCTCTTGCTGAGCTGGTCAAAATAGACCCAAAGGCGATCGGTGTCGGCCAATACCAGCACGACGTCGACCAGGCAGCCCTCAAACAGAGCCTGGATGATGTTGTGATAAGCTGCGTAAACGCGGTAGGCGTCGATGTCAACTCAGCCAGCAAGCAGCTGCTGACCTATGTGTCCGGTGTTGGCCCAACCCTTGCGAGCCGCATTGTCGAATACAGAAACGCGAACGGGCCTTTCAAGTCACGTGAGGAGCTCAAGAAAATCAAAGGTTTCGGTCCAAAGACATTCCAACAGGCAGCCGGATTCCTGCGCATCCCCGGTGCAAGCAATCCTCTAGATGCAAGTGCAGTGCACCCTGAGAGCTATCACATAGTCAACCAAATGGCAGATGACCTCAAGTGCTCCGTAAAGGACCTGATCGAGAGCCAAGAACTCAGAGACAAGATCGATCTGGAGAAGTATGTCACAGACACAGTAGGCATGCCGACACTCACAGATATCATGTCCGAACTTGCCAAGCCGGGCCGTGACCCGAGAGACAAGTTCGAGATCGTCCAGTTCGCCGAAGGAATCAACACAATAGAGGACCTCAAGCCCGGAATGGTGATACCGGGAGTGGTAACAAACATCACTGCTTTTGGTGCTTTCGTTGACATAGGAGTTCACCAAGATGGGCTGGTGCACATCAGTGAGATGTCAGATAGCTATGTCAGGAGCCCGTGGGACGTCGTGCGCCTGCACCAGCGCGTGACTGTCAGGGTGTTGGACGTCGATCTCCAGAGGCAGAGAATCTCACTGACAATGAAGGGCCTGCGAAGGCTATAGGAAGCCTGTACAAGTGATGCGATATAGTTTTACCGAAGCTGGTCAAGGTGTCTTAGGTGGCCATATAGCTCGAGAGGCGCTGCGGCCACACCCACCGAGTCTTGGGACGCACGGCAAACAGCGGTCAAGCTTTGGGCGGGCCCACTGAGCCTCTGATCACGAGGTCGGTATCGAGCACTACAGAGGTATCTTCAGGACCGACTGTACCTCTGTATAAACCCAGTGCCATCATGACTGCAGCCTCTCCGAGCTCATACACAGGCTGCCGTACAGTCGTGAGCGGAGGGCTCAAGCGAACCGAGTAGACGTCATCATCAAAGCCGGCCACTGATACATCCTCGGGGATTCTCAGGCCCATCGAATGGATGATGCGGATCACATCGGCTGCGACAAACGTGTTACTGGCTACAATGGCTGTCGGGCTGCCATCTCGCCCTAGCATCGCCCTAACCGCGTGCTCGACGTCTGCCTGGCTGTGTACACCATGAGCTATCTTGAACAGGTTGTTCTCGTCGAGATCAAGGCCAGCGTCGGCGAACGCCTGACAATACCCCTCAAACCTCTCCACGTGATCCGGAAACCTCAAATCGTCAACGACGATACCGATACGAGTGTGTCCCTGCTCAATCAGGTATCTGACCATCTTGTATGCGCCGCCGTAGTTGTCGCTTCGGACGTTGGGAACTCCGTCACCGAGGTGATTGCCGACAACAACGAACGGTAGATTTGCTATAAGGTCAGCAACAAACGTGTCCAGCACCGTCGTCTGCACAAACACTCCGCAGCATATTCGCCTCTCATAACACAGCGCAACAAAGTCGGACCTAGTCTTTGGTATCCTCCGCAGCGACATGATCTCTAAGTTGAGATCAAACCCAAAAACTCCGTGGCTAACTCCGGACAAGAAGTCAAGGAAATAGGGGCTGCCTTGATACCGTATGTTATCCATTGGTGCAAACAGTCCCACTGTNTCCGGCTCAGCGCGACCGGTTCGAGGACGGAAGTTCAGTTGCTCGATCACCCGCAGGACCTTCTCGCGTGTCTCCGGCTTGACATCAGCCTTCCGGTTCAAGACCCTCGATATTGTAGCAGTAGAAACGCCAGCGGCTTCAGCCACATCGCGGATGTTCATCACATAGACCTCCGATCTCCTGAACAGGCGCTTAGGTTAACCACCTGCACCGAGCTCCTACAAAACCAGTATACTATGGAATACTCCGGAGCGCGGGTTGATGCGCTCCGGAGCGTTGCCATAGAGGCGAGACTAAACCGAGACTACTGCCGGAATAGCTCGTCGAGAACAGCCTGGATACGCGGCTTCACTTCCTCCATAGCGGCAGCGGGTGCCTTTCCTTCGTTGACAATTTGGTTAATTGCATCTTCTACGCCGTTGAATGCGACGTGAGGCCATGCCAAGTAGTACTTACCATCAAGCTGGCTGTGGCCTATCATCAGCATCTCAAACGTCTCGCGGTTGGGTGACATGTTCGAGAACACATACTCGAAGACATCACTGGTCAGTCTCTCTGACGGCCACAGGAAGTCCACCAGAGCGATCAAAGCCAGGGGCTGCTCACTGTTGGCCGGGAGAACCATTGTCTGACCCTCACGCGGTATGAAGTTGTAGTTTGTAGCGGCAGGACCGATTGGAGTCGGAACCAATCCATACTCATCTTCCATGTTGTCTTGGTAAGGCCCAGTCATGTACCATGGATAAAAGGCTACGTCCATCGCTGCCTGGCCGCTTACGAACTGCGTAATCGGGTCGCCTGAGGGAGCAATCACCTTGAGGTCAACCAGCTCCTGGTACAGCCTAATAGCATCAAGGGCATNTGGCTCGTCAAATGCGAAGACTACACGGCCGTTTTCGTCAAACTTGGCGAAGGCAGCCTCATTGGCGTATGCAAATCTGCCAACTGCGTCGTAGTTCGGGACAGTAGCCAGCCCCCACTGGTCAATCACGCCGTCACCGTCGAGGTCTCGAGTAGCCTGCACCGCTAATTCCTTGAACGTGTCCCAGGTCCACTCGCCCTTCTTGTAAAGCTCGTACGGATCAGGCAGACCCTCTCTCTCAAATAGGCTCTTGTTGTATGCTGTAAGTGTAATCTGCACAACTCCGTTTCCGGCTGCGCCAAACCCATATGTCTTGCCCTGGAATTCGTATGCCTTAGCCATTGCTCTGTGCATGGGTGGCAGGGCTTCGAAGTACTCGGGTGGGAGGATGTCGCCTACAGGATAGAACGCGTTCTGTCCAACCAAGCCCTCGAAAATACCTGTTCCCAAGCCGTCCCAGACATCGTAGGCAGACTCGCCGGAGAGCAGTCTCGCCATGAACACCGACTCTCTCTCCCCTGCAGGGACGACCATCGAACGTATCTTGCAGTTGAACTTCTCTTCTGCTTCCTTGATTCGCTCAGGCGACACTGCTATTTGCTTTGAGATGGGGTTTGCAGCATCGTTCCATGCAAGCAAGTCCCAGTGCGCGATGAACGTAACGGTCTGCCCNCCAAGGTCGAACTCCTGCCCGAAATCAAAAGGCTTGCCGGAAACCTCGATCTTTGACGCAAGTGTTGACCCAGTTAGGATTAACATCGTAGCCACTAGTACGAGACAAATCCCCAAGTTTCGTTTCATTGGATGTACCTCCTTGACTCGCACGTTTGATTGGACTGATAGACTAATGGGTCATGATCTCTGAGTTTGTGCTTAGGCTGCCTTCGTCACTCCCCCCTTTCTGCCAACCGCGTACTTAACCACAGCAAAAGCATTGATTGATCACGGCGGACCTAATGCCGACTGCGGTATTCTAGACCAGCGCTAATGCCTCTTGAGCACCTCGTACATCTTCACATCGAGCTTGTGGCCGTGGAAATCGATGTACTCCGCGTCTGGCCGTTCGGTGTCCAAAATGCCGTTTTCTCCCCTCAAACTCCACAGTGCCCACGGGAAGCCGTATTCGTTGAATACAGTCAACAAGTCATCCATCCACCTGAGCACCACGTCGTGTGGCGCCTTCAGCGCGCCTCCAAACTCGCCTATCATAACTGCCCCACCGCTATCGGCAAACTCCTTCCAGTCACCGTAGACATGTGTTCGCAGCCAGTCAATGTCATGCCAGTATTTCTCATCGAACGGGGTTACCTCTCCGGACGCATGCAGCCTGATGTCACCGATTTTCTGGCCCCACACATGAGGAGCAACAGGGATCGTGTAGGCAACTCCGCCTCCAGACTCAGGCGATATGACGACCTCGTAGAAGGACACCCAGTCACCCTCGACTGCCTCCACAGTGACCTTCTGTGTTCCTTGTGGCAAGACGGCGTAGTAGAACTTATCAAACAAGTTGCGATACAAGTCATATTGCCGGTCATAATAATAAGACTCCCACTCGCCTTCGCCGCCTGTGCACTTGACAGACCAATCAAAAACTACCCGGCCATCTGCTTTGACGACCAACCGTATAGAGTCGCTGACCTCCCTGATCTTTATGCCAAACCTGTAGTCGGACGCGAGCGGCTCCTCAAACTCTAGGGTCCAAGGGCCGGTCAGGTTCCGCTTAATAGGGCCGTACAGTATTCCGGGCAGATAGGTCTGAGGCCAGGACGGCATCGGATATAGCGGTGAATCCGGATGCCAGGATGCACCATAGTGCGACACATTCACCGGTTCGTATCCGCGAGCTGCCAACGGTATGCCGAGCTCCTTGATGGCAGACACAGGCCTGGATGCCACATCGAGGCCGTCAGCAACGATGAAGCGGTCGGGATCCTCGCTCCAGATTGCCTCTGCCAGAGTCTTCACTACATGCAAGTACTGCTCATCGGTCACGTGCCACCTCGGCTCGTTGAACAGGTTGAAGCTCAGCTCCTTGCTTGGTATGCCTTTGTATCTGCGAGCCAAGTACGCCCAATGATGCGCACAAACCCTGAGGGACTCTGGATCCGTGATAAGGTCCGGCCTACCGTCAGAATGGCCCGGAGCCTTGTGCAGACACAGCATGACGTGGATGTTATACTTCCTCGCATACATGATCGCTTGGTCCAGCCACTGGAGCTTCTCTCCGTCGATGTACTCCCAATCCCACGGTCTTGTCCATATACGATAGTCAACGGGAAGCCGCACGAAGTTGAAACCTAGTTCGGATATCATGGCATACTCTTCTTCAAGAGGAGGGTAGAAATGACTGTTATATGTATCACTGTGGTCAAGCATGAAAAGGAGGTTAAACCCTCGCCACTCGGGAAGCTTGTTCCAGGACGGTTCTGGCAGGTTTGTCGTACCTGCTCCATCAAGAAGACCTGGCAGTCTATGCATATCTGCCTGTTCGATATCGATTACGGCCGGTGTAACTTCGATAGAATCAACCATAAGAAGGACCTTCTCATTGACGTGGAGTCCGACCATCCCANCTGTGAACTCATCGTCCACTGTCGTTACCAGCAACTCGTCGCCGTAGCATAAGCTTAGGGTATTCCCCCTTGCATAAGCCGTGATTTGTACATGGTTGAAATCCATAGAAGTCAGGTTGGTCTCGGCAGTCGCCAGCTCTACACATTCGGGGCCGCCCTTGACAATGGCGGCGCTAATAGAACTCATTGTGGCGCCTCGCCTGACCTGAAACTCGTAGTAACCGTCTGCACTAGCTCTGACTCTAATGCCGATCACTCCGTCTCTCAGGAACCTCTGTGCAGTAAGGGTGAGCTCCATGGCCAAGTCATCGAAGCTGTGCTCGCTTGCGTAAACCACGATATCAGAACCCTTCGTGATTCCATCGAGATGGTATCGGCCGTCTCTTCCTACTGTGGCGTAGTCATCGCCTTCCCAGTCTCCCGGTCCCTCGTCGTAGTCAAACTGCCACATGACGCCTTGAGTGCTGCTTGGAGCGCTGTCACTTCGAGCCAAGCAACTCGAAGCACATAACACGACAACCANAGACGCGACGACTGACACCAACAACAGGCACGAGATCGTAGAGTCAAACCGCATGAGCATAGTGCACCTCCGCCTCTCTGCTCTGCCACAAGTATGAAATTGTGCCGCAAATATGCGTATTNTTCTCGTAAAAGTTACGACATTTGTACAATTCGACACGAAGTGCCAACCACCTTCAGCAATCCGTAAATTCATGGTGAAGGAGATTTCTCGACCAATCTCGAAAGCCATCTGAAGGATAAGAGGAGGGCCGTTGGCATGAGGCCGCTGTACTCNTTCTGGCTCCTATCAGCCATTTTGAGAAACCCGATTTTGGCACTGATAGTGCTTGCTTTCATATACGCAGTTATTGATCAGCAGTTCATCGGCGTCTTGCCCGACTTCACCAAGCCGTTTCGCCGCAATTCACGCATACGTTCACTTCGGGCGGAGATAGAGCGAAGCCCTTTCAATGCCGCAGCTTCACAAGAACTCGGACTGCTGCTGGTTGAGCAGGGATCTTATGANGAAGCAGCCAAACGATTGCAGTCCGCTCTCGAACGCATGCCGGAGAACTCCAATGTGCGCTTAGGGCTAGGTATCGCTCTGTACAATCTTGGCGAGTACGAGCAGGCGGTAGCTGAGATCCAAGANGCAATCAAGCTAAACCCAAAGGCAGGATACGGCCTGCCAAACGTCTATCTTCTCATGAACGAGCTGCGTCTGGGCGAATCCGGTGATTCAGCGGTGATCGCTGACCTGATAGAAAAGATCTTGTCATATGGCTCACCTGAAGTCTTGTACAGATCGGGCGTAGCGCTTCAGCAAGTCGGCGACAAAGACGGTGCCAAACGCATGTTTTCTGCGGCAGTATCCAACTACAGGAGCTTCCCCGGCCGTGTGCGCAAGCTTCACAGACGTTGGGCGTACGCTGCTTGGTTAAGGAATGCAACGATCAGATAAGCTTGCTCCTTTCACGTATAAAGGCTCCTGCCAGCGACAACTGACAGGAGCCTTTGAACTACAGCTCACACAGGT
>JGI24713J26584_10000048_pt1 | contig 66101 bp, 59 predicted proteins | sample BioPla4DNA1_FD_26584 | JGI IMG/M metagenome (IMG submission 26584) | reverse complement strand
CTTTGGACCAAAAGTTTTAATTCCTGGCGCAGCACATCGATTACCTGCTGGTAATTACTGCGGGAACAAGCCACATAAATTAGATACTCACCTGTATCCCGATAAGCCGCATAATCAGAGTAAACATTATAAACTAACCCTCGGTTTTCCCTCAGTTCCTGAAATAAACGAGAGCTCATGCCTCCACCAATTAGAGCATCAAGCAAACGCAGTGTCTCTAACTCTGAGTTGAAACGTGAGAGTCCTGGCCCGCCAAAGCATAGATGAACCTGCTCCAGATTTTTGGGAACGTATAATGCCTGCTGCTGCGCTGGAGTTGGAGCTGATGGCATGGCTTTTTCCCCGCTGCAGTTTGGATTTAGAGCTTCAAATTTCCAGGCAAATTCATCAACTAACACTTGATGCTCAATATTCCCCGCAGCAGCTATTACTAAGCGATCCGGTGTGTAATACTGGCGGTAGAACTTAAGTAAATCATTCCGGTTGGCTTCCGCCACGCTGTCGACCGTACCTAAAATTGGTCTGCCCAGGGACTGTTCCGGCCAAAGCTGTGCGTAAAACAGTTCATGCACATGATCTTCAGGTAAATCCTCACATGATTTTATTTCCTCCAGAATCACCTGCCGCTCTCGTTCTATTTCCTCTGGCAAGAATGTTGGTTTAAGCAGCATTTCATGAAGGATATCGACAACCAGTTTAAAATCCTGATCTAGAAAGCTGGCATAATAACAAGTAAACTCTTTGCTTGTAAATGCGTTGAGATAGCCCCCTACTCCTTCGATCAATTCAGCGATCGTGCGGGCATTGTACTTCTCGCTGCCTTTAAACACCATATGCTCGATAAAATGGCTGTAACCATGCTGGTCATCTTGTTCGTTTCTACTGCCAACTTCAAACCATACACCGAGCGTAATCGATCTAGCATTGGGTATGAATTCAGATACTACGCGAATACCATTTGGTAAAATCGTCTTTTCGTACATTGCTTTCTCCTTACCCCTAGTAATATCTAATTAACACCAGAGCAAACATTATTTGTCTTTGTGTTAGGATCGCAGAACATGGTAATATAGTATTGGTTATTATTATCGACGTTGGAGAGGAGGACGCATAATGAACCAAAACATTTTGATTCCCGTTTTAACTCTATTGTTCTATGTAACCAGCATCCTTGGCGGCGGCGCTGCTCCTGATTCGCCTGTTTTAACACCAAGCGAAATTACAAAAACCGCGGTAATCGGACAGCAGGGTGAAGTAATTGGTGACAAAGTTACGGTTCGGACAGGACCGGGAACTCAACATGATGCACTAACTTCACTCCATCAAGGTGAACGGGTAATCATCTTGGATTTACAAGATGATTGGTATGAAGTTAAACTTTCCGATGGGCGCATCGGCTGGATTGCTGAGTATTTGATAAAAACAGTCCCGAATAAACCACAGGCAAAACCGCATGGAAAATCAGTTTTAGGTTATTATCTAGTAGGCACATCATCATACAACAGCTTGATTCAGAACAGCAACTACCTTACCGGCATCGCACCTTGGAGCTGGGGTTTATCTAGTTATGGCACCCTTAACGCTGATTTTGAACCAGAAGCAATGGCACAGGTGCTCTTATTTGCCGGCAACCGAGAAGTTGAAACTTATGCACTAATTCATAATATGTTTAACGGCAGTTTCGATCCAAAGGTTGTTAGTGCACTGCTAAACAGCGAAGTTGCTCGAGCTAGAGCGGTTACCGAAATCAAATCTGCTTTAATTAACTGGGGTATGACCGGTGTAAATCTCGACTTAGAAAATGTGCCCGCCACTAACCGGCAAGCTCTTACAAGCTTTGTTGCAGAACTGAGCCAAGCTCTCCATGCTGAGGGACTGAAAGTGACAATGGCTGTTCCGGCTAAAACCGCAGACAATCCTGACAATAACTTTTCGGGAGCATACGATTATGCTGAATTAGGCAAACACGTGGATCAGCTGGTAATCATGGCATACGATCAGCATTATCGTGCCGGACCACCGGGACCAATCGCATCAATCAAATGGGTGGAAGATGTAGTTAAGTTCGCAGTCAGCCAGGTACCCTCAGATAAGATCATTCTAGGCATTCCTAACTATGGCTACGATTGGCCGCAAACCGGCATGGCGTCAGCCCTCACTTATGATCAAACAATGCAGCTGGCAGCTTCCAACAATGCAAGCATCCGCTGGCAGGGTGAGGATAAGGTTCCGTATTTTACCTACGGAAGCAACCGCCAAGTCTGGTTCGAAAACCGCTACAGCATAAAGTACAAACTTGAACTAGTTAATCAATATCAGTTAAATGGTATAGCACTGTGGCGTTTAGGTCAAGAGGATTCAGGCATATGGGATGTTATTAACAATACCCTAAAATAAAAGAGTTCCTGCGCGGGAACTCTTTTATTATTGATTCAAGATTTGCGACACCGGCACTACAGAGTAACCTTTTTGCTGCAGCTGCTCAATGATTAAGGGTAGAGCTTGTGCGGTAGGCTCGGTAGGATGCATAAGTACAAAGGCGCCATTCTGAATTCTACCTACAACCCGATCAATAATTACTGTAGGCGCAGGGCGCTGCCAGTCAATCGTATCAAGAGTCCATAAAATGGTTTTGTAGCCCAGTTCAGCTGCCACTGCCACGGTTTGTTTGTTAAAATCCCCTGCTGGCGGTGCGAACAGCATTGGTTTCTGACCAGTTATATCCATAATTTTCTCCTCCCCAGTTAAGATCAGGTCCCGCACCTGTTCCTGACTCATTTGACTTGGCATTCCGTGCCAGCCGCCGTGATTCCCGATTTCGTGTCCCGCTTGTGATATTTGCTCAGCTAAATCAGGAAACTTTTCTGCCCATGTTCCCGTTAGGAACCAAGTGGTGGTGACACCATAGCGCTTAAATGTTTCTAACATGGATGGGATATATTCATTACCCCAGTCTACATTGACCATCAAACTGACCCAAGGCTTATCAGCCGGTCCTCGGTAATAGGGGGAAAAATTTGCCTGGGTGATTGAAGGTATAACCGGTACCGTTACAAATTCTACTATAGAGCCCGCTGAAGCCTGCATAAGCAAATGTAGAGTTGCGTTAAAGTCAATCACTTGACCCACCTGTTCCGGGTGAACGACATCGCTGTTCCAGTCATAACTAGCATTTCTAGCTTCTTTAATTTCTCCTTCACTTATTTTGATCAAAGCATCATATAATTCACTTCTTAAGAGACCGCCAACATCATGTCCGGCAATTTTCACTCCTGGTTTTACCCCATGCACCCGGCGCAGCAGCTGATTATACAAACTTGAGCCAACCAGAACGAAAACAATTACAAGCAATCCAGCCGCACTGATAAATAGAGTCTTTTTGGTGATAACCAACGAAAACCAAGTTCTCCGAGCCATTGCCCTAGTCTCCTCTCCGCNGATGTTGGATACCGTTGTTATCAATATAGTAATTCTCGCGATAAATCAATTCTGAAATNGGCACAATCTCATATCCCTGAGCAAGCAAATCAGGAATGATTCTGCGAATAGCATCTGGTGTCCCCACAGCTGCGTTATGGAAAAGAACAATTGCACCAGGTTTGATCTGCCCCATTACCCGCTGATAAATCTGGTCTGAAGTGGTATTTTTCCAGTCAAGCGAGTCGACCGACCATTGAATAGTATAGTAACCCAAAGAATCTGCAGCTTTAATTACAGTGTTATTGTACTCTCCAAAAGGCGGACGGAAGAGAAATGAGTTTTGACCAGTTAAATCATAAATCATTGCATGATTACGCTCTAATTCCATCACAGCCTGTTCAAAAGTAAGATTATTCATATGGGGATGGGAGTAGCTGTGATTTCCAATCTCATGACCTTCCTCTGCAATTCTAACTACATACTGAGGATATTTATCAACCCAATAGCCCGCCAAAAAAAATGTGGTTTTAATATCATACTCCCGCAGAATCCCTAAGATCTCATCGGTTAAGTCGGTTCCCCAAGTCGCATCAAACGAGATGGCAACTTTTTTTGCTTCTGTATTTACCGCATAGATTGGCACTAACCGATTCGACGCCACACTGATCACATGAGAAATTGCTGGCAGAACAGTTTCGTGATAAACGCTGAATATCAGGAGCAGCGCCACAACAGCAACCAATACATGAGCGAAGTTAAGCTTCAAGACAAATACGCGCATCACTAATCCCCTCCTCATGTATTCATATTCAAAAAAAAAGAGGCAAATAACAAGTATTTGCCTCAGATTGCAAAGTTATGATTGCCAATTTGTTTGATCACCGGCCTTGTTTTCCAAAACTCAGGCGCAGCCGTTGTCTTTGGATTATAAAAGAATAGTGCCCCTCCGGTGGGATCTTCACCAGCTAAAGCCCTCTCAGCAGCTTCGACCGCAGACTCTTGGGGAACTTTTGGCATGTTGCCCAAAGCTATTGGACTAAATTGTCCCTTCTGATAGATTACCTCTGTAATTGTATTGGGAAACTTGTCACTCTTTACCCGATTGATTACAACTGCTCCGACAGCAATCTGCCCCTCAAGGGGCTCACCTCGGGCTTCAGCATGAATCAATCGCGCTAAAAGATCCCTTTCCTCGGGAGTAAAATCGACCACATAGACTTTGCTGGGAATCCGGAGTTTCATTCCCGCTCGCATCCGAGTCGGATCCTTAATGTCATTAAATTGGGCCAGGTAACGCCAATCAAGATTATACTCCGATGCGATTTCCGATAACGTATCTCCCGGCTGGACTATATACACCTGTTCCACCATCTGGGCTGGAGCGGAAACCGCCAGCAGTAATATGATGAATGCAATGATTAAAACCATGACCTAACCTCCTGCTCAATTGCTTCTAATTTATCATAATGAATAGAACAAGCGGGCAGTGACTTAATAAAAAATTTCCCATAGTTCCGCTCCATAATTCGTTTATCGCAGATTAAAATCATGCCCCTATCTGTCTTGGTGCGAATTAGGCGTCCGCATCCCTGGCGAAACTTCAAAACAGCCTGCGGTAAAAAATATTCTAGAAAAGGATTACTGCCGCTTTGGCGCAGTTGTTCGCTGCGGGCGGCTGCAATCGGTTCAGTCGGCACCTTAAAAGGCAATTTGGTAATAATAACCGTCGATAGAGCCTCTCCTGCAACATCCACACCTTCCCAAAAACTATCGGTTCCGAGAAGAACAGTCTTTAGTTCCCCGCGAAAGCGATCCAGCATCTCGGTACGGGGCATTTCTCCCTGAACCAAAAAGTTGTACTCCTGATCTAATCCCCGCTCCCTGACAAGTTGAGCAGTTTTCCGCAGCATAGCATAGGAAGTAAACAAGATGAATGCTCGTCCCTGCGTCACTGCTAACAGTGGCTCTAAGTGATCGACCAGCACCTCTGTAAATTCTGACCGATCCGGCGAGGGCATGTCTTTAGCGACAGCCAGGAAAACCTGTTTTTGATAATCAAAAGGGGATGCGAAAATGGCCGTATTTAGATCCCAATTTTCATTCTGATCAATACCGATGCTGTTGCAAAAGAAAGTAAATTCTTGGTTAACAGTTAAAGTAGCACTGGTAAAGATAGCGGATTTAACCTGAAACAACAGATTCTCCCTCAGCTGTTCACCAACATAAATTGGTGCTGCCTGAAGTACACAGCCGAACTGTTTCGATTGTTTTTTCAACCAGTAGACACAGCTTCGATCATTTGCTTCCATTAAAAACTCTAAATCAGCAATTACTGATTCGAACCGCTTTAAATAAGGCATTAATTTATCGCCTTCATCTGGCTCAAGCAGGTGGACTAAATTCTCCAGCTGCGTTTTTAAGGTGACTAAAGCACTAAAAAAACGATCATAACTTTCTAAAAGCGGTTCTCTTTCCAAGCCGCAGTAGGAGATCAAAACAGTTTCCGAATCCTCACTTTCCTTGAAGAATTCCTTTTCTAACGCGGCGAAATACTTGACAGCAGCCTCATCAACTATTCTCAACTGCGGCAGCATCTGCCAATCTAAGACTGATAAAATGTCATCGTTTTCCTCGGATGGATTGCGGCTTAGTTTTTGGCGCAGACTGGCTAATACACCGCGATTTTTGCCATATGGTCGGTTTAAAAAACCCAACAGCCTCCTAATCCGGAGCAGCGAAAGCTGTACACCGAAATACTCGGTTGCGATATCTTCAATATGATGAGCTTCATCGACCACCAGGTGATAGTATAAGGGCAGTACAGCATTTTCCTCCCACCCTACAGCCTGACGCACAGCGATATCCGCCAGCAGAAGATGGTGATTGACGATTACAATATCTGCTGTTTCTGCCAGACGGCGGTTGATAAAAACAGGACACTGATTAAAAAAGCTGCACTTACCGCGAATACATAAATCAGATTCGGCCTGGATCTGTTCTTTTATGTCCGCACTTAAGCTGTCAAATAGTTTCGTGATTTCAGCGATTGATTCTTTTTCCAGCAGTTCTTCCATCTGTAGCATGGTTTCAGCATCAGCTTCATCCTGCAGCTGTTCTTGGAGATCCTTTAACCTCAGCCAGCATGGATAATTGCTCCAACCCTTGACAACAGCTGCCTTAAATTGGAGTCCCAGTTTTTTTAGCACAGGTATATCTTTATCTAACAACTGCTCCTGCAGATTGATTGTGTTGGTTGAAATGACCACCTTTTCACCTTTCGAAACTGCAAAGCAAACCGCAGGATAGAGATATGCCAATGATTTACCTGTTCCCGTTCCAGCTTCAATCAAACCTATATGACCATTTATAAGGATATCTAAAACTTGATCAGCCATTTTCTGCTGTTGTTCTCGATATTCATAACCTTCTAATTGAGCGAGTTTGCCCGAAGGCAGAAAAAAATTGCGGTCGTAATACAAAAATACTCACCTCCGCAAGCGGGTGAGTTATTTATTCTACATAAAGCAGATTATACCTGCATTTTGTCTGTTTCAGGTTCTTTTACGGCCTATCAAATCGAAATAATTAAGGATAGGCGTATTCTCAATCAGTTCAGTCAATGAGCGGCGTTCCGCATACAGATGCACAAAAATTAACAATGCCAAAGAGACAGCTCTACCCTGCAGCGAAAACTCAATCACAGCCAAACCGATAACCGCCCCCAGCACGTTTGAACCGACATCTCCCATCATTACTTCAGCATTGAGATCCCAAGGCAGATAGGCAGCTGCGCTGACTGCGACAAAAATCAGGGCAGGACTGAAATAGCCAGTTAAACTTAGAACAAAAGCTGCCAGCAAATAAAATTTACCAGCTCGGCCTGGGCGAACGTCAAGTAAATTTGCTAAATTAGCGTTCAATGCGATAATGAGGGCATTAAGGATAATGTTTATCAGACTAGTGGCCCCAACTGATGACACCAACAGAGCGGTTACAAGACCAAACCCTGCTTTAAGGGCGCCGGTGGTGAGGTAGCCATTCCTTAAAGCTCGAAAATGACCTCGAAAGCCCCGGGCTTCCCGGCTGCCGAGAGTGTCGTCGATTAAACCCAAAAATCCGAAACTAAGGATCGTAATCACAGCCACCGCAGTTTGACTCAAAGAAGTTAGTTTAATAACCACCCCAAAAATCAAGGTGGGTACTGCTGTAAGGCTGAAAACTAGGCCCAGACCAACGGGTATCTCTTGATTGCGATAATTTAATGCGGTCTGGCGGGGTGCAATCATTTTGATCAGCAATGGCATCAAATAGAGCGTTCCAATGTAAACAACTGCAGCCAATATAACCAACCACTGCACCTAATGATTCCTCCATGCTTTGTAAAGTTCTAAGACTATTGCCCATAGTTGTCTGCCGCGATGTCTAAATCCAGCCCAATTTCTTCCAGTTGCGCGATGCGTCATCGGCAGATCGATATCGACAATCCGATAACCGCGGCGGAGAGCTTGAATCGTTAAGGCAGCTTCTACTCCAAACCCGGGTGCAAATCCCCCGCAGTCTACCAAAACCTGATGAGTAACCGCCCGCTGTCCAGATAGGGGACTGATAAGCTCATGGCCGGTTAATAACTTTATCCCATATTTAGCTATATTCTTAGCAATTCCAAATCCCATTTTACCCCTGCTGCCGGTTTGATTGACTAGGTTAGCAATTGTCATATCTGCCTCATTGTCCAGCACCGGCTTAAGTAGGGCTTGGGCGTATACTGCACTTGACTTAAGATCAGCGTCTAACAGCAGGTAAATATCGGAAGGATACGTCTGCCAACCGACATTAAGAGCTCCACCCTTGCCTTGGTTTTTTTCCAGCCTGATCAATTCTACCGGATAACGCTCCACGACAGAAGCAGTTTCATCAGTGGAACCATCGTCAATAACAACGATCTGATTAACTGATTTTATTTCCAGTACCGCTGTAAGAGTTTCTCCAATCCGTTCCGCCTCATTGAACGCTGGTATTAGCGCTGTCACCTTCATTCTCGTTCTACTCCATATCGATCTGAGGAATTAAGCCCACCGCTGCACTGCTGTGACCGTAGATGCCGGTTAAACCTGCACTTAAACCACGAATCACAGCCAATTCGCCTATAAATGTATCGCCGAGATCTATAATTAGTGCATTTTCTGCAAACTCTGCTAAATTAACATCAGCACTGTACGGCTGAACAATGCAGAGCTTACAGCCGAGCTGATGCAGATATTCTAACCCCTGCTTAACTGTTTCGCTTAAAGGTTTGTCAACCCAAACCACAGCTGTTGGTTTGTCAAATTTTTCAGAATTGATGTCCTCAAAAAAATTTTGTAGTTTCTCCGGCGCATTTGGCCACACGAAACTCCCATAAACTTCAGCTCCAGCATCTTCCACTAGTTTGGTTAACCGTTTAATGGGAGCAAGCTGTTCTCCATTATGAAAAAACATGACCTGGTGATTTAACAGCTGTTCATGGATTAATGCTGCGCGGACCAGATCCCAGCCCTCGATCAAAAGTTGATCTCGAGTTTCGATCTGCTTCAAGTTAGCCTGCATTTCTTTTGTCGATAATTCTAACTGCTTAAACCGCTGTTCCAATTCATTTATAATGTTGTTTTGCTCCTGAACCAATAAATCATCCTGAAACAAAATGCTGCCAACTATAATTCCCAAAAAAAGACTGAAGAATACGGCAACGAGAGTAGCAACATGATATCTGAAGCCTATATGCATTTACAGCAGTCCTCCTATGAACAGCCTCAACTCCAACCAAAACAGTCTGAGCAGATCACGCCAAGATGTAGCCAGCATAATTATCAACAGAATTGGAATTACAGCAGCAATCAAAAGCGGTATAGGAAGAATACCAGCTTTACCTTTGTACAGCTGACTAACTCCTTTAGCATCAACCAATATCGAGCCAATCTTCATTCTGGTCAAAAAAGTCGAGGCCATACCAGGCCGGCCTTTTTCCAAAAAATCGATTAAATTCGAATGCAGGCCTACTGCAACAATTAACTGTGCTCCCAGCTCATAGGCAAGTAAAAGGGCAATATCTTCGCTAGTTCCCGGTGCAGGAAAAATCTTATAATCTATCCCCAACTCACTTAACCGCCTTGCTCCCGGACTTCTACCATCCTGATACGCGTGGACCAGAATTTCAGCACCACAGTTGAGAGTCTCACTGCTAACACTGTCCATATCACCAATGATCAGGTCTGGTGTATGACCAAACTCCAGAAGAGCATCGGCACCACCATCAACCCCGATCAGAACAGGATTCATATCGTCGATGTAAGCACCAATAGCCCGCAAATCGTCCCGATAGTTGATTCCCCGCACAACCACGACCACATGTCGATCTTTAATCGGAGTTCGCACTTTAGGAATTATCAGNNCTGCCAACATCAATTGTTTTTCCTTCTGCATGTATTCAATGGTGTTGTCGACAAACTNAAATACTTCCGCATCAATGTTTTTCCGTGCCTCTTCCATTAAAGACAGCACGAGATCACGAGTAACCAATCTCCCACTTGCAACCAAATGCTCGTTCAAATAAATATTTTGCTGAACAATCTGGATTTGATCTCCATCTTGAAGCTGGGTGAAGATTGCGTCACCTAAGCGATCAATCAACACAATCCCCCGCTCCAACAACAACTCCGGTCCTAAATTAGGATAGCGACCAGTAATTGAATCAGCAGCGTTTAAAACAACGCTGACCCCAGAATCAGCCAGCTGCATCGCTCCCACCGCATCCAAATCAGGATGATCGATCACAGCAATCTCTCGAGATTTTAAGTTTTTAACCAGTTCTTTTGTCTTGCGACCCAGCCTGACCTGCCCTTTATACCGCAACTGACTCCACCCCTACAAATAACTGGAAAGGACGAAGATAAAAATCTTCGTCCTTTTTAATATGGTCTTTTAGCTTTTGGTTTAGTCACCTATCTGGAAAACCTAAGGTTAATAATATCTGCCATTTTGGCAATAAACGCTGCATTAGTCGGTTTGCCTCGGGCTGGATCAATAGCATAAGGGAATAATTTCTGCAGCTGATTAAAGTCGCCCTTCGCCCAAGCAGTGTCGATAGCATAACGAATTGACCGTTCCACATGGCTGGCGGTAGTCCGATTACCTCGAGCAACTGCCGGATACAGTCTTTTGGTAATTCCATTCAGCCATGAATCATCCTGACTAACCAAAAGAATCGCATCCATAAGATAACGATGCCCCTTATAATTAGGAGGAATACCTAACTCGGCAAAGCAGTTGACCAAGAACTGCTGAATCGCTCTACGATCACGGATGTAAAAGAGATCAAGCATACTGCTGTAGTAATTATGAATGAACTTGAGCCTCTCGATCAGATCCAAAACTTGAAATGGTTTGATCATATAATAAGCCACACCAATATTAAGAAGCTCTCCCACAAACTGATCATTTTCAATATCTGAGATAACTAGAATTTGAGTTAAAGGCTGTTTCTTCAATATCCGCTGAACCACAGAAATCCCTGTTTCAACCGGATGCATAAAATCCAGCACCACAATATCAGGTTGTTCTTGACCAATAATTTTTATTAACTCATTTGGATTCGACGCTGTGCCCAGCACAGAAATTTCCAATTCGTGTTTTAACTCTCGCGATATTAGCTCAATGTATTTTGGATTTTCATCTCCTACCACTACTTTAATCAATTCCGGCACCTCCACAACCTTCCCCCAACTTCAGCTAACTTCGCGAGTTAAACTTTGTTTTCCTGCAAAAAAAAACGAACCGACTCCGAAAAACGGATCTGGTTCGCTACAATAAAACTGTATTCACTAGTTGGAACTTCACCACTTATCCCCGACTCATAGACCATCCACTCGATAAATCCACCATAACCCATCCGCGGGTCGTTGACAAACACATGAGTAATCNCACCAACTAATTTACCATTCTGTACTATTGGGCTGCCGCTCATTCCCTGCACAATCCCTCCGGTTTTCTGCAGCAGCTCCGGATCGACAACCCGAATAATCATACCTTTATCAGCCGGCTTTGATTGATGGTAAACCCTAGTAATCTCCACATCAAATTCCTGGATCCGACTGCCGTCAACTACCGTATAGATCTTAGCAGGACCAACTTTCACTTCGTGGTTTAAAGCAATTGGAATTGGACTTTTAAAAAAAGGATTCTCCAGATCCTCTGTTAAACTGCCAAATATACCAAACTTCGAATTTTTATCAATCGTGCCCATTACTGTATGATCTAAAAAGACCCCTAATTTTTCTCCAGGTAAACCCCTTAAACCCTGTTTCACACTCTCTATGCTGGCTGAAACAATGGTGCCATCAGTAATTTCTAAACTGCGTCCCAAGCCATCGGTAATTGTATGTCCCAAAGCGCCGTATCTTTTGGTATTTTTATCAAAAAACGTAAGAGTACCAACGCCGCTCGCCGGATCTTCTAAAAAGACACCAAGGAGATAAACCTCGCGCTGATTGCCCCGCAAATCTTCTTGAATAGACAGCACTGGGGTGATAGTGGTATTCAGCCTGGTATCATTGCGTTGAATCACTATCTGCAGTTGAGGTGAATCTGCTGCCAGTTCGTTAACAATCTGACCGACCTGCTCTGGGCGGGAAACTTCCCTTCCTCCGATGGAAATAATCACATCTCCTGGCTGAAGCCCTGCTTCGGCAGCTGGATAATACTCCTGACCATCAACCCCTCGAACCGGTACTATCCTGCTGATCATCAAACCAATAGGATTTACCAAAACTCCAATAGAATGGCCGCCTGGAAAGACCTCAACCTCGGGAACAACATCAACCACCAGTTCCCGAACGGGAATGAAACCAAATAGCCTTACTTGGAAATACTGTTTACCGACCTGTTCTGCTTTAACGAAAAACTCGCCTTTTGGTCCAGTGACATCCAACCCATCACCATCAATCAAACGCAGCGGCAGCTGAACCGATAATGAAAACTCTGTCCCCGGAAATAGACGAACTTCGCCGGGAATACCTGCCAGTGATGCCAGCACTGGTGAAACCAACAAACCAAGAATGACCAATCCAGGCAGCAGCAACAACAAATGCAATCTCTTCACACCCGAATACTCCCCTCAAATCATAGTCTGCTTGTATCGTACCCGGGTTAGAGAAGTTATATATTAGGAACTAGCTGGTAGCTGCCTGTTGTAGCAGTTCTTTAGCATGGGCTCTCGTGGCCAATTGGTCAGCTTGTCCCCCAAGCATTCTTACCAATTCATTGACACGACCGTCCTCATCAAGCAGTGTTACTTTAACCGCTGTTCTGCCGTTGATTTCATGTTTTTCCACGTAATAATGATGCTGGGCATAGCTGGCAACAATCGGCAGATGGGTTACAGCAAAAACCTGAAACTGCTTGCTTAGGCTGCGGAGCTTCTCTGCTACCTTCAGAGCTGTCCGTCCACCGATACCGGTATCAACCTCATCGAATACTAAGGCTGGAATCCGCTCTACCTGAACTAAACTGTTCTTGATCGCCAGCATAATGCGGGACATTTCCCCTCCTGAAGCGATTTTTGCTAACGGTTTTAATGCCTCTCCGAGATTAGGCGACAGCTTAAACTCAACTGCATCGGTTCCCGTTTCTCCCAGCTCGGCAGGGGCAATTTCCACCACGAATTTTGTGCGTTCCATGTTTAAATCAGCTAAGTGGGCTTCGATCAGCCGCTCCATTTTTGCAGCACACTGCCGCCGCTTCTCACTCAGCTGTTCAGTCATCGACCTGAGCTGCTGATAGAGTTCCTCTTCTTCGTTTTTCAACTGCTCGATAGTAATTTCACTGGACTGGAGAATCTCGAGCTCTTGCTCGATCCCCTCAGCATAATCCAGGATAGCCTGCTCATCTTCACCATACTTGCGCTTTAAAGTTCTTAACAGACTTAGGCGCGCCTCAACCTGCTCCAGGGCTTCAGGATCACGCTCAAAACTCTCAATGTACTGCCGCAGATCCCTTGAACCTTCCTCAAGCTGGACTAATGCCTGGTTAAACAGGTCCGCAATTGAAGCTATTTCCTGATCATAACGGTTTAGTGAAGATAAGTCATTGATGGCTTGAGCCAGCTGATCATATAATGGAGGCTGATCAGGCAGCTGCTCTCGGAGTCTAGCGTACACACTTTCGGCGGTTGTGGTAATTCGCTCTATATTAGCAAGACGCTGCTGCTGCTGAAGCAGCTCTTCTTCTTCCCCAACTTTAATCTCCGCTTGTCTGATCTCCTCAATCTGAAACTGCAGAAGATCGATCCGAGCCAGTCGGTCCCGTTCTTCTGCCTGAAGCTTTATCCGTTCCCGCCTTACCTGCTCATATTTTCTGTACAGCTCCCTTACAGAAGCCTTTAAACTTTGGTGTTCAGCATCCCCAAAGCCATCGAGAATTTCTAAATGGCGGGTGACATCCAGCAGACTTTGGTGATCATGCTGTCCTAGAATATCCACCAGGTAGTTTCCAAGTTGTGCCAATTGATTGACAGTGACCAGCGAGCCGTTGAGCCGACAGCGATTGCGGCCATTTCGATAAATTTCGCGACTGATAATTATTTCCATATCAGATTCAATTCCCCATTCGTCCAAAAGCGATAACGCAGCTGGTGGTGGTTGGAAGACTCCTTCAATCACTGCTCGTTCACTGCCGGTACGGATCATCTCTGTTGATGCCCGGGCGCCCAGCAGTAAACTAAGAGCATCAATAATTATTGATTTTCCAGCACCTGTTTCTCCCGTCAATACGCTAAAACCGGAGTAAAAAGATAAATGCACACTATCAATCAGGGCAAAGTCACTGATCTGCAGTTCTCTTAACACATTAAGTCACCTCAGCGTCCGAAAAGCAAATCTTCAAGTCGTTGGTAAAGTTTGCCGGCAATCCCTTTTGGACGAGCTAAATTCTTTTCCGCCTCGTCGCGCACAACCAACAGAATCACATCATCTCCTGCTAGCGATGCTACAACCCCATCCCACTCCAATTCATCCAATACAGCGGCTACCGCATTTGCGCCGCCAGGATACGTTTTTACAACCAGGATATTACCGCTGAAGTCAATATCCCTAACATAGTCTTCAAAAACCCGTTGTGCCCGCCGATTTAGATCTCCCTTGACTGTTCCTTGAGGCAGGGCATATTTATATCCGCCCTTTCCGTCTGGTACTTTTGCTAACCGCAGTTCCTTTATATCACGGGATACTGTTGCTTGAGTAACGGCAAAACCGGCTTCATGCAGGTAACTCATTAATTCCTCTTGAGTTTCAATTTCATGGGTTTTTATCAGCTGTAAGAGATACGCTTGTCGTCTACTTTTCACTGATCTTCGTATTCCTTTCTTGTCGTGATCGTCTTAAGGCGGTTATTAAGAATTGTGAAAAAATTACGCCCGTGCAGCTTAACGAATTTAGCTTTAATATCAGCTTTGACTACTTCGATCACATCTCTGCTTTGAAGCGGGAATCCAATCTGACCGTCAATTGTGAGCATGATGTCCTTGTGGGTTGCTTCAATAAGTACTTTAACAACCGAATCATGGCTTACAACCACAGAGCGGGCGGCTAATGTATGGGGACATATGGGAGTGATAATAAGACATTCCACCTGTGGTTCTACTATGGGACCGCCTGCCGACAAAGAATAAGCTGTAGAACCAGTAGGAGTAGCAACAATAAGTCCATCTGCCTGGTAATTCACAACCGGCTGTTCGTCTACAAATGTCTGGAGTTGAATTATGCGGGCAAAGGTACCACGAGCAATCACAGCATCATTAAGTGCATGATAGCTGGCAACCACTTGCTGTTCGCGGATTACGCGACTCGATATTAACATTCGCTCTTCAATTTTATATTCCTTGTTAATAATTGCCGCTAATGCCAGCTCCAGATTATCTGTCTCCAACTCAGTCAAGAATCCTAAATGTCCTACATTTACCCCTAACAGCGGTAGGTCGTGCTGGGCAGCTTTGCGAGCAGCTCTCAACAAAGTACCGTCTCCTCCCAGCACCAGCAGCACATCCAGACTTGCTAAATCTAGATCTGGTGGGGACAAATCTTCCCGACCCAGAACAGCAGCTGCCTTAGGTTCAACCCAAGGTGATATATTTCTTGCTTCGAGGCATGTGATTACATTTTGGGTTAATCTTAGAGCCAGCTTTTTACCGGTATGGGGCATAATGCCAATTTTAACCAGCCTCTCCACCTCCAACCAAAACTATAAGTTTGGATCATCCTGTGCAGCATCGACAGTCCTATTTACCAGATCAGCACAATCAACAGCTGGTCTGCATTTAGAAAAATACGCCAAATATTCAACATTCCCTTTTGGACCTCGAATTGGTGAATAGTCCAGGTTCACTAAACCAGCACCAGATTGCTGGAGTTCTTCTATTAGGTCCACTAAGAGCTCGCGATGAATATTGAAGTCCCGCACCACACCCTTTTTGCCTACTAATTCTCGCCCAACTTCAAACTGGGGTTTGATCAGCGTGATAATTTCGCCCTCCGCTTTCAGCAGTGCCAGCAGATTTGCAAAAAACTTAGTGAGTGAAATGAAAGCGACATCAACTACCGCTAGATCCAATAATTCACCGATATCATCAGGCATGACATACCGGATATTAGTGCGTTCCATTACAATCACCCGGGGATCGTTTCTAAGTTTCCAATCCAACTGTCCGTAGCCTACGTCGACAGCATATACCTTGGCCGCACCGTTCTGCAGCAGGCAGTCAGTAAAACCACCAGTAGAAGCTCCAACATCGATCGCTGTCAAACCAGTGACATCAACATTAAACACCTCAAGGGCTTTTGCCAGTTTTAATCCTCCCCTACTGACGAATGGGTGCAGCTCACCTTTTACTTCAATCACTGCATCCAAATCTACCGCGGTACCGGGTTTAGTAATGCGCTCTTGATCAATAAAAACTAACCCAGCCATTATCGAGCGCCGTGCCTGCTCTCGAGTCTCGAATAGTCCTCTTTCCACTAATAGCAGATCGATCCGTTTTTTCTGTCTCGCCATAACTCTATCTTCCTTTAGTTCTTACGATATTCAAGCTGTGCTTGCACTTGTTTGTTTACCGCAGCCGCAATTTGTTCTGGTGTCAATCCAAACATACTGTGCAGCTGGTCGATACGGCCTTGGGGCACAAATTGATCCGGATATCCAAAAGTGATTACCCGCTTTTGGCCTGACGCGGCAGCTAACCGTGCTACATGACTGCCAAAACCGCCAATAACAGCGTTATCTTCGATGGTAAAGATTAGATTGGTATCCCGGGTAAATCTGTCTAAATCGCGCTCATTAAATGGCTTGACAGTGCGTACGTTGATTACTCGGCAGTTAATACTCGGCGAAAGCAGCTCTGCCGCTTTCACAGCACAATCCACCATACCACCTACCGCCAAAAGTGTACAATCGCTGCCATCGACAACCACTTCACCATTTATCAGCTCATCTGAACTAAATTCTAGTTGATCGGTGACAGTTGTCTGCGCTTTCGGATACCGAATAGCCACTGGATGATTCTGAACCAATGCCCACTGCAGCATCGCCTTAAGCTCAGACCCATTTTTGGGAGCTAAAATAATCAAATTGGGCATGTGGCTTAAATAGCTCAGATCAAATACGCCATGATGAGTTGGTCCATCTTCTCCGACAACTCCGCTGCGATCAACCGCGATCACCACCGGCAGATCCTGCAGACAGATATCATGAAGGATCTGGTCATAACCCCGCTGTAAAAATGTAGAGTAGATTGCCACAACTGGTCTCAGTCCCTGAACCGCCAAACCAGCTGCATACGTTAAAGCGTGCTGTTCGGCAATGCCAACGTCAAAAAATCGGTCAGGAAACTGAGCAGCAAATGGTGACAGTCCTGTGCCATCCTGCATAGCCGCTGTGATTGCAACGATCCGCTTATCTGCTTCAGCCAGTTTGACCAAGCTCTCGCCAAAAACCTTACTAAAGCTGACTGTACCGGTTTTGCTGTTACTGTAGCTGGGCACCAACCCATGATATTTCTCAGGATTTTTTTCCGCCGGTGTGAATCCTCTCCCTTTTTGGGTGAGAACATGAATTAACACTGGTCCACCTCTTTTAATACCATCACGCAGAGCCCGCTGCAGCTGACGAATATTGTGACCATCAAAGGGACCAAAATAACTGAAACCCAGTTCTTCAAAAAGCTGCCCAGGCAGCAAACTTTTGATCGCATCTTTAAAAGCGGAGCCTAAGCGGCTGACTGATCCACCGATGGCTGGTATTCTTTTAATGAAACTTTCTAATTCATTTCTAGCTTTGGATAAAGTAGGATCTAGACGCAGCGTGTTTAAATAGTTATTCAAAGCTCCCACATTTTCCGCAATAGACATGGCATTATCATTTAAAATGACAACTAGATCTGTATCTAACTGCCCCGCATGGTTCAAAGCTTCAAAAGCCATTCCGCCAGTTAAAGCTCCATCACCAATCACCGCGACGACATGAAAATCTTGCTGCTGCAGATCTCGTGCTACAGCAATCCCCAGTGCAGCAGAGATTGATGTCGAGCTGTGACCAACACGAAAAACATCATGGGGGCTCTCCTCTGGACAGGGGAACCCAGCGATCCCTCCTAACTGCCGCAGCGTATCAAACTCTTTATATCTATTCGTCAGCAGTTTGTGGGGATAGCATTGATGCCCTACATCCCAAATAATTTTGTCATGAGGGCTGTTTAAGACTGAATGAATGGCAATTGTCAGCTCCACTACTCCCAAATTCGCTCCTAAATGGCCGCCTGTATTGGTCACAGTTTCAATAATTTTAATCCGGATTTCCTTGGCAAGTTCTGCCAATTCGTTATGGTCTAATTTATGTAAATCTTGCGGAGATTGAATCGATCCCAACAAAGAAGGTAGGCTCCTTTCTGGTTATTATTTCCGTTTTAGCCTTAGCTGTTTTTCCGATTTTTAATCACTGAATAGCCTAATAAAACAATAAAAAAAAGCAGCGCAAAGCTGGCCGACAGTGGAGAAAGTATGTGTTTAATATGCTCTTGATATTATTAAGATTAATGACTGTAAAGCGAGTAATCTCCGCTGCCGAAACAGTCAATGAGTTTCCCCAGAGAATTGTGATGGAAGGGTGTGTGCCTACTGCTTTAGTAGTTTACCCTTCCACCAAAACCTGAAAATACTGCGTATTTCATCATTGAAGGACATCCATATTATAACATATCACAACTGGATCTTCAATGCGGCTAGAAGTCCCGGTTGAGAACATATTCTGCAAGCTCAACTAAACGGTGATCGCTGCTGGGAAGTCTTTCCGCATAACGTTTGCATTGTTCCACACATTTTTTTGCTTGTTCCTTAGCTCCTTCTAAACCCAGCAGAGAAACAGATGTTGATTTGCCTTTCCGTAAATCTGCACCAGTTGCCTTGCCTAATTTGGCAATATCACCAGATACATCTAAAATATCATCGGTGATTTGAAATGCTAAACCCAAGTTCTCCCCATACAAGGCGAGATCCGATAGCTGTGCCTCATCAGCTCCGCCAATTATTGCTCCACCCCGGAGCGCAGCTGAAAACAACTTTCCAGTCTTATGACGGTGGATGTACTCAAGTGTCAGCTGGTCAATCTCCTGGCCTTCTGACTCTAAATCGACCACTTGTCCACCGATCAATCCCTGAGATCCACAAGCAACGCTTACTTCTTGAATTAATCGCAGAACGCGGCTGCTTTCTATATTTTCCAGGCCGGACAACACTTCAAAGGCGAATGTTAATAGAGCATCTCCTGCCAGGATAGCAATCCCTTCACCAAACACTTTGTGATTGGCTAATTTACCGCGGCGATAATCATCATCATCCATCGCTGGCAAATCATCATGAATCAATGTATAAGCGTGGATCATTTCAATCGCACAGGCAAAATCTAAAGCCGATTCCCGTTTACCACCAACTGCTGCACATGCTTCCATGGCCAAGATCGCTCGCAGACGTTTGCCCCCACCTAAACAGGAATAACGCATTGCTCTGTGAATAACATCAGGTTTCACCACTGATTCAGGTAACAGCAGATTTAGTCTATCCTCAACAATTTGAGCATTGGTCTTCAAATATTCTCTCATTCCCATGGGCTACTCATTCTCCTTTTGTTCGAATGATTCAGTTATAGACTCACCATTTTTCTCCAACAAAATTTCAATCTTAGCTTCATATTGGTCTAATTTCATGCGGCAGATACGGGCCAGCTTAACTCCCTCCTCAAACAGCTTAAGTGAATCGTCAAGACTGGTAGTACCTGCCTCTAACTGATGTACAATTTCTTCTAAAGCTTTGATTGCAGTTTCAAAGCTGATATCTTTAGCTTCACACACTGTCATTAGCTTCTCCTTTCTCTACCCGACATAATAAACACCCCGATTTCAGCAGAACCTTCACCTGCTCACCGGAAGCCACTTGACGGACATGAGTGACTAAAGTATGATCAAGTTTTTGACAAACAGCGTATCCTCGAGACAGTACTGCAAGAGGACTAAGGCTGTCCAATTTGCCAGCAAGATTTTCGAAAGTTTGCCCTGCCATACTCAAGCGGTGGGCCGTGAGCATGCTAATTTTTGCAGTTAGCTCGTCAACCCGCTGCTGTTCCTGGTTAATTTTCTCTTGAGGCTGCAGAAATACCCGCCGCTGTGTTAAATATTCAACAGCCTGCCGCCTTTCGTTAAGCGAATTCTGCACCGCCAATTTAAGCCGTTTAGATAACTGTTCTACAGCTTCCGTCAACTGCTGATAATCGGGTACAGCCAATTCTGCAGCTGCTGACGGTGTTGGCGCCCGCAAATCTGCAGCAAAATCAGCAATTGTAAAGTCGGTTTCATGCCCAACCCCACTGATCACAGGAATCGGACTGGTAGCAATCGCCCTCGCCACTGCTTCGTCATTAAAGCTCCACAGCTCTTCGATGGAACCACCGCCACGCGCAAGAATGATGACATCTAGATCTTGGGCAGCCGCTGATTTTAAAGCTGCAGTGATGCTTCGTGGTCCCTCATCACCCTGTACGATAGCTGGAATAATCAGAATATCCATCAGCGGATAGCGTCTGCGAATTACGCTGATGCAGTCCCGTACAGCTGCTCCTGTAGGAGAAGTGATAATCCCGATTCGACGCGGCAAAAACGGCAGTGGTTTTTTTCGTTCGTGAGCAAACAGACCCTCCTCTGCCAGCTTCTGCTTCAACGCTTCAAATTTAATATGTAATGCCCCGATACCTTGAGGCAGCATCCGCTCTACATAAATTTGATATTCCCCATTAGGCTCATAAACTCCAATAGAGCCCATTAGAACAACAGTATCTCCGTCTTTCGGTTTAAACTTCAGCCCAGCATTGCGACTGCGAAACATCACAGCCTTGATCCGGCTGAATTCATCCTTTAACGTAAAATACATGTGCCCAGACGAGTGATGTATAAAGTTGGATATTTCGCCTTCCACAGCAATGAAGCTGAACATAGGCTGTTCCAACTGTCGTTTTATCATTTTGGTCAGTTCACTCACACTGATTACTTGCGGCTGATTCATTGTATCCCCCCTCAGTTATGTTCTCTCCGGCTGTTTTGAAAACCTGCTTGGATTTTCGTCGCCAAAGAAAAAACCGGGGGACAGCCCCGGTAGATTATTCTTGTTCTTTCTCCTTTTTCAAATAGCGATTTAAAACTATGTCTGCTAAAGCACCCAGCACTACACCAATCAATGCCCAAACTGCATACCCTGGAGGTACCCAATGCCCAACAATCAAGCCTGCTGCAGCTCCAATGATAATTTTAAGCCACACAGCTATCCCTCCCTCTGCTGAATAATATGCAGCCTGGTCAAAAAACATGACGACTAAACGAATCTCCAGCAAAAGAAAGGGCTGAAAATACTGCGGCGCCCACAGCATTATCAACGCTGAATTTTGGTTCTGCAAAGAACAGCTCAAAATCAGTTAGCCGCTCCAATAATTCTGCCCGNAGAATTAAGTTAGAACATACACCGCCAACCAATAGTACTTGGGTTATTCGAGTCNTCGTGCCTGCCCACTGAATCAGTTTGGTGGTTGCCCGGGCAATATTAAGCAGGACCGCCCTCGCTACATCTTCCTTTTTCTCCTTATTCAGCATCCGTAAGGCTGCCGCTTCCGCTCCAGAAAAACTAATTTGTCCCTCGTGATGGTATGAAGGAATAATCAAGTCTTTGGTACTGGCTAGGGCTAGCTGTTCCAAATCGCGGCCTGCGGGAAACTGCAGTCCCATGGCTACACCAACTCGGTCAACTAACTGTCCCGCATGCAGATCTGCTGTTCCTCCTAAAAGTTGGATCTCCAAGCGATAATCTGGTTTTACCGTCACCACTAAAATCTCAGATGTACCTCCAGACAGATGCAGGGCTAAAAAGTGATCTGCAGCTGGTCCTTTAGCACTGAAGAGGCCAGCCCAAATATGGCTTTCTTGATGCGATAGGGTAAACTTTGGTATCTGCAAAACTGATGCTAAAGTATCGACAATGCCAGTGCCTGCTAAAAAAACAGGCATATATGAATCTGAAGCTGGACGCGGCTTGGTAGTAACCGCAGCTGCCCGCAGCTTTTCCGATAGATTAGGAACAACAGCCGCTGCCTGCTCAATTAAGAGCGGCAGGTGCTTTACGTGCCAAAAAAGAGCCTCCGATTGACGAAGACCCCTTTGTCCAGATTTGACCGGTAGTAACTGTCTAATGTCTGCAACCAGCTGAGCTTGCTCATCCACTAGGGCAATAGATGTTGTGTAATTGCTGGTATCTATTCCTAAGAAATATGCTCTACTCATTATGTACTCCCGCTAGATAATCTACTACTGTACCTAATATTCCGTTGATGAACTTGGCAGCTTGCTCATCACTAAAAGCTTTAGCCAGTTCTACCGCTTCATTAATACTTACTTTGGTTGGAACATCCGGCATGTACCTTAGTTCAAAAATAGCTAGTCGCAGAATATTACGATCGACGACAGACATCCGTTCAAGTGTCCAATCTTTCGCAAAACGAGCAATCAGCTCATCGAGTTCCTGAAGACGTTCCCTAACACCTTTAACCAGCAGGTGAGCGAACTCTTGGTCCGCAGACGATAATGGTGTTTCCACTGCTGTATTCGCCAATGCATCTGCTGTTGAACATTGGGTAAGATCGATCTGATAGAGTAACTGCAATGCTGTTCGCCGCGCTAAACGTCTGCTCAAGCCACTCACCTCCAAATTAGAAATCATTTACTACATTCGTATCTGCTGTTGAGAAGCAACTCCTTTCACAACAACATTGATAACTGATGCTCCAACTCCGATGGTCTGCTGTAAATAGTCGCTTACGCTGGCTTGGACCATTTCGGTTAATTGAGGTATCGGTCGATCTGGCAAGAGCTGCAGCTCCAGTCTGAGACTTAAAGGCTCAATCTCTGTCACTGTAATTGAAAGCTCTTTGATCCCCTCGATACCCTGTACAGCTTTATTAACCAGCTCAGAAATGGTCGGAACAGTGATCCGTACGTCTCCTAAGGGCGTCTGTTGAACAACTGCCCTTTCATCAGCTTTACGTTCGTTTGCCAGCATTAACGCTAAATACCCAACAAGTAAAAGCAGAATTACAATTAACAAAATCCCATCAAATTTTCCCGACTGAACAATCAGCAGCCAATCTATCAGTGCGCTGCTGCCAAAGAGAGTCATGGCAACAAACGCACTGATCACCAGCAATACAATGGCAACAACTAGTAAAATCAACCGATCAAGTGTAGTCATTTACTTCACCCGTGGCTGCGGCGTCTCTTGGGGCGGTTCTTCTGGTGCTGGCTGTGGAAAATGCACTCCTAATACATGAACGTTTACTTCCACAACGTTAAGACCAGTCATCCCTTCGATAGCCTGCTTAACATTATTCTGTATATTTCTCGCCACTTCTGGAATAGGTGTTCCATAATTAACGATAATAAACAGATCTACCGCAGCTTCATGCTCACCGACTTCAACCTTAACTCCTTTTGATAGATTTTTTCTACCTAACATTTCAGCAATACCGCCGGCGAGTCCACCGCTCATTCCAGCTACACCTTCGATCTCAGTCGCAGCTAAACCTGCGATAATACCCACTACTTCGTTAGCAATCTTAAGTTCACCTAAACTAGTGCGCTGCTCATCTGCCATAATTTTGGCACCTCCTCACGTTGATATTATAACAAACCACCTAATATTTGACAATTAACTCATCTCTTAGTTTCCGCCAAAAAACGATCAACAAAATCTACCCCATATTTACCAGCACGAAAACGTGAATCCTGCAGTATGCGTTGATGGAACCTGACATTATGGGTGATCCCTTCTATTTCAATCTCAGCTAATGCGCTCTGCATGCGGTTGATCGCTTCTTCTCGATCAGTACCCCATATAATTAGTTTACCAAACATCGAGTCATAATATGGCGAAATCTCACAGCCTTGGTAAACATAGCTGTCCCAGCGGATACCATGTCCTCCAGGAATATGGAGTTGTGAAATCAAGCCTGGTGATGGTAAAAAACCGTTATCGGGATTTTCAGCATTGATTCGGCACTCAATTGCATGGGCAGAAGGAACGATATCCTGCTGATTATAATCTAATTCAGCACCTGCTGCAATTTGAATCTGGGCCTTTACTAAATCTATACCATACACCATTTCGGTAACAGGATGTTCCACCTGGATTCTTGTATTCATCTCCATAAAGTAGAAGTTACCTTCCTCATCCAAGAGAAATTCAATCGTACCTGCATTGAGATAATTTACTGCTTTAGCGCCTTTTACCGCGGCCTCTCCCATCTGCTCCCGCAAACGGTCACTAACTGCTGGGGAGGGAGATTCTTCTATCAGTTTTTGATGCCGCCGCTGAATCGAGCATTCCCGCTCGCCAAAGTGTACTATATTTCCATACTGGTCACCAAGGAGTTGAATTTCCACATGCCGAGGATTATTAATAAAGCGCTCAACGTAAACTTGATCATTACCGAAAGCAGCCCCTGCCTCACTGCGGGCCAAGCGGTACCCTTTCAGCAGCTCTTCTTCATTATATGCTACCCGCATGCCTCTGCCGCCTCCGCCAGCTGATGCCTTAATGATTACCGGATAACCAATTTTTTCAGCCACAGCCTGAAGTTCCGTTTCATCAGCTATTGGTCCATCACTGCCGGGAACTACAGGAACGCCTGCCGCTTCCATCACCGCTTTAGCTCGTGATTTATCACCCATGAGCTCGATCTGATCAGCCTTAGGTCCGATGAAAGTGATTCCATAATCCTCACAGATCTCAGCAAAGTCAGCACGCTCGCTGAGATAGCCATATCCAGGATGAATCGCATCTGCTTTGCTCATCACCGCTGCAGCAATGATATTAGGAACATGTAGGTAGCTTGATTGGGATGGTGCAGGACCAACGCACACAGCTTCATCAGCCAGCTTCACATGGAGTGAATTTCGGTCAGCTTCAGAATAAATTGCTACCGTTTTTATACCTAACTCGCGGCATGCACGGATCACTCTTACTGCTATTTCCCCACGATTTGCAATTAGAATCTTTCCAAACACTGCAACCACTCGCTATTCTCCAGATTCAATTAAAAATAAAGGCTGTCCAAATTCCACAGGTTGTCCATTTTCAACTAAAATCTTAACAATTCTACCGTTATACTCAGATTCCAACTCATTCATTAATTTCATCGCTTCGATTATACATAATGTCTGTCCCTTTTCCACCATAGAACCTTCAGTTACAAAAGGCTCGCTATCGGGGGATGGTGCACGATAAAATGTACCAACCATGGGAGAACAAACCTCATGTACGTTCGGTCCATATTTTTCCCGCTGCTGCACCTCGATAGCGGATCCCTGTTCCCCAACCTCCTGCTCAACCGGTGCTGGTGAAGCCTGGAGAGGAGGACTTGATACCTGCATCGATTTTGCCAAATACAGCTTGAGATTCTCAAGCTCTAGTTTTAATTCACTCACATTACTGTCACTAAACACGGTAATTATCTCTTTCAGGTCAATATTCATCCTTACCGCCTCAACTTTCTTCAGGATTAAGCAGGGAAGTAATAATAGTTTCGACATTCTAAAGTAATGTCCTGTTTCATGGTATACTTTTCCACTGATACATCAATTTCATGCCAAAAAAAACCAAGGTCTACCCTTGGTTGGTGGAACCTTGGTTTCACACTAACTTCTGGTCAACTCATCAATAATCGTTATCCTGTCAAACCTGATATTGGTGATCCTGCGCACCATTTCGCCAATGGCCTCCACTTCTGTGCTTGTGAGCGTCACTGGAACGACTATTGTCGCCGAATCGTTTTCAATCAGCACCACAGCATCAATATATCCATTTACTTTCAATAGATTTTCTAACTCAGTCTCTTTTGCCATATTGTCCAACAAACTAATCAGTTCTAACTGCAGCTGCCGACGCTCTTCAGCATCAAGTTCTGGGCTTTCCAGCATCCGCTCCAGCAGATCAAGCCGCTGACTTCTTACTTTTTCCCGCTCGATCCGATATTCCACAAATTTAGTCGGTACCGGTGTGACAGCAACAACCACCCCTTCTTCCAGCTCACTTACTGTCCGCGGTATTTGTGCGAAAACATCCACTACTGGTTCTTGGTCTGGATCAATATCTTGATCTGCATAAGAACCAAACTCCGCTCCTGTCTCACGAATTCCTTCTTCACCATAAAAACCTGCCCAAAATGTTACGCCAATCAACACCAAGATAATCATCAGCAGAACAATCTTTTTAGCATGAATCACATAATACACAGCACGACCACCTTTCTCTAGTTTGCTTTAGCCAGCACTTCAATCTTGTACATCGGCAGCTGCAGCACTGTTTGGACTGCTTGCAGAATCTGAAACCTAGTCTGAGGGTGTTCAGCACCGCTGGCTACAATTAAAACTCCCCGGAGCTGTGGCTCATACTCTTCTAAAATCACGGGTACTTCATAACTGCCTCCATCAGCCCTCAATGTAATAGGCGATTTAGTTTGACGCATTTCCCCCTCTCTAATTTCCTCAGTAATTGACTCAGCAATCACGATTTTTGAACTCCGTTCCAGGGTTACAAAGACCTCAACATCACCAACGCCCGCAATCTGTGAAAGTATCTGCACTAACCGCTGTTCAATTTGACCCTCATAACTGCCGCTGTTCTGCTCATGGCTAACTGGAGGACTTGTGGGGGGNTGGGTCNATCCACCTCGATTTGAAGTTGATTTAGGAGGTTGAATCAGCATAAAGCCAATGCCGATTACGACTAAGAAACCTAACCAATTGATCAGTTTGCGCTGAAACACCGATAGTCTATCTAACACACCACTTCCTCCTCACTTTAGCCAATTTCAACATAAATATTTGCTTGAGCGATCTGCAAATACCTAGAAACCAAATCTTTCACTAAGAGCTCCAGCTCTTGTAGATCCTTCTGTGAAAGTTGTTCCGCAGCATTTGTTGGGATTACCCTCACCTCTACAGCTGTTATCGAACCGTCTTCACTCATGGTAATTGTGAGCCGCGCATCCGCGATTGCTGGACTGCTGATTAACAGCGCTTCCAATTGATGAGCAGCATTTTCCGTAACCAGCTGCATCACTGGCTGCATTCCGGCACTGTGGATCCGACTGCTGGCATCAGCCAAGTTAACAGACGGCGGCAGCGCAGGGTTCCCTAGTGAGAACCAATCAGCTCTCCACCCCGAATAAACTACTGCTAATATTGGTTCCAGCAGCACCATCATGATCACTAATCCCATCACCAGCTTTGCCAGCTTCTTATTATCATTTGCCGGCAGCAGAAGATCAAAGATCGCTGTCATCAAGATTATGCCTGCTGCCATCCGCAGCCACTGCTGTAATTCACTCATCATCTCACCTCATTACCGCAGCTAAATTGCCAATGCCAACTAAAATCGTAATTGTCAGGAAAAACATCAGCGCAACAGTAGCCAGTGACACCATGACCAAAGTGAGGGAGCCCGCCATACTGCCCACCACCTCAGCAATCCGCTTATCGCTGANCGGCTCAACCAAGGCAGCCACAATACGGTAAATCAGAACGATNGCCCAGATCTTAATTATTGGCAGGGCTACTAAAAGGAAAATTATCAGCATCCCAAACATTCCTACAGTGTTCTTGATTAATAGTGACCCTCCGACTACCACTTCTACCGCATTAGCAAACATGGAACCGATCACCGGCACAACATTGCTAGTTAAAAATTTTGCCGCTCTTAGAGCGACCCCATCTGCTACAGGTGCAACCGCTCCTCGCACCGCTAATACACCTAAAAAGATTGTAAAAACAAAAGAAAGCAGCATTGTCGATAAATGTTTAAGCAGGCCGCTCAAACGGGTTAGAGGAAAATCAGGGGAAATATGCACCAGCAAACCAACAACAGCAGATACATTCAGCAGAGGAAACAAAACAGTTCTTATCAAAAAGGCAACACCGCTGACCACAGCGATCAGTACCGGATGAAAGATAGCAGCCGAGGTGATCCCCCCAACTGACGCCACCAACGTAGCCAGCATCGGCAGTAAGGCATACATAAACGAAACCATATCATCTAGACTTTGATATGCCAAGGCTAAGGCGGAGCGAAAACTCTGCAGCCCAATATAGATAATCACCAGAAAGCAGACTAAAAGCCCGATATTGATTATTCCTTTATCTTCCACAGAAAGCTGTAACTGCCGCAGCACTGCTGACAATAGAGCTGCTACCAGCAGCTGGCGCATTAAATATGAACTGAATATCACTTCTTTAAACAGCGCACGGACAAAAGTATTCAGTATATCTATTAGATTAAGTCCCTTCAGTCCCTGACTGGAAATTGTCTGCCAGTTCAACGCCGGAACAAACTCTTGAAATTCTGGATCAATACTGTCAACGAATCCTAACAATTCTTCAAGATTGAGAGTCCGCAGCTGCTCTTCCACTGATTGGGCCAAGATGTCGATCTGAGTGGGATCAGCAGCAGCTGTACTTACGGAGTATGCTGTTATAAACAAAAACAGCAGCAGCACTATAACACCACGATTTTTATTCACTAGCCTCCACCCACTATCCCAATATTCCTAATACAGCAGTTAGAATTGCTTCGATCAGCGGCAGCGCAATGATTAAAATAATCAGCTTCCCGGCTAACTCCACAACAACAGCCATGGCATTTTCATCTGCATCTCGACAGATTTCGGTACCAAATGATGTGACATAGACTATTGCTGTGGTTTTTAAAATTGGTGCTAAATAATGGGCGCTCACTCCTGCTTGGGCAGAAAGGCTCTGGAGAAAACCCACTATTTGATTTAACTGAGGAATTAATAATAATGCCACTACTACTGTGAACGTTGTTGAGGTTAAAACAGCCCAGGACTGGTTAACCGCACGGAGCTGGGTTTGGACAATCACCAAGATAACAGCTAGTCCTGTTATTAAAGGAACCCACAACATTAGAAACACTCCCTAGTTTACCAGCGAAAAACTGCTTCAACATTCTCAAACAATCGGGCTACCATCTGCACAAGCCAGAGTAGCACAATGATTACTCCCGCTAGGCTGAGCATCTGTGCTTGTTCTTGTCTGCCCGCCTGCTGAAGAAAGATGTTCAGCACAGCAACCAAAATTCCCAAACCAGCGATACGATAAATAGGTGTTAAATCAGTCATTGCCTAACTCCCTTCTAAATCAGCATTAACACTGCCAGAGCGCCAATACAAAAGCCGAGATAATTCCAAAGCCGAACCATTTTCTCCCTTTCCTGCTCAGCCTGATCGCCAAACTGTTCCAGCCTAGTCTGTAAAAGAGCAAGATGCTTCAGCTGATCTTCAGCATCACTGCGTCCCAGCACGCTGCCAAAATGACCAATCGTTTCCAGTTCCTGTTTCACAAAACCTGCATCTGCTAAAACCTGGAGCGATTTGCTCCAAGCCTCATTGGCGCTCATGCCGCTGCGTCCCTCAAGGTAAGCTGCAAACTGGGCAAAAAACTGAGCAGCCGGTCCCTTGGTTTGACCAGCAATTTTACTGCAAGCTTCAGATAAGGATGTTCTGGCGTAATCAATTTCTGTTGCCAACAACTGCAGTGCATTGGATAGTTCCCTCAGGTGTTGAGGACGCAGTGCATAACTTTTAGCGACCACCATCCCCCCTAAACCACATCCGATGATAACTATCAGTGCTCCAAACAACCGCAGCATGGAATCCACTCCCATCGTGGTATCTAATACTATGCAAGCTAATCCAATTTCAGAACCTGTTCAACAGTACCCGGACCACAGCGCCGAGACAAGAATACTGCCTGGGCAAAAGCTGCTCGACCATACTGCATCCAAGTTCTCTGCTGAACACTATCCCAATCCGCACCATGGCAGGACGAAATCACCTCCACGCCAGCTCGAATTGCATCTGCTAACGCTGTGCCATCATCGGGATGTCCGATTTCATCGGTAATGATCACGTCGGGGGCCAATCCCCTAAGGNCCATGGATATACCTTGAGCTTTTGGGCAGCTATCAATTACATAAGTGGACTCCCCAATATCCAGCTGGGGAATTCCTCGATGGCATGCCGCTATTTCGGAGCGTTCATCAATCACAACCACATTAAATCCCCGGTTGGACAGCTGGCGACAGATATCCCTTAACAGTGTTGTTTTACCACAACCTGGGGGTGAAATTATAAGAGTCGAGACTATACGATCACCCCGTAAAATCTGGCGCATCACTGGATCAGCAGCACCTGGTACAGCTCTTGCCAAACGGATATTCAAGCCGTTAATATACTTTAAAGTTTTGATATATCCCCGCTCTAAAACAACCTTCCCGCTGATTCCCACCCGATGACCTCCACTAAGCGTTAGGTATCCCGAACGAATCTCATCCTCTAGAGCGTACCAAGAATTATCGGTCATAATTTCGAAACTGCGGGTTAAATCCTCCATCGTCACACAATAGCTCTCATGGACCCGGCAGATTCCCATTCGGTTAACGCCATACTCCAAGCCCCGTTCCTTGATTAATAGCGGCTGATTGATCCGCAGTCTAATTTCTTCAATCAGCTCCCATGTGCGGATCGGCTCCAATAAAGTTCTCAGGTTAGGTGCTAGATGTTGTAATAAGGTAGAACGCATACTGCCTAACTCCTTCTAAGGTTTCTAATGCAATATATGTCTACCACGGACAAGTTATGACACAAAAAAAGTACCGCGGAATTACTCGAGTGAGTAACTGCGGTACTTCTAAAAATATGTTTTTCTTCATTCTTAATCATCAAAGTCCTCGTCTTCGTAATCATCATCTAAGTCACTGCTGTCATTATAGTAAATAGTTTCGCCGCACTCNGGACAGGAAATTTCAATTTCNCCATCATCATAAAGAAAGTCTTCTTCAAATGCAACCAAGTTTTGACAGCTGGGACATTCAAGCTCTACCATATCTAATTCTAAGTCAGAATCGTGTGCATCGCAATCACAGGAAAACTCTTCTAAATCAGCCAGATCAGCATCAACAGCCTCAACATACTCTTCAATTTCATCTAAGCCAAAAAACAAGTCATCAACATCATCAGCAAGCTCATCCAGTATGTCGATCAGGCGCTGAATTATGTGCTTTAATTGTTCTTCTTGTGTAATATCTCCTGTACCATCAAGCCTTCCGCGCAAATACGCAATTTTTTCTCTAATGGTATCCACTCTATGCACCCCCTATTTTAGTATTGGCTTATGCCCTGGAGAGATATTCGCCTGTACGGGTATCGACTTTGATTATCTCATCCTGTTCAATAAACAGCGGTACCTGCACTGTAATTCCAGTTTCTAAAGTAGCAGGTTTAGTAGCACCAGTAGCGGTATCACCCCGGAAACCGGGTTCAGTCTGAACAACCCTTAAATTAACAGTTGTCGGCAGATCAATACCAATTGGGGCGCCTTCATAGAACTGAATGCCGATGGTCATATTTTCTAGTAAGTAATTAGGTGCATCACCTAAATCATCTTTAGTCAAGCTGATCTGATCGTAGGTATTTGTGTCCATAAAGAAATATTCGTCACCTGAACTATAAAGAAACTGCATTTGTTTTGTTTCAACAATCGCCCGTTCAACCCGCTCGCCTGCTCTAAAGGTCATTTCCCTGACAGCGCCAGTTTTCACGTTTCTGAGTTTAGTCCGGACAAAAGCCGCGCCTTTCCCAGGCTTAACGTGGAGAAACTCAATCACACTATAGACATCGCCTTCTACCTTAATAGTTAAACCTGTCCTTAAATCATTTACTGAAATCATATCATTACTTCCCTTCTATTAAATCTATTCAATGATCACCAGTTCTTTAGTGGTCTGAGTGAGAATTCGGCACCCAGTTTCAGTGACCACAACAAGATCCTCAATCCTTACGCCTCCCCAACCAGGTAGGTAAACACCAGGTTCCACTGTCACAACCATCCCCGGTTCCAGTACAGCTTCTCCTAACTGGGATAGGCGGGGCTCTTCATGGATTTCTAAACCGACAGCGTGTCCTAGGCTGTGACCAAAGTTTGGACCATATCCTGCCTCAGTAATAATATCCCTAGCAACACTGTCAACCTGCTTACCGGTCAACCCCGGTTTTATTGCTTCTAAAGCAGCGAGCTGAGCTTTTAGTACTAAATTATAGATTTCCAGATGCTTATCTGTCGGCTGACCCACAACCAANGTCCGAGTCATATCGGAGCAATAGCCCTGATAGACACAGCCCATATCAATCACAATGAAATCGCCGTAAGTAATCTCCCTTTCACCTGGGACAGCGTGGGGCAGTGCACCCCGCGGCCCGGAGCCAACGATCGGATCAAAAGCAACTGCTTCCGCACCAAGCCTGCGCATTGTATATTCTAACTCTAAAGCCAGCTCTACTTCTTTCACCCCAGGCTTGATAGTCGGAATAATTGTCTNNAGAGCCTGATCGGCTATTTCAACTGCCTTGACAATTTTTTCGATCTCATCGTCCCGCTTAACCATCCGCAGCTTTGCAATCCAGTTTTTTGTCGGAACAAACTCTACTCCGAAGCTCTGCTGCCATTGATTCAGCTGATCAACGGTAATATACTCGCTCTCGAAAGCGATGCGCTTAACTTGAAATTTATCAATTAAAGATTTAATAGTCTCTGTTAAAGTAGGCTCCTGTTTGACCAGCTCCCAATTTGGGCTCTGTTCACCAGCTTGCTCTACATAGCGAAAGTCTACCACCAAGATATTAGTATCGGCACCAATCCAGACTAAGCCGGCACTCCCGGTAAAATTGGTTAAATATCTTCTGTGAATTTTATTGGTAGTAATAAATACATCACAATTAGTCTTCTTCATATGGCTGCGTATCTGCTCTAACACTAATCTTCTCCTCTCCACATAAAAAATCAATTAAAGCCTGCAGTGCCAGCAGATAGCCAAAATCGCCAAATCCANAGATTTGGCCAAGGCACACAGGNGANATTACCGAAGTATGGCGAAATGCTTCGCGCTGATAGATATTGGAAATATGAACCTCAACTGCGGGCATTTCTAATGCCTTAATGCAGTCGCGAATTGCATATGAATAGTGTGTATAAGCACCAGGATTAATAATCAAACCTGCCGCACCACGATGTTCCTGTAAAAAGTCAATAATTTCACCTTCGCCATTGGCTTGGAAACATTTTAAAGTAAATCCCTGCTTCGCGGCAGCGTGAGCAACCATTTTTTCAATGTCGGTTAAGGTGGTGTCACCATACACATCCGGCTCCCTGGTTCCAAGCAGATTTAAGTTTGGACCGTTTACTAATAAGATTTCCATCTGAACTCACCACTGTCCAATAATTTTTAAAACAGCTTCTGCCGCTTGTTGAAGATTTAAAGTGGATGTATCAACAACAGCATCGGCAAGCAGCTCGTACCACTGCTGCCGCTGTTCAAGCAAACGCGCTATTTCTGCCCGAGGGTCGGCAACTTTAAGCAGAGGTCGGTCCTGCGATGAACGGACTCGTTCATAAATAACCTCAGGGTGTGCTTTCAGCCAGAGAACTTTATTGCCGCTCGCTTTGCTCTTAAGCAATAAACTGCGCGACTGCTCTGCTGTTACGATTCCACCTCCAGTAGAAATTACCTGCTCCGAGCTTTCCAAAACAGCAGCAAGGTGCTGAGTTTCCAACTGGCGGAAATACGCCTCACCGTGAGCTCTAAAGATCTCGGTAATTGTACATTGATGCGCTGCCTCAATCTGAGCATCACAATCAATAAATGCCCAGCCGAGCAGTTCGGCACAGANATATCCAACACTAGTTTTTCCCGTTCCCATAAATCCAATCAAAGTCAAATTCTTACCCATAAGCTCTAGCTCCTATAGCACCAGCACTACAATTAGATTTTAACACTTCTCTATCACGTATGGAAATTCCTGCCAAAAAAAACAACTCCTAAATTTAGGAGCTGTTCAACTGATTGACTGAGTTTGAGCAAAATGCAGCGTAATATCTACCCCATTATCTGCCCTTTTCATACCAACGTCCGCCAACTGACAGTCAGCTAAATTCGGGTGTGCCTTCCGCAGTTGGCTCACCTTGTGGCGGATAGCTGCTAAAATACTGTCGCTATCAGCATAAGGAATATTAACATGATATACATATGACTGCATGTCAACCCCTCCTGCTACCAGTATAAGCAGGAGAGGCTCATTTTATTCCAATTTTCCCCCAATTAAATTTGGCCTCACAGTAAAATCTACACCATGGGGGATGATCAGCTCACCAGCTGTAGAATGATGTCTAACGGAAATCCAACCTAATCCATGGATATATAGATCCTGATGCGGTTTGAGCTCCACATCAACTCGATCCCATTTAGTTACCCTGCATTCGGCGCAGCTCTGTGTTAACCAGCTATCAAGTTTACTTATATTAGCACGCTGCCATTTAACCTGAGATGCGGTAAATCCTATGATCAGTGCACCATCTTGCTTCGGTCGGAATGCTGCTAATCCGGGAACTACCAGCGCTCCTTGGGACTTGAGATTATAAACACTTACATTTAGCCGCTGGGAGGGTATTAATTTAACAGCACAATCCATGCAGACAAAATCTGTAAGTCTCCCCTGCGGTGTTAAGCCAGGTGAATCGCTGAGTATGATTCCCTGATCAATAGCCCATCTGGTGCAGGCTACAGTAGTTCCAGGAAAGCGGGCAGTAGTCGGCGTTAAACCTTGCTTTTTCCCCTGGCTCTGGAGAATTTTAGTAATTAATGTAGATTTCCCGACATTGGTCACTCCACAAACCAGCCATCTGCGAGCTGACGATTCGTAAAGAGCAGCAAGCAGATCCTTAATACCGAAGCCGCTAAGGCTGCTGATCGGGACTACCTCGGCTTTAATGTTGAGGGCGCGCAGGCGCCGAAGAGCCCAATCCCTTGCCTCGAGCACAGGTGTTTTGGGCGGCAGCAGATCCACTTTATTAAGGGCGACAACTATATTCTGCTTCCCGGTAAACAAATCAATGTTTCTAGGAATGCTCGCCTCAAAATCCATCAAGTCTAGAATCAAAATGGTACCCTGAGCCCAATTCATGCTTTGGGCAATAACCTGCTCGGCATCAGAAATACCTTGATATTCTTGATGCTGGCCGTAATGCCTGATTCTAAAGCAGCGCTGGCAGATCAACTCTTTTCCCGGCTCACTTAACAAGTGTTCTGGCAGATATCCTACTGCGTTTGGATTTTCTGATTGTAGCGTAGCACCGCAGCCGCGGCACTGTCTGTTTTTGTTCATTGTTTCCCTCCGTGTCGTTGTTTAACTGCTTCAGCTGTAAGCATTCNCTTCTTTACAAACCGATTTAGCATTCTCCGTTCTAGTTTACGCACCATGCGAGTGGTGCTCAGTTCTTTTTTTCCCAAAGGTGTAATNAAAATGGAATGAATCCCAAGGCGGTTTGCCCCCAAAACATCTGTAAATAGTTGATCGCCAATCATCGCAGCTTCAGAAGCTTTTTTTCCAATCAGTTCTAATGCCCGTAAAAAAGGGCTGCGCTTGGGCTTAAATGCCCGAATCACTGCCGGCATGTCCATCTGCTTGGCAAACCGGATCACCCGCTTNGGCTTGCCGTTAGACACTAAACAAACCTTAAATCCTTTTGCTTTGACCTGTTCAATCCATGCCTTAAATTCATTATCTAGTTGATCGCTATCAAATTTAACCAGGGTATTATCTAAATCAAGCAGCAGTCCCGAAATCCCAAGGGAACTCAAATGATCCAAATCTATATCAGTTACTCGGTTGTAGACTTGATTTGGCAGTAACAGCTTCATGGCAACTCCTTATCAAAACATTTTTCCTTATTATACCATAACTGTGGTCAAACTGAAAAAGGGGCAATCGCCCCTATCTGCTAATCTATACANATTTTTTCCTGAAGTTTAGATAAAGCTCGTTTTTCGATGCGCGAAACGTAAGATCGAGATATCCCCATTTTTTTACTAATTTCGCGTTGGGTTTTGCGCTCTGTCTCTCCCAAACCGTAACGCAGAATCAACACTTGTTTTTCGCGGCTGCTTAGATATTTAAGTTTGTCACGAAGAGACTCCTGATCAACCTGCAGTTCAACCTGATCAAAAACATTATCGGTATCTGTTCCAAAAATATCGATCAAATTAAGTTCGTTGCCTTCCCGATCCGACCCTATAGGATCATACAGCATAACTTCTCTTCTCAATTTTTTCGTAGAGCGCAGATGCATTAAAACTTCATTTTCAATGCAGCGGGCAGCATAAGTTGCTAGTCTAGTCTGTTTATCCGGATCATAAGTATTTATGGCCTTAATTAGTCCGATGGTACCGATTGAGATTAGGTCTTCTAAATCCTCACCCTTTTTATCGAATTTCTTAACAATATGAGCAACAAGTCTGAGGTTCCGCTCCACTAACGTATTTCGTGCCTCTAGGCTTCCGGACCTCATTTTTTCCAGCAGCACTTTTTCCTCCTTTGGACTTAGAGGTTTGGGAAACACATTAGTATTTGCAATGTACGAAACGAGCAGACCAATGCCTTCGAACACCCATCCAAAAGCTAGTGCCGCTAATGTTGTAAGCATCCCTGTCACCTCCTGATCAAAGATGCACCGCAAAATCACGACTATACATAATATGATCAGAAGATTCAGCATGTGTATGTCCACTGTATTTTATTTCCCCTAAATGAGCACTGGTTGATAGCCAGCCCGCTTTAGAGCAGCAAGAACTTGGCTGGCATGTGCTTGATCACGAATCTCCACATTGAGCACAACTTCGGTGTCATTTAATAATACATCAAGAGCTAATCGATTATGATAAATTTCAACTATATTAGCCTGGGATTGGGCAATAATCTGTATCAGCTCGGTCAGCGCTCCAGGAAGATCAGGAATTACTGTGCGCAGTCTCATGCGGCGGTGAGATTTCACCAAGCCTCGTTCAATAATCCTAGCCAGCTGATTAATATCGATGTTGCCGCCGCTCAAAATTAACACAGAATTTCCCTGGGGCAGATCTAAATGATTGTGGAGGAGCGCTGCAAGGGTTACTGCACCGGCTCCCTCAACCACCAACTTGCTTTGTTCGAGAGCAAAGAGAATGGCGCTGGCAATTTCCTCATCACTTACGGTTACTAGTTCATCCACATACTTGCGTACCAAAGCATAGGTGAGTTCACCGGGTTGTTGAATCGCTATCCCATCAGCGATGGTACTAACAATCGGCAATTTTTCGATTCGACCAGAATTGACTGCATTCACCATGGAGGCAGCTCCTGCAGCCTGCACACCAATTACTTTAACCGTAGGAATCAATTCTTTGACAGCGGCAGCAATTCCAGCAATTAATCCGCCCCCTCCTACTGGCACCACCACACAAGCGATTGAATCCAACTCATCTATTAACTCCAGTCCAACAGTGCCTTGGCCAGCGATGATGTCGGCATCATCAAATGCGTGGATTAAGTGTTGGTCATGTTCAATATGCAGGGTGAATGCTTCTGCAAAGCAGTCGTCCATCGTACTGCCTTTTAAGATAACCTGACCTCCAAATGCCTTGACTGCGTTTATTTTTGCAATTGCTGCATTTTGCGGCATAACAATGGTACTGGGCAAATTTAAGAGATTTGCAGCTAACGCTACTCCCTGTCCATGATTACCAGCAGAAGCAGCCACCACAGATTTTACTGCCTCTTGCTCCATCAGGCATTTCAGCTTATAGTACGCTCCCCGAATTTTAAAAGAACCGGTCTTCTGTCTGTTTTCCAGCTTTAAAAAGATAGTGCGGCCCCACCGCTCGCTTAAATATGATGCGTAATCTAATGGGGTTTTCTTAACCACTGGTCGAATCACAGCAGCAGCTGATTTAATCATCGATAAATCAACCATTAAACTCACCTCTAGTTGGTAGCATTCCCTGCAAAGAATAAATTTTATCTATAAAGCCAAATCCAAGAGAAAACACAACATCTAGTACATTATCGCTAGTTAAACCCAAGATATAAGCTTTGACATTAACTGCCATCTGCCATATAGTAGAAAAAGAAGTATTTATGGGAGGAATCATGGGTGAATTCAACGTTAGTGACCGAAGGTATACAAATCAAAGAGATTATTAAACGGGACGGGCGGACGGTACCATATAACCCCAGCAAGATCCGGAATGCTGTAGCCAAAGCAGCTGAGCAAACCGGTCATGATCCGGCTGTCGCAGACGCTGTAACCAAGCTGGTTGAAGCACAGCTGGAAAAAAAGTTTAGAGAAATTAAACCGCATGTGGAAAACATCCAAGACTTGGTAGTGATGGCTATTAAAGAGCTGGGATACCAGGAACTAAGTGAAGCATATGTCAAGTATCGCCAAAAACGGAGCCGTGTCCGGAGAGCCACTTCAGGACTGCACAAAAAATTAGAAAAAATTGTGTGGAACCTTAACCGCGGGGTTGAGGCCAACGCCAATGTTGGTTCCAATTTTTCCGCAAAACTGCTGCTTGGAGCGAGTGAGGCTTTTAAAGAGTTTTATTTAGATGCGGTTATTCCCGAACATATAGCTGATGCTCACCGCGATGGCTATATCCACATTCATGATTTGGACAGCTATGGGACAACCATTAACTGCCTGCAAATTCCATTCGGGAAAATTTGGGAGCGTGAAGGATTCAGTACAGGATATGGTTGGCTGCGTCGACCGAAGCGGATCAGCTCTGCTTTGGCTCAGGAAGCAATTATCCTCCAGTCCAATCAGAATGATATGTTTGGCGGCCAATCTGACCCTCGGTTTGAAGACGCTGCCAGATTCATTCCAGAAGAATACGAAACCCTAGCTGCAATCCCTGAATCCGAGCTTACTCCAGAACAGTATGCGGCCAAAACTGCCATCGAAAAGGAAACTTATCAGGCGTGTGAAGCACTTGTCCACAACTTAAATACTATGCATTCCCGTGCCGGGTCACAGGTTCCATTTTCGACATTAAATTTAGGCTGTCCGCGAAATTACCGGGAATATATGCTAGACACTCAGCTTCTCTTAGCTTTTAATGCCGGATTAGGCCGAGGAGAAACCCCTATCTTCCCTAACCTTGTCTTTCGCTTAAAAGCTGGAGTAAACTTCAATCCAGGGGATCCATACTACGATCTTTATCAATTGGCTCTCAGGGTTGCCAGCCGCCGCATGAACCCCACATTTTCATTTATGGATGCATCGTTCAATGCGCCCTATGGCGATTTGGTCTCATACATGGGCTGTCGTTCTCGCGTTATTGCTAATAAACATGGACAAGCTGTACCTGAAGGNCGAGGTAACCTTGCACCAGTAAGCATAAACCTAGTCCGGATAGCAATTGAATCTGACGGTAATATGTATCGCAAGGATCTGCGCAGTTTTTGGTCTAGGCTTGACAGCATTTTAGCTCTGGCTGAAGAACAGTTAATGCATCGATTTGAAATCTTATGCAAACTGCGGGTTAAAGACCTGCCTTTCACTATGGGTCAGGGCCTATATATGGGGTCTGAAAACCTAGGCTCCAATGACAGCATTGCTGAAGCAATTAAACACGGCACCCTTTCCATTGGCTATATAGGCTTAGCGGAATGTCTAAAAGCTCTTACCGGAAAGCACCACGGCGAAGATGAAACAACCTACCAGCTGGGATTAGAAATCGCTGAATACCTACGTCGGTTCTGTGAAGATATGGGGAATCGCCATAATCTCAACGTCACCTTTTATGCCACCCCCGCTGAAGGACTGTCCGGAAGATTTGTTGCCCTTGACCGGACTCGTTTCGGCGAAATTGCTGGAGTTACTGATCGTAATTTTTATACGAACTCATTTCATATACCAGTTTATTATCCGATTTCAATCAGAGAAAAGATTAAATTAGAGGGGCCATTCCACAAATATCATGATGCTGGACATATCTCATATATCGAGGTTGACTCTCCATTAGCGGATAACCCTCAAGCCTTGGAGCAAATGCACCGGATGATGGCTGAAGCAGACATGGGTTATGCGGGTGTCAACTTCCCTATCGATGAATGTGAAGACTGCGCATTTCATGGTATCATTGGAGAAACTTGTCCAAACTGCGGCAGCACCGAAATAAACCGCGTTCGGCGTGTTACTGGCTATCTCTCATATATTCACCGCTTTGCGAGTGGTAAAAAGTCTGAATATGAAGCGAGGCTAACCCATAACCGCAATTAAATATGAAAGAAGCTACTATTAATCTAGTTAATAGTAGCTTCTTTCAACAGTTCTTTGCATTCCTTTTTCAACCAGCCTTCTAAATCGGTACACAAGCGATAATAAGACCAGGTACCTGCAACCCGCCGCTCAATTAATTCCGCATCCAGTAGAATTTTTAAGTGGTAGGACACTTTCGGCTGACTCAAATCCAACTCCTTGCACAAATCTGCTACACACATTTCCTGTTTCTTTAGTAAGCATAAGATTTTGAGCCTAATCGGATCGGCTAATAGATGAAAGTTTCTTGCAGTAGTTTCCAACTTAACTATTTTTCATCCCTCCACGTTTGTGATTTTTGACACAAATTTATTTAAAAAATAGCCAACGATATTGGCATCAATTGGTTAATGCTATATGTTAAATATATCACATATTTAAATCTGGTGCAATATCCAACAATGTCCATTCAGGTAAGCAATTACCTTTGACCATATCATGATTATTGTGTTATCCTTAGTAACCGTAATCTGCAATAAACACTGCAGAAGGAGGAAGATATATGCGTTCTGGTTTAACCAAAGGTTTGACTATTTTGATCCTTGCGGTATACTGTTTCACAGCTCTTGCCTATGCAGCAGTGTCTGCTGCCAGCTTAACAATTACCCTGTCAAACCGAGTAGAAACCAATACAGTTACCGGCATAGTACGTGCTGATGAATCAGGGTTACCCTTTGTGCATGGAACTGTATCAATTAATGGAAAAACCGCTGAAATCAGCAATGGTCACTTTGTTGTCAAAGATATTCCCTTGGGGACCCACACAGTTGAGATTTCGGGACCCTACCGCCAATCCTTCACCGCAGCGATTATTGTCGAACCGGGAATCAATCAACATGAGTTTTCAGTCAGCTCTCGGTTTGATCAAGGCGAAATAGATTTATTAGCTAAAATAATTCGCGCAGAAGCCGAGGGAGAATCGGCATTAGGGAAAACTGCTGTTGCAGCTACCATATTAAATCGCGTAAAAAGTAAGCGCTACCCATCAACCATAGCTGGCGTTGTCTACCAGCGCGTAAACGGTAGATATCAGTATTCTCCTGTTGCAAATGGCAGGATCAATGTACCCCCCCGTTCTGAGGATTATCACGCCGCATTTCAAGCACTGGCAGGCAGCGACCCCNCTTACGGCGCTACAGGATTCTATAATCCTGCTAAGACACGAGANCGNTGGGTGCGGTCACACCCTGTTACCACTGTTATCGATGGTCATACCTTCTTTAAATATTANAAAGAGCTGTTTGCACCGGATGTGCAAACNGCTCTTTTNTTGATCTCTGGTTTCTTTCCGTATTTTATTCGCCACCCATACCGGAAGTACCCATCGTTTCAACAATTTTACTCTGGTTAAAGATAAAGACAATAATTGGAACTGACATCATAACCAGAGTAATCGCTGCAGATACACCTGCACGGGCAATTCCACCAGCTGCAACCTGACCTAAAGCATACGGCAGGGTTTTCAGCTCTTCAGCGTAAATAAACATTGATCCTGTTTCTCTCCAGAGATTTTGGAACACCAGGATAATTAAGGTCAGCCAAGCAGGTTTAACAAGCGGCATGACAATCTGTGCATAAATCCGGAACTCACTAGCTCCGTCAATTCTAGCAGCTTCTAACAGAGAATCGTGAACCATTGCGTTGATAAAATTCCGCATCAGATACAACCCTAAGGTCCACTGCCATTGAGGAACAATTACAGACCAATATGTGTTAACCCATCCTAACGTAGAAATAGTTAAATAGTTAGGAATGGCAGTAACGGCTGGCGTGAACATCAATGATAAAACAATAACTTCATTGATTAACTTTCTGCCTGGAAAAACGTGCTTGGACAGCGCGTATGCAGCCAGTGACCCGGTGATCACGTTGCCAAGCATACCNACAATAACAATAAACAAAGAGTTAAATAGATATCTGGTAATCGGTACCCAAGATTGACCCATTAAAACCAGCAAATCGTTGAAGTTATTCAAAGTAGGATTTCTCACGAAAAACTGAGGTGGGTACAACCACAGCTCATTAAGGGGCTTAAAAGCCTGACTGATNGTATAAACCATAGGCATCGCCATAAAAGCGGCACCCAATGCTAGAAAGAAGAATATCACTAAATCTCCGCCAGTAGAACGGGACAGCCGTTTTTTTCTAATTCTAATTGCCACTGAAATCCCTCCTATGACCCGACCTTTTGAAGCATCCGCTGCACTAATCTCTGACTTCCTACCATTACTAAGAAGAGAACGACNGAGATAGCGGATGCGTATCCCATCTCATAACGCACATGACCATAGTCAAGCAAGTGCTGCATAACAGTCCAGGTTGCGTAGTCTGTCGGAGTAGGTCCGGTTAATGCCTGAATCTGACCAGCAGCGTTAAATGATCCCGTAATTGACATAATAGCACCAAACATCAAATANTCTTTCATAGCTGGCAGAGTTAGATACCACAGTTCCTGCCATCTGTTCTTGATGCCATCAATAGCACCAGCTTCATAGAGCGATTGGCTGATTCCCTGCAGACCAGCGATAAAGACCAAGAATGTTGTACCTAAACTCATCCACAACGACACAACAATTACAATCGGCATCATCCACGTCGGATCAACCAGCCACTGAACCGGTCTATCAATGATACCTAAATTCATTAAGTGGGCGTTGATGTATCCGTAAGTATCCCCACTGAACAGCCAGGTCCAAACTACATAAACGTTACCGGAAATTGATGGTGCATAAAATAACAGGGTCATAAATGCCCGCACTTTTGGCTGCAGTTCGTTAATGAACCACGCAAAGAGAAAGCACATTAGGTAGCTGACTGGGCCTGTGATAACAGCAAACAGCAGTGTATTCTTAACTGCAATCAGAAACACTTCATCAGCTAGAAAGAGACGAATATAATTGGTCCATCCAATCCAAGTTGGAAACTCCAGCATATTAAAATAGGTAAAACTCAGCACAATGGATAATAGCACAGGAACAACTGTAAAAACTGTAAACAGAAGAATGAAAGGTCCTACGAAAACGTATGAAACTTTATTCTTTTTCATACGGGTCCAAAGGCTTTCCTTACCTTCCAAACCTGGACGGATCACTTGTTTACGAGAAACTACAGAACTCACAATGAGTCCCTCCAATCCTGGAAATATTTTGCCGCAGTTCCACCGCAAGCCCAGCCTGCGGTGGAACTACTGACTGCTGCTTAATTATTCTACTTCTAATCTATATAAGTGAGTATAGTGACTCCAGTATAGATCCTTGAGTTCTTGACTCAGCTCATCGTAATCCGTGACAAGCNCGAACTCTTCTCGCTTGCGGGCAATTTCTTCGTTAATGGCACGGTTATATTCTAAGATGGATTCCCGCAGTGGTTCGTTGTTGAGGACAACAGCACGGAACAACCAATCAAACTGACGACCTACATAGTATCCGCCTAGTACTGCTGGTACTCCCTCAACCCAGTACCACTGTTCTAAGAGTACATCTCGGTCCTCCACATTCCATGGAAGCATCGTGAACGCTTCAATATTAGCNGTGGCATAGCGGGCAGCTGCTCCCATCAGACTTTCCATTTCACGTCCAAAACGTGCCTGNGCATCTGCTGAAGTCCACCATTTAAGGAACTCCCATGCCCAATCCTTTTTATCAGATGCTTCGAGAATAACCGCACCAGATGTTCCCGCCGGTACCGCTACAGCACCAGGAGCGACAGCTGTTCCACCAACCGGAACTGCGCGATTGATTGTACCATCTTCCATTCTGGTACCAGGAACCAGAGTCATTCCCCATTCACCCCTCAGCTCAGGAGCGAATACTGACAGGGTATTATACAGTCCATAGTTAGCAATCAAGATCGGCATCTCACCGGTACGGAACCTGTTTGCTTCATCATAAGCTAAAAGCATATTGTGCAAGGTATACAGATTAGTTAACTCTTTAAAGGTTTGAACTGCAACTTCAGAGTCGAGGTTGGTCATAATAACNTCTTCTTTAAAGAGCGGTACACCCTTTTGATAGAGGAACATCTGATAGGTTCCCATATCAGGTCTGAGCCCAAAATCCATGTTTTCTTTCTGCAGCTCTGGAATCATTGCATAGACATCATCCCAAGTTTGAGGAACTTCAANTCCCAATTCTGCTAAAATATCTTTCCGATAGAACAACATTGGGAAGCCTTGAACCTCTGGTAAAGCATAAACAGCTTCTCTAAATCTAAATGGTACAAAGGCACTCCTCATGAATCTTTGAGCTACTTCTTCAAAATCATCAAATTGGGTTAAGTCTGCTAAAGCACCACGGAACGCCAAGTCCATATTGGAAGCCCCCAAAGCTACGTCTGGGTGAGTTCCTGCAATGATTGAAGGAATCAATAAAGCATCCATACTTTGAATCAGCTCTAAATCAACAGGTATACCTGTTGTAGGAGTAAAACTGTCCTCAATCATCTGCTTTAATACTTGCGCCTGGTCGCGCCCTGAACCAATCCATACCCGTAGAACTTCGTCTGTATCTCCTAATTCGCCCCGATCACCCACACGAGTATAATCGTAGGTGAATGAAGCTAAGAAAGCTTTGATTTCATGAGTAAATGTTTGAAGCGCAGTCGGTTTTGCATTTGGAATCTCCTGATCTGGCGAAGTAACGAGAATATAATCAATCTGAACCGGCTGCTCCATAGTTTGGTTCATCCATGTTCCAAGAGCACCCACGTTATCGCGGAACTCACCAATCAAACCAGGTATAGCATATGGTCTTCTTGCCATGTCTTCCAGCACTCTGGCAAAAGTGGTTAACACCGCTATGTGTCCACCTTTTTGACCAGTATACTCTTCAAGTTCGTTTGCAATATCAGTTAATACCTGTGCTTGTTCTTTCAGAGCATCAATCAAGCCAGGAATCCTCTTATCCAGCTGATAACTGCGGAGAGGGTCTGGTTGGCCTGATGTAATCATGATAATCCGGCGATAAATGGTATTCANATCGTAGATGGCATTCTCTGTTCTCCGTAAAATCTCAGCCGTATCCCCTAAAACAGCCTCTAAAGTCAGTGTGTGTTTTCCAGCTTCCAGATAGACCAGTGCTGTTTCACCATCTTCAGAGGTCGGCACTACATTGACATAGCGGTTGTCAAAGGGAAATTCCAAAGCATCCGCTTCTGCAAATGGTACTTTACCGTCAATCAACATACGTCTAGATGTATAAATACCACGGCGCTGATCCTGCTTACCTTTAATCACAATCTGATAAAGTCCGCTTTCAGGTACCTCAAACTCCCATTCTGCCCAATCCCCTACATTTTTCCATCCAATACCACCAATGGAGTTCAGGCGGATCTGAGCCGGATGGTAAGGTACAACTGTTGGATCACCCATGTCATGCTGCGGCATAATTGTCGGACTGGAACGGTAATCGGCTGCTTCACCTTCAATTTGAATAAAGATGCCGGTTGTCGGTTTGTAACCCAGTTTTTCATATTCAGCTTTAACCTCTGCATATGGGCGAGGTGCTTCATGCTGGTATAATCTGAGGGAATGAATAATTGCACTTTCCGATANAGCTTCTAATTTAATTGTATTAGTCCCTTCTTCAAAATAAAACAAGAATGGAAGGCTTTCATATCCTGACGGATCGCTTAGAGCCTGGGTGCGCCACATCGGCTTTTCNACCTGTCTTGGTCTTAATTGGTTGCCGTAGATATCTTCTTCAATCGGACCNGCGTCGCCCCAAGTTCTAGGTAAGGTAAGGTAGCCCGCTTCGAGGAAAGGTCTAGTTCCATTAATTTCTATAGCTCTTTGAATCGGTGCACTGCGACCTACTACAGGATAATACATAACCTCGATATTGTAAAAACCAGCTTCTTCAACCTCAACCTGCCACTCTACATAGCCGCGTTCACCTGTCCGGACCGAAATTCCCGGCACACCTTCATAATCANATAAGACCTCAATATCTGTTGTTGTGTTCACAATGTTTTCTGCCGGTACAATGATCTCTTTGTTCGGTCTAACTATTTCCGTAAATTTTTCTAAATACTCCGGATAAGTGGTAGCGCGTCTGTAGACTGTCAGCTGTGCTGTAGCGGATTCCTCCACCGATACATCTTCTTCTAACTGTGAAAGCTCATCGTTTGGTACTGCTTGTTCTGCGGCAACAACTGCATTATCGTCCTCCTGTGCCAAGGCCATGTGTGGTGAACCTATAAGGCCGATAATTAAAGCTGAAGCAAGAAGAACAGTAGTAAGAATTGCAGTTTTTCTGTTTCTGTTTTCCCACATTTTCGAGATAATCTCCTTTCTCATCCCAGTAACCGAAGCTTATCAAAGTCGGATAAGTATTAATTAAACACCGAGGCAAACAAACCCTTTTAATTTCGTAATAATTACTAGAGTTATGCCTGCCGATGTTAATACGGTTGTAATGTACAGTCCTTTCTTAACCTCCTTTGCTTATAACATTATACCACGAACAGATTAATATCTCTGCAATATATAATTAACCATTTATCGCAAATTCCCTTCCGGAAAAAACAACTTTTTTACTATAATGGCAAAACCCTAATGAATTGACCTACTTGTTGGAAAATTTTAGTTAAGCTCAGCAACACTTTAACTAATTTGATACAAGGATATTGAAATATTTACCGTAATATTGTCTAGCACTACCATCAACAATCTAACTAACTTAAAATAGTTAGAGGATTTAAGGACCACTCACCGAAGTAGTAGATGGTGTAAATCACAGTATTTGGAAGGAAGGGATAATAGTTATGAAAAAGCCGCTTGCTATGACACCACCCATGGGCTGGAATTCATGGAACACATTCACTTGGGATATTAACGAAAATCTAATTCGTGAAGTGGCAGATGTGTTTGTAAAAGAAGGGTACAAAGACGCAGGATACGAGTATATAGTAATCGATGATTGCTGGAGCCTTAGAGAACGAGATGAAAATGGAAATCTGGTTCCAGATCCTGAAAAATTCCCAAGTGGAATGAAAGCATTAGCCGATTATATCCATTCTAAAGGGCTTAAATTTGGCATCTATTCTTGTGCAGGAACTCATACCTGTGCTGGCTATCCCGGCAGTTTCGAGCATGAATTCAAAGATGCTGCTCTCTTTGCCGAATGGGGCGTGGACTATTTAAAATACGATTACTGCTTTAAACCCCGCAACATTTCCGGCGAACTTTTATATAAAAGAATGAGTCTTGCACTCAGAAACAGCGGACGCGACATCTTGTTCTCTGCGTGCAACTGGGGTGCAGATAATGTACACCATTGGATCCGCGAGTCTGGTGCACATATGTATCGCTCTACTGGCGATATTCAGGACAGCTGGGAATCAATTAAGAATATAGCCATCTCTCAGCTGGACAAAACTCCATATACAGGTCCTTACTGCCACAATGACATGGATATGCTGGTAGTAGGCATGTATGGCGGCAGCAACAACGCCTTTATCAGAAGCGAAGGCGGCGGCTGCAGCGATAACGAGTACAAAACTCACTTCTCATTGTGGTGTATGATGGGTTCACCGTTGATGATCGGCTGCGATATTAGAAAAGCCAACCAAACAACAAAGGACATTCTCTTAAATCGGGACCTGATCGCGATCAACCAAGATCCTGAAAGCCGTGGAGCCTATCGGATCAAACCTGAACCACAATGGTTCCATACAAACGAAACATTTATGCTTGCTAAAGTTCTTTCAAATGGTGATATCGCAATTGGTTTCTTTAATCTCACCGACCACGACCGTGAAATGTCCTTATTGTTCTGGGATTTGGGAATCCCTTACGCTTCTGGTGTAGCCCTTTCCTTGTATGACTGCTGGGAGCATAAAGAGTTGGGAGTTTTCAAAGAGCGCTTTAGTCCAGTAGTACCTGCTCGCGATTGCGTAGTTGTTCGGGCAAAATTAGTAAAATAATCATCAAAACATATGCTAAAAACCCTTTGGTGTTCCAAAGGGTTTTTTAGCATATCTAGTTTTACAAAGATGTATATTCGAACCAATCAAAGTCGGCAAAATTTTCGCTGGTTTCCCCATTGCTGCTGGCATACAGCCCGATATAGGTACCAACAAACCCGCCTGCTACATCTGTGCTTAAAATTCTTCCATCACAATTACCTAACAACAGCTGTAAAGAAGATGGCGTTTCTCCGTAATAGAAACTGTAATCTTGACCTCTAGCTACAACTCTGAGGTAGATCTTGTTAAGATCGCATTCCTGTTCAGCCACTACCTCATCCTTACCGCCCTCGCACTTAATTAAAACGATGCGTTGAGAACCATCCTTCAGAACTCTAGTTAACCTGTAATGATATTCATTGCTCTGAACCACTACTAGNCCAGCACACTCGCCTTCTTGTTTTGGATCAAATTCCATCACAGTGGCTGCTGTAAAATTGATGTGCTGCTGCCTTCTGCCTACAAAACTAGGAGTACTCAAATCTGTTAGTTTATCTGGTTTTAAGTATAACCGTAAAAATCCAGGTCTATCTGTCAAGCTGCTGTATTCCTCAAGGGGACCGCGCAGTGAATTCCATTGGAAATCCAATGTCGGTTCATCAAAATGGTCGCAGGCACCAGAAGGCAGCCATACATGTTCTTCTAAATTCGGTTTCGGATAAGTAAACTCCACTTTCCCACTGCCCTCACTCATAATCGGCCAACCGTCTTCCCATGTTACCGGAACTAGGAAAGTTTCCCTTCCCATATTGCGGTAGTAACCACCATAAGGGCGTGATGCCAGCACGACCAGCCACCATTCACCGTTTTGAGTTTCGACTAAATCGCCGTGGCCAACGTTAACGATTGGATAGTTTCTACCAAGATGGCGGTGGGTTAAAACTGGGTTGCCTGGATTGCCAACATAAGGACCGGTAACCTTTTCGCTGCGGGCAATAGTTACAGCATGCTGGTGGCCAGTCCCGCCTTCAGCAATCATAAGATAGTAATAACCATCCTTCTTGTAAATATGGGGACTCTCAGGCCAAATCACGTCAACTAAAGCGCCTTTCCAGAGCGTGTGTTTTTCGCCCACTAGCTTCATGCTGTCCAAATCGATCTCCTGCATCCAAACTTCCCAATCCCCATAATACCTTTCCCCGGTTGATGATGGGCGTGTGCCGTGAAAATAAACTTTACCATCATCATCGAAGAACAGCGATGGGTCGATACCTGGTGCATCAGCAATCCAATAAGGATCGGACCATGGTCCAGCAGGATCAGTAGCGGTTACAATAAAGTTGCCGCCATAAGCAACATTGGTAGTAACTACATAAAACACCCCGTCATGGTACCGAATGGTTGGGGCAAAGATGCCGCTTGAGTGCCCAACTGCGCCAAGAGGAAGTTGAGATTTGCGGTCAAGTACATGCCCAATCTGACGCCAGTTAACTAAATCCTTACTGTGAAAGATGGGAATACCTGGAAAGTAGGTAAATGATGATGTAACTAAATAATAGTCATCACCCGCTCTGCATATCGAAGGATCTGCGTAGAAGCCTGGTAGGATTGGATTAGAAAAAGTGTTGTTTTTTAACATTGTCTATTACTCCTTTCTTTTTGAAAGTGTTTAACTGACTACAGTACATACCCAAAACCTAAAATGGTAAAGTACTTGTCCTCATCTCCTGGTGCCATCTTGATCTCGATTTCATGAAGTCTCGCCTCGTCTTCTTGGTACAGCAGCACCGGATGGCAGTGGGTCCAATTGATAATATGTGGATCTGCAGTTAAAACAAGCTCACCATCAACATATACTTCAGCTTTTCCAAATTGGGGATTCCATGAATCCTTAAACACCAGCATTAAACTTTTACTGTTTATCTTCATCTTAAAGCTTTCTGATCCAGAATCAGGACTGCGCATCCAATTATTTGGGAACAGCGGTGTGCTGACTCCCCGATCAAACATAGCCCTCTGGACATCCCGGTCTGTCATGCTGAATGCTCCAGGGGAAATTTCTGCCACGTCGAAGTTCTCTTTCCGATCCAGCAGGATAATATCCTTAAAGGCACTGCCTATCACAGGTGCTTTGTCCAGATCGATGTCATACTCATCTTCAGGAGATCTCGCGATCTCAGAAAACAAGTACATGAGACAGTCTGTCATTACTCGGTGCCCATCATTGGTGGGATGATAGATATCGGCAAAAAACTGCTGTTTTGTGATTACATTGCCCTGTTCCCGCGACAATCGGAATTGTGGAACAACAGCATTTTTGATGCTGACCATCGGCAGATTATAGTGCCAGCCTACAGGAGCTAGTCGATCCTGAAGATTCCAGTCGTTTTCGAAAACGCTGAACAGCAGGATTACAGCCGGATTATTTTCCGCTTCTAAAATCTTTAAAACTAAACTCTCGTAAGCAACACCTTTCGTTTCATCGTCCCAATCGTTTACAGCAAATTCAACTACCACAAGATCAGGTTCAACTGTACCGCTGCGGAGGACATCCCGTTCGTAGCGAATTACTCCTAACTGAGATGGCGTTCCGCCAACTCCCGCTTTGACGAAATGAACATTGCTTCCATCGCCACTGCCAAACATCTCCTTAAAGCCCAGATAAGTTTGGTAGGCATAGCAGTTTAGGGGTGCAGGATTTGCTCCTGCACCTTCTGTAATTGAACCGCCAATAAAGGCAATGGTAACATCCTCACCATTCTCCGCCTTCCTAATCACTTCTTTGATCCGCTTATTGTTACCGAGGTTCATCAAAGACTTAGCAATCATAGTCCGATAGGCGTCCGAATCAAAATCAACAGCAGTGTTCGCCGCTGCGGGAAGAGAAATTGTCAACATAAAAACCAACAGGAGAGTTATAGTCATTGACCAGCTCATTTTCAGTTTCCTCCTCTTTATGCTCATGGAACCACATTAAACAAGGTTGCCATTGCCTGAAATTTGCCATGGAGCGGAAATACTATTTGTCCATTCTCGATAGTCGGGTCCGTATTTTCCTGTGAATATGTCGAATCCACCCTTAGGCTTAGATTTTCCGGAATTGGAATACTGATTGGAGTCTGCTGATCATAGTCGAAGGTATGCACAACTGCTAGAGCTTTGGTTTTATCAGCTGAGACCCTAAACATTACCTGCCAACCTTCTGGATGCCGATAACTTTGAATTTCTGGTCCAAACCGATAAGAAAATCCGTCCTTGATAACCGGACTAATTTTAGTGTAAAATTCCATTCCGGATTTCACAATTTCCCATTGTTCATCGTCTAGATGCAGGACATCACCTGATAGGCACATCCGACCTAAGAATGTATTGACAATTGAGTAATACAGCCTCTGGGNAGTATCAGTCTTTCTCAGCACCGCCCAGATCTGATTCTGGCGCGGAAGCATCGCACGGTGGAGGTTAGCTGCTATAATTGGAATTTCTATACATTCATGGGCATCCGAAAACGACGACATACTGCTGATGGCAAACATTGATGGTTCTAACCTATGCCCGCCGGAGGCGCAGTTTTCAATTACTAAATGTGGGATTTCAGTTTGAATCTTTTTGATAAAATCTTGAGAGGCAAGGATATGCTGCCGCAGCCCTTCCCCTAAAGACTCAGCGCCATCGCAGCCGATTCCTATTGTTTCGTTATAGTCAATCTTTAAATATCCAAAGCCATATTCTTTAATAAAGTCGATTACTTTCTCTGTGAGGTAATCAATAACAAAAGGATCCCGCATATCCCAGAAACGCCGTGAACCAGATGTGATTACAAATCCATCTCTTTTAAGCAGGTGATCAACCATATGATACGCATTGGACATGGAACCGCAGTTTTCCAGTTCAAACCAAATTCCAGGAATCATCCCGCAATCTTTAATAACCGATACTGCCTTTTCCAGACCCCCTGGAAACAATTTTTGGCTAACATTCCAATCTCCCATACTGAGATACCAGGGTTTGCCTTCCTCTGAATACCAGCCACAATCAATTACAAAATACTTGATGCCTGTTCCTTTCAGCTTCTCACATGTCTTTCTAATGTTTTCATAGGAAGGTTGACCCCAACTTGTGCAGTATTCGTTAAAAATGATCGGCAGTTCGTCTTCAATCTCAGGCTTATCCTTCAACCATCTAGTATGAACTGACGTCAACCTTTGACTGATTTGATCAATACCGCCCATAGTTACCGAAACAATTGCCTCAGGTGTCGCAAACTCCTCACCCGCTTCCACCTTTTTCATCCAATGGCCAAATTCGCGATCTGCTAAACCGCCCGATATACAGAGAGCATCATCTTTGCGGTATACTTCCATCTGCCATGAACCTGCGTAAGCTAGTTGAGCACCCCAGGAAACATTACTTATTGTATCTTCTACTGCCACAAAAGGAAAGTATCCCCGCACCGGCATGGAGCCTACTTGACCGAAACGATGGCTGTATGCACCCCCATGGCTCCAAGATGGTTCAAGCATTAACTCTTCAACCGTTGAAGTTTGCAGCCTGCCTTCACTGCTCCACTTGCTTCTTAGCTGATGGACAAGCATAGTATTGACCGCATCTCCACGGATAAAAGGAGTGAGTCCACCAAGGGAAAAGCTTGACAGCATTTCGAGCATCACAGCTTCAGTACCAGTGTTTCTGTACTTGGTCGCGATCAGCACAGCTTGATCCCCGTGATTCCAGGTGATGCGGTGCTCAAGTTCATGGTTGAGATTGTTTCTAAGTATTGTGATGATCGATGTTCTATTTTGTTCTTCTATACAATCTTGACTTACAAATTTTAGAGCCCGGGTTGAACTGCCGTTCCTCATCGTTACACCCTGGGAAAATCCATCAGGGTAGTCATCACCCAATTTTTTCACTTGAATGAGGGAATCAACGCGATATCTTTTTTCTTGTACAGCAGCATCTTTTAACGATAGGGGCAGCATTATCAGGCCCACATTATCGGTGTTGGAATCCAACTCATAGCGGAAAACCATATCGCCTAAGGTAAACTCTGAAAGTATTTTTCTCACTGCAATCATCCTTTTTTCTTACTTCATCGGGACTGCTGTCAACTCATTCCAGACAGAACTATCGCCACTGGAATTGACTGCAGCAACAGCAAAGTAATAAACAGTATCGTTNTTTAGTCCAGTTACAGTAAATGGGCTNGCTTTTACATCAGCGATTACATGTTCGTATGCTCCTGAACTTGTACCATACAAGATTTTGTAAGAATCCGCCCCATCTATCAGCCTAAACCACAGTTTTACTGCTCCATCCCCTGGTTGAACTGCGTATAACAAAGGTGAACATGGTACAGCCTCTGTTGTAAAGGAACGAATTTCGCCATCAGATGCTGCGGTAGAGTGTACTAGATTTTTTGTGTATGCAGTTACTCTCCAGTAATATGTTGTATTAGGCTGCAGCAGATTAGGCTCTACCGTATACCTATGATAAATCATCCGGTCCCGAACAATAACTGGATCTGACATGTCTGGATTGCTCGAAACCTCAAGTTTGTAGAAAAATGCATTCTTAGAAGGTTCCCATGAAAGCACAGCCCTTGCCGAAACATTCTGCTCACCGTCGGCTGGAGCAATCAGGTTAAAGCTGGTAGGTGAATTGCCTTCGGCCTTGGTTGTAAAGTAGCGCAGAGGCCCGTTCATCGGTCTTTCGCCATGCTCATTAACTGCATATACAGTCCAATAATATTTGGTGTCGTATTCTAAGGGTGCTGTCGGCCTATAAAATGCCTGAGATCTTGGACCAAAATGTCCTGTGTTTCTCACAGTGGTTATTCCTGCCTGGTTTATTACCGGATCGGATAAATCCGGATTTTTGGAAACTACCAGTCTATATGAAGTTGCATTATACGCCGGAGACCATCTAAATTCCGGTCTGATAGGCTCGTTAGGTGCATTTAAAGTTGGTAAATGTGGCCCAAACTGTCCCGGAACATTAGTGTTATTACCTACAATAAAGGAATACACTGCGTTATTTGCCACCGGTGTGCTGCCGTGCTGATTAACAGCAATCACAGACCAGTAATACTTCTGGCCAACAGTAAGTGGAGTCTCGATGGTATAGCTTGTTCCTCGAATACCAGACTGATAAATTACTGGATCAGATAAATCCTTGCTGGTAGATACTACAACAGTATAGCTTTCTGCATCCTGGGCTTCTGACCAGGTAAGAGTTGGTGTTGGCAAAGCCACCTCACCGTCATCAGGCGTCATCGGATGGAAAAAACTGGGCGGTGCATCTTTTTTCTTAATCACAACCAACCAAGTCTCATTCGCTCCAACATTATTCACCGAAAAACTAAAGCTTGCTTCGGATGCTCCATCGAGAACGATGCTTGTTTGATACTTAAGTCCATCATTTTCGATTGGAACGATTTTATAAAGATCGATCTTAATATCCTGTCCACTGTAAGGTTGATTGTTAAGCACAATGTCCACTGAGCCAGGAATATCATCTTTGGCAAAGATAATCTTTGATTCATAACTGTCCATACAGGCGGCAGCTGTAAATTCTTCGGATGAATCGGTTGAAACTGCTACGTAGTGACCAGACATTTTCGAGAAGGCGTAATAGACCCACCACAACGGTCTTCTAACAGCTGGATTTTGCGTAACCTCTAATTTTTTGGTAGTCATCAAGTCACTCATACCGTTCCAATTATGAGCTTCCAGACATCCTTTGATATTGTGTGTTACACCAGCTCTAATCACATTAGCCATGCTTCTGGTAAAATCAACTGCGCTGCCAGTAGGACCACCAGCGTTTACTCCACCAGAATTGTTTTCTTCCCAAATTATATACTTGCCGTTGGTTTCAGGATAACGTTCTTGGAGCCGTGCTATCGTATTCTTCCATCCCTGCACCTGAGACAGAGGCGCAAACGTATCAGCCGTCCAGAATTCGTGCCAGCAGGGTCCTTCCAACGTTATTTGATTTTCGCTTGCGAATGGTATATTGAAATCCGGAATTCCTCTAAACCCTACCGCACCTGGTCCCACCGTGGGTATCGGATCAGGATATACCTCTCTAACAGCTTCCCAGACTGCTTTGAGGGTAAGTTCCAATCCTGTCCAATACTCATTCGTCAAGTTGGCAAAATCAATTTCTGCTCCATGGTCTTTGAAATACTGAAGCACATCCTTAATATACTGTTTAAAACGGGCCCGCTGTTCAGAAGTTTTGATATCCCTTTTTTCCCAAACATCCACAGGACCACCGCTGGCTGTTGCCCACGATGGATTGTGCCCCAGCAAGAAATACCACTTCATCCCTGCTTCTTTAGCTCGATTATATGCTTCTAAACTCCGTTGAAGGATGCTTCCTTCAAAAGCATAATAGGAAGCATCCAAGTCGCCTATCGCTTGAAAATTTTGAGCTGGTATAGTTTCTCTGTTAAGAAGTGGACCCAATAAAGTCATCCTGCTGTCGGGCACATCATAATTCGGTGTCAAGATATACCCAAACATGCTTGGATCAACAGGACGCTCTACTGCCGCAAAGTCAACAGTTATTTTTGGATTCGCAATTACATTTACTACAGCGGCTCCAGAGAGTGTTTCAGTGGATGCTTTAATTGTTGCTGTGCCAGCACTAATGCCTGTAATTACCCCTGCTTCATCGATAGTTACTATAGATTGGTCCGCTGAGGTATAAATGACTGGACCTGTAAACTCTACTTGGATTCCGTTGCTGTTAACTCCATACAGCTGGGTTTGGACAGAACCATCCACACTGACACTGTAGCTGCCGGGATTGAACGCCAGTACATCCAGAACCGGATTATCACTATGCGGCCATACCGACAGCCTATCCAAATTAATACTGTCAGAATTGTCATTAGGTGTCAGTGCCCTATAGGCAATGGTATTTTCGCCAGCATTAAGTTCGACTTTGTGGATAACTTCCGCCCATTCATTCCAGGTATCCGTACTCTTACAATTTACATGGATTATATTTCCCCCATTGACAGACAAGCCAACTACCCTGTCATCAGGCCAGCCTCCTACTTTTCCTGCAGAATACCTGAGGGATATGTAGTAAGCACCGCTTTCAGGTACATTCACTCGAAATGTGGTAGCAGCCGTTCCGCTGAAATCATATCCACATACAAAACCTGTACCTGTATACCCGCTGTGGTTCGACGCCACCCTAGCGCCGCCGGAAAGTAGGGCCTGCTCAGCCTGATAAACTGCGGCGTTGGGATGCGGATACTCAGGAAAACCTGCCTGAGCAGGGGTGACACATACAAGCACCATAACGATCAATGCAATTAAATTGATTGACATGAGATCTGGCTTATCCAACTGAATCACTCCTCGATGCTGTTATTTTAGGGTTGCACTTCTTTCATTCCAGATTGAGCTTTCTCCGTTCTCATTCACAGCCACCACGGCAAAATAATACGTGCCGCTTGGAAGCCCGCTGATTTCAATTGGGCTTTCAGTTATACCGCTGACCGTTTCGGTATAATTACCTGGCTCAGTGCCGTATTTGATTTTGTACGAAGTTGCTCCTATCGATTTATGGAACCACAATTTTACTCTGTTCTCTTGTGCATGGACAGCATAAAGGAGTGGTGAACATGGCACAGGCTCAGTTGTAAAGGAACGAATTTCCCCATTAGATGCTGCTGTTGAGTGGGCTAGATCCTTCGTATACGCAGTTACTCTCCAATAATATGTTGTATTAGGCTTCAGGAGGTTCGGCTCAACGGTATATTTATGATAAATCATCCGATCCCGAACAATGATTGGATCTGACAGATCTGGATTGGGCGATACCTCCAGCTTGTAGAAAAATGCATTTTTAGATGGTTCCCAGCTGAGCTCGGCTCTAGCCGGAATACTAACTGCGCCATCTGCTGGTGCAGTTAAATTGAATTCCTTCGGTTCGTCACCAGCAGCTTTTGTAGTAAAGTAACGCACCGGTCCGTTCATTGGTCGCTCTCCATGAGCATTAACTGCATATACCATCCAGTAATACTGGGTATCATAATCCAGATCCAGCTCAGGTTGATAATAATACAAGGAGTTCGGCCCATACATACCAGTGTCCCTAGCAGTGGTCAGGCCAGATTTATTGATCACCGGATCAGACAAATCTGGATTTGTCGACACCACTAAACGATAAGAGTCAGCGTTATAGGCCGGAGACCACTGAAATTCAGGTCTGATCGGCTGATTTGGAGCATTTAAGGAAGGCAGATAGGGACCAAATTGGCCCGGGACTTTATCACTTTCTCCCACTAGGAAAGTGTAGAAAGCATTATTAGATACAGGTCTCACTCCATGTTCATTCTCAGCCAAAACAGTCCAGTAATATCTGCGGCCAATTTCTAAGCTTTCTTTAACTGTATAGCTGGTGGTTTTGATTCCAGATTCGCTAAGTACCAGCCTAGTAAAGTCCCGATCCTCAGCAACTTTGATGGTATAGCTGACCGCATCTTGAGCGTGGGACCAAGTTAGGGTAGGTTCAGCGGTTACTACTTCCCCGTCATCAGGTGTCAAAGGATGGAAGAAGCTGGGCCGGGTGTTGGACCGCTTAATTACCACCAACCAAGTTTCGTTTGCATTTACATTTTCAATAGCAAGTTCGAGTTCTGAGTCCGATGCAGAGATTGGTCCGAGACTATATTGATACTCTAAACCATTATTTTCACTATCAGTAATCTTATAGAGATCAACTCTGATATCTTGTCCAGCAAAAGGCTGATCTTTCAACTGCATTTCAACAGACCCAGCGCAGTCATTTTTCGCAAAAACAATTTTTAATTCAGCATCATCCATGCAGGCTGCAGCTGTAAAATCTTCTGTACCTTTCGTATCAACCGCAACATACTCTCCCGACATCTGTGAAAATAGATAGTACACCCACCAGATCGGGCGCCTGGCTGCAGGATTCTCCTGAAGAACATTTGTAGTCAGTAAATCGCTCATCCCATTGGCATTGCGGGGCTCCAAACAGCCCTTAATGTTTTGGGTTACACCAACCCTGATCACGTTGGCCATACTGCGGGTCCAGTCCGTGGGATCCTTTGAACCTGCATTGTTTTCTTCCCAGACAATATAAATTCCATTAGTTTCTGGATGCTGACGCTGCAGCTCTTCAATTACTTTCTTGCGTTCCTGGAGATGGTTAAAGGATGCATAGCGGTCGTGGACCCAAAATTCATGCCATGCTGGTCCTTCAATAGTGATCTGATTGGCGCTTGCATAAGGAATATAGAAATCGGGAATTCCATCAAATCCCACACCACCCGGACCTACTGCCGGAATGAAGTCTGGATACACTTCCCGCAGCGCTTCCCAATTACCTTTGAAAGTTTCTTCTGTTCCTGTCCAGTATTCATTGGTTAAGTCAGCAAAATCAGGCTTAGCACCATGATCTTTATAGTATTGGAGCACATCCTTAATGTACTGCTTGAATCTTGCTTGCTCAATCGGCGACTTCTTTGGTTCATTCTTCCAGGAATCAATAGGGCCTCCACTCGGTGCTGACCAGGATGGGCTCATACCCAAAAGCATATACCACTTCAGGCCATTGGCTTTTGCCCGATGGTACGACTCCAAACTTCGCTGCAAGATGCTGTCCTCATAAACGTAATACGAACCGTCTAAATCGCTGATCGCCTGGAAATTCTGAGCAGGAATGGTCTCACGATTCAACAATGGTCCCAGCAGGGTCATGCGGCTGTCTGGAACATCATAATTAGGGGTCAAAATATACCCAAACAAACTAGGATCGACAGCCCGGGTCACTGAGGCAAAATCCACTTTTACCGAAGGATTTTCCTCCACCATTACAACCGCTTCCGCGCTGAAACCTTTGCAGTGAGCTTGAATTACCGCTCTGCCTTCACTAATTCCCTTAATCAATCCTGTCTGCTCATCAACTGTGATCACCTTGGGATCAGTTGAACTAAATACAACAGGATCAGTGTTTTCAAGCTGCACTCCGTTAGAGTCAACCTGAAATATTTTGCTTTGAATTGTATAGTTTTTACTAACGATATATGCGCTTTTATCAAAGACGATATTGGTTATGGTGGGATTTGGATCATGCGGCCATACTGACAACCGATCAAGATTAATGCAGTCCGAGTTGTCATCCTCTGTTAAACACATATACGTAATTGTATTCAGGCCTGCCTTGAGCTGTACTTTTTGCACACACTCAGACCAGACATCCCATGATTGGCTGACGCTCTTAAATTTAACGTGCTTAACCTCTTCATTGTTAATGGATAAGCCGACCACCCGATCTGCGTTCCAGTTTCCTGCTGCTCCTGCTGCATAGCGCAGAGATATATAATATTCGCCATCAGCGGGAACTTCTACCCTGAAAGTTGTGGCAGCAGTACTGCTGTTAAAATATCCCCCAACATACCCTTTTTGTCCTGTATAGCCCTGGTTTCTGGATTCTATTCTCGCACCTCCAGAAAGTTCAGCTTCGTCAGCTTGGTAAACCCAAGCTGACGGATGGGGGCTAGTAGGCATAGCTATACCTTTCGCCAAGAACAATACCTCCCTGTAATGTGATCCCTATAGCTATTCAAGTGTAAAGGACAGCAAACTGGCCGGTCCCTGACCCCGGAAGGTGAAATACAATGCCTGCACTCCATCGGGAATGGCAATATCAGCGGAGTATTCCTTCCAAACATTCGTAAAGTGAACAGGGATCGTACCTAACACTTCACCGTCCCAAGCGGTTTTTACTTCAAAATGTCCCCGGCAATATCCGCGAACCTTAATTTTAACCTTCTGGATTCCCCGGCAGTCAAAGTACTTGAATCCAGCGGTTGCTGAATCGTGCATGTCAGTAATATATCCGGGCTCTTGGTCTCCATCTTTTCCATCCTGAGTTATCTTCGGGAACCGACGGTTAGACTCTTGCGGATAGAACAGATGGCAGGCTATATGAGCTGGGTATTCACCCTTTCCAACCAAAGGCTCTTCCTTAGAACCACCCGATGTGATCTCGACCTGAGGAATAGTTCCATCCTCTGCAAATTGAATCTTTTCAAAACAACCCTGTCTGCTGAACCAGCTGCCATTGGTATGTCTGTGATAAAAGATATACCATTCGCCGTTTATTTCCACAATACTGCCATGGTTGTTTCCAGGAGGATATACCTGTTTCTCCGCCGGTTTATATGTATCGATATGGCGGTCACAGTTACTGACAATTACACCTTGGTATTTAAAATCCTTAGTTGGATGTTTGCTAGTTGCATAGCACAGCTCGTGCATGTTGATTGAAGAATAAATCAAGTAATAGGTATCTCCACGTTTTCTGATCGATGGTGCTTCAAAGAACTCAAAACCTTCAAATCCAGTTCCTGCACTGTAAGGCTCACTGGGAGCTACAAACACCGGTTCTTCAACAATAGTCAGCATATCCGGTCCCAAAACAGTTGCCATCGCACCCTTCCGGGATTTATCCCCGCGGGCACAGAAGCCTGTATACATATAGGTTCTATCGCCTTCAGTTAACACAGCAGGGTCAAACTGCGGCTGATCTCCTTCTCTTTCCCCAAGACGGGTTCCATCAGCGTACTTGACATATCCATAGAATCTGAATCTACCTGCAGGCGAACTGCTGACAGCAACAGAAACAACAGATACTTTATCAAGAACGTAGTATAAATAGTATCTGCCATCTGGCCCAACAGTAACGTCTGGCGCATACAGACACATACTCCCATCTGGATTGAGGGGATCATCTGTTTTCTTGTAAATCACACCTTCATAACGCCAATCGGACAAATCATCAACAGGTGCTGACCAGCATACATAGTCATTTAAGCAGAATGCATGGCCGTTAAAACGATCATGGGAGCCATAAACATAAACTCTACCGTTAAAAACATAAGGTTCTCCGTCTGGAATATACTCCCATGAAGGAAGATAGGGATTCACTCTCTGTTTTTTCATGTTACCAACCTCACTTCTTCATTTATTAGTTAAGTGTTGTTAACCTATAAGATTTGCCGCTTTCACCATAAAACGAAAAACCAATATCGGTAATCTGCACAGGGATCTCAACAGTTCCGCATGTTACTTTCAGGGGTTTTCCAACCACCTCAATCTCGCCATCAAAGTCGGGACGAACGATTGCTTCAATCAAGTTTCCAGACTCCCACCGCAGATCAACTGTCCTAGCTCCCCGAGCTCTCAGTCCGGTCACACTGCCGTTCTGCCAGGTCGCCGGTAGAGCCGGCAGGAAATGCAGTGCTAGATGGCTCTGCAGCAAACATTCAGCAATTCCAGCAGCGGCACCGAGGTTGCCATCAATCTGAAACACACCTCTGGCATTGAGCAAGTTGCGGGCAGCTGACCGGGCAAGCATCTCCCGGATGCATTTGTCGGTTTGCTCACCGTCTAACAGNCTGGCATACATATTTATATGCCATGCCAGCGGCCAACCACCTTCCGCTCCCCCATGAGCGGCCCTAATTTCTAACGACTTTCTAACTGCCTGCATTAGATCAGGCGTGTCCCGCCAATTGATGCTCCATCCAGGATGGCAGGCAAATAAATGGGAAAGATGGCTGTGGCCTGGGGTTAACTCTGGATACTCTTGATCCCATTCCAGCAGCTGGCCTTTCGAGCCAATCTTGTTTTCTGGCAAGCGGGGAATCATCTCGGCCAAAGCCGCGGAGAGCTCCTGGTCAACACCAAGCAGTTCTTGAATTTTAATACAGGCGGTGAAAAATTCCCGCAGGATTTGATTGTCCATTGTCGGACCGACACAGATCGGGGTGTCATAACCATCAGGTAAAACATACCGGTTCTCCGGTGAAACTGATGGGCAGGTAACAAGCTTGCCATCTACCTCAATTAGGAAGTCTTGATAAAACAGCACCATATCTCGCAGAACAGGATACATTCGTTTAAGGATATTGACATCCTTGGTATACAGATAATGCTCCCAAACATGGAGACCTAACCAAGCAGAGCCAGTAATCCAGGGCATTGCCGCCATATACCAGTCCTGTGGCGCACAATCACCATAAAAGTCAGTGTTGTGGTGGCAGACCATCCCGCGCATCCCATACATTACCTGCGCTGTGTGTCGACCTCTTTCGTGCATCTTCTCCAGCAGTTCCATCAAGGGCATATGCAGTTCGGAAAGATTTGTAACCTCCACAGGCCAATAATTCATCTGAAGATTAATATTGATTGTGTATTTACTGTCCCACATTGGTGTAAATTGATGGTTCCAAATCCCCTGCAGATTCAATGCTGAACTGCCCTCCCTTCCACCTGAGACAATTAAATAGCGTCCCAACTGGAAGTAGAGTGCTGCCAAACCAGGATCGTTTTTGCCTGCCCGCACAGCGGCTATTCGCTGATCTGTGTATTTCTCTGATAAATTTGAATCCAACTGCAGAACACAGCGATTCATAAGGGAGGTGAAATCGCGAATATGTTCCACACGCAGGGCGTCAAACCCTCTTTTTTCCGCAGCATCCAGCCGCTGAATAACATCGGCTACCGGGTCCTTAACGCGATTGGACGTGGCTGATGCCAGATACAGGATTACTTCGCTGCATTCTTTAGTCACCAACTGCGAAACTGGATTCTCAATCTCTCCATCACACACCACTCGCACAGCAGCCGCAAACTCCACACCAGCATCATTTCCCCGCATCAGCATGGTGCGTTCGTCAATATTACGAATAGAATCTACCCTGGGAGCAGGCCAACCACCAGCAGACACTCTCCGACCCGGCCTGCGGGGATCCATTGTTGTCGCTTCAGAGATTCCTATGCGGTTAAGGATAATGTCCATATTAATTGCTTTGGGAGAATCACTTGTATAGCGAATACACATAACCTGAGCTGGATGNCTGATGAACATACTGCGGTGGTAAGTGATCCCAGACGATATATGTTTAACATTGAGTACGCCTGACATTAAATCAAGATCCAAATCATACTGTTCCGCAGATTCGCTGTTCGGGAGCCAGCCCATTGTGAAAGGAAGATGCTGATTCAAGGCAATATTCAGCTCTCCCAGCAGCGTATAATGACGCATGCCAGCTGGCGTGCCAGCCATATACTTCATGATCAGTTCTTCAGCACGGCGAATTTCCCCCTTAAGGATTAACCGTCGAATCTCGGGAAGTTTATCTTTNAAAGAAGGATTGTTGCGATCGATAAACTTCCCATACCAAAGAGAATCATCATTCAACTGAATTCGCTCAATATCTGTGTGACCATAAACCATCGCTCCCAGCCTGCCGTTGCCAAGCGGGACTGCATCGCGCCAGGCATCAGCCGGAGAGCTGTACCGCAAATGAAAGTTATGGCTCATATGNCTCTCCCCATCTCTGTGTTTTTTAAAACTCACAAGATAAAGCTTCCCCCTGATAAACAACAACTTTATCCGCCGTCTGCGTTTCCTCAATACCAATACCGCGGTTTTGGTCAACAATAACTATATTAAACGTGATTTTTTCAGGCATTCCAGGATACCCTTTTCCTTTTGGTGCAGAGAAAAACAGCTTGCGACTGCAGTCATCCCAGGTAATGGTTACTTCGCGGTAAAAACCATTTTCATAGTTATAGTTGTCTCCTTCATCGTTATACAGCACAAACTGGCCGTCTGCTCCAGGATAGATTCGCAGTTCGATTGGATCTTCCTTTTCCGACGTATACTGAATTTTTGGTCCCATAGGTACAATTGACCCGGCTCTAACATACAGCGGCATGGTATCCAGTTCAGCATTAGCTGTGATTGTCTGACCACCCTGATACTGCTTACCAGTCCAAAAATCGTACCAAATTGTTCCTGCAGGTAAATATACCTCCCGAACTTTCTCTATACCTTCCAGCTTCCTCGATTCACTCTGGTAGTACATGGGTCGAGTGATTGGGTTAACTAAGAACGCAGGTCCAAACATATACTGGTCNCCTATATCGTATGTTTTTTCGTCATACCTAAAGTCAAACGGCAGTGCCCGCATAATTGTGTATCCATTACTGGTTATCTGCCAAGCTAAAGAATATATATATGGGATTAACCGGTAGCGGAGATAATCAAACTTCACCAGTGTATCATAAAAAGCTGTTCCTGGTTCACCAAATCTCCACACTTCTCTAGGTGTATCGGTTCCATGGGAGCGGAAGATAGGNAGAAAAGTGCCGTACTGGAACCAGCGCACATACAGTTCTCTGTAACCCAAGTCTTCACAACCGGCGTTAAAGTCCCCATTCCAAAACCATGCATGTTTTCGATTGGCTACAAAAAATCCACCAATATCCAGCGTCCAATAAGGAATACCAGTAGCACAGAAGTTCAAGCCATCAGCGATTTGTTTCCGTAAAGTATCCCACTTAGCAGCAATATCTCCTGACCAGGTAATAGTTCCATAGCGCTGCTGGCCGGCATATCCGGACCGGGTCAAATTGACAACCCGTTTACTTTCCGTTGTTTCCCGCTGTCCTTCATAGATCCCCTGGGAATGTACCAAAGAATAGGCATTAATATACTGGGGATCTAGATATTTTTTTGCTTCTCCAACGTTCAGTAAGATTCTCTGCTCGGGTTCAGGTTTCACCTCCCCACGCCAATCATTTTCAAATGGTTCAGTGCAATCACACCACCAAGCGTCGATCCCTTTTGAGAATAAACCTTCATAGGCTTGTTTCCAGTACATTTTTCTAGCTGCTTCGTTAAATGCGTCATACGTAGACTGATTACCCAAGAGAAATCCGTTTTCCTTCATTTCCAATTGATCTGGACCATCATTTTGCATATTAGGCCAAATAGAAACCATAAGCCTGGCGTTGAGCTTATGTAACTCCTCCATCATCTGCTNTGGATCAGGAAACCGCTTAGGATCGAGTGATTTCTGACCCCAGTAGTTTCCTTCCCATGACATCCAATCTAAGACAATAACATCCAGCGGTATCTTCCGCTTCCGATACTCCTGGACAATAGAAAGCAGTTCATCTTGACTTGTATAACGCTCTTTCGATTGAAAATACCCAAAGGCCCATTTAGGGAACATTGGTACTTGACCAGTCAGGTCACGATAACCAGCGACTATTCCATCAAACTCTGGACCATANATAAAGTAGTAATCAAGTTCATCGTTGACATCTGACCATACATAAGATCCATAAACATCGTCGTGAAATGTCATAAATGAATAGCTGTCAAATAAAATTCCATATCCTTTAGTGGAAACTAAGCAGGGCACTGCAACCCGCATATTTTGCTGGTATAAATACTGGTGATGATTGCGGTAGTTAAAGATTCCTTCTTCATAAGAACCGAGACCATACAGGGCCTCGTTTTGATCCCACTCAAACTCGAGTTTCCAGTGATATGCGGTTCTATCAACCACAGTTCCCGCTTCTGTTGCCCTAACCTTTACACCATCAGCACTTGCTTCTGACTTTATAACTGCATTCTGATCAAATATAGTTTTAGTAACCTGAGTAGGTATCAAATACTTGCCGCCGGTATCCGGCTCCTTCATCAACAAGGTGCCGTCTTGATCATAATAGCTAAAGGCACTAGTTTCTTTATTGATCTTTAGGCGTACCTTCTCGGTCACAATCTGAATGTACTGATCTGATTCTTCCAGCTCCCAGGGTACAGGACTAAAATTCCTCCGCACAACCATGAGACTATCTTTGCTGCTGAACTCTTGATTCAGCGTATAGACCACTCGTAGAATATTGGCTGTGCATACTTGAACCTTCAGCTGTCCTTTCGTGGTCTGTAGAATTACCCCATCTGACTGCTTTGTCAGAGTTTTGACTTTCACTGGCAGATCACTCCTTCATCTCTTATTGCAAATCGTAAAGTCAAGGAATGAACAGACTCA
>JGI24713J26584_10000040_pt1 | contig 68038 bp, 54 predicted proteins | sample BioPla4DNA1_FD_26584 | JGI IMG/M metagenome (IMG submission 26584) | reverse complement strand
TTCTGGCTGATGGCTAATCTCCTGTTGGCTGCGGTGTCGAGCTTGCAGAATTTTGCTTTGCCCTGGTATTTTTCCGCCAGTTGGGCCACATGGGGCATCAGTTCTTTACAGGGCTCACACTTGGGGCTCCAATAGTCTACTACCACCAGGCCCTCCGCTTTCAAGACCTCTTCTTCAAAATTTTTCTTATCTACTTCGATCATTTTGTTCACCTCCTTGTATTACTCTGACTGATTAAAGTGAGTTGAGATGGGATAGAATCGTTTCCTCACTCATACTGCCTGTAATTTTTACTACTGCTTCTCCTTTATTAAACAACAGCAAACTGGGTATCTCTTCAATTCCATACCTGCTGGCAACCCTTTGGTTGCGATAGGTGTCCATTTTCACCAGCTTAACTGAGTCTCCTAATTTATCTGCGATCTTTTCCAGTTCTGCTATTGCTGCAATGCTTTCCTCCACCTGGGGAGCCCAAAAGGCAACCATAACCGGTTTGTCTGCCTTTAATACCTGATCTCTAAATGTTTCCTCTTCTGCCAGATACTTTTCTGCGGCAAAGGCTGCGATCGCTCCATCACTGGCAGCTGTGATCACCTGTCTGAGGTATTTGACCCTGGCATCACCTGCTGCATATACACCGGGAACAGAGGTCTCCATCTTGTCATTGGTTATAATGTACCCTCTGTCGTCAAGTTTAACCTTGCCCTTCAAAAACTCTGTGTTGGGAACTGTTCCCACAAAGAAGAATACACCATTGGTTTCCAGTTCGCTGATCTCTCCGGTTTTAATGTTTTTGATCAAAACCTTTTCTACAATTCCATCTCCTTGGATCTCTTCCAGCACCGAATTCCAAACCCATTTAATCTTGGGGTTGGCAAAGGCTTTCTCAGCGCTGACCTTATTGCAGTCAAGAATCCCCTCATCATGGATAACGATAATGGTTACTGTTTCAGCAAACTTGGTGAGGTACATGGCCTCCTCTATTGCTGCATCACCATTGCCCACTACAACAACATCCAGTTCTTCAAAAAAGTCCGCGTCACAGGTGGCGCAATAGGAAACACCTTTACCCCGGAATTCCTGCTCACCTTTGATGTTCAGTGTTCTAGGCGCAGCCCCAGGGGCAAGGATCACTATCTTGCTCTGATACTCTTTACCGCTTTTGGTTTTGACAAGCTTTATTTCCCCATCAAGGTCCAGGTCAACTACCTCTTCGTTCAGTATTTCTGTGCCAAAACTTTCTGCATGATCAGCCATAGCTTTCATCAGTTCAGGCCCTTTTGTCCCCCTGGGAAAGCCCGGGTAGTTTTCCAATTCCTCAGTTGTGGCTGCCTGCCCACCTGGAGTTCCTTTTTGCAAAACAACTGTCTTCAGGCGGGAACGGGAACCGTAAACACCCGCTGCCAAACCGGCCGGGCCGCCGCCTACGATGATGATGTCATATATCTCTGACATGTTAGCTCCTCCTTTCGAATATTTAGTCCGCTTATTCTCCATATTGTTAACCTGGACTGCAATTACCCTTTTATGCACACACGACAAATGATAAACAACATCACTGCAAAACATTTAGCATTTCAGTAAAATTATACACGCATTATTATGATGTTTTCAACACCATTTTTAAAACTCCTTCTGTATTTTTTAAAAATATCAATAAAAGTATTTTATTTATTTTATAACCATATATTTTGCATGGATAGGATTGCATAATATAACTGATAGATGAAAGTTAGAGCAAAGGGAATGAAAAAAAGGAGCTATTTACAGCAACTCCTGCCTGATCCTCTCAACAAAAACATCAATATGCCGTTTTGCTTCCTTTTCTGCTTTGGCTGCATCTCTTTCCTTTAATGCCTGAACGATCTGCGGCATTGTGTCCAGGAAAAGGTTTACATCTGTGATATCCTTCTGTACATAAAACCACAGCCGCTCTGTATGCATGTGCAGATCATAAAGGATCTCCACTAAGCACGGATTACCACAGCTGGCAAAGATGGTCTCATGAAACAAGCCATCTTCGAGGATCAATTTCTTATAGTCTGTTTCAATATCATAATTCTTTATCCTTTCGATAATACCGTCAAGGACATTGAGCTCCTCTTCGGTTATTCTCTCTGCCGCTAATCTTGCAGCAAAGCCTTCCAGTTCCCGGTCCACCTCAAACAAAGATTTCATATATTTAAAATCTATCGGCGCCACCTGTGCCCCATACCTGGGGATGATGTCCATCAGTTTGGCATTTTTCAACTGCTCAAATGCCTTCCTCACAGGTGTTCTGCTCACACCGAACTCATTGGCTATATCAGCCTCATTGAGAACCTGTCCGGGACTGTATTCCAACTGAACGATCCTTTTTTTCAGTATTTCGTAAAGACGGTCCGATTTAATCTCTTCTGCCATATTAATTTACTCACTCCTTTATATCTTTCCTTTACNATTTTACTACAAAACGCAAAGAAAAACACCTGTTATTTTAGTAAAAAACATTTTGGTTCATAAAAAATTATTTCGGATCAGAGTCAATTGCCTAGTGGGGTTACTATAGTGCAAGCAAAAGCAGGTTTTTTATAAGTTCAAAAGAAAAAGGGGGTTCAAAAATATACAACACTATGCTGGAAAGGTTTATCACTGAAAAAGAGTATCAGGGTTTGGCAATAAAGTGTAGGATCTATCAGGAATCAGGTTCGTTTTATATCCTGAAAAAAAAGAATCATAAGCTTGTTTTTCGGCAAAGCTATGATTCCGGTTGGGATTTATAAATTGTTTTTTGATGGTTTGGCGGGAGCGTGTGGGAATCGAACCCACCGAAGACATGTCAACCATGCCTTCCACTGGATTTGAAGTCCAGGCGCACCACCAGGTACAAACCGCCCCCACAGAATCAGTATTTTAACACAACCAAAATTTCTTGTCCAGTTCAGAACTTCACCAATAAATTCCCCACTTTTTTGCAGCACAATACTATTCACAAGAGGTCATCTTGAAAAAATATTGCTGCTCATAGAAGTTGAGCAGCAGTATCCTACTGATAATAATCAAGCATAGCCCTTCCAGGCAGCGGAACGCACATTTATCCCCTTTTCTCTGAGGGTTTTAACAACAGTATCAACATCCTTATTTCTCAACTGGAGCACAAGATGGGCTTTGCCTGATTGTTGATGGAATACCGCCAGATGTGAGATATCACCGCCGTTTTTCCAAACAATTTCAGAAACCTTGACCAGCATTCCAGGTTTGTCTTCCAGCTCCAGCTCCAGTCTGGTTCCTGGATCTCTAAGCCCCATCATTTCTATAAAGGCATCGAAAATATCACTTTCCGTGATAATACCAACCAGTTTGCCTTCTTCCACCACCGGGATCGCACCGATCTCGTGGTCCCGCATGATCAAAGCTGCCTGCTCTAAATAGGCATCAGGTGAAACGGAGATTACCTGCTGCTTTTTAATGATGGTCCCGATCTTGGTACGGGACAAAAGGTAATTCAATTCAAAAACGCTCAGTGATGTAGCCGGGGAGGGTGAAACCTCGCTGAGATCCCGGTCAGTCACTATCCCAACCAATTTCCCCCTGTCCAACACCGGCAGCCGCCTGAAATTCCCTTCTCTCATCAAGGCCAAAGCATCAGCTATAGTGGTCTGAGGTGTAATAGATACAGGATTGGGAGTCATTTTATCTCGCACACGCACCAAAACCGCCCCCTTTCAACTTAATTATACATTGAAATTTAATCTCTGTGTATCCATAAGTTGTGTCAGCCTGCTACATATATTTTATCAATTTTAACCGCCTAGATATGCTTTTTTCACATCTTCATGTTTCGCTAACTCCTGTGCAGAGCCCTCCAGTACGATTCTCCCGGTTTCCAACACATANGCCCTGTGGGCGATCTGAAGGGCCATACGGGCGTTTTGTTCAACCANTAATATGGTTGTCCCATCCTGATTGATTTCCTGAATAATGGAGAAGATCTCTTTAACCAATAGGGGTGCCAGCCCCATAGAGGGTTCATCTAAGAGCATCAGCTTGGGCCGGGTCATCAGGGCACGCCCGATGGCTAGCATCTGCTGCTCTCCACCGCTCAAAGTTCCGGCAATCTGGCCGATGCGCTCCCGCAAACGGGGGAAACGGTCCAGCACACCCTCNATATCCTGCTTGATCCCCTTAGCATCCTTTCTGATATAGGCACCCAGTTCCAGGTTTTCCATCACTGTTAGATTAGCAAAAATACGGCGTCCTTCAGGCACCTGGGCTATTCCCTTTTTTACAATTTCATGGGCCGGGGTTTTGGAGATATCTTCGCCCTGATAGCTGATCTTGCCTGAAGAGGTTTTAATTATCCCGGAGATGGCCCTCAGTGTGGTGCTTTTTCCAGCCCCATTGGCCCCGATCAAGCTGACGATCTCTCCTTCACCTACTGTCAGGTTGATCCCCTTCAAGGCCCAGATTGCTCCATAGTGAACATTCACATCTTCCAGATTCAACATGGCTTCTACTCTTCCCATGCTGCCACCTCCTCATCTCCCAGATAGGCTTCAATAACCCGGGGGTTTTGCTGGATCTCCTGGGGTGTTCCCTCTGCGATCAAAGAACCGTAGTCTAAAACCAGCACCCGTTCACAGAGACTCATCACCAGAGACATATCATGCTCGATCAAAATAATGGTCAGATCAAACTCATCCCGGATCCATTTGATCAACTCCAGAAGATCATGGGTCTCCTGGGGGTTCATGCCGGCAGCAGGTTCATCAAGCAGCAGGAGTTTCGGTTTGGTTGCCAAGGCCCTGGTGATCTCCAAGCGGCGCTGCTCCCCATAAGGCAGGTTTTTTGCCTTCTCCTGAGCATATTTCTTCAGATCGAAGATCTCCATCAGTTTTAAAGCAGCCTCTTCGATCTCAGCCTCCCGGCGGTAAAAGGGTGGTATCCGCAGAAAAGCAGGGGTTAACCCATAATTGATAACCACCTGATGGGCAATCTTTACATTATCCAAAACCGATAGATTGCCGAACAGCCGAATATTTTGAAAGGTGCGGGCGATTCCCATTTTGGTGATCTGATGGGGATGCCTGCCCCTGAGATCTCTGCCTTCAAATACAATATTTCCGCTTGTAGGCTGATAGAGACCTGTTAACAGGTTGAAAACTGTTGTCTTTCCTGCACCATTGGGTCCGATCAGACCGACAAGCTCACCCTGTTTCATTTCCAGAACAAAGTTGTTGAGAGCCACCAGCCCGCCAAAGGCTTTAGTTAGTTTGTTTACTGCCAACAGTGCCATTAAAGACACCCCCCAACTTCTGCAGGATATTTATGGTGACCTCTTTTTCCCCTAACAAGCCCTGGGGACGGAAAACAGCTGAAAGGATCAATAGTGCCGCATAAATAACCATACGCAGTTCTGGGATTGCCTGCAGGAAGGCAGAGGCTACGGTGATGATAACAGCACCCACCACAGAACCGGTCAAACTTCCCAATCCGCCCACCATGACCATTACCAGCACATCAAAGGTGAGCATAAAACTGAAATCTCTAGGCTGAAGAATTGTGTAATAGTGAGCATAGAGAACTCCGGCCAGCCCTGCTAAAGCAGCACCGATCACAAAAGCCAGTACTTTATAATAGGTGATATTAACACCCATCATCTGGGCGGCAAGGTCATTTTCCCGCACAGATAGACAGGCACGGCCATGGGAGGAACAGATAAAGTTCCTGATCAGCAGCAGTGAGAACACAACACTGAAAAAGATGAGGGGCCAGTTCACCACAAACGGTATATTTCTCAGGCCGGAGGCGCCTCCCACATAATCGATATTCATCAAAACCACCCGGACGATCTCCCCAAATCCCAGAGTGGCAATAGCCAGATAGTCACCCCGCAGCCTTAAAGTGGGCAGGCCTACCAAGACACCTGTTAAAGCTGCTGCCAGCATGCCTACTATAACAGCCAGAGGAAAGGGAAGCCCCAAGTTTGCTGTAATAACAGCGCTGGAATAAGCACCTATAGCCATAAAACCGGCATGCCCCAAGGAAAATTCCCCTGTAAAGCCATTGATCAGGTTTAAACTGGCGGCCAGAATGATATTAATCCCAACCAGATAGAGGTTTGTTACCCAGTATCCGGAAATCAAACCACTGCTGATCCCTACTTGAACAGCAACAAAAAGCATTGCCAGAGCTAAACAGATAATTAGTGTTGAAAGATATTTCTTCAAAATCATCCACCTACACTTTCTCTTGAGCGCCTTTACCAAGCAGTCCAGTAGGTCGAATCAAAAGCACCAAAATCAAGATGATAAAGGCAACAGCATCACGGTACATAGAACCACCAAATCCAGCGACCAGTGATTCGGTCATTCCCAACAATATACCCCCGAGCATAGCCCCGGGTACACTGCCGATACCGCCGAGAACTGCAGCAATAAACGCCTTTAAACCGGGCATAAGGCCCATCAAAGGCTGAACAGTATTAAAATAAATACCATAAAGCAAACCGGCGGCCGCAGCCATTGCAGAACCGATAAAAAAGGTGATGGCAACAGTGGAATTCACATTAACCCCCATCAATTGAGCCGCTTGTCCATCAAATGATACCGCCCGCATCGCTTTTCCGGTGCGCGTTCTATAAATGATGTACTGCAAAATTATCACCAGGACCAGTGTGGTACCTAAAACCAACAGGTCCTTATTGTTAATGGTGACCCCCAATAAAGAATAGGTGCGCTCCGGAAAGAACCCCGCCGGATAGGTTCTTAAATCTGCTCCCAGAAAATACATCATAGTGTACTCCAAAAAAAGGGAAACACCGATAGCACTGGTCAGGGCTGCAAGCCTGCTCACAGGGCGCACCCTGCGGTAAGCAACCCGCTCAATTATAACTCCGAGAATGGCACAGGTTAGCATCGCAACTGCTAAACTGGGAATAAAACCAAGCCCCATCAAAGCACATCCCAGTGCTACATAAGCTCCTACCATGATCACATCACCGTGGGCGAAATTGATCAATTGGATAATTCCGTAAATCATGGTATAACCCACAGCGATCAAGGCATAAATGCTTCCCTGAGAGAGTCCGTTGAGCAGCTGCTGCAGCAGATCGGTCATCTCTCATCACCTCCAATTTCCACCCCTTCAAGAGCAGGAAAAAGGGAAGGGTAAATCCCTCCCTTACCTGTCTTGAACTATTTTTGATTATTTCTCGGGCTGCATCTTCTTAATCAGTTTCTGTTTGCCATCAACAATCTCAATGATGGATATTTCTTTGATAGGATTGTGTTTCTCATCATAGGACAGTTTTCCTGTTACCCCTTCGAAGCCCTCGATATTCTCCAATGCCTGCTGGATCTTCACAGAATCGGCTTCTCCGGCTTGTTTGATAGCCTCAATCAGCAGGCTGGCAGTATCATACCCTAGAGCAGCAAAAGCATCTGGAGTGGCATTATATTTCTCCTCATATGCTTTGATAAAGTTCTGAATGCGCTCTGAGGGGTCCTCTACAGAGTAATGGTTTGTGAAATAGCAGTTATTAAGATTATCTGCACCGGCAAGCTCCACTAATTTCGGGGAATCCCAGCCATCAGCACCCATGACCGGCAGATCAATACCCAGTTCCCGAGCCTGTTTAACGATCAGTCCCACTTGGTTGTAGTAAGCAGGCACATAAATGAAATCAGGTTTTTTAGAAGCAATGCTGGTCAACTGGGGTTTGAATGCTGTATCTGTGGAAACAAAACCCTCTTCAGCAACGATCTTGCCGCCCTTGGCGGTGAAAAACTCTTTGAAAGTTTCACCTAAGCCCACACTGTAATCATTGTTCTTATCAACCATAATGGCGCCGTTCTTCAGCCCCAACTCATCATAGATATAGCTGGCCATAACCTGAGACTGGTCCGGGTCGATGATGCAAACACGGAAGATAAAGTCTTTTACCTTTTTGGTCTTCTCATCATAGGTAACCTCAGGAGCGGTTGCCGCAGGAGCCAGAACCGGAACTTTGGCAGCAGTAGCCACCGGCTCTTCTGACTGGACAGCACCTGTTACAGCTGGACCCAGGATAGCCACTACACCCTCAGAAATAAGCTTTTCCGCGATGTTGCGGGCTTCTCTATTCTGGGACTTATTATCCTGTACCAGTGCTTCTATCTTTTTGCCCAAAACTCCTCCTTGAGCATTAGCTTCTTCAATGGCAAGCATAATTCCATTCTTACAGCTGGTTCCATAAGTAGCCACATCACCGGACAACTCAAAGTTCACACCGACCTTGATGGTGTCTTCATCTGCGGTTTTGCTTTCACCTCCACCGCAGCCTGAAGCAAAAACTCCGAACAAAAAGACCAGCGCAGTGAGTAAAGCTACATACGCTGTGCCTTTCTTTTTAAAAAGTTTCACGACAACATCCCCTCCAATTTACCATTCTACTTACTTAAAAATAACCCAATCTTTCACCAATGTCGAACTTAATTTTTTCCTTAAACCATAATACAACTTTCTGACAAATACCTGCAGGACAACCTCCTTTCATTTAAAAACTACCTCCTTGGACGCCCAGGAGGTGTCAGAAAAAATGTTATTCAAAGTGTATTCTGCATAACTTTGAAAAACCCTCTTTATGAAGAAGGATTTTTTGTTGAACGAGATAATAAAACCCTTTTATCTCCCACCCGTTTGGTTTTCTTCATGCGGTCAAAGTATTCTAATAAGGGCAGACAGAAGCGCCTGCTTGTACCCAGTATATCCCTGGCCTGTGCTATTGTCAGATCCCCTTGTTCTGACAGGTGTTTTTCCAAAAGGAGCCATGCTTTTTCCAGTCCCTCCCTGAGAAAGAAGAGGTCCTCACTGACCTTTACCAGCAGTCCTTGCTGCAGACAGTATTGTAGGAGATCTTGGTCATTTCCCAGCATCTCCTGGATCTCCTCAACCCCTGGCGGAGAGAAAAGCTGTGTTTGCATCTTCTCACACAACTGGGCAATTGATTCTTCCTGCTGTGGGGTCAGTTTGATAGAAAAATCGGGAAGAGCTAAGCTCTGTCCATCAATAGATATTTCTCCCTCTTCCACCCAGTTGTCCAAAACTGCCTGGTAGAGGCGTGGTGTGAGAGACTTCAAAAACCGGGAGCGCATTTCTTCTTTAGGGTAGCCGCTGCGCAGAGGATATTTACGATGGTAATCGGCAAGTGTTTTTTTCACCTGCTCGAGCCATTCCTTCTCTAAGTGTGATGCAACAATAAATTGATCACTGCCCACCAGGAACACCTCAACCCTGCCGGCCTGCTCCAGGTCCTCAATAGCCCTTATAATTTCATCCTCACTGATAGCTGTCCGGTCGATCAGCTCATTTAGGGCAGCAGGCCCCCCAACAGAGCGCAGTTCCTCTTCGATCTTCATTTCAGGTGTTCCGGTCAGCTTGCGCTCCAGGCCATCGATTACCTCTTCCCGGAAGCGCCGGTAACGCTTGACTCCCACCTCAATGATCTCTCCCCCTCCGATGGTGGTGACAGGAGAGTAATACCTGATCACAAACCGGTCATGGACAGCGGCAACAACCGGTTCCTCCAGTTCCAGCTGTACTAAAGCACTGCTGCCGGGTGATATCTCATCCCTATCTAAAAGCCGCACCCGGCCTAAGGCCTCCTTTGTTCCCAGATGGAACCGGACCCGCTGCCAGTTCTTTAACGGGTGAGGAGCCCTGGGCAGCAGATAGAGGGAGCCGGTAACCCTGCGCACTGCAGAAAATGATCCAGGAGTGACCAATACATCCCCTCTTGCTACCTGATCTACATCAACACCGGTCAGATTAACCGCCACCCTCTGGCCGGCTAAGGCCTCCTCTTTTTTTTGTCCGTGCACCTGAAGAGAGCGAACTCTGGCCTTAATACCTGTTGGTTGGATTTCCACAGTATCCCCTAGGTGAAGGTTGCCGCTGAACAGTGTCCCTGTAACCACTGTGCCAAAACCGGTGATGGTAAAGACCCGATCAATGGGCAGCCGTGCGTCACCGCTGCGGGGTTTTTGCACAACATCCTTCGCCGTTTTCTCTATGACTTCACGAAGCTTTTCCAATCCCTGCCTAGTCACCACAGACACCGGTATGATGGGTGAATCGGAAAATCTGGTGGAGGCGATCAGGTCTTTAACATCCTCCTCTACCAGCATCAACCATTCCTCATCAACCAGATCAGTCTTGGTAATGGCAATGATAGCTTTCTGGATATGCAGCAGTTCCAAAATATCCATATGTTCCTGGGTCTGGGGCATCACACCTTCATCTGCAGCTACAACAAAAAGAACTAGATCGATCCCTCCTGCCCCTGACAGCATGTTTTTAACAAAGCGCTCATGTCCGGGCACATCCACAATCCCTGCGGTGATGCCGCCGGGCAGGCGTAAAGGGGCAAACCCCAGTTCTATAGAGATCCCCCGCTCCTTTTCCTCTTTTAAACGGTCGGTATCAATCCCGGTCAGTGCTCTGACCAACTGGGTTTTCCCGTGATCCACATGTCCTGCTGTACCGATAATGATAAACCTATCCATCTTATCACCTCAAAACCCTTTCCAGTGCCTTGATCAGCAGTTCTGCATCTCCGGGGAACAATGTACGGGGGTCTATCAAAACCTCATCATCCTGCAGCCGCACAACAACCGGGGGATTCCCCTGCCGCAGCCTCTCTGCTATAGTGCTGGGGTTGATCCCGGGATGAGATATAGCCACAAGGGTTGTGGGCAGATCTGTTACCGGCAGGGCGCCTCCTCCTGTACGGGAAACCCCTTCTTTAAGCACAATACAGCAGTCTTTCGGCAGAGCCTTGCACAACAACTCCTTCAACCCCGAAGCCCGTTTATAGAGTTCCTCAGCTTTTAGAGAAAGCATCCTTAAAACAGGTATGGTTTTTTCAGCATTGTCTTCCAGATAGGCTTTGAGCGTTGCTTCCAGTGCAGCCAGGGTCATTTTATCCACCCTCAGTGCCCGCAGCAGTGGGTTCTCTTTCATTACCTGCACCAGTTCCCTTTTTCCCAGCACAATCCCGGCCTGGGGGCCCCCCAGCAGTTTATCACCGCTGATGGTAACCAGATCTACACCTGCCTGGAGGGTTTCCTGTACAGGAGGCTCCTTGTCCAAGCTAAATTGCTGCAGATCCACCAATACCCCACTCCCCAGGTCCTCCATCACAGGAAGCTGGTATTTCTGTCCGATGGCTACCAGTTCCCGCCTTTCCACCTCCCTGGTGAAACCCACCACCCGGAAATTGCTGGGATGAACTTTAAGGATCAGGGCGGTTTCAGAGGTGACAGCACGCTCATAATCACGGGGATGGGTGCGGTTGGTGGTCCCCACCTCCCTGAGTATCGCCCCGCTTTGGGCCATTATTTCCGGGACCCGAAAGGATCCCCCGATTTCCACCAGTTCACCACGGGATACGATCACCTCTTTCCCCTGGGCCAGGGAGTGAAGTGCAAGAAGAACAGCGCCGGCATTATTGTTGACCACCAGGGCTGCCTCGGCTCCGGTTAATCTGCATAAAATCTCTTCTACATGGCTGTAGCGCTCACCCCGATTCCCTGTATCCAGGTCAATCTCCAGGTTACAGTAACCACGAGCTATTTTCAGCACAGCTTCACAGGCAGCATCGCTTAATGGCGCCCTGCCTAAATTGGTGTGCAGTACAACACCTGTTGCATTGATCACCGGACGCAGGCTGCTCATCATCCTTTTTTTGACTAACTCCCTTACCTCAACAGCAAGGGTCCCTATATCAGGAGGAACTGACCCCTTTGACAGGATAGCTGAGCGCCAGCTGGATAATACATCCCGGGCAGTATCGGTCAACAGATGGGGAGGGCAATCCAGCGGTTCACAGCAGTTGACCAGTTCATGAACAGCAGGCAATTGCCGCAGCAGTTTTTCCTTTTCCATACAAAACCCATCCCTTCATATCTTTTACATAATCCCACGACTTTCTTTATTTAAAGCACATCACACCACCCTTAACAAGGGGGTAGTGTTTCCCGGACCCCTCACAGCTGTTTATAATTCCTCTTCCTGGGAAAAATATGGGTATAAGTTCAATTATTTCACCATATTACTATAAGTAAAGATACCACAGGAGGAAAGGAATAATGTCAGGCGGCGATTTACATAAAACCGTTACCTCTGTGCCCCACAGGGAGGAACACCGTATTTTTATCGATGATCAAAAAGCTATAACAGATCTTGCAAAACTGTTGAAACAACTCCTGCGGGAACAGGACCCTCTGGGAGTGTGCCAGGTGGTGCTGCTTTGCATCGGTACGGACCGTTCTACAGGGGACAGCTTGGGACCCCTGGTAGGCAGCCGGGTTGTTCAACTGGCACCGGACCTCTTTCCTGTTTACGGCACCCTTGATGATCCTGTACACGCAGTAAACTTAAAAGAAAAGTTGCAGCAAATCAAAAAAACCTATTCCTTTCCCCTTATTATCGCTGTTGATGCCTGCCTTGGTCAACTTCAAAGTGTGGGATCCATCACTTTAGGAAGAGGAGCCCTTTATCCGGGCACAGGTGTTCACAAAAAACTGCCCCCTGTGGGAGAGATCTTTATTTCAGGTGTGGTCAATATCGGGGGCTATCTGGAGCACCTGGTACTGCAAAACACCCGCCTCAGCATTGTCATCAAAATGGCTGAATGCATCGCCCAGGCACTGGTGGCAGCACTGAGGAATGGTTCTGATCTGGAAAAACAAATACCGGGGTCCGTTGACACCGGTACGCTGCTCCTTTGATCTGAAGCTGATGGTTGCAGCTTTCAGTATTTATATGCCCTGAGTTGAGGTCTTCCTTCCCAGTGCCCTAGACCAGGTGTTGGTGAACAGCCTCAACAACCTCCTCAGGGGTGTAGCCGGAGGCATTGATCACAGGGACAGTTGATCTGATATCCTCCTGCTGCAGCATATTGTGATCAACTCCGCTGACCACAATAATATGTGCTCGCCTCTGGTTCGCCGGGTCGAGTTCAACCACCTGGTGTCCAGCCTTTTTCAAAGCTCTTTGTATATTCCCTAATCCTTCTTCTACTGCGATAAGTGCCATAATTATCCCCCTTTTATTTTTTACTATTTTGCGCGTTCAGCAGTTGATTATGCGTCCTCATCATCTGCTGAAGAAAGGGGGTTCAGAGCTTCCCCATTGACACTATTAGAATCCATCAAACATTCCCCACGGATGATAGCCCCTTCATCAACCAAAAGTTTGACAGCGGTAAAATTTCCATAGAGCTTGCCCTTTGGCGTGATCTCCAATTTGCCCTCTGCCTTTACCTCACCATGGACCGTACCGGCGATCAGAATATTGCTGCCCTCAAGACTGGCTTCTACATGAGCATTTTCACCGATAACGATGGAGCCTGCAGCAACCACCTGGCCCTTGAACCTGCCATCGATCTTAAGAGACCCTTCAGTTTTCAATGTGCCTTCCCAGCAGGCCCCAGTGCCCAATATAGATTCTGCTTTTTCATTGATGGGTCTTTTTTTTATGAAGGCCATTTTCATCCCCCTTCCCAGCCTGCTATGAGACTGGATTTATTTCAGCACAGTCAAGGGATCGATCTCTTTTCCGTCTTTTTCTATGATAAAGTGCAGGTGAGGCCCTGTGCTGCGGCCAGAACTGCCTGCCAGTGCAATTTTTTGGCCCTTGGTTACCCTCTCTCCCTGCCTGACCAATGAACGGCTCAAATGGCAGTATGATGATTTGTATCCATACCCATGTGAAATCACCACTGTGCGTCCAAAGCCGGAAAGGTATCCTGTAAAGGTTATAACCCCATCTCCTGCAGCTTCAACAGGGGCTCCGTAACTGACAGCAAAATCCACTCCATTGTGAAACTCACTCCTTCTCCCGCCAAAGGGATTTGATCGCATACCAAAGGGGGAGGTTATCCTTCCACTGACAGGACGGTGGTCCGGGAGGGCTGCCAGATAAGCATAATATTCTTTGAGGTCATTTTCCAGCGCCTGCAAAGTTTCACAGGCCTGAACAGCCTCAGAGTTGATCCTGGTGAACTGCTGATCCACTTCACTGGGTTCTAAGCTGCTGTCGGAGCGGGAAGATGGGCGCGGCACAGTAGAGGTGCTGCCGGACCTGCTGGTTTTGTCACCCCGGTCATCCATTCCGGTCATCTTCCTGACCCTTTGGTCAAAAGCGCGCACCTCCTGCAGATAATTCTCTGCTTCCACTGCTTGCTGATGGAGAGATAGCAACTCCTCCTGGTACTGTTGATTTATCTCACGCAGTTTGGCAAGTTCTTGCCGGTCGGTGTGGGCTTTCCAGGCCGAATAGCAGCCCCAGGCACAGCATAAGACAAGTGAGACCAGTACCAGACTGCTGCAGGCAACCTGCCACAGAGACATTTTCCAGGATTTAGTTTGAGCGCCTTTAGGCGGTATAATTAAAAGGGTAAAGGGGCGGGTTAAAAAGCGTTTCCCGCGCTTGATAAATTTCCAAGACATTTTTCCCTATCCCTGTTCAGTAGTGTTTGTTCGGTGAAATATCATCACCGAGAGCCTTTTCGATGGCCTCTTTTTCTTCATCACTTAAAAGATATGATGATTTGCCCCCTACCAGATTTTTGGCATAGATCCGGCAATCATCTCTGCCCACTAAACAGCAGAGGACAACACCATCCTTTTTTCTATTCAGCAGAGCCAGAGCAAAGCTCAAATCACTGCCCATCTCAGGAAAGGCATTAAACCTGACCAGACCAACATGTTGGATGGAAGCTGCGGTTATCTGCCGCAATTCTTCATGTTGTTTTTGCAGTTCCTCCAGGCCTTGCTGGGCTTGTTGGCTAGACAGCAATGCTTCCTGTACAATAGTTTCCAGGTTTTTACCGCTGGCACCCTTCATCAGCTGTCTGAAACGGCCTACGATACGAAAAAGGCGCACAATGAGCAAAAGAAGTACTAAACAAAGGATCAGCAGGGTTGCCAATGCTGCTATTAATATCTGATTCCCTTGATTGCTTTGTAACAATGTGGAGAGATCCATTAGCTTGACTTAACCTCGTTTTTATTATTTTTTTTGACCAGCAACTGCTTATCATTACTGCCTCATTGTAAAGGCTGCCATCATCTACTTTATCCAATTCCGGCTCAAGAGAGTTATCTGCTGAAAAGACAGCAATATTTTAAATTCCACAGAAGCGGATTTTTTCCTCTTTTTATACCATAAAATATCAAAATATTCTTTGTATTCTTTAAATCATTGAATGCTCGTGGCTGTAGACCTGCTCTAATGTTTATCGAATTGTAAAGCCGACCATCTGGTCGGCACAATATGGTATTTTATGCCAATAATGAGTTAGGCCTTTTTTTGATAGATCATAATGTATTCGTGGATCTTATTAACCCGGAAAACATAAGGGTACCCCAGAGGGCGAAGATTGTTGTATTCCTGTCTTCTATCCCAGATGATAATATCATCTAATAAAAAACCAATATCTACCATAACCTGAGAGAGGTCCATATGCAGGGGAAAGAAGCGGCTCCTTTTTCTGATGTCCATTACATTGACCAGACAATAGCCCCCAGGAATGAGACAGGAATAAACACCATGAAAAACAGAAGAGAGGGAATCCAAGAACTGCTGATAGTCTTCGATACTGCCGATATCCTGTTTTTCATTTCCATAGTTGCGGATCGGTTTGCCGTCAGCACTCCTGCGCTGACGCAGTATATTCCAGTAAGGGGGTGATGTGATACAGAGCCCCACACTGGCAGGCCGCAGATACTCTTTTATTCTGCGGGCATCATCCATGATCAACTGTGGGTAGCAAGAGGGGTCCCCCTGGATGGAGGCAAGGCGTTTTTCTGCCAATTCAATATATTCGGGTACTATCTCAAAACCCACTGAGGGAATACCAAAGCTGTAAGCAGAACAAACTGTGCTTCCGCTCCCCAAAAAGGGATCCACAACAAATCCCTTTTTCCCGCGGTAAAAGATCGTGATCAAGCGGTCCGTCAGTGCCTGTGGAAACATGGCGGGGTGGTTGAAACTGCGCTCCTCAGCTGTTTTATTTAAATCATCCCATATGCTGATGGAATAGCGCAACCAGGTCCTGCCGTCCAGTGGAGGCAGCTGTTGCTCTGCTACAGTATTCGGTTTTTTATGTTTGTCAGGAGGAGCCAATAAGTGATTCACCTTTCTATCTGTCATACTTATTTAATAAACAAGGAGATCACCGGGAGGTTTTGAGAATACATAGACTTTCTATCTGTCATACCTATTATAAACCGGTCATCCTATCCTAATATTACCGAGTGATTAACACCTAGAAGTTCTAATCTGATAGGGCGTTACAGGATGCTGTCCTGGCAGCTAAAGAGAAGTTCCAGCAAACGGTCAAGCTCATCCCTGCTAAAAAAGTCTATTTCAATCTTTCCACCTCTGCGCCCCTGTTTTATTTTTACTTTTGTTCCCAACAGTCGGCGCAGGCGATCCTCTGCATCAGCCATTTCCAGATCCAAGGCCTTTTTTTTCGGCTTAACCTTTTTCTTATTTTGCTGCAGCAGTTGCTGGGCGGCTTTTTCCGCCTCCCTTACCGATAGGCCCTTTTCCACTATCTCCTGGGCTAGCCTCTCTTGCTGCTGGCGGTCGGGAATCCCCAACAGCACCTTCCCATGGCCAACGCTCAGCTTTCGCTGTATAAGCAGATCCTGGATCAGCAAGGGGAGGTTCAACAGACGCATGCTGTTGGCAATAAAGGACCTGCTTTTACCCACCCGGGCAGCTATTTGGTCCTGGGTCAGATGATACTCATCGATCAACCTCTTGTAGGCCTGGGCTTCCTCCAAAGGGTTGAGGTCCTCACGCTGAATATTTTCCACCAGCATCATTTCACTGGAAACCAGGTCATCCACCTCACGGATCACACAGGGGATGGTTTCCAGACCTGCGATTTGGCTGGCCCGCCATCTGCGCTCCCCGATGATCAGTTCATATCTACCGTCCTGTATAGGACGCACAACAACGGGCTGCATCACACCATGCTCCTTAATGGAGGCAGCCAGTTCTTCCAGTGCTTCTTTGCCAAATTCCTGGCGGGCTTGAAAAGCACCGGGCTGGATCTTTTTGATAGAAATCTGTACAATTTCACCACTCTGCTGATCCCCCTCCGGTTCAGTGGGGATCAAAGCCCGCAACCCTCGTCCTAAACCCTTATTTTTCACTTTCCATCACTTCCTGTGCTAATTCCTGATATAGCTGAGCTCCCCGGGAACGGGGATCATAGGTGATCACCGGCTTCCCATGGCTCGGCGCTTCACTTAATCTCACATTTCGGGGAATGATTGTTTGAAACACCTTATTACCGAAGAAGTCTTTCACTTCATCCACAACCTGAATTGCCAGGTTGGTGCGGGCGTCAAACATGGTCAAAAGAACCCCTTCCAGTTCCAACTGGGGGTTAAGCCGCCGCTGCACCAGATTTACGGTCTGCAGAAGCTGCCCCACCCCTTCCAGCGCATAGTACTCACATTGAATTGGTATCAGGACTCGATCCGCTGCAGTTAGGGCATTGATAGTCAACAGCCCGAGAGAGGGGGGGCAGTCAATAAAAACATAGTGATAATTGTTTTTGATAGCCTGCAGGGCATTGCGCAGCCTGTATTCCCTGTCATCAATACCCACCAACTCGATTTCAGCACCGGCCAAACTAATATTCGCAGGGATCAGATCCAGGTTCTGAAAGGGCAAGCTTATCACAGATTCTTCTGCCTCTGCTTCACCCAGCAGCACATCATAAATGGATATTTCTAATTTGTCTCGATCCACACCCAATCCGCTGGTTGAATTCCCCTGGGGGTCTATATCAACCAGTAAAACCTTTCGCTTTGATGCCGCAAGGCAGGCGCTCAGGTTGATAGCTGTGGTTGTTTTAGCCACCCCACCCTTTTGGTTGGCAATGGCAATTACTCGTGGCTCCATATCGGGAGGTGGGGCTATGTTTTCCCCTTTCTCTGCTAATTGTTCCACGTGGAACAATCCTCTCTTTTCTTTGTGTTTCTTTTTTTTCCTATTCCATAACAAGATACCAACCTCCTGCAGCAGGCCATTCTTATATACTAGGCAGGTCCTGAAAACCCCAGGAACAAGACAAACAACAAAAATATGTGGGCTTAGACAATTGACCAATCCCGATATACTTTAAAATAACATACACATAAAAAATTCAATACCAAACCGGTCATGATCAGACGCCCAGTCAAACCTGATTACTATTAAAATTATATAAACCTTGGCAGATAAAAATTGTTCCTATATCCAGCTATTCCACAGCAACACACAATCTTCCTGCTATAGGTCACAGACAAAAAACAATCTCTGCTATATAAAACAATAAAACAGAGACAACAAAACAATTATGGGTGCTGCTTTCTGTACAGTTAAAATAGGAACTCAACGATAAGACCTGTCAATAAAGCTGGATCTACCCTTACTTTCCAGTCAAAATATTACAGGAGTATAGCTATCTGCAAAAAGCGAAAACAATTGATTGAGTTTCAGGCGCCTCAATAAAGCGGCGTACTGGCCAAGTTNTTACNGTTCTACATCCGTCTTTTGGTTAGGCTTTTCAATACAGCGGCGCACAATATATTTTTATAAACCGGACATTTTTTTGTTGTTTCGTTCCCCTGTAAAGGAATACTTGGCCTCTATGTTGGATATTAGTAAAGTCGTTGTAATCCTGATTCTTTAGCTCTGCCAACTTCGTCTGCGTTATTTTGTTCCACGTGGAACAGTCTATTTCTTTCATTTATCTGAAATCTAAAACATCTAAACTTATAGATCAGTTGACCAACATAATACTCTGTATCAAAACATCTTATGTGTGCTGAAAAGGTGGGCAGACAAGGAGAAGCTTGGCGGGAGTTACAGGTTTTTATTCCTTATAAGTAAATTATAAACCTGAACATCTTCGACGATGGCCCTCTGCCATCCACGTTTCTTTTCCTTTTAAGTGAGTTATAAACAAGGTTATCTGATCTGTCTTTGGAAGCAGAAAAGTTTCATTTTATTATAGGTATGCTATAATATAAACTTTTTAAACCTTTTAACTTGATATCAGGCAAAATTTTGTTGTTAAGGTTGGGAACAGCAGGCAAAAGGAAAGCCCTTAAATAAAAACCACTCCCTTTTGATATCGTAGACTTCTGCTATCAATCAGATATGTTTTTTAAATAAAATCTTTTCATATAAAGAAAAACAACTGTCAATACCTGAAACTTATCTTCACTCTCCGGTTATTTTACGCTATCATAGATCGATGACAAATAATTAATATATGTCATTAACTATTTATGCATAACCACCTCACATCTGTATACCAATAAAATAATAAGATCAGCTACCTTTTTCTAATATCAATTTTATTATTTTTTCCTTTTCCTTAATAAAACTGAACTTATTAACTCGAGGCGTGATTCAACTTACAAATAGATTCCAACAAATACGCTTATAACCCCTACCCCTCTGCTCTGTTTTTTTCCTCTATAAAAACAATCTTCCCCCCAGGAAACACAGTACTTAAAGCAATAAAAACCGGACACCCTTTAATAAAAAACCCAGCTGTATGCATACTTTTCATCCCTGCCAGTTACCAGGCTGCTTTCTTTTGTTCCACGTGGAACATTTCCTCATAGTACGCTGAAAAGGACCATTTCGAATGTTGGTGGTCTGAAGAATTTTTTCAATTCCTCATGTTTCGCCGTAAAGCTAGCGAGCAACTAAAAATGCAGGAATCTGGTGAGTTTCATTTTCATTGGTACACTCTAATTCTGCAAGCAATGGCACATTTCTAAGTGCAGTTCCTGTTTTCATTTCCTCATGGGTATTCTGTAATTTAACTTCAGATAATTTATTTTTTCATAAAATCAGCTGGAAGCTTGTTTTTATTGTCTGCTACAGGCAGTTACTCCTCATAGCTACGCTGAAAGCTGCGATTTAAAAAAACTCTATATTTTACACCTGAAAATATCTCCATTACTTATAGTCTTACTCCAAACCAATATTAGTATATGTCTATTTTGCCCGAACACCTGTTCCAACTTGGTTTCATGAGCAAATAGTAGTGATATTAAAATATTCCCTTCTAAAAAAAAGTTCGTACGGGTTCGACTCCTGCCTCCGACACCATAGAGTAAATTTGGGGCAGTAAATTAACTGGAAAAGAATCCGCATCTTCATTTTCTACCAAAATTTTAAATTAAGTTGACTATATACAGTCTTGACTTCATCCAATACNATAAGAATAAAGCGACAAGACACGATAATTGAAAGTTAGGAGATCCCTTGTAATATATATCGCTTTTTCTATTACCTTGTACAAATTAAATTTTTTACAGGTATTCTGTAAACAAAAATCGCTCTGGTCAAAGTTTCCACCGCGAGAGTTATTTCAATCACTCACAAGTACGCTTTACACTCCCCCGTGGAGAATTCCCCCCAAAAAAAGAGAGAGAAATGTTTATAAAATATTTCGGGATCGAGGAACAGACATAGTCCTATAAAACAAAAATGCAAACCTTGCGCCGGAATGGAATTCAAAACCATTAAGTCGGAGGCAGAAAAATGATATGTAATGGTCGTTGGTTTTTTTGCAGGGGATATGGCCTCTATAGACATCCGTTTCTAGAAGCAATAAAGGAAGAATGGCAATTTAAATGTGAGATCTTTAGTAAGAAAAACAATAAAATATTGAGATAATGCGTCTATTGCTAACCTGTCATTACCTGTATTGGTGTCTGATCGGTGCCATTTTGATTTAGACAAACCAATAAAAGCAGAGGAAGGGTAAATAAAAAAAGCGAATCTAATAATTGTGATGTGGGAAGTGAGAGTTTACAGGTTGCGCGAATTATCGGTTGCCGCAGACTAACACCACAACATATTGCGTAACAAACGATAATCAAACCCATATATAGTATTAATCAATTCCATTAATGGAGTTTTCACACAATCTATTTACACTTCAGCTTTGTCATATTGCTTTTGTTCCAGCACCTCAATTATTATTCTGATCCCTTCTTCATTTTGCCGGTGATATAAATGAACATCAAATCCGGCTTCCTGTAGCACTTTGATGCCTTTCTCCAGGGAATTAATAAATAATCTCAAGTCCTTGATCATCGGTTTTATTTTTTGTTTTTGTTTTTTCGACTTTTTTATTTCCCGGGAAATATTATCTTTCTTTTCTCTGATAATTTCTTCCCATTCTCTCACTTTAATATCTTCTTTTTCTGCTTTTTCAAGCAACTGCAACTGATCATCTGTGCTTTCCAGTTCCAATAGAGCCCTGGCATGCCTTTCCGATAATTTTAATTGATACAGTTTATCCCTCACTCTTTTATCCAATTTCAACAGCCGCAGTTTGTTGGCAACCGCACTTTGGCTGAGCCCCATCCTTTTGGCAACCTCTGTTTGAGTTAAATGAAAGTGTTCGATCAGGTTTTGAAACCCCTCAGCCTCTTCAAGGAAGTGGAGATTACTCCTCTGTATATTCTCAATAAGAGCCACCTCTGCCGCTTCTTGATCGCTGAGGTTGCAGACCACAGCACTGATCTCTTGAAGCCCTGCCAGCATACTGGCCCTTACACGCCGTTCACCGGCGATCAGTTCATAATAATCTCCTCCGGGCCTTACCACCACAGGCTGCAGCACACCCACTTCACGAATAGACTCCACCAGTTCCTCTAATTCATGATCATCAATAATAAAGCGAGGCTGAAATTTTCCATATTTAATTTTGTCCAGTTTTATTTTTATGACCTGACGGTCCAGTTCACGGCTCTTAAATAACTTTTCCAGCATAATAATCCTCCTGTTCCTTCACCCCAGACCCTTTTCGACAGATTGATTATAACTCCTTCAACAAAAAACTATTATTACCAATTCAGTACCAATATTTATAAAGGCCTTTTCACTGGCACTCCTGCTCTGCGGGGATATTTATCAGGTGTGACCGCTATTTTTTCCACTATCACCACATGTCTCCCCCTTTCTCCAGGATAGGAGTAGGGAATCACTTTTTCCAACCGGCCTCCTAAAATTTGAAGAGCATTATCTGCTTCTTTGATCTCCTCCTCTATATTAAATCCTTTAAGAGCCACAAATTTTCCTCCCTGATGCAATAAGGGCATCGCATATTCCAATAATACATTTAAAGGTGCCAAAGCCCTAGCTACTGCACAGTCATATATCCCTCTGTGTTCCCTTTGATGGCCGATATTTTCCAATCTATCCCATATAACAAGACTCTTTTTTAAATGGAGGTCATTGATCACCAACTGTAAAAATTTAGTGCGCTTTTTACGAGCATCCACCATACTGACCTCAAGTTCAGGGAAGCATATTTTCAATGGCACACCAGGGAACCCGGCACCGCTCCCCAGATCAATAACATTGCAGTTCCCCTGAAAATCAAACCCGAGACCGCACATCAATGAGTCGAGGAAATGCAGCCTGTATAATTCCTCTTCATCAGGGTAGCTAACCAAATTTATTTTCTCATTCCACTTTTTAATAAGTTGGCTGTACAATTTAAACTTCTCTAATTCAGAACCACCTATCTGGATACCGATCTCTTTTGCACCTCTGACCAGTATCTTTTCAGCTGTTTCCATTTTTATCACCTTATTTGCCGATACAGAATTCTTCAAAAATAGCGTTGATCACTTCTTCAGGAAGCGCTGTTTCCCCAGTTATTTCACCCAGTGCTGACCATGCATCCCAGAGATCCAGAGCGATAAATTCCAGGGGTACCTCAGCCTCTACCCCTTTTACCGCTGATTGCAGACGGTCAACAACCTTCTCCATAGCTATTTGATGCCTTTTTCTGGTCATCAGATCTGATTCCCTGCTGATCTGCCCACCACCGATAACCTGTACAATAGCATCCACCAGTTTTTCCTTTCCCCATCCCATTTTGGCAGATATCTCAATAATAGGTGTATCTCCATCAGTATACTGACCAAACAGGTGGGGGCCCTGTATCTTTTCCTTTAGATCCACCTTATTCAATAAAATTATCGCTTTTTTACCTTTTAGCAACTCAATAACCCTCAGATCATCCTCTGTGATCTCATCTGCTGCATCAAAAACAGCCAATACCAGTTCTGCCTCTTCTACTGCTTTTTTCGCTCTTTCAATCCCCAGAGACTCAACCAGACCTACTCCTTCCCTGATCCCGGCTGTATCTACGATCCTCAGCGGTATTCCCTCAACCACCAGCATCTCTTCAATCAGATCCCTGGTTGTGCCAGGTACTTCTGTTACCAAGGCTCTCTCCTCATCCAAGAGCAGATTCATCAGTGTTGATTTTCCCACATTGGGCTTACCCAATAAAACAGTCCGCAGCCCCTCTCGATAAACGCGCCCCAAACTAGACCCTCTGACCAACTCTGCAGCTTTATCTTCAACCATTTTTATCTGCTGCGCCCTTACACCTGGAGGCACAGGATCTACATCATCAGGGAAATCTATCTCAGCTTCTATCTCAGCCATTATTCTTTTTAGTTGGTTCCGCATATCTTTGATCTTATCAGAAACACCGCCCCTCAACTGCCTGCAGGCCAGTTCTGCACCTTTATTGCTCTGGGCTCTAATCAGATCAAGCACAGCCTCAGCTTGGGCAAGATCGATTCTGCCGCTTAAAAAGGCCCGTTTAGTGAACTCACCTGGCTCTGCTAATCGTGCACCCTTTTTTAATACCAGATCCAGTACACGGCGCACAGGTATTATTCCACCATGACAGTAAATCTCCACCACATCATCCCTGGTATAACTGTGCGGAGCTCTCATCACGGTGATCAGAACCTCATCGATAACATCACCATCATTACCGCAGATATAACCCAGATGCATGGTATGGGAGGCTATTTTTTTTAAATCCAGATCCTTTTTGCGCGGCTTAAAAATGCAAGCGGCCAATTCCACTGCCCCTTCACCACTGAGCCGCACAATGCCGATTGCTGCTTCTCCTAGGGTTGTGCCTAGTGCAGCTATCAGATCATTTTGCTGCATGATCATCACCACCTAAAAATACTTTCAGTTAACCAAAACTACATTAAAAGTGATATAAAAATAAGGGGAAACAATTCCCCTTTTACCTCTCACAAAATATTTTTCACATCTTTATGCTCCACCAGGCCTGTAACAAACCACAACCTTACGGTATGGTTCATCCCCCCTGCTGGTGGTGGTCACTATATCACTGTTTTGCAACTCCAGGTGAATGATGCGCCTTTCCTGGGGTGTCATCGGTTCAAGCATGATATCTTTTTTGGTCCTGTAAACCCTTTCCGCAGTTTTTCTGGCCAAACGGCGCAGGGACTCCTCCCTCCGTTCCCGATAGCCTTCAGCATCAAGGATAATCTTTATTTTTTCTTCTAATTTATTATTTACTGACAGATTTGTTAGTATTTGTAATGAGTTCAGGGTTTTTCCCCTTCTCCCGATTAAAAATCTAACATCTTCACCTTCAAAATCAACATGCCAGTAACCGTCCAGGTAGTAGATGTGGAAATCTGCATCAAATTCTAGAGCCTTTAATACATCATTTAAAAATTCTGCGATTATCTCCTTCGGTGATTCTTTTACAGTTACCCTGACCCTTGCCTGCTTTCCTCCGATCAGTCCTAAAAAACCCCTTGAACCAGACTCCAACACATCTATGTCAACCTGATCATGTGACACTTTAAGCTTTTCAAGGGCAATTTGCACAGCTTCATCAACAGTGCTGCCCTCTGTTACTATTTCTTTCATGCCTTTGATCTTTCTCCCTTCTCTGCTTTTACTGATCTGTTGATGACAATCATTTCAACAGCGCTGACCAGACTGAACATAACCCAATAGAGGGTCAACCCGGCAGGGAGTGTGCGGGCGATCCACCCTATAAACAAGGGCATAATGAACAGCATTGTTTTCTGTGTCTGATCGATTTTTCCTGCGGTGGCCATACTGGACATATACTGCTGTCCAAAGGTGGCTATCACGGTTAATAAGGGTAGAATTATCGGATCAGGCTGTCCTAGATTACCAATCCACAGAAATTCAGCTTTTGTAAGATCAACAAAGGGAGGATGTTTTACAGGATCAAAAAATACTCTCATAGTACTGAACAGAGCGAAAATAATAGGCATTTGAATCAGCAGGGGAAGACAGCCGCTGAAAGGGTTCGCCCCCATATCTTTATACAATTTCATGATCGCCTGCTGAGCCTTTTCCGGTTTATCTTTATACTTCTCCTGAATGGCTTTAATCTTTGGCTGCAGTTGCTGCATCACCCGCATTGACCTCATCTGTGTTCTGGTCAGCGGAAAAAGAATTGCTTTCACTGCAATTGTGAAAAAAATAATCGCTAAACCATAACTGGGCACATTTAACCACTCTGAAGCCAAATAAAAGTACTGAAGTATATGGCTAACACCATCGATAACTGCACTCCACAAATTTCATCCCGCCTCGCCATATCATGCCGGGCAGGGCCACCTCCCTAAAATAGATTTATCATGGTACCGGGTCATAACCCCCTTTAGTAAAGGGGTGGCACCTAGCCAGCCTACAAAAAATTAATCCCACAGCACGCCAGAATTTGTGTTTTTCCAGCGCCTGAATAGAGTAAACCGAACAAGAGGGATAGAACCGGCAAACTGGTGGGTGCCATGATGACCAATACTTCTGATATAATTTAATTGTAAAAACCAAAAGTTTTTTAAGCATCATATCTTACCTGTCATAATGATTGTACCCGAATCTTCAGTCGAAAAAAGATTAACTGCCGACCACCTGGTCATCAGAGCCAGGCTCTATTTCTAACTGACTTTTCTTGATCAGGTGCTCAAAATCCTTTTTCAGATCCTCAAAACTGGCATTGATTACATCATTGCGGGTGTTAAGCACCAGATCATAGCTTTTCTTAATATGTTTGCTGTATTGCTTAAAAATCTCTCTTATCCGTCTTTTAAGCCTATTTCTTAGTACCGCTTTTTTGATTTTTCGGGATGGCACAATACCCAGTCTTGTGCTTTTTTGATCATCCCTTTTCAAAGAATGTAAAACAAAGTAATGAGAAAAAAACAAATTACCATACTGGTAGGCTCTTTTAAAATCGGTGTTTTTGCGGATGCGGTTGTTATCAGATAACAAATTACACCTCACAGAATCGGTTTTACGCGGTCAATTTTTTCCGCCCTTTTGCCCGGCGCCTGCGAATCACATTGCGCCCCGCCTTGGTTCTCATCCTCTTGATAAAGCCGTGTACTCTTTTCCTTCTCCTTTTTTTCGGTTGATAGGTCCTTTTCATTTTTTCCAATCCCTTTCTTTATTTATTCTTTGCTGGCACCATATCACCACAGGTTATTATAAAGTAATTTTTCTGATATCATTATAACTATTATTTTCCTATTTGCTTAGGATTATAACCTGTTAGTTCCTGTAATGGACTGCCAACACAAAAGTTTTTTTATCATCAGTTTTTACATCTTTCTTAATTATAGACGACTCCCATTCTATGTCAAGCAAGTGAATCCTTACATTTAGGCATCTTGTAGAGGCTTGAAATCTTTGTTATATTTAATGAGAGCACATAGTTATTAACAACTTATTAACAGTTTGTGGATATACTAAACAGAGGTGGCATCGAGATTGATTAAAACAAAGCTTTATGATATTTGGGATGACGTTTTAGAGATATTAAAAAAGGAGCTTGATGCACACAGCTATTCCACCTGGGTTAACACAACCAGCCCGCTGGCCTATCATGATGGAACACTGGTTATATTAACACTCAATCAATTTTCCCGTGATTGGATGGAAACACGCTTTAGTGCACTGATTCGCTCACATTTAGAGTTTAAATACGGCATCAATTTTACACTGCGCTTTATTACACCGGACAATAAAGACAGTATTTTTATTCCCAGGGATGAAAAACAGCCTGCTTTAAACCCCAGATACACCTTTGATTCTTTTGTGGTAGGCAACAGCAACAGGCTTGCCCATGCAGCATCCCTTGCTGTAGCTGAATCCCCCAGCAAAGCATATAACCCTCTTTTTATATATGGAGGTGTTGGGTTGGGTAAAACCCACCTGCTGCATGCGATCGGCCATCATGTTGCGGAAAATTATAAAGACTACAAGGTTGTTTATGTTTCCTCTGAAACATTTACTAATGAACTGATCAACGCTATTAAGGATGATCAGACCGTTGAGTTCCGCAACAAATACCGCCGTGTTGATGTTCTGCTGATCGATGATATTCAGTTTTTGGCCGGTAAAGAAAGAACCCAAGAGGAATTTTTCCATACCTTTAATGCTTTACATGAAGCAGACAAACAGATCATTATTTCCAGTGATAGAACACCTAAAGATATCCCCACACTGGAAGACCGGTTGCGGTCCCGTTTTGAATGGGGTTTGATCGCAGACATACAGCCCCCTGATTTGGAAACAAGGGAAGCTATCTTAAGAAAGAAAGCACAAATGGAAAACATTGATTTCCCTGATGAGGTTATCTTTTTTATTGCCACCAATGTTAAATCAAATATCAGAGAATTGGAGGGAGCACTCTTACGGGTGCTGGCCTATGGTAACCTCAACCACAGAGAGATCGATATTGATCTGGCAAAAGAAGCTCTCAAAGATGTTGTTTCAGGAAACCAAAAAAGAAATATTACCATTCCCATGATCCAAAAGGTTGTTGCGCAATATTACAATATGAGTGTAGAGGATTTTAAATCACGCCGCAGAACTAAAAATGTCGCCATACCCCGGCAGATCGCCATGTATATTTGCCGTGAATTAACAGATGCCTCCCTGCCCAAAATAGGACAGGAATTTGGCGGCCGTGACCACACAACAGTTATTCATGCCTGTGAAAAGGTCAAAGAATATATAGAAAATGATGCTGTTATAGAAGATGCTATCAAAAAGATATTTGAAATATTAAACACTTCCACATAGTTATCAACGATCAGTCCCCAAATTTTAAATATTTATCCACAGATCATTAATTTAAATTTCCTTGATAAAACAAGGGTAAAAAAAATAATACACATTATACCGCGCCTTATTACTGATCCTCCTACTATTTTATTAATTAAATATAAATAATATTCGCCAAAAGGAGGTTTTTTATTTTGAAAGTTATCTGCCAGAAAAATGAACTAGCAACTGCACTTACTTCACTATGCCGCATTATTCCAAACAGAACCAATTTGCCTATTATCAACGGATGTCTATGCGAGGCCCATGATCAAACACTGACACTGCAGTGCACAGATTTGGAAATAACCATGAAAATAATAATTCCTGCTCAAGTTGAGGAGGAAGGGAGTACCGTTGTTTTTGCCAGATATCTTTCTGATTTAGTGAAAAAACTGCCCGGTGAAGAGGTGGTATTATCCTGGAACGAGGAGGACAGTTTGCTTGATATCAATTACGGTGCATCATCAAGTAAACTGCACACATGGAGAGCAGCTGACTTTCCACCTTCCAGGGAAAAACCCACTGAAAGAATTGTATATTTTCAGGGAGGGCTGTGGAAAAGGATAACACGAAAAGTGCTTTCTGCGGCTGCCCAGCAGGAGGCCAGGATCAATTATGCAGGTGTTTATGTGCAGTTTCAGGAAGATAGTATCAGATTGGCGGCAACAGATGCATACAGGCTGGCTGTGATCAAGATACCTAACAACAGCTGTATTAAAGATTGCGATCTGTTTATACCAGGAAACGCTTTAATTGAGGTAAACCGCCTGGCTGCAGATGGGGATGAACTGGAGATAGCATGGGATGAGGGGTTGATCTGTTTTACTTCCCAAAACTTTATGCTTACCAGCCGTTTGATCAACTCACAATTTCCTAATTATGAAAAAGTGATCCCTGAACAGCCTGAACTGACCATTGAGGTAGATAAGAACAGTCTGCAGACCGCTCTGGAAAGGGCTTCACTTTTTATATCACCTGATGAACACTATGCTATTGCCAGTCTACAGATAGATAATGATCTGCTTACTGTGAAGGCACAAGCTGTTGATGTGGGTTCACTCAAGGAAGAGATAGCTCTGCTCAGCCCTGTGGAGGGGAAATGCAGGGTTGAGTTTAATGCCAAATACATTCTAGAACCCATCCAGGTGCTCGATCAGGAAAAAGTAACTATTTGTTTTAATGGTGAAAGGGGCCCTGCTGTTTATAGGGAAGAGAATGAAGATGAGTCTTACCTCCATTTGGTAAGCCCGGTCTGTCCGGTGGGTTAGGTTAAATATGCTGAAGTATTTATATTTGAACAATTTTCGTAACTACGAAAATTTGGAATTTAAGCCTGAGGAGAAGTTTATTATCTTTACCGGAGCTAATGGTACCGGAAAGAGCAATTTTTTAGAAGGTATCTATTATCTGGGCACTGGTTATTCTTTTCGTCAGGCCCGTGATGAAAATCTGGTCCGCTTTGGGTCCGATTATTTTGCGATCAGTGGAATTGTCAGCTATGCAGGTGTGGACTATAAAATTGATGCTGTTTATCAAAGAGAAAAGAGAAGAAAAATAATTAAAATAAACAATAAAAGGGTTTTGCCAGGAAGTTGCTCATCCTACCTGCCTGTTGTTATCTTTTCTCCCCAGGATCTGATCCTGATCAAGGGTGCGCCCTCAGGAAGAAGGCGCTTTCTTGATCTATTGGTCAGTCAATTAAAACCGCAGCACAGTAAGGACCTGCATTATTATAACACTGTTTTGCTGCAGCGCAACAAGCAGTTGCGAGGGGCAAAAACCACTGATGCTGATCTTTTTCCCTGGGAACAGCAGTTATCCACTTTAGGAGCTCGTATTTGGAAAAGAAGGATTTCTGTTTTTTCAAAATTAATCGATCACAGTTCTGATGTTTTTGCGTCATTGAGCAGGGGAAGAATATTAAAAGGTGAATATAAGTCCCAAATTAATGGAATTAAAGAAAGTGATGATCCGGATAAATTTCAAGAGCTTTTTTTAGATGTATTGGAAAAGGCGAGGCCTACCGATAGAAAGGTAAAGTTTACCACAGTGGGGCCTCACAGGGAGGATTTTCACTTATATTTAAATGATCATGAGGCACGCCTTTATGCTTCCCAGGGTGAACAGAGATTGATTTCTCTGGCATTGAAAGTGGGTCAGTACCAACTGCTCTCTTTAGAGAAAAGGACCGAACCGGTATTGCTGTTGGATGATGTTTTTTCAGAGTTGGATGAGAAACACAGGATTCTGGTTTTGGATGTTATGAAAAAAGGGACCCAGGTGTTCGCTACAACAACAGCATCTTTCAAAGAGGAGTATGGGAGGAGAAAAGAACTGACCAGCTATATTACGATGGTATATCCGAAAAACTTTTAATAAAGGGAGGATATATTATGTTACTGCACATCGGTGGAGAGATGATGGTCCCTCTTGAAAAAATAGTGCTGATCATTGATCTTGAGTGTGGCAGTTATGAGGATGCGACCAAAGAGTTTTTGGATCTGGCTCTAGTGGAAAAAAAGGTTTTCTATGTAGGGAGTAAAGAGAGGAGCAGAAGTGTGATCATCACAGATGATTATATTCTGTACACACCCATATCAGTAGATACATTAACAAAAAGATCACATAATTTCTATATATAGGAAATTATGTTTTCCCTAATTTTGCTGATATGCTATAATTGATCTGATTTACTAATAAGTTGCGGCCTATAAGGAGGCTGAATTCATGCAGCAGGAGAACAATTATATGAAGAACAACGGCAATTATGATGCCACCCAAATCGAAGTATTAGAAGGTATGGAGGCTGTGCGGCGACGGCCTGGTATGTATGTGGGCAACACTTCATCCAGAGGGCTGCACCAGCTGGTTTTTGAATTGATCGATAACAGTGTTGATGAAGCACTGGCTGGTTTTTGTGATGTGATAAAAGTAATTTTGCATAGTGATGGCAGTGTTACGGTCTGTGATAATGGTAGGGGAATACCGGTTGATATTCATCCCCGAACAGGGCGTCCCGCAGTGGAAGCTGCCTTGACTCTGCTCCATGCAGGTGGTAAATTCGGTGGTCATGGTTATGAGATATCCGGCGGCCTGCACGGTGTGGGCCTCTCTGTGGTCAATGCCCTTTCCCGCTGGTTAGAGATACATATTAAAAGGGATGGAAAGCATTATATGCAGAGATATGAGCGGGGGAAGGTTAAATCAGATTTAAAAGTGATAGGGGCCACAGATAGCACTGGAACCAGTGTTCATTTTTTACCAGATGATCAGATCTTTACAGTAACTGAGTTCAACAGAGATTATTTATCCGCCCGTATCAGGGATCTCTCTTTTTTGAACAAGGGATTGCGCTTGATCCTGATTGACGAGGTTGAAGGAACCAGCAAGGAGTTTCACCATAAGGGGGGTATAGCTGATTTTGTGAGAGGCCTCAATAAAAATAAGGAGGTTCTTCATAAAGAACCCCTCTACTTTGAAACAGTAAGGGATCAGGTCTTAGTGGAGTTGTCCCTCCAGTATCACACCGGTTATGTTGATAATATCTATTCCTTTGTGAATAATATCCATACCCAGGAGGGGGGGACCCACGAAACCGGGTTTAAAACTGCATTGACCCGTGTGATCAACGACTATGCCAGGCGTTACGGGATACTTAAAGATAATGATGAAAAATTGACCGGGGAGGATGCACGGGAGGGCCTCACCGCTGTTTTGAGTGTTAAAATGAAAGAGCCTCAATTTGAGGGACAGACCAAAACAAAACTGGGCAACAGTGAGGTTCGAGGCCTAGTTGATTCAGTGACCAGCGATTACCTCACCACCTTTTTTGAAGAAAACCCTGGGCCTGCCAAATTGATCGTAGAAAAGGCTGTGCAGGCCTCCCGAGCCAGAGAGGCTGCCAGAAAAGCCAGGGAATTGACCAGGAGAAAATCCGCCCTGGACAATCTGAGCCTTCCGGGGAAACTGGCTGATTGTGTTTCCAGAAAGCCTGAGGAATGCGAACTTTATATTGTTGAGGGCGACTCTGCAGGCGGTTCTGCCAAACAGGGGCGGGACCGGCGCAATCAAGCCATACTGCCTCTAAGGGGTAAGATCCTTAATGCTGAAAAGGCGCGCCTGGATAAACTGCTGGCCAATGAGGAGATTAAGAATATTATCACTGCTATCGGAACCGGTATTTTGGATGATTTTGATCTGAGCAAAGCGCGCTACCACCGCATAGTGATCATGAGTGATGCAGATGTTGACGGCTCCCATATCAGGACCCTGTTGTTAACCTTTTTTTATCGCTATATGCGCCCGTTGATCGAAGCGGGTTATGTTTATATTGCACAACCGCCCCTCTACAGGGTGCAGAGGGGGAAGAAGGTTCAGTATGTTTACAACGATCAGGAACTGGATAGACTGCTGAAAAAGATGAATACCAGTAATGTCAGTATTCAGCGCTTTAAGGGACTGGGTGAAATGAACGCGGATCAACTCTGGGAAACCACCATGGACCCCGAAAACCGTACCATGCTCCAGGTCAGTTTGGAGGATGCTGTACTGGCTGATGAGATTTTCACCATTTTGATGGGTGAAAAGGTAGAACCCCGCAGGGAATTTATTCAAACCCATGCCAGAGAAGTGAGGAATCTGGATGTGTAGATGGTGGTTGGTGGTTGGTCGTTAGTCGTTGACCGATCACCGGGACAGGTTGACCGCGCGATCACCCAACCTGTCCCCGCGCGCGATCAGGGGGACAGGTTGACTGATCGGTTTTATAATTTCTGTTGGTAGTCGTAGATCATCCTGCTGATAGTGGCGATGTTGGCGAATCCCTGGTCGGGGTCCTCCACATTATAGGCATATACCACAATGATAAAGGGGCGTTTCCCATAAACTATACCCACATCACTGGGGCAACCCCAGATAAAACCTTCTTTGTGGGCTACTTTCACCATATCAGGTAGATAAAGAGGGATACCCTCATTATAGATGCCATTAGCCATATCATCCAGTAACCGGGCGGTATTGGAGTCTGTTTGTGACCAATTTAAGGCCACTTTGAGATAAGTCCCCATATCCCGCGGTGTGATCCAATTGTTTCCGTTAGGGTAAACTGTGGTGCCACCTATTTCTTTCATAAAGTTGGCAACACTGCCTTTCCCTACAAAGTCCCGCAGCATATTATAAGCTATGTTATCACTGGTGGTGATGGCCTGGGTAGTCAGTGATCTGAGTGTCAGTTTATCACCATCTTTGATGCCGAACTGCAGGATGCCGCTTCCTCCCTGGTAGTGCTGAGCAGCGTTGTAAGTTAGTTTTTGCTGCCAGTCTAAAATGCCCTGGGAGACGAGTTTATTTATGAAGAGCACAGTGGGAAATTTAACTGTACTGGCAGCTGGAAAGGCGTCATCTGCTTTGATGCCAAAGGATCTGCCGGTGTATAGGTCTTCAAAATAGACACCATAGACACCTGGTTGGCTGGCAAGATAATTGTTGATCTGCTGTTCCAGGGCCCGGTATGTGGGATCTGTATTATTATCAGGGATATAGAGGACCTGGCCTGGATAGATCAGATCACTATAAAGACCGTTATTGGATTTGATGGCCTCCACTGTGGTGCCAAACCTCTGAGAGATGAGCCAGAGGCTGTCCCCTGCTTTAACCGTATAGGTGGCGGCAAAAGCGGTCAGTGGGAAAATAAACAGTGAGAGGGATAAAAAGAGGGGAATCAGCAGTTTAATTTTGTTGTGATGAAACATTAAAACACCTCCTGTGAAGTTGGTGTCTCCCATGTTTAATTACAGCATAAACAGGTGAAAATATCATTAAAAATGGTAATTAATTGGTAATGTAATCACTGGACATAACGGATTAACTGCTCAGTATTTCATTTTAGTGGTTAAAGTACAGTAAATGGTTTGGCAATTGTGATGAGCGGGTTTATAATTTAGTTGAAGGAGGAGATGAAATGCCGACTGGCGGTTCGGTTATCCCGATAGACATCAATGAAGAGGTAAAAAGGTCTTATCTGGACTATGCCATGAGTGTCATCGTGGGCAGGGCATTGCCCGATGTACGGGATGGACTTAAACCAGTACAGAGAAGAATTTTATATGCTATGTATGATGCGGGCATAACCCCAGACAAGCCTTATAAAAAGAGTGCAGTTGTAGTGGGTAATGTGCTGGCACGCTACCATCCCCATGGGGATGCTGCTGTTTATGATGCCCTGGTGCGCCTTGCTCAGGATTTTGTCTGCCGCTACCCTTTGGTAGATGGACACGGCAACTTCGGTTCCATAGATGGTGATGCACCGGCGGCTATGCGTTATACAGAGGTGCGGCTGGCACCTATCTCCCTGCAGATGCTGGCAGATATTGAACAGGAAACTGTGGATTTTATGCCCAACTATGATGAATCCACAAAGGAGCCTGCGGTTCTGCCCAGCCGGATTCCCAACCTTTTGGTCAATGGTTCTGCAGGGATCGCGGTAGGGATGGCTACCAATATTCCTCCCCATAACTTGAGTGAGGTCATCGATGGACTGGTTCATTTGATCGACCACCCTGAGGCGACAATTGATGATCTGATGAAACATATACCTGGTCCTGATTTCCCTTCAGCCGGCTACATATTAGGACGTGACGGCATCAGGGATGCCTATACCAAAGGCCGGGGGTCCGTGGTGATGAGGGGCAAGGCAGAGATCGAGAAGGGCCCTGGAAATAAAACACAGATTGTGATCACTGAACTTCCCTACCAGGTCAATAAAGCCCGTTTGATCGAAAGAATCGCAGAACTGGTAAGGGAAAAGAAGATCGAAGGTATAAGCGATCTGCGTGATGAGTCGGACCGCACCGGTATGAGGATTGTTGTTGAGGTAAAAAAGGATGCCAATCCCCAGGTGATCCTGAACAGGCTGTACAAACACACCAATCTGCAGGATACTTTTGGTGTGATTATGATCGCTCTGGTTGATGGGGAACCTCGAACCCTCAATTTGAAACAGGTTTTGGATTATTATCTGCAGCACCAGATCACAGTTATCAGGCGCAGATCCCAGTACCAATTGAGGCGCGCCCAGGAACGGTTGCACATTGTGGAGGGTTTGGTCACAGCTCTTGATCACATCGATGAGGTGATCAATTTGATCAGGTCCTCTCAAACCGATCAGGAGGCCCGCAGTGGTTTGATGGAGCAGTTTGGTCTCAGCGAGATACAGGCCCAGGCCATTTTGGATATGAGGCTGAAGCGCTTGACCGGGCTGGAACGGGAAAAGGTATTGGATGAGAAGCAGGAGTTGGAAAAGAGGATCAGCTATTTAGAAGCACTGCTGGCCAGTGATCAGAAGATCAGGGGTGTTGTGCGCAAAGAACTTTTGGATGTTAAGAAAAAGTTCGGAGATGAGCGCAGAACTGTAATCACTGCTAAGAAATCGGAGTTTAAAGTAGAGGATATTATTCCTAATGAATATGTGGTGGTCACCTTGACCAGGCGCGGGTATATTAAAAGGATCCCGGTGAACACCTACAGGGGTCAGCACCGGGGAGGGAAAGGGATTACCGCTCTGACCACAAAAGACGGGGATCTGGTGGAACAGCTTTTTGTGGCCTCTACCCACAGCTATCTGCTCTTTTTCACCAATAAAGGAAAGGTTTACAGGATCAAGGTCTACGAGATTCCTGAAGGATCCCGGCAGGCTAAGGGAACAGCACTGGTCAACCTCATTCCTTTGGAAGGTGATGAGTTTGTTACTGCCTTAATCCCCTTGAAGGAGTTCAGAGATGACCGCTACCTGTTTATGGTTACCAGGCAGGGTACTGTGAAAAAGGGTGTTTTAAGCGATTATGATGCTGTAAGAAAGGACGGGTTAATCGCCATCCGCTTACGCCCAGATGATGAACTGATCGGTGTTAGGCTCACAGAAGGAAACTGCGATATAATGCTGGTAACCAAAAATGGAAAATCCCTCTGTTTCAATGAAAGGGATGTGCGCAGTATGGGTAGAACAGCCTATGGTGTGCTAGGTATACGCCTGGATTCAGGTGATGAAGTTGTGGGTATGGAACGGCTGGGTCAGGCTGATCAGGTGCTGGTGGTCACAGAAAAGGGCTATGGCAAACGCACCGAATTGAAGGAATACCGCCTACAGAAAAGGGGCGGCAAGGGGATCATCACCTTAAGGGTTACAGAGCGCAATGGACACCTGGTGTCTACTAAGGTTGTTGATGAACGGGATGAAGTGCTTTTGATGAGCAGTGATGATATCATCATCCGCATCCCTGTCAAAGAGGTCACCTTGCAGGGGCGCAATACACAGGGTGTTAGGCTGATGCGCTTGAATGAGGATGAACGGGTTGTGGCGGTGGCTAAAGTGCCTCCAGCAAGCATCAATGATGTGGAAAAAGTCGATTAATCTATTGCTTGCAGTTGGTGGGTAAAGTAAAATAAATAATTGACCTTGTTTTTAACGAAGGGACGGGAATTAAGATGAAGAAGGATTTAGTAAACAAATTTCTCGGCGGTGTGATCATGGATGTGACCACTCCGGAGCAGGCGAAAATTGCCGAAGCTGCGGGGGCCTGTGCAGTAATGGCCTTAGAAAGAGTTCCCGCTGATATCCGGGCAGCAGGCGGTGTGGCCCGCATGGCTGATCCCGATGTGATATTGCGGATTATGGATGCTGTTTCCATCCCGGTGATGGCAAAAGCACGCATTGGTCATTTCGTGGAAGCTCAGATTTTAGAAGCTTTAGGGGTTGATTTTATTGATGAAAGTGAGGTTCTCACACCTGCTGATGAGGACTATCATATCGACAAACACCAGTTCAAGGTGCCTTTTGTCTGTGGTGCCCGCAACCTGGGGGAGGCACTGCGAAGGATCGGTGAAGGGGCGGCCATGATCCGCACTAAAGGTGAGGCGGGAACCGGAAATATTGTTGAGGCTGTGCGCCACATGAGAACTGTGCAGGACGAAATCCGCTGGGTTAAAGGACTCCCGAAAGAGGAGTTGATGGTTGCAGCCAAAAAACTGGGTGCACCCTATGAGCTGGTGAAAGAGGTGGCCTCAACAGGAAAACTGCCAGTGGTCAATTTTGCTGCAGGTGGGGTGGCAACACCGGCTGATGCAGCTCTGATGATGCAGTTGGGAGCTGACGGTGTTTTTGTGGGTTCAGGGATTTTTAAATCTTCGGACCCGGAAGCAAGGGCTAAAGCTATTGTTACTGCTGTGGCCAACTATAAAGACCCTAAAGTCTTGGCAGAGGTCTCCCGGGGACTGGGTGAGGCTATGCCCGGTTTGGAGATCAGCAGCATGCCCCCTGAAGCTCGCCTGGCAGGAAGAGGCGGCGAATAATAGCACAAATCTATAAGTGGTGTTTACTTTTTGAGACAATTTAGAGGCCGGTACAGGGCATAGAGAAATCTATGTCCTTTTTTTTAATTTCTGCTAGATCATGAAAAAGATATCCATTAAAATATAAAAGAAAAATTATAATAAGAAAAAACTGACATTGTGGCTGTTTAAAATGCGGGGTTCTAAGATTATCAATAAATAGTTACCAGAGGGGTTAAACTGTTTATAGCTGTATTAAATTGGATGACCAATAGCAGACAGACTAAGGGGACAGTCACTCCGGCTGGTACCAAATTTATATAAAGGGGTGAAAGATGTGCGTTTGGAAGTGGGAAATATTTTGATCAACGATATCCAGTTTGGGGACAGGACAGAAGTGAAAGCAGGGGTCCTTTTTGTGAACAGGGAGGAATTAGCCCAGGTTACCGGTGATGATGATCGCATAGCATCAGTGGAAATATACCTAGCCAAACCAGGTGAAGAAATCAGAATTATCCCTGTGAAAGATGTGATCGAACCCCGGATTAAGGTATCAGGGAAGGGAGGGATTTTCCCCGGTTTGATCAGCAAAGTGGATACTGTTGGGGAGGGGAGAACCCATGTCCTCAAGGGTGCAGCTGTAGTAACCACTGGGAGGATAGTCGGTTTTCAGGAGGGTTTGATCGATATGGCTGGGCCCGGTGCTGAGTACACACCCTTTTCTAAAACCATGAATGTTGTGCTAAAAGTAGAACCTGCTGAAGGGCTGCACCAGCATGAGCATGAAAGGGTAGTAAGGCTGGCAGGCTTAAGGGCAGCAGAGTACCTGGGCCGGGCAGGACAGAGTGTTGAACCTGACAGTGTTGAGGTTTATGAAACAAAGCCACTGCTGGAGCAGGTAAAGGAATACCCGGACCTGCCGAAAGTGGTCTATGTATATATGCTGATAACCCAGGGGCTTTTGCACGACACCTATTTCTATGGTGTTGATGCCAAACAGATTATACCCACCTTTGTTTATCCCACAGAGGTGATGGATGGGGCAGTGGTCAGCGGGAACTGTGTTTCCGCCTGCGACAAAAACCTCACCTATATCCATCAAAACAACCCGGTCATCCAGGACCTCTATGAACGGCATGGGAAAGACTTGAATTTTATCGGCTGTGTGATCACAAATGAGAATGTTACTTTAGCTGATAAAGAGCGTTCCTCCAACATGACCGCTAAACTGGTGGAGTTTCTCGGTGCAGATGGAGCGATTATTTCTGAGGAGGGTTTTGGCAACCCTGACACAGATATGATCATGAACTGCTATAAGATTGAGGAAAAAGGGATCAAAACCGTATTGATCACAGACGAGTATGCAGGAAGGGATGGCGCCTCCCAGTCTCTGGCTGATTCCACTGAAAAGGGAGATGCAGTGGTTTCCACAGGCAATGCCAATGAGATCATTAAACTGCCTCCCATGAAAACAGTGATCGGCTATCCGGAAGCTACTGATATCATTGCTGGAGGGAGTGACGGCAGTTTAGGTGAGGATGGGAGCATTACCGCTGAGATTCAGATCATTATAGGTTCTACCAATGAGCTGGGATATGGCTTATTAACAGCAAAAGGAAGATAACCCATTTGCGTAGAGAAGGGATGATAATTCCATGACCATCAGAATTGTGCACTATATCAATCAGTTTTTTGCAGGGATCGGTGGAGAAGAAAAGGCTGACCACAGGCCTGAGGTGCGAGAGGGTGCAGTTGGCCCCGGTATCGCTTTTCAGCAGGCCTTTGGTGAAGAAGCTGAGATAGTGGCAACTGTTATTTGTGGTGATACATATTTTAATGAAAACATAGCTGCTGCCACAGATGAAGTGATCGGTATGATGGAAAATTACAGGCCTGACCTGGTCATCTGCGGGCCTGCATTCAATGCCGGCCGCTATGGTATCGCCTGTGGTGCGGTGGCTGAGGCTGTTGTTGACCGGCTGGTCATTCCGGCGGTTTCCGGTATGTATCCGGAGAACCCCGGTGTTGACATGTATAAAAAGGCTGTATACATCATAGAAACATCAAATTCTGCGGCAGGGATGAGAAAAGCGGTAGCCCCTATGGTTAGGCTGGCCTTAAAGCTTGCCCGGGGCGAAAAGACCGGTTCTCCTGAAGAGGAGGGCTATATTCCCAGGGGAATCCGCCAAAACCAGTTTGCAGCTGAACGGGGTTCCAAGCGGGCTGTGGAAATGCTGTTGAAAAAGCTCAAAGGTGAGGAATACACCACTGAGTACCAGATGCCGGTCTTTGACCGGGTTACTCCTGGTGCAGCGGTCAAAGACATTAAAAAGGCAAAGATTGCCCTTGTCTCATCTGGGGGCCCTGTTCCCAAAGGTAACCCGGACCGGATCGAATCCTCAAGTGCCTCCAAATTCGGCAGGTACAGCCTGCAGGGTATCGATGACCTGAACCCTGAGAACAGTGAAACAGCCCATGGCGGTTATGACCCGGTCTATGCCAATGAGGATCTGGACAGGGTTCTTCCGGTGGATGTTCTCAAAGAGATGGAAAAGGCAGGTGAAATAGGCTCACTGCACGAATACTGGTATGCCACAGTGGGCAATGGAACTTCTGTAGCAAATGCCAGAAGATTTGCGGTTGAGATAGTAAAGGAACTGACCGCTGCTGGGGTTGATGCAGTGATCCTCACCTCTACTTGAGGGACCTGTACTCGTTGCGGTGCAACGATGGTAAAAGAAATTGAAAGAACAGGCCTGCCAGTGGTGCATATGTGCACTGTTGTGCCCATCTCTTTGACCGTTGGTGCCAACAGGATTGTTCCTGCTGTTGCCATACCACATCCCCTGGGGAATCCATCTCTGAACAGGGATGATGAGAAAAAACTGCGCAGGAAACTGGTAGAGAAAGCATTAAATGCTCTGCAGACTGAGGTCAGCGGACAAACGGTGTTTGAATAAAATAGTTTTAGCGGAAGGCATGTTATAAATTAACAATTGCCTCCATCTGACTTTTGTTTTGCAATAGATGTTGTCAAAGGTTTTTTTCTGTGCTATAATTGCTGTCAAACTTAAAAGCAATAATGTGATGATGGGGGCTAGTAGGTTTGCTTTACCTTAGACAGAGAGCCGGCGGTTGGTGGAAGCCGGTAGGTGGGCACTCTGAATCCACCCCTGAGCTGCTCTGAAAACCGGTAGGGATAAGGAGCACAGGTTGTTCTGTTATCGACTTGCAAGAGGATGCTGTTTGAATTACAGCATCAAATTGGGTGGCAACGCGGGTATTCACTCCCGTCCCATAGGGGGCGGGAGTTTTTATATTTGCCCAGCCTGATCAGCTGATCGTTTTTTTGCTCAACAGCACCGCCCAAAGTGGTGCTACCCTATTTAATTATTTTGCCGAGGAGGATCTGAGATGAAAAAACAGTATTTATTGCTGCCGGGGCCGACCCCTGTACCTTCCCAAGTTTTACGAGGGTTGGCCAAACCGATGATCAACCATCGGGGACCTGAGTTTAAAAAACTGCTCATCGAGGTGTCCGAAGGATTAAAAGAAGTATTTTCTACGGAAAACGAAGTGCTTGTTTTCCCCTCCGCAGGCACCGGTGGGATGGAAGCAGCTGTGGTCAACTTCGTCTCTCCGGGAGAGAAAGTATTGGTGGTTTCCATCGGTAATTTCGGTGACCGCTTTGCAGAGATCTGCAGGCGTTTCGGAGCCGTAGTAGAAAAAATGGATTTCCCCTGGGGAACTGCGGCGGATCCCGCTGTTCTGGAGGATCGCATAAAAAAAGATACCGGTAAAGAGATTAAAGCGGTTTTCGTAACCCATAATGAGACATCAACAGGTGTGACCAATGATTTGCCTCAACTGCGGGCAGCTTTAGGGGATCACCCAGCACTCTTTATCGTGGATTCTGTGAGCGGATTGGGAGCTATGCCATTGGAAACCGATGCCTGGAACCTGGATGTGGTTGTGGCCGGTTCCCAAAAGAGCTTTATGCTGCCGCCGGGGCTTTCCTTTGTTTCAGTGAGCAAAAAAGCCTGGGAAAGGGCCGCAGAGTGCACCAATCCCCGCTACTACTGGGACCTTAAGGCTGCGAAAGAATTCGCTTTAAAGGGGCAGACACCTTATACCCCGGCACTGCCTCAGCTAACCGGACTGGTGGAGTCATTAAAGATGATGAAAGAAGAGGGCAAGGAGAATGTTATTGCCCGGCACCGCAGGCTGCGGGATATGGTGCGTTCAGGTGTGCGCTCATTAGGGCTCCCACTCTTGGCTGAAGATGATGTTGCATCAACAGCGGTAACCGCGGTGTTGGCACCTGATGGAATAGCAGCAGATACCATCCGCAGCACCATGAGGGAGAAATTTAATGTGGTGGTGGCTGGGGGACAGAACCAGCTGAAAAATAAGATCTTTCGCATCGGCCACCTGGGCTATGTTCAGGAATTGGATATTCTGGCTGCGCTGGCAGCTTTGGAGATGTCACTGGCTCTCTGCGGATATCAGGTGAATATCGGACAGGGAGTTCGGGCTGCCCAGGAGGTTGTTATGTCGGAATTGGCTTGAAAGGAGGAAGATAAAAATGAATGAGCGGATGAAAATCCTTGTCGGAGATAAAATAGTTGATCCAGCCCTGGAGATGCTCAGGGCAGAAGCGGATGTTGATGTGAGAATAGGGATCGAACAGTCTGAATTAGAGGAGATCATAGAAAACTATGATGCGCTGATCGTGCGCAGCAAACCTCTGGTAACNGAGGAAGTTTTAAAAAGGGGAAAAAGGCTGAAGGTTGTGGGGCGCGCCGGTAATGGAGTGGATAATATTAATTTAGAGGCCGCAACCCATCAAGGGGTAGTTGTGGTGAACACCCCGGACAGCAACAGCTTTTCAGCAGGGGAACAAACCATCGCCCTGATGCTGGCCTCGGCCCGGAACCTTCCCCAGGCACATATAGTTGTGAAAGATGGCGGTTGGGGGCGCAGCCGTTTTATGGGAAGTGAGCTTTATGGCAAAACTGTGGGTATTGTGGGTCTAGGCAGAATCGGTTCCTTTGTGGCCACCCGCCTCAAAGCCTTCAATATGCGGGTGATTGCCTATGACCCCTATATTCCCTTGGAGCGTTTTAAGCGCTTCGGGGCTGAGCGCATGGAGACCCTGAATGATCTGGTGCGAGAGTCGGATTTTATTACCGTCCATACCCCGAAAACCGAGGAAACCATAGGGATGATCGGGAAGGAACAGTTCCAGATAGCCAAACGGGGTGTACGGGTGGTTAACTGTGCCAGGGGAGGGATCATCGATGAAGAGGCTTTGGCCTGGGCTCTTAAGGAGGGGATAGTTGCCAGTGCTGCTCTGGATGTTTTCAGTAAAGAACCCTGCACAGGCAACCCTCTTTTAGAGTTTGATAATGTGGTGGTTACCCCGCACCTGGGCGCCACCACCTTTGAAGCCCAGCACCGGGTGGGAACAGACCTGGCCAGCTATGTGCTCTCTGCTCTCAGAGGGGAGATCGTCCCCAATACGGTGAATATCCCCTGTTTGCTGGGAGAGGAAATAGACACCATGCGGCCCTTTTTGGAATTAGCCGAGTATTTGGGCAAACTCTATTATCAGCTGGAAAAATCGCCGGCAGAGCGGGTTCAGCTCACCTACCACGGAGAGATTGCCAAAAAAGAGACCGGAATGCTGACTCTGGCATTTTTGAAAGGGCTGCTTACACCGGTGATGGGAGACCAGGTGAACTTGGTCAATGTTTCCTGGCTTGCTGAGAACAGGGGGATCAAGGTCTATGAGCAAAGGGAAGAGGAGACCACAACAGGGCATATGAGCTTGATCACTGCTAAATTTGCTACTAATGGTGAGCAAGTTGAATACGCCGGAACACTGGCCTGGGACCGCACCCCCCGGATCGTACAGATCAATCAGTTTCAGTTTGATGTGATACCGACAAAGTATATGCTTTTTGCCCAGCACATCGACCGCCCGGGGGTGATCGGCTACTTTGCATCAACACTGGGTGATGCCAATGTTAATATCGCCTCCATGCAGTTAGCCCGCAGGGAGAAAGGGAAAGAGGCGATGATGATCTACAGCATCGATTCTCCGGTGAATGAAGAGACTTTAAATAAGCTGCGCCAGCTGGATTGTATTAAAATTGTAAAAGCAGTAACCATGTGAGATACTGCTTTGTTTAAAAAGTTTTTGAAAGGGTGAAGCACTTGCTGGACCTGAAATTTATCCGCAGTAATCAGGATAAGGTTAAAAAAGCCTTGGCAGATCGCCATTATGATTTTGATCTTGATCAGGTGTTAGTCTGGGATGAGCGGAGGCGTTCTTTAATCGGAGAAAGTGAACAGCTGAAAAACCGCCGCAATACCCTATCCCAAGAGGTGGGGAGGCTGAAGGCGGCAAAACAGGATGCCACCCAACTCCAGGAAGAGGTGCGGGGTATCGGCAAAAGGATCAAGGAGCTGGACCAGGAACTGGCGGACCTGGAGCAGAAGATGAATAATGCACTGCTGATGATCCCCAATATCCCCCATGAAAGTGTGCCTGTTGGGGAAGATGAAGAGGATAACTTGGTGCTGCGTGCGGAGGGAGAACCGCCGAAATTCTCCTTTGAGCCCCGTCCCCATTGGGAGATAGGGGAAGGACTGGATATCCTGGATTTCGCCCGCGGTGTAAAGCTAGCAGGTGCCCGTTTTACTGTGCTCAAAGGCTGGGGGGCGAAACTTGAGCGAGCTCTGGTCAATTTTATGTTGGACCTGCACACCAGAGAACACGGCTATACTGAGGTCTTCCCTCCCTTTCTGGTTAACCGGGCTACTATGACCGGCACTGGGCAGTTACCCAAATTTGAAGAGGATCTTTTCCTCTGTGAACGGGAGGACCTGTTTTTGGTCCCCACAGCAGAGGTTCCGGTGACCAACCTGTACAGTTCGGAGATCCTGTCTGCGGAACAGCTGCCTATCTATCACACAGCTTATACCGCCTGTTTCCGGGCTGAGGCAGGAGCTGCCGGCAGGGATACCAGGGGATTGATCAGGCAGCACCAGTTCAATAAGGTGGAGCTGGTGAAATTCACTACACCTGAGGACTCTTATCTGGAGTTGGAGAAACTGACCAATGATGCAGAGGAGGTTCTGCGCAGGCTGGGATTGGCCTATCGGGTGGTCAGCCTCTCCACAGGTGATCTGGGTTTTTCCGCTGCCAAAACCTATGACCTTGAGGTGTGGTTGCCTGCAGCAGGCTGCTACCGGGAGATATCCTCCTGCAGCAATTTTGAGGACTTTCAAGCCCGGCGGGCTAATATCCGCTACCGCCCTGAGCAGGGTGCCCGGCCCCGCTTTGTGCACACTCTCAATGGGTCAGGGTTGGCAGTGGGACGCACACTGGCAGCCATCCTGGAGAACTACCAGCAGGAGGATGGTTCAGTGGTTGTTCCTGATGTGCTCAGGCCTTACATAGGTGTAGATGTGATCAGTTGTGATACAAAGGGATAGAGAGGTATGGCGAACAGCTGGTCGGTGTTGGCCGGCAATACCGACCAGCTGTTTCAAACTGGTTGGCTCACTCAATTGACAGGGATTCCGGCTGTGTGCTATACTTTAAAACGGACTTTCACCGGTTAAGTGTGGAGGGGTGTCCGAGCGGTTGAAGGAGGCGGTCTTGAAAACCGTTGAACTCATGCGGGTTCCGTGGGTTCGAATCCCACCCCCTCCGCCATTTTATTGACGAAAGTTTGTTGATCCGCTATAATAGGTTTACGCAAAAATAAGCGCCCGTAGCTCAATTGGATAGAGCGACAGACTACGGATCTGTAGGCTGGGAGTTCGAATCTCTCCGGGCGCACCATAGTATTTAGATCATTACGGAGAGATGGCCGAGTTGGCTGAAGGCGATCGCCTGCTAAGCGATTAAGCGGGTCAAAACCTGCTTCGTGGGTTCGAATCCCACTCTCTCCGCCATTTTGCGCCCGTAGCTCAGCAGGATAGAGCAGCGGTTTCCTAAACCGCGTGTCGGGGGTTCGAGTCCCTCCGGGTGCGCCAGAATAGAAAACCCGCAGAATGAGAGCGGGTTTTTTGTTCGGCTGTTCCCTTCCATCTTGACAAATCAGGTTTTTTTTGGTAGCATCAAAAATACTATAGCCTTCAGTTACCTGCAGTCTATACATCATTTGACTGCGATCCTTTTAATACATCTAATAATGCAAATCCAGCTAGCTAATACTATTTATTTCTCATTTCGACAAATTGCTTTCAACATTAGTAGTTGCCATTGTAGCTTACACTAAAGACGCGCTGGTAGCAGCAAATAATGGCCTACTGCCTTTTCACATTTAGCTCCTATGTTGTTGATCATTATTGTTTTTTGTCGGTAATTTTATAATGGCCAAAAAGGGGAGATGCGGATGATACTGATGAATGTGGGTACTTATCCACCCAGGGAGTGTGGTATTGCTTCCTTTTCCAAGGATTTGAGAGACAGTGTGATCAGAACTGGACAGAGTGTTTGGATCACAGCCCTAACAGATGAAAAAAAATATGCTTATCCTAAAGAGGTGCGCTTTTCTATACAGCAAAACGATACAGAGGACTATTTAAGAGCAGCGTATATGATCAATAATTCAGCTGTGGATCTGGTGATCCTGCAGCATGAATACGGAATTTTTGGCGGTAGTGATGGAGCACTGGTGATCAAGTTTGCTGCTCATCTGAAAAAGCCCTTTATACTTGTGACACATACTGTTCTGCCCCGTCCAAGTCCTGGACAGAGGATTGTTTTGCAAATTCTCTCCCGCAGGGCAGCTGCTGTTATTTGTATGACCGAGCGGTCAAAAGAACTGCTGGAAAAGGTTTATGGTGTCCCAGAGGAAAAAATTACCGTTATCCCTCATGGGGTTCCTGTTTTTGAGCGCAAAGACCGGGATGCTTTGAAGAGGTCTTACGGCTTTGCAGGCAGGAAGGTGATCACCACCTTTGGTTTGATCGGCCCCAGCAAGGGTTTGGAGATCGGCATCAAAGCAGTCAAAGAACTGGTGGGAAAACACCCAGAAATATTATATATTATAGCGGGAAAAACCCACCCTGTTCTGCAAAAAAGAGAGGGAGAGCGTTATCGGGAGATGCTGATCAAGCTCTGTGCAGATTTGCAGATCGAACAAAATGTGCGCTTTGTTGACCATTACCTGGATATTGGAGAACTGGGGGACTACCTCTACATGTCTGATGTTTACCTGAGTCCCTATCCCAATAGGGACCAGGCGGTCAGCGGTACCCTGGCTTATGCGGTGGGCTGTGGGAGGGCTGTTGTGGCAACACCCTATGAGTATTCCCTGGAACTGTTAAAGGAAAAGGAGTTGGGCCTGGTTGCTGCAGAGGCGTCAGCTGAGGGGTTGGGCAAACTGCTCGATCAACTGCTCTCTCGCCCGCTGCTGAGAAAAAATCTGGAAAGGCGGGCATCCCGTTTCGGGGAAACCATTAAATGGCCTAGTGTTGCTGCTCGTTATGTGGAGTTGGCTCAAACGGTGCTTGCTTACCCAGTTGTAAAACAGCAGCAAGTTGTGGGAAACTGGGCTAAAGGAGAAGGCAAGTGAGATAAATTTGTCGGGGGGTTCTGCTGTGGATTATCGCTATCTGGAAAAGATGACCGACAGGACAGCTATTATCCAGTTCGCTGTTCAGGATCAGCCTGACAGAAAGAGCGGCTATACTGTTGATGATAATGCCCGGGCCTTGTTGGTTGCCTTAAAAATGGAAGATGAGAAAGGAGAAGAACTGGCGAAGATTTATATCCGGTTTTTAAAAGATTCCTTTCTGCCTGAGGGTAGGTGGCGCAATCTAAGATCAGAGGAAAGATGGCATGCGAACCTGGATTCTGAAGACTGCCAGGGGAGGGCTTTTCTTGCCTGCAGCATAGCTGCTGCCTCTGATCATGAAGAGATAAGAGGGCTTGCCTTTCCTATGCTGGAAAAAGCCCTTCCTGCTGTTAGCCGCTTGCAGTTTCCCCGGGCTAAAGCCTATGCTCTGCTGGGGCTGATCAACAGCATCTCACTTTTTAGCCGGAAGGGGGAACAGCTGGCTGATATGGCAGGGGAACTCTGTGAGAACCTGATCTATCTTTATAACCGCTGTAAGGGTAGGGGCTGGTACTGGTTTGAAGACACCATTACTTACTGCAATGGGATCATTCCCCAGGCTCTTTTCGCTTATTACTGTTATTGCAGTGATCGCCGGGCTTATCTTACAGCCCGGGAGTCCTTTTCTTTTCTCTGTGATCACCTTTTCGCTAAAGGCTATCTCAATATCGTAGGGAACAGAGGCTGGTGGCGGAGGGGAGAGAAAATCCCAAAGTTTGACCAGCAGCCTGTTGATGCCTGTTCGATGCTGCTGGCCTGTCAGGAAGCTTACCTGGCAACAGGGGACAAGGCTTATCGGGATTTGGCCCAGCTTGCCTATCAATGGTATCTGGGCAAGAATATTAATAAGCTTCCCCTGTACAATAAAGAGACAGGGGGCTGCTACGATGCTTTGACACCGGAAGGGGTCAACCTCAATCAGGGAGCAGAGGCTCTGCTCTCCTGGCTGTACAGCGGTCAAATGATGAAGGAGTGGCAAGGGAGTGAAACAGCTGCAGTTTCCACTGGGGGTTAATTACTGGCCTGCAGCTAAGGCTATGTACTGGTGGCAGAATTTTGACGCAGCTGAGGTTGAACAGGATTTCAGAAGACTGGCAGCTGCCGGTTTTCAGGTGGTGCGCATCTTTCTTATCTGGGAGGACTTTCAACCGGTACCTGACAAGGTTTCCTCCAGGAGCTTAGACTGCCTGGTTGCAGTTGCTGATGTAGCTGCATGCTGCGGGATAAAAATTCAGCCCACCTTTTTTTGCGGCCATATGAGCGGTGTGAACTGGATGCCGGAGTGGATGCTCTCTGGACCTGAGCAGGGGCGCTTTCCGGTGATGAGCCAGGGACAGCTGCGTTATCTGGGGATTCGTAATTTCTACAGCCAGCAGGAGATCATCGAGGCCCAAAAGCTACAGTGCAGAGAGGTGGCTCAGGCCTTGCGGGGCCATCAGACTCTGTGGGCTTATGATCTGGGGAATGAATCTTCTAATTGTGTTGTTCCTAAAGATAGCCAGGTGGCCAGGGATTGGCTGGCAGCTATGGTAGGGGAGCTTAAAAGGGTTTCCGATGTTCCGGTGACCATCGGCCTGCATGCAGAGGATCTGGAGGATGACCGCGGGCTTGGGCCAAAAGATGCTGCCCAATATTGTGATTTTTTGTGTATGCACGGCTATCCCTTTTATCTGGACTGGGTCGACCATCCGCTGGAGGTGGAGGTGCTGCCCTTTTTAGGGTTGCTCACAGGCTGGTTGGGAGGGAAAAGGGTGCTTTTTCAGGAGTTTGGGGTGTCTGATAGAATTCTGGAGAGAGAGTGTTCAGGGGATATAGAAGCAGCAGGTGCCTTTTATTATGAGCGGGCTTTGCACCTTCTGCAGAGAGCGGGGATGTGGGGCGCTTTTGCCTGGTGTTACAGCGACTACCAGCCACATCTCTTTGATAAACCGCCCCTTAAGGAAAATCCCCATGAAAGATCCTTTGGTTTGTTTAAGTCAGATGGCAGTCCCAAAAAGGCAGTGGGGGTTTTTCAGGAGTTTGCCAGAGGGGTGAAGGAGGCGGCAGACACCGGTGATGCTGCCTGGGACCTCTCCTGGCTGCAGGGGGAGGAGCCGGACCGCTTTTACCATAACCCTCGTTTGGAAATANAAAGGCTTTACAGAAAATATAAAGAGTGGNTGGCAGGNAGTTAATGGATTGTAGTGGGGGGAAGGAGCTTTGAAAATCGCTTTATTATCGCCTATAGCATGGAGAACACCGCCAAGGCATTATGGNCCCTGGGAGTATGTTGTTTCACTTCTTTGTGAGGGTCTGGTAGAAAAGGGGGTGGATGTTACCCTGTTTGCTACCGGGGACTCCCAGACTGCAGCAAAACTGGAGTTTGTGAGCAAAACCTCCTATGAAGAGGATAGGTCACTGGACCCCGAGGTCTGGGAGGCAATGCACATCGCTCATTTTTTTGAACAGGCTGAAAACTATGACCTGCTCCATAATCACTTTGATTTTTTACCCCTGACCTACAGCAGGTTGGTGAACACACCGCTGTTAACAACTATCCACGGCTTTTCTTCAGAAAAGATCCTCCCGGTTTTTCGGGAGTACAGTGAGCGGAGTTATTATGTCTCTATCAGCAACGCTGACCGGAGGCCCGGACTGCCTTACCTGGCTACTGTTTATCATGGCATCGATCTGGAGTATTATGAATTTGTACCGGAGAGAGGGGATTATCTCCTTTATTTTGGGCGCATTCATCCGGATAAGGGCACCTGTGAGGCCATTGAGATCGCCCACAGGTTCCAGATGAAACTGCTCATCGCCGGAATAATCCAGGATGAGGAGTACTACCGGGAACAGGTGGCCTCTGAGATCGATCAACAGCAGGTGGTTTACTTAGGGCCTGTGGGGCCTGAGAGAAGGAATCAACTGTTGGGGGGAGCCTATGCCCTCTTGCATCCCATCAATTTCGCAGAGCCCTTTGGGTTGAGTGTGGTCGAGTCTATGGCCTGCGGAACCCCTGTGGTTGCTTTTAATAAGGGATCCATGCCTGAGGTGATCAAAGACGGGGAAACAGGGTTTCTGGTGAACAGCATTGATCAGGCAGTTGAAGCACTAAAAAGAATCCCTGAGCTGGACCGTGAGGCCTGCCGCCGCTGGGTAGAAAACCGCTTTAGCAGAGAGCGCATGGTGGATGACTATTTGGCTATCTACAAGCTGATCCTGGAAAAAGAAAAACCCAGGTTGCGCTCTGCAAACACACCCTGGGGGCGTTGGGAGGTTCTGTTGGATGCTCCGGACCATAAGGTGAAGAGGATCACCGTACATTCCGGCAAGCGTTTAAGCTACCAGAAGCACTTTAAAAGGCAGGAGCACTGGTTTGTGGTGTCCGGGCAAGCCCTGGTAACCCTTGATGGTGAAAAGATACCGCTCAACCCGGGGCAGTCGGTGGACATACCCTGTGAGGCAGCCCACCGCATTGCTAATCCCGGGAAAGCCCCCCTCGTTTTCATTGAAACCCAGACCGGCAGTTACTGCGGAGAGGATGATATTATCCGCTTGGAAGATGACTACGGGCGTGTCTGATCTTCCCTTATCTCTTCTGGAATCAGGTCACCGACAAGGCCTGTGGCCAGACACATATAGGTATCAGCGGCTCCGTAATAAACAAGGATTTCATCCTCTGCTTCCAGGATCTCTTTATCTTCCGCCGGTACCGCTCCACAGGTAAAGACCACATTGGGAACCCAGCTCTCACCTGGCTTGCCGATCTCATATTCTGTCTCCGGGGTGAGGATGGGATTAGGTGAGCGGTAGATAACCCGCTCCGGTTGATCAAGGGGGACCACCATGACCCCCAACCGGTAAACCCTATCCTTGTCAACCCCATGATAGATCATCAGCCAGCCGTATTTTGTTTTGATAGGCTGTGCACCAGCCCCGATCTTCAAAAAGTCCCACATCTTACCGGGGCGCGGCCCCATGATGATGGTGTGGTCCCCTTTGGGGGCTGGGAATTCAAGTTTATCCATAAAGGAAACCCAAATGCTGGGCTCTATCCGGTGGTAGATCACATACTTGCCTCTAATCTTTTCCGGGAAGAGGATAGCATCCTTATCCCAGATATCCTGAAAGGCCAATCCCATACGCTCCCAGCGGTGGAATTCCCTGTTGAGAAAAGCGTCTACATGGATGGAGGCGGCAGCAATCTGGGCGGTCACACCATCATAAGCGGTGTAAAGCATGTAAAGGTGATCATCGATCACCACCACCCGGGGGTCCTCTACACCCTTTTTTTCCTCTTTGGTTCGGGGAGCGAAGATGGGATAGTCCAGGCGGTCCAATACCCTGTAACCGTCGGTAACAGCCAGGCCGATGCGGGAAACCTCATCATCCCCATAGGCCCTGTAGAGCAGATAAACATGCCCCCTGATCCTGACTGCGGCAGCATTGAGCACATATTTGCTTTCCCAGGGGTTTTCTTTGATGGGGCTCAGGATCGGGTTCCCTGAATAGCGTATCAGAGGCTTTGCGGGAGGATAATCCTGGGTCTCCTGGACAACAACTGTCACATCCTTTGGCTTAACACCCAACAGCACATCCAGCAGGTCATCATCAGCCTTGCCCTCTCCAATGGACTGGGCGATTCGCGGCAGGATTACCCCCGGGTCAAACCCCAATTCAGAATGGATTTCCTCCAAAAAGTCATGGTTAAACCACCTTTCCTCCACATGGGAAGACAAAGGTGTGGGGATCCCTGTTCCTCCTTTGCTGCTGTAGCTGGCCCAACTCCAAGCCGAACAGGGGACAAAGGTTCCATCTTCCAAGACCTGGCTTACACCGTAACTGTTGCACATAGCTTTAAGCAGTTTTGCCTTCCCTTCCTGTCCGGTCAGTGTCAGATTCTGAGCAAGGATGCGTATATTTCTCACCAGAGCCCGATGGTGGTAATTTTCGAAAATGTTGTAAGCTGAAAAAGGGGTCGATTCAAAGCGGCCGATGAGGGAGTTGCGGATCTTGGCTCCCAAATTTCTTCTTTCCTTCGCATAGGTTTCATACAAAAGTGAGTAATTATGGGCGATCATGATCTGTCTGAGTATAAACAGGAAAAAGCGCAGTTTGGGGTATTTGCCCCCTATCCCTTTGCTCAAGGGGCTGACCACCAGCCTGGTGGTCAGTTTATTAAGATCTGAGATCTTCCCCAGTTTGAACGTTTTCCCCATCAATCCGCTGCCTGTGAACAGGGGTTTCAATTCTATCTCCATCATGTCTTCTGGGGTCAGGTTATCCACGATCCACAAAAGGGTGCGGTCAGCCCATTTGCGGGTTTCTATCAAATTGGCTATGGTGATCGCATCCCTGGGCAGCAATTTATCCAGCAGCTCCCGGGGTGTGTGGCAGTTAGCAGGTATCATAATATTCAAAGGAGGGAACCTCATTACCGCTTCCTCAAAAATTTCTTCCTTAATGCCGAAGATTTTTGGGTGCCCCAGGAAATCGAAGATGGCGTCAACAACCCCCCTTGCTCCCTCTTGGGTGTAGACATTTCCAGGGCATAGTTGATCAATGACCTGCTCCAGATCTCCCATAAACTGTTCCAGACGGGAGGCAATTGTTTTGGAAGAGGAGTCTGCAGGGATCAACAGATCCTTTTCCAAAAAGTCCTGGAATTTGCCTGTATAGCGGGTCTGCAACCGGTTGAACAGTTCGCTCATCCAGATCTCCTGTCCCCGCCATTGAATGGTTTTGGGAAGGACGATGGGTTTGCCGGGAATGAACTCCAGGTAGTCGGCAGGGATGATAGGGGGTTTGTGTTCCCAGGCTTTTTCCTGCCACTTTTTAATAAACCCGGCGCTGTGCTGCAGAAAACACCTTCTCTGCTCCTCTTTTTTATGTTCAGCCTGACTGGCAATAATGGCAGCAGCGTAAGTGCTTTTTTCACTGGCCAGTTCTTCTTGAATGTTTTCCAGGTGTTCTAAAAAGGAGGCCATTCTCCCGCAGAAAACCGCAGTCAGGGCATCCAACATATCTTCTTTACTGGCATCAGGTGAAAAGCTGTAATGGAAGAGGAGGGAATAGACCACACCGACCCATGTTTCTTCATCCAGGTAAAAGTCCCGGGTCGGAGAAACAGCGCTGCGTTCCAGTGCAGTTAATATAGTGCGGGGGCAGGTCTCCTCGAAAATGCTGTAATACTGGTTAAAGCCGTTGCGGAATTGGTGTATCAGTGCTCTGGTTTCATGGATCTGGGCTGTGGGCGGGTCCTGATATGGTTCTAAACCGCAGATATCAGGGGAATGGAGCACACATTTTTTTTCACTCCAGTGTTCTTCATCCCTTTTAATCCGCTCAAACATAAAGGAGGCAAAGTCTTTGAAAAGGTAGATCAGTTTATCCAGGGAGGCATGCTCCATTTTGAACCCTAAAGGAACTTCACATATCCTTCTGTTTTGAATGATGGCTGTGGTGATCAGCCAGGGATCGATGCCAAAGCCTCTGGTCTGATCGACCCAAAACTTGATGGCTGTGCAGTATTCCTCCACAAGGTCATGGGAGAAGGCATAGATTCCGCATAAGGGGTCGGAGATCCTGTATCTGTAAAAGGTTTCGAAAAGCGGCCTGAGAAAGAGATTTCCCAATAAATCCTCATAATACTGGCGCTGAAAAGTGGTGAGCACAAGATCATAACCCTCCTGGAGGGGGTTAAGCAGCCTGGGGACGGAATCAGCCTTGAGGCCGAATCCCCTTTGCCCTACAGAATCGGCAGTCAATAAAACCAGGTCCGCATCCAGTTTATTGGCCACTTCCATAATAGCCCTGATGCTCATCCCTCTGCCATTGCTGCCCGGCAGCATCAGAAATTCCATATGGGGATATCTGAGCTCCATTTTCTTCACAGCCTCCAGAGCATCTGCACCGGCAGGGTCCCCCACACAGGTGATCAGTGTTTCTTCTGTTTTGTGGGTTGGGGAAAGGCTGTCTTCCACAACCTTTAAAACCAGTGGGAGGGTGTAGCTTTCATTGTAAAAGGGAACCCCTACCACAAGGTTCACACATTTGTATTTAGCAGCTTCTTCCAAGGGAGCCTTGATGCTCTGCTCAAAGAGCACCTCCTGGTCTAGGTCTTTAATATTCCCAATCGAAATCACCCACCTCTTGCTGCCTGATGGCATTTTTTATTACCGCGCAGTTATTTTGAAGCCCCTCTTTTGTTTTGGCTTCACATCTGGCTACCAGGACAGGTTGGGTATTGGATGCGCGCACCAGCCCCCAACCGTCATCAAATAAAACCCGTACCCCATCGATGTCGATAACTTCATATTGCTGACGAAACTGTTCCACAAGGTTCTTGACCACCTGGAACTTTTTCTCATCAGGACAGGGGATCCTGGTTTCGGCTGTGGAGTGATAATGGGGTATGTCAGCCAGCAGTTGGGAAAGTGGTTTATCTTGTTGGGATAAAATGCGCAACAACCTTCCTGTGGCATATAAGGCATCATCATAACCATAATATTCATCAGCAAAGAACATATGCCCGGACATTTCTCCGGTAAACACCGCCCCGGTTTCCTTCATCTTGGCCTTGATCAGGGAGTGTCCGGTTTTATAAAATATCGGTTTACCCCCTAACCGTTTAATTTCATCCACCAGGGATTGAGAGCATTTGACCTCTACAATAGCCAGTTCTTCAGGGTGTTTAGCCAGGATTTCCCGCCAGAAGAGACACATCAGTTTGTCACCCCAGACCACATTTCCCTGATCATCAACAACCCCCAGCCGGTCCGCGTCACCGTCATAAGCGACCCCTAGGTCGGCCCTATTTTTCAATACGGTCTTTTTGAGTTGGGCCAGGTTGGCTGTTTTTACCGGATCAGGGTGGTGGTTGGGGAAGGTGCCGTCAGATTCGCAATAAAGGGGAAAGACCTCACACCCCCAATTGTTCAGTATTTTTTCCGCAAAAAGGGATGCTGTACCATTACCGCAGTCCACAGCCACCTTTAAGGGGCGTCCGCCCAGTTTTATTTTGTCCGTTAGCATTTGAAGATATGAATCAACAACATCCCGCACATGGAGTGTGCCACTGCCTGAGCGAAATTTATTTGCGGTGATCATATCTCTCAGTTTGATGATCTGATCACCGTAAATAGTGCCCTCACCACAGGCAAGCTTAAATCCGTTATCCTCCGGAGGATTGTGGCTGCCGGTGATCATCACCCCGCCGCTGATCCCGAAATGCTCCCTGGCAAAGTAGAGGATCGGGGTGACCACTAGACCGATATCGATCACATGACAGCCTGAGTCCAGAAGTCCTTTCAGCAGCATCTTATGCAATCGATCAGAACTAAGGCGGTTGTCCCGCCCCACCAGGACCTCATTGGTGCCCTGTTCCTGTACATAGGTACCAAAAGCCTGGCCGATGAGCCTTACAGTATCATCAGTCAGATCCCGGTCCGCATGGCCGCGTATATCATATTGTCGAAATATTGCCTTATTCATCATAATATCTCCTTATAGCCATTTTCATTGAGCGCTGTAATAACCTTTTTCAAATCCTGTGCCTTATCTTTATGACAGATGAGAATACTCCCTTCATTTTCCACAACGATCAGATCATGAACCCCTAAGGTGGCTACCACCTTGTCAGAGACCTGCACCATGGTGTTTTTGGTGTCCACCAGCACACCCTGCCCCTCCAGGATATTGCCGTTTGGATCCTTTTTTTTGTAGGACTCCAAGGCGGTCCAGGAACCCACATCATCCCAGCCAAAATCCCCTATAGCCATCAAAACCCCCATGGTCTTTTCCATAACACCGTAGTCAATGGAAATCCTAGGAAGCCCCTCATATACCCTTTTGAGTGTCTGTGGGAATGACGGTGTGCCAACTGCCTTTTCGATTTTCTCCAGTCCGGCTGCTAAAACCGGCAGGTGTTCAGTGATCAGCCTTCTGATCCGGTCCGCTTGCCAGATAAAAATACCGCTGTTCCAGAAGTAGCAGCCTTTTTCTAAAAATTCCATGGCTTTTGCCAGATCAGGTTTTTCTATGAACTCTTTTACGTGATATAAGGGGATGCCTTTATGCTCCCGGTAGAATTCACCCTGTAAGAGATAGCCGAAGCCTGTCTCCGGGCGGTTGGCCGGGATGCCGATGGTCACCGCATGGTTTTGTGCGGCAGCAGCCTCAGCACCCTGTAATACTTCAATAAAGCGGTCTTGATCAGAGATATAATGATCTGCAGGAAGGGCCACCATCACCCCTGAGGGGTCCCTTTGCTGAATAATCACTGCCGCAAGGCCAATAGCTGCGGCTGTATCCCGACCACAGGGTTCAAGGATGATATTTTCCCTGGGAACATCGGGTATCTGCTGGTAAACGATCTCTTGATAATTATCTGCTGTAATAATGAATATCTTATCGGGGGCAATAAATTTTTTGACTCTGCCTACGGTTATCTGCAGCATGGTTTTGTTGCTGATCAGCGGAAGGAACTGTTTGGGATATTTCTGCCGGCTTTTTGGCCAAAATCTTTCACCCCGGCCGCCGGCCATAATAACTGCGTAGGTCATGGGTTTCATCCCCCTTTCAATTCTCTATGCATACCCAGCCAGGATTCTAAGACAGCCAAAAAACCAGTTGGGGCTGTGTTGATATAGCAAAAACATACTATACTGTGCAGTTATAGGCTGTGTCAGTTTTTAGAAACTTAAATAATCTCCACAGTTATTGCCATATATACTAATATTTTAACATTGGAATTATGGTAAGACAACCTGTTGAACAGAGGGGGGATGCTGTCATGGATTCAGGCAATGACATACTATAAGAATAATGTTACAATTTTTCATGGAAACTGCAGGAGGGAGGACAGTTGAGCAGTCCTCTTCTTATTCTGTACCGGCGTAATCAAATATAGTGTAATTCTTATATGTGTTTTTCAGGCGTTGTTTTGCTTTTTCACAGTATTCTTCCGAGATATCAATACCAATATAATTCCGACCGAGTTTACATGCTACTGTAGTGGTTGTCCCTACACCATTAAAAGGATCGAGAATAATGTCATCTTTATAACTAAACAATTTTAATACTCTTTCCACTAACTGTTCAGGAAACATAGCCGGATGTCCGAACTCTTTCATTTTCCTTTCGGGTGCAATACTCCATTTAGCTACAACCCATTGTTTAAATTCATCTGCACTAATATCGATTTTATTGTTATCTCCTTTTTTAACGAGGTCCCCCTTGCAGAAAACTTCAATAAATTCCCATGTGTATTTTAAATAAGGGCTGGCCGGACTTTTCCAGCTTCCCCATGCAGTATATTTACAATTATAATTATTCTTTTCCCAAATTATCTCGCCTTTCCACAGCATCTTATTCTGTAAAAAGAAATTGCTTATCATATGATGACTCGGTATGTAATCTGAAAAAAGTGGCTGAACATTTACCAGTATTCTGCCGCTGTATTTGGTAACCCTGATACATTCCTTAAATATATTAAATAATTTTGTGAAATAATTTTCCCAGTGGTTACTGTCATCATGGTTCTCATAATCAAGCCCAAAATTGTATGGGGGTGATGTAAATATAAGATCAACACAATTATCAGGTAATTGTGTTAAAAATTCCTCACTGTCAGCGCATATTATTTTATTTAAATATTGGCTGGGAAATTCATTATTCTGTTTTGAAAAATTATGTCCTTTAGCATAAAAGAACTTTTTCCTTTCCTTCTCTTTACCCTTTCTATTAGCAACCTTACGTTCCTTATTGTAACCGACAAATAATCTTTTACCACCTTTAATCCCATAACTACCGATAGATGATATTTGCTCATATGCTTTATGAAAAACACTTGTAGGGTCCAGGTTATACTTCGCAATCATGCTTCCGAACTTTTCCAAATCCAATTGATTTAAATAAATAATGATTTTGTCCCTTTCGACTGCTAAGTAAAAATCTTTTTTACTGAACTCTTTATTTATATTATTGATTAATTCTAATTCGCTGTTACTTAACTGATCATTGAATCTGACTTCGAGAACTTTATATTTTTCGTTATTCGCCATAAGAGTACATCCTTCCATTTTTCAATTAATAAGCAGATAGCATAAACTTGTATAAAAATTGCCATATCTTATATAATAAATCATTCACATAGAAGATGTCCCTGACTATATTTATACTATACTATTATATTATAAATAACAACAGAGGAACTGATAGGGAGCGGTTTGGAACTCTTCGTAGAAGCCCCTATGTTCGCACGTCATTATGTGGTATATGAACTGGAGGATCCTTTATAATAAAGGATAAGAAGGATTATACTTGATGAAATTCATCAAAACCGGTTTTTCAATTATAGATTGACAGGGAGTGTGTTGGAAATCGATAACAGTGAACGTGATCTAAGGTTTATGCGAGAGGCCATCAAAGAGGCCTACAAGGCCGCTGCCAAACTGGAGGTGCCTGTAGGTGCTGTGGTGGTTGAGGGGGATCAGGTGATCGCCAGGGGCCACAACCTCAGGGAACGGCTGGGTGATCCCACAGCTCATGCTGAGATGTTGGCTCTGCGGGAGGCGGCGTTTAGGCTGGGCAGTTGGCGTTTGAACGGCTGCACACTCTATGTTACCATGGAGCCCTGTCCCATGTGTGCAGGGGCGGCGATCCAGGGACGGCTGGACCGGATAGTGTTTGGCGCCTATGACCCCAAAGCAGGAGCTGCCGGGTCCTGTGTGGATCTTTTAGGGGAAAGCTGTTTCAACCATCAGGTAGAGGTGACCGGTGGTGTGCTGGAGGAGAAGTGTGCTCAGATTGTGCAGAACTTTTTTAAAAGGCTGCGCTCAGGGGAGCTGCCTGCTGACTCAACAGTCGGGGAAAGGGAAGCAGGGTGCTATCCCGGCCCTGATGGGGAGTAAACAGAAGTAGTGTGAGGTCTGTCAGGCCTTTGACAGGGTAAGGGGATCAGTATTATAATTTATGAGCAGTGTTTTTGCTGCCAACATTACCGACCATGTGGTCTTTGAAATACGGAGAGGTGGCCGAGTCCGGTTGAAGGCGCTCGACTCGAAATCGAGTGTGTTGTTAGCAGCAGCACCGTGGGTTCGAATCCCACCCTCTCCGCCAATCAAAACCTCCCATTTGTTGTGGGGGGTTTTTATATTAAGGCAGGAGCTTCCTGCAAACCCCAATTTATTGTTTATTAAATCTATTTGCCTTATAAATAAAGGTATTGTGTATTTGATGGGTAATAGTAGAAAGTATAGAAAGACGGAGGTGAAGCTTGATGAGGATTTGCCCTCAGTGTCAGTGTGAAATGCTGGAGGGGTTTGATGTTAAGGTTGAAGGTGCGGCCTATGGCATCAAAATATCTGCCGGTACAGGTATATTTGCAAAAAGGCTGGAAAAGCCTAAGGTAGCTGTTTGTCCTCAATGTGGTGAGATCTCATTATATATCGAGCATGTGGATCAATTAAGAAAAAACAGGGGTTGAGCTTTATTATGCAAAGGGGTGTGCAGCATCAGGATCGTTAGTTTAAAAATTACCGAACTATTGTTATTCCTGTTCACCTTTACCTGGGTATTGCTCTTTCCTGCAGGGTGTCAGCCGNATATCCAGGCGCCTTCAGCAGAACAAACAGAAGAGAAAGCGGTTCNATCATTACAGACGGTCTGTGCTTTTTATGTCAATGGCAGGGGTGAGGGGTCATCTTTTAATTCATTCGCTGAGAACAGAGGAGCAATTGATGAATTATCCCCTTTATGGTACCGGCTGCAGGGGGACGGAGTGTTGAAAGAGGATGTGGACAGTGAAGCGCTGGTGTTAGCAGAGGAAAGCAGCACTAAGGTGATTCCCTTGATTGCTATGGCAGGCAATAGGAGCAGAGAGGTGCTCATCAACCCCACTGCCAGAAAAGCAGCAGTAGAAAATATCAGCCGGGTTGTGCGGGACAACAGCTTTGATGGTGTCAATATAGATCTGGAAATTATCAGAAGTGAAGGTATGGATTACACAGATTATAAAGAAGGGTTTATAGCATTTTTATATGAACTGCGGGAGGAATTGCCCCAGAACAAAAGGCTGGATGTCTGTGTGCTCCCCCCTGTAAAACCCCCTTCCCATCTGGCACAGATTTATGATCTGAAAGAGATTTTCAAGGTAGCAGATAGGGTTGTTATGATGGCCTATGATTACAGCCATAGTGGTACAGAGCCCGGCCCTGTGGCTCCACTGTGGTGGGTGGAGGAGAATATCGAATATATGTTAAAGATGGGACTGCCCCCTGAAAAGCTTTCTCTGGGTATCGCCACATATGGTTATGACTGGCTGCTAGGCGGTAGAGGCGCAACTGCCAGGGGTAATGTTGAGATCAAAAGGATAGTTGAGCAGTACAGGGCACAGGTGAACTGGGATCAGGAAAACCAGGTGCCGGTCATCGATTATTCCGACCCTGAGGTCGGGGAGCGAGAGATATGGTTTGAAAACAATGCCAGTATAAAAAAGAAGTTGGAATTGGTTAATAAATATGGTTTGGCAGGTTGTTCCTTCTGGAGATTGGGGTTTGAGGAGCAGGGTTTGTGGGATCAAGTGGAAAAGTAATTGAAAATGGTGTGACAGCAACCCCGTCCCCTTGTCACAGTAATTGAATAAAATAAAAAGGGGTTCATCTCTTGAACCCCTTTTCCATCAGTTAATAGCTTATCTGCTGAGCGACCCTGCTGCTTTCACCCGGATACGGGTGGCGTTCCCCGGGAGGTAGGCTAAGGGCACATCCTCCTGCTGTACAATGGTAACAGTATCAGGGTTGGCTCCGGCCCTGATCGCTTCTTCTCTTGCCAGGTTTCTGGCATCATCCATAGCCTGTTCTCTGGTCATATCGGAGAGGGAATAGATTTTATCCACTTCTCCACTTACCTGTGCGATGGCTGCACCCAGAGCATTGGCCACATCGAAGTTTTCAGGGCGGTGTACTTCACTTACACCCTCAAGTGTGCCATTGATGATGATACCGCCTCCGCCCACCAGGATCAGGGGGAGAGGGTCTTTGCTGACCTTCATTTTATCGATGGATTCTGCTACCATTAACATGATCTTTTCGTGAGCCTGCCGGGCAAATTCCATATCTATGCTTTTTGCCTTTTCTTTATCACCGATATCAGCCAGTCCAAGGCGCACAGCGATATCTGTGGCTGTTATTGTGTTGCCTCCAAACACCAGGGCTTCTTCAGTGAGCCGGTAGCCCACACTGTCAGGCCCGATTAAGATTTCACCGTTATCTTCACGGATGATAGTACCGCCTCCCAGGCCAATAGATACCAGGTCTGGCATGCGGAAATTGGTACGCACACCGCCGATCTCAACAGCAAGAGAAGACTCCCTGGGAAATGAGTTGGTAATAACCCCCACATCACTGGTGGTTCCACCCACATCAAGAACGATGCCATTTTCCACTTTGCTCAAGAAAGATGCTCCCCTGATGCTGTTGGTGGGGCCGCAGGCGATGGTCAGAATAGGGTAGCGCACCGCGTAGTCCACAGCCATCAGTGTGCCGTCATTCTGGCAGATATAAACCTTTGCATTTGTGACTCCCTCTTTTTTCAGTGCATCCACAAAGCTATTGGCAGTGTGACGGGCGATGTTGATCAGGGCTGCGTTAAGAATAGTGGCATTTTCTCTTTCCAGTAGCCCGATGGATCCGATCTCATGGGAGTAGGTAATAGGTATCTCTCCCAATTCGGATTTTATTATTTCCCCAGCCCGTTTTTCATGTTCCGCGTTGATGGGGGAGAAAACGGAGATGATGGCAATGCTGTCCACATTACCCTTTAATTCCTGTGCTATTTTTTTAATCTCTTCCTCATTAAGAGGGGAGATTTCCCGCCCATCGAATTCATGGCCGCCTTCTACCAGGTAGTATCTGCTTCCGATGGCCTCTTTCAGTTCTGGGGGCCAACCGGTTGTCGGTTCGATGGATTGGGTGGCCGGTTTTGCCAGCCTGATCACCGCAACCCGGCAGAGCCGTTTTCTTTCCACAATGGCATTGGTGCAGTGAGTTGTCCCCAGCATTGTGTAGTTGATCTCCTCCGGAGGGATGGCAGCATCCTCTAAAACAGTGCGCATTGCTGTGAAAATACCTGAACTCACATCCTGGGTTGTCGGTGTTTTTACCTTGGCCACAAGTTTAAGGTTTTCATCTACGATAACAGCATCAGTGTTTGTTCCTCCCACATCTATTCCCAGTCTGTAACTCATTTAGCGCACCTCCTTAACCAGTGTTTCTACAGGAACATAATCAACATCATAGCCGAAGTAGCGGGGGCCCACTGTTTCGATCCCCTTGGGGGTGCGCCATTTTTCATCACAGGGGATGCCTACAACAACCACCCGCTGCCCGTAGCGCAGGCCTTCTGTGGTGATAGGGATGGCTGTTTCCGCATCAACAGTACAGATCAGATCAGGCACAGTGGCAGCGACCCTTCCGTCCTGTATGGCGATCAAATTTTCATTTTGGAAGTGGAGTTCCAGTTTGGATCCCCGGAAGTCATCGATCCCCGAAATGATTGCCTGACCCCGCACAAAACCTCCGGTGGTGCGCCGTATCACATCCCCGATTTTACCCTTAAAGAGGGGATAACCCCCTGTTACCTTGATCAGGGCTGCTACCGGGTTCTGGTCATTCTGCCGGGCCAGGCGGATGGCTTTGCCGATTTCCGCAGAATAGGTGACTATGTTTCTGATCCCTGCTTTTTTGACATCCTTCCCGGTCATAGGGTAGATGGCGATCATCACTGATCCACCCATCACCACAGTTGCATTGCGGGCCAAGTTTTCAGTCCAGAAGTTGTCCACAGTCTTTAACAGCATGGTGTTCCCTTTTTCATCAGCGATCACCATTGGTGTGGCAGATATCCCATAGAGGTGATAGGTGACCATCTGCAGCTCTGGAAACGCCCTTCCCATTCCATCGGCATCAACCAGGGGGAGTTTTTGAGTTGCAGCAACAGCGATAGGGATCATGGAGTTTACTCCTCCTGCTTCAATGGGAATGGTGGCATAGATCTCTTTGCCTAGATAGTCCTTCAGCATATTAAAGGCACGAAACACCTCTTCACCTGAAGGCACCTTTTCCACCAGTACTGTAGGGGCACCCATCATGGCTGCAGGGACAATCTGGGCGTCATCAGGCAGTTGTTTCACATTGAGCAGTTCCACAGGGCCATATTTTTCAATAGCCTGCAGAGCCATTAGTTTGCCCACATAGGGGTCGCCCCCGCCTCCTGTACCTAAAAAGGCGGCTCCAATGGCGATATCCTCAACCATTTGCGCATCAATGTAAGGCAATTTGTTTCACTCCTATTTAAAATATTGATTAGGAAAAAAATTATCAGCTGCTAATTTATTTTTTTGCTGCTAAAGCGAAAATTACGTTTCCTACCCAGTAAAGAACCGCAGCGGTAAATAGGGAGTTAAAAGCCGGGATCCCCCACTGGATGAAATAACCCACCAGGAAGGCACAGATCCAGCTGACAATGGCTATCGGGTTGATGTTTTCTACACTGTCAGGGAGCTTATTCTGTGCCCGGGAAACATCCAGCGCTTCACGGGAGCGTTTGAGAATAAAGTAATCAACAATAATGATCCCTCCTACCGGCGGCAGTGCCACACCCAACAGGGTGAGGAAGCCTACAAAGCGGTCCAGGATGCCCAGCACAGAGCCTAAGGTACCCAGGACGCCGATCACCAGTGTGATGGTTGCTCGGCTCATCTTCATTCCGAAAGCGGTGTCCAGGAAATTGGATGTGCCTAAGGAGGCTCCGTAAAGGTTCATGTCGTTGATTTTGATGGTGGCGAAAATAACCAGGGATGCGGAGAGCCAGCCACCCAGAGTGAGCATGATGCTGACCACATCCGGGCTTCCTACTGCGTGTGCCATGAGCACACCGAGGGTGTTGACGATCAGTTCTCCTAAAAAGAGGCTGAGAAAGGTCATCCAGAATACATCTTTGATGTTTCGGTTAAAACGGCTCATATCTGGAGTAATGATGGCTCCTACCATGAAGCCGCCGGCAACCATGGTGACAGCCACCCCGAAAGGCATTATAGCACCGGGAGGTGCCATATTGATCAGATCGCCGAGATTGTAATCAGTTAGCATTTTATAGGTGGCAAAGGCCATCGCGATTAAAAAGCCAGGTACTGCGATATTAGCAGTCCAACTGATTGTCTTATAGCCGTAAACCACCAAGAGGGTGACTGCTAATCCTGTGATAACCATCATCACCTGCAGGTTAACAGACCCTCCCAAGGCCTGTACGATCCCTTCCGCGAAAACAGAGTTTTGAATTCCGAACCATCCGATACAGGAAATAGCGATGATAAAACCTATCAGACTGGACCCAAAGCGTCCGAAACCAGTCCATCTGGTGAGGACGCTGGTAGATAGCCCTTCTCGGCAGCCGGCAACACCGATCAGGAAACTTACGATTTCCAGGAGCACGCAGCCAATGATTGTGGCCAGTACTGCGTCTCTGGTGGTCATCCCGAAACCTAGTGATGCTCCTAGAATAAGTTGGGACAGGGTAGCAACAGTGCCGAAGCGTATCAAAAAAACCTCCCACATCGGCCTTCGTGCTTCAAGTGGTGTGCGCTCCAGTGCGTAGTCCTCTCCTACTTTCATGACTGAATCTTCTACCTCCTTGATAAATTAATATTTAATAAAAATGATAATAAAGCCGCTTGTGAAAATGTTGTTGACCCATTGTTTAAGATTGATATAAAAGTTATACAAACACGGGGTAGGAGGTCAAACCATTATAAAATTTTATATCTTATGATTATATCATAAACTATTATCCGGAGCGAAAGATTATATTTCCAACTGTTTATATTTATACAGCTAACCGCATTGTTTTCCGACCTGTTGATATCAATGCTCTGATTTTGGACTGGCCTTTTACGGACCTATTTTTGTAAATAAAATTATTGCTGCAGGGAATGAACCGGAATCTTTTTGACAATGAGTTGTTGTAATTGCATTCAACCGTATATTCTGATAATATAACAAACAGCATTTGTCAAAGTTTAACATCCTTCCACTAAAACAGATGAAAACTTCCGGGATACTATATTATGAAGGCAAGAACTGTAAAGTGGAGCGGGGATGAATATATTGGGGGAGAAGGCTATGGATCGTACTGATGTGCCAAAAAAGGGCAGCAGTTACCGTTGGCTGGTATGGGGTATTATGGCTGTTGCTTATCTTGTGGTGTTTTTTCACCGCTTGGCTGCTGGGGTGGTAAAGGATGATCTGGTCACTGCCTTTAATATTTCCAGCACAACCTTTGCCAATTTGGGTGCTGCCTATTTTTATGCTTATATGCTGATGCAGTTTCCTACAGGTGTATTGGCTGATACCTGGGGGGCTCGGAAAACTGTGACTACTGGGATGCTTTTAGCTGCTGCCGGTTCCATTGTTTTCGGGTATGCCCCATCTGTAGGATGGGCCTTTTTGGGGAGACTGTTGGTAGGGATCGGGGTATCAGTGGTTTTTGTCTGTATCCTGAAAATACTGGACCAGTGGTTCCGGCCACAGGAGTTCAGCACTATGTCAGGTGTTACATCTTTTATCGGCAATCTGGGCGGACTGTTGGCACAGACACCGCTGGTGTTCATGGTAGCTGTTTTGACCTGGAGGCACACCTTTGCTGTGATCGGTGTGGCTTCACTCCTCATAGCTGTTCTCTGCTACCTGATTATTCGCAACACTCCTGGGGAGATGGCAGCAGCTGGTACAGTTTCCACAAAGGCTGAAAAGGCTCCTTTTCTCCAGTCTCTGGTTGCGGTTCTGACTAACCCCCACACCTGGCCGGGGTTTTTCGTATTTGCTGGCTTTTTTGGTGCCTATATTGCTTTTTCAGGGACCTGGGGAGTTTCCTATATGATGGATGTGTACGGTCTGCCAAAGAGCGCGGCTGCCAATTATCCAATGGTGGCTACACTGGGCTTAATGCTGGGGAGCATAGCCATCGGTGGGGTTTCAGATAAGATCAAAAAGCGGAAAATACCGATGATCTGTTTCGGTATCTGCTATCTGGCCACCTGGGCTGTGCTGGTTTTTGTAGGAGGAGGCAAACCTCCGCTAGGGATTCTCTATCCCCTCTTTTTCCTGATGGGCTTCAGCTGTGCCACTTTTATTCTCTCCTTTGCTGTTGCCAAAGAGGTGAACCCGCCACAGATGGCTGGGGTGTCAACTTCTATCGTTAATACCGGCGGTTTTTTTGGGGCTGCCGTCTTGCCCATTTTGATGGGGATCTATTTTGACCGCTATGGTGATGCACTGGCAATAACTGCTCTTTACCGCAATGGTTTTTTGATTATGTTTGCGGCAGTGTGCATCGCGATGATCGCTGTTTTATTGGTTAGGGAAACAGGGTGTGTTAATGTGTGGAAAAAGGAAAATACCCTTGACAGATAGCTGTTTTTCTTGTATGCTTGAGTGCGCTGCAGTGAAAGATGATTGCTTTTAGTTTGTTTGCTTGTGTCTGAAAAGATGATATAATAGATTACTGAGAACAGCGCGGAGAGATGGCTGAGTTGGTCGAAGGCGCTCGACTGGAAATCGAGTAGGCGGGGACAAACCTCGCCTCGTGGGTTCGAATCCCACTCTCTCCGCCATTTTTGTCTGCGCCCATAGCTCAATTGGATAGAGCGACAGACTTCGGATCTGTAGGTTGGGGGTTCAACTCCCTCTGGGCGCGCCATTACAAAGAATAAATCATGGTCGTGCTAGATGGGGAGGTAGCGGTTCCCTGTAACCCGCAATCCGCTATAGCGGGGTCGAATTCCAGCCCGAGGGTATGCCTTGTGGGGCTGCCCGGTGTAAGTGGTGTTGACCTTTGGGTCCCGCGCAGCAGGAACCCATGAACCCCGTCAGGTCCGGAAGGAAGCAGCGGTAAGTGGTGAACTCCTGGGTGCCGCGGGGGTGCCTGAAACGAGCTAACTGCACCGGTAACGCCTGGAAGGTATTATTCGGAGGCAGGTGCACGGCCTTAATTTTTGGTGGTTGGCTATTAGTCTGACTTTTACACCAAACCGCGGAAAAAAGTCCGCTATCCCTTGACACACGTGGGATAGCGGTTTTTTGTTTCTAATATTCCAACGACCAACCACCAACGACCAACGACTAATATTCCAATCACCAACGACTAACGACCAACGACCAACTTGCTATTTAGAGGCAGTTATAATATATTTAATTTGTATCAGCTGGGGGTATAGGAATGGAACAGGTGGCTTTATACAGGGAATGGCGGCCGCAGTTTTTCTGTGATGTTGTCGGGCAGGAGCATGTCTGCCGTACTCTGCAGAATGCTGTGATGATGGGGCGTACAGCTCATGCTTATCTTTTCTGTGGACCACGGGGAACCGGGAAAACCAGCACCGCCCGCATTCTGGCCAAATCTTTGAACTGCATAAATCTAAATGATGGCGAACCCTGCAACAAATGTCCTTCCTGTGAGAGCATCACCAAAGGAATATCCCTCAATGTGATCGAGATGGATGCCGCCTCCCACCGGGGGATCGAGGAGATCCGGGATCTCAAACAGAAGGTTGGTATGGCACCCAGTGGGGGGAAATATAAGGTTTATATCATTGATGAGGTCCACATGCTGACTGGTGAGGCCTTTAACGCTCTGTTAAAAACCCTGGAGGAGCCTCCTGCTCATGCGGTTTTCATACTGGCTACAACAGAGGCCCATAAGGTTCCTTTAACTATACTATCCCGCTGTCAGCGCTTTGACTTCCGGCGGCTCAGCCGTGCTGCCATTAAAGCCCATCTATCACAGGTGGCTGAGGCCAAAAAGTGGACAGTGGAGGATGAGGCCCTGGAGTTGATCAGCCGCCAAGCGGGAGGTGCTCTGCGTGATGCTCTGGGGCTCTTAGATCAGGCGGCAAGTTTCACCGGAGGGAAGATCCGGAGAAAGGATATTGAGTTTTTAACCGGTACTCTGGGGCAGCAGGAATTAGAGGGGATTGTTGCTGCAGCAGCCGGGTGTGATGTGCCTGCAGTCCTCAGGCAGTTAGATGAGCTTTTTGAACG
>JGI24713J26584_10000038_pt1 | contig 68835 bp, 63 predicted proteins | sample BioPla4DNA1_FD_26584 | JGI IMG/M metagenome (IMG submission 26584) | reverse complement strand
TGCTCAACTTCAGATCCAGCGGATCCAGACTTGTTTTCCCCGGCTTCATGGCTCTTTATGTGGAAGGCAAAGACGATGAGGAAAAGGATGAATCCCAGCAGTTGCCGTCACTTGAGGAGGGCGAGGCGTTAAGCCTTGAAGAGGTTAAGCCGGAGCAGCACTTCACAGAGCCTCCGCCGAGATATACCGAAGCCACGCTGGTCAAGACCCTTGAAGAGAAGGGGATAGGACGTCCCAGCACATATGCGCCCACCATCAGCACCATAGTAAGCCGCGGCTACGTGGAGAGGAACAAGAAACAGCTTGTGCCCACCGAGCTTGGCAAAATGGTTAACAGGATAATGGTGGAGAACTTCCCTGATATAGTCAACGTGAACTTTACCGCCGATATGGAAAGCAGGCTGGACAGCGTGGAAGAAGGCAGGGTTTCCTGGAAGGAGATCCTGAGGGAATTCTATCCGGGCTTCATGGAAACCATCAAAAAGGCCGAACAGGTCATTGAAAAGGTGGAGATGCCCGTAGAAAAGTCCGATGTGATCTGCGAGAAATGCGGCAGGACAATGGTTATCAGGACCGGAAGGTTCGGGAAATTCCTGGCCTGCCCGGGGTATCCTGCCTGCAGGAACGCCAAGCCGCTTTATGAGGAAGCCGGCGTCAAGTGTCCGAAATGCGGCGGAAAAGCCATAGTCCTCAGGACAAAGACGGGAAGGAAATACCTGGGATGCGAGAACTATCCCAAGTGCGATTTCCTGTCCTGGGACATGCCTTCGGACAAAACCTGCCCCAAGTGCGGCAGTTTCATGACGCAAAAGACCAGCGGGAATACGCAGGTCCTCAAATGCGCCAACCCTGAGTGCGGCCATACGGAGGAACATGCGAAGGAAAGAAAGAAGAAAAGCACCTGACAACTCATTATTGTCATTGCAGGTGCTTTGTCACTTCTTTATTCGTAATGACACTATAGATCCTTATTATGGTTCTTCATGCCGGTAGTCCTTTACCAGGCTCATGGTCCTGTCATAGGACTGGTAGGCTTCGCTAAGAACATCATCACTGTATTCATTGTCCTGGTAGAAGTCCTTGTAGGGAACGGGTATGATCCTGAACCTGAAAACGCCGTTCTCACTATATCGCCAAAGCCAGGTCGGGATATGGGTTACTTCCTTAATGATGGTATTACCGGTTTCAGGGTTCTTCTCAAATACTATCTTAACCAGCATGCTGTCCTCGGCGCGCTCCTTGTGGGTGAGGGGATAGCCCCCGGCACCGCGCCTCTGGTTGGATACGAAATTACCCATGGAATAGATGACATACTTCTGTTCGCCTTCGTGTTCTATCATCTCGCTGGGTTCCACCACATGGGGATGGGAACCCAGGATCACATCGGCTCCCCAACTCACCATATCCATGGCAAGCTGTTTCTGCTCCTCGGTGGGCTGCTGGCGGTATTCTACGCCCCAGTGCATGCAGACTACCGAAACATCCACGTTTTCCTCCATATCGGTCAGCTCGGCTTTGATCCTTTCCCTGTCGATCAGCGCAAGGTGCCTGTATCGCTGTTCTTCGGAAAGCGCCAGTTCGTTCATGTTGCAGCTGTAGGTATAGGCCATGATGCCTATTTTGATGCCATTTACCTCTTTTATAAGGTACCGGGGTTCCTCACCGTCGTATACGCCCAGGACATCAAGACCCCTGCTTTTTATATTGTCACGGGTTTCAAACATGCCGGATAACTTCCTGTCCAGTTGGTGGTTGTTGGAGTTATTGACGATGTCAAAGCCAACAGCCTTAAAGGTGTCGAAAATCTCGGGCGGACAGTTGAACAGGGGATACCCGGTATAATCATTTCTTTTGTTGGTGGCAGCGCTTTCAAAGCTTATGATGGATACATCGCTTTCGGCCAGATACTCCTCAATGGGCGAGAATATACTGTAAAAATCGTAACGGTCCTCTCCGGGGATATATGCCGAATCCTGGAAAAGCTTATGGAGCACGCAGTCGCCTGCCGACATGAGTACGGCAGTCTTCGGCGGCTCGGGAGTGGGCTCAGGGGTTGGTTCGGGAGATGGCAATGGCATGATCTCAGGAGAGACCTGTTTTGATACGGGCGTGTCTTTTGGAAGGTCGGGCCCTGTATTGGATGAAATCATCCCATTCTGGCCGCATGACGGCATAAATAACACAAATATTAGAACAAAAATAACAATGTTATGTTTCATTTGAGGTTTCCTCCTGGCCCGGCCCGGGCGAAAATCTGCATGAGGTATGTCCAAAGCCGCATAGGTAAAATATATTATAGCATAATCATATTGGTCTGGAACTCAAAGAATAACGAGAATACCATGAATAAACCGGAAGTGGTATAAGCCTGCCTGAAATACCATGATAATTTATGGTATGATGGAGAATACCAGGACAGAACAAATTGGCAGGTTGATATAGAGGTGCGGCAGATGAAGGATGGAAAGATAAACGTCATAGGCGCCGGGCTTGCCGGCTGCGAGGCTGCCTGGCAAATCGCGCGGCAGGGAATAAGGGTAAGGCTTTACGAGATGAAACCTGATAAGAAGACACCGGCCCATCACAACGATAGTTTTGCTGAACTGGTCTGCAGCAATTCTTTCAGGTCGGACAGGCTGGAGAACGCGGTTGGCCTTCTAAAGGAAGAGATGAGGCTTCTTAATTCCCTTATCATCGGCTGTGCCGACAAAACAAGGGTGCCTGCCGGCGGGGCGCTTGCCGTGGACAGGCAAGGTTTTTCCCGGATGGTGACCGAAGCCATCCTGCAGCATCCACTAATAGAGGTGATAAACGAAGAGGTTACAAAACTATGTCATGACGACATAACAATAATTGCCACAGGGCCGCTGACCACCGATGCCCTGGCAAATGCCATCTCTGACATGCTGGGCCTGGACAGCCTGTACTTCTTTGACGCTGCCGCGCCTATTATAAGAGCCGATTTCATCAATTACGATATCGTGTTCAGGGCATCCCGCTACCGAAGAGGGGATGACGACTATATAAACTGTCCCATGAACCAGGAGGAGTACCTTGCCTTTTATGAAGCGCTGATAAACGCAGAAACCGCAGAATTGAATGATTTTGAGGATCACAGGATATTCGAGGGCTGCATGCCCATCGAGAGCATGGCGAAAAGAGGGGCTGACACCATGAGGTTTGGGCCGTTGAAACCTGTGGGCCTTATTGATCCCAGGACAGGACGTGAGCCATGGGCGGTTGTACAGCTCAGGCAGGATAACGCCGCGGGATCCCTATACAATATGGTGGGGTTCCAGACTCGGTTGAAGTGGGGGGAGCAGAAACGTATCTTCAGGATGATACCCGGGCTTGAAAACGCCGAATTCGAACGTTATGGAGTAATGCACAGGAACACCTTTATCAACTCGCCTCAGCTTTTGGACGCCGCGTACAGGCTCAGGAAAAGGAAGAACATCTTCTTTGCCGGTCAGATAACCGGGGTGGAAGGCTATGTTGAGTCGGCGTCTTCCGGGCTGATGGCAGGCATCAATGCCGCAAGGCAGCTTTTGGGAGCGGATGATCTTATCTTCCCGGCAAGCACCGCCATCGGGGCCCTGGCCAGGTATATATCCAACCCGGCCAACACCGGCTTTCAGCCAATGAATATCAATTTCGGAATTATGGAACCATTGGATAAACGCATCAGGAATAAAAAGGAGAAGTACGGCAAAATGGCCGAAAGGGCCCTCGGAGTTATCAGGGAAGCAATCAGTCCGCCTCGGCCCGAATGAACATTAATAAACGCCCTCAGACATTTACAGGCGGTTTTATGTATTATTTATATAGCGTTAATGCGTTTTATAAGAGGGATTCTGTCAGCAGGTAGATTATTGGCAGAATATCATAAAAATTATTTACAGAAAGGAGAATGGTATGAAAAAGCTTGGTCTTAAGCTGTTCGTTCCGGCATTGCTTCTTATCATAGGCATCTGGTGCCTGACAGGCTTTTACACACTCAGGTCAGACGGCGGCGAACAGGCAGTCATTATGCGCTTTGGCAGGCACATCCGCACCGAGGATGAAGCAGGCCTGAAATGGCATTTACCATACCCGATCGAGACCGCGGAGATTGTAAAGTGTGATGTGATCAGGAGTCTTGAACTGGGCTACAGGACGCAGCAAACGGGAGGAATAGATCAGCAGCCTGTTTATGCGGCAGTTCAGGAGGAATCCCTGATGATCACGGGTGACGAAAACCTGGTACATACTGAAACCGTTATCCAGTATAGGATTAAGAATGTGGCCGACTACCTCTTCAACGTCCGCCAGGCTCCGGAAGCACTGAAGATGGCAACCGAAGCCTCTGTCAGGCGCGTAGTTGCCAACCATAACCTGGACGATGTCCTAACCGACCAGAAGGATGCCATCCAAACCGAGATACTCAGCGATCTGCAAACCATCTGCGATGAGTACGGCCTGGGAGTAGAGATTATAAAGGTTGCCCTGCAGGATGTCTATGCACCGGAAGAGGTAGCCGATGCCTTCACCGATGTCATAAAGGCGCGTGAGGATATGAACCGCTATATCAATGAAGCGCAGAAGAAGGCCAACGAAATCGTGCCGGCCGCCGAGGCCAAACAGCAGGAGATCCTAAACGAGGCTAACGCATACAAGGAGAAGAGGATAGCCGAAGCCAAGGGAGACGTGGAAAACTTCAGGCAGGTACTGGCAAAATACTCCCTGGGTCCCGAGGTTACCAGGACCAGGATGTACCTGGAAACCATGCGTGAGGTTCTCCCCAAGGCAAAGATATACATCATGAAGGATGGGGGAGAAACACTGAGGCTGTTGCCTCTGGGCCAGGAAGCCGCGGTTTCTGCCGCCTCCGGCCGATACGACAGCACGGAACCGGCAAGCGTGAATAATGACCAGGAGTAAAGGGGGTAGTCGCATGAATCCGTTCCATGATTTCAAACAAGCATATAACGAGCAGAAGAAGCAAAAACACCAGATCCCCGATAAACTTACCGGCTTTCTGAAATCTGTGGGTGTTATCATAGGCGCCGCGATCATCCTTATTCTTATATTAAGGTCTTTTATGTTTACTGTGGGTGAAAGGGAGCAGGTGGTTATAACCCGGTTCGAGGAAATCGTAAGGGTTATTGTGGACGAAGACTCATATGACGCTGTAAGCGCTGAGCTTAAGAGCAATCCGCGGTTTGCAAATGTCAGGATACAGAAGGGCAGGGGGCTGTTCTTCAAGGTACCGCTGATCCAGCAGGTAAAGCGCTTTCCCAACCAGCTTCTTACCTATGACACCCAGACCGAGGAAGTCTTTACGCTGGATAAGAAGACCATCATGCTGGACAACTATGCCCAGTGGCGTATCAGCAATCCCGCCCTGTTCATGGTGAGCATCGGGAATATATCCCAGGCCAACCAGAGAATAGATGAATTCATCTATTCTAAGATGAGGGAGGAGATAGGAAAGATAGACGCCTATACGCTGGTGGCCGACAAGGATTATGTATACGGTATGCTCCAGAATGTTGAGGGTTACCTGAACAGCCAGATGGGATCCATGGGAATCAGGATAATGGATATCAGGATCAAGAGGACCGAATACCCGGATTCCACCAAGCCCAGTATATACGAGCAGATGAGATCCGAAAGGCAGGCTGTTGCCACCCAATACCGGGCCGACGGCCAGAAACGGGCGAGGACCATTACCGCTGAAGCCCAGAGGAAGGCCACCGTCATAGAAGCCCAGGCTTATGAGGAGGCCCAGAAGATCAGGGGCGAGGGGGATGCCGAAGCCCTGCGGATTTACGCCGAGGCTTACAACACCGACCCCGAGTTCTACAGCTTCTGGGAAACATTAAAGACCTACAACAGCGTCATCGACGAAGACACGACCATAATCATTGATTCCGCCTCGCCATTCGCTAAATACCTGTTTGGGGAATAGCATACATACATTCAGCCCACGACGAACTTGCCCTCGGGATATATGGTATGGTCGGTATGCTTTATTCTCGGCGTCAGCGCAAGAGCGAAGGAAATGGGGCCGATTCGTCCTGTAAACATGCACAGGATCACCAGGACTTTGCCAAAACCGCCGAGATTATTGACAACCCCTGTGGTAAGGCCTACGGTTCCGAGGGTCGACACCGAGTCGAAAAAGGCGTTTATCAGGGTGGCGCCGGGTTGCAGGATCTGGACCAGGAAGGTCAACAGGAAGACCAGGACAAGGGCGAGCAAAACGATTGAGAATGCCTTCAGAACCGTACGGTTGGGTATTCTCCTTTTAAACAGTATGGTTTCTTCTTTCCCCCGGATAACGCATACGATGGCCGCCAGCATGATACCGAGGGTATTGATCTTAATGCCTCCAGCGGCCGAACCCGACGCGCCGCCTATGAACATCATAAGGGAGATGAATACCTTGGAGAGTCCGTGGAGCGAGTCGGCGTCAAGGGTTGAAAAACCGGCAGAGCGGGTGTTGACAGATAAAAACAATGATGTGTTGATTTTCTGTCCCAGGGTCATGCCCTCAAGGGCGCGGCCGCTTTCCATAAGGAAAATGAACAATGCGGTTCCAAAAAGAAGGATGGGTGTAAGGATGAGTACAATCCTGGTATGGGCCGTCAGCTTTTTTCTTTTGCGGTAGTCCAGCAGGTCCTTCCAAACCATGAAACCCAGGCCGCCGATAATGACCAGAAATGATATGGTATAGAGGACCAGCGGGCTTCCTGCGAAACCCGCCATACTGGAGAATTCTCCGCCCATAAGGTCAAATCCGGCATTGCAAAAGGCGGAAACAGAATGGAAAATCCCGTAGTAAAAACCGACGGGGCCAAAGCGAGGTACGAAATCAACAGACAGTACCAGGGCTCCTGCCAGTTCAACAATGAATATTATGACCAGCATCTGCCTGATCAGTGGGATAGTATCATGTATGCTGACGGTGTTCAGGGATTCCTGCGCCAGCTTCATATTCTTCAGGCCGGCTTTCCTTCCGGCGATGGAGAGAAAGAAGGTGGCAAATGTTATGAAACCGAGGCCGCCCAGCTGCATGAGGATAAGTATCACGATTTCACCGAAGGCCGACCAGTAGGGAGCCGTGTCATACAGCGCAAACCCGGTGATACAGGTTGCTGATACCGATGTAAAGAGGCTGTCAAGAAACGGCGTGGGGTTTCCTGACTCCGAGGCTGCGGGAAGCATCAGAAGAACGCTGCCAATCAGGCTTGCTGTAAGATATGTGAGAGCGATGATGGCGGGCGGACTGTGATAAACACCCATGCTCACTGCTTTTTTTATTGCGGCACTTATTTTAGCCAAGCTATTCTTTACCATGAAGATCCAGCCCCGTACAGGCCGTTCACCTGCCTGACCAAGAAATTGGAAATAGATCCGTTTTTGAAATTATAACACTACCGATTGAAGTAAACAAATATAAAAAAAATCCACCTGTTGTTTTTTGACTGATAACAGGGGAAATGATATAATGAATCATGCTTTTTTGAGTGCTCACAAACCATTGAAAGGCCGTATCAGTGCCTGACAGAGAGAGCTAAGGTGAGAAACAGTGCAAACAGGCAGAACCGTCCACAAGACCATCGAACCTGACGCAAAGCCGGTTATAAGGAAAAAGAAGAAACCCAGGAAAAAGCGCTATATTTTCCTGAAAACGCTCCTTTTCATCCTTATATGCATGATTATATTCATGATCAACGCCCTCTATGGATACCGCTATATCATGGAGGGTTATCAGCAGGCAGAAATGCCCCTGGCCGAAGGGGAAGGCATTGTCTTTAAGGTGGCTTACGGATCCAGCACGGCAGAAATTGCCGATGCCCTGAAGGAACAGGGCTTTATCAGCAATACATGGCTTTACAGGGTCATCTCCAAGATCATGGGTTTTGACAGTGTATATAAAGCAGGCAGGTACGTCCTGACAGAGGATATGAACTATTATGCCCTGATGCTGGCGCTCACAGGGGAACCGTTGAAGAATCCTACCCAGGATATAATGATCCCTGAAGGAAAGACCATCCTGGAAACTGCCCAGATCCTTTCCGAGCAGGGGTATATCGATAGCGACCATTTCCTGGCGCTGTGCGAGAGAATACCGACCCAATACCTGTTCATGAACGAACTGGCAGTATCCCCCGATCGCAAGTACCCCTTGGAGGGTTACCTCTATCCCGATACTTACAAAATGGACGAGGGATGGACCGAGCAAGAACTCATCGACCGTATGCTGTTACAGTTCGACAAGGTATTTACCTATGAATACTATGAACGGGCCAAGGAACTGGGTATGACCATAGATGAGGTTGTAACGCTGGCGTCCCTCATAGAGATGGAGGCAAAATACCCTGCCGATTTCAAGAAGATCTCCAGTGTCTTCCATAACAGGCTTAAAAAAGATCCGCCCATGATGTTGCAATGCGACGCCACCATACAATACGCCAGGATATACCAGGGCCTGGGAAGGACAACGGCTGTTCTTCACAAGGATCTTGAAATTGAAAGCCCGTACAACACATATAAGCATTTAGGGCTTCCGCCGGGTCCCATATGCTCGCCCAGGGCGGATGCCATCGTGGCGGCGTTGTATCCCGAGGAAACCAATTACTATTACTTCTTCGCCACACCTGATGGCATAAATATATACAACGAAACATTCGAAGGGCATATGAGAGACCAGCAAATATACGGCGTAAGCGGATATGAGTGAGATTGAGGCGGCAAAAAACAGCCGCCTTAAGTCACTGGGCGCCTGTTTTGGCTTTTGTGCCGCGGAAAGGTGAGAAGGGTTTGGAGGACAGGATCAGGTATCCCGAGATCGATGAATTCATAAGGAATACCATGGCCCGGGAAGATGGTGTTCTTAAGGAGATGGAGGAATACGCATGCCTTAACCATATACCCATCATCGCCCCGGAAACAGCTGCCCTGCTTAGAATACTGGTGAAGATACACAAGCCGGCAAGGATCCTGGAGGTGGGTACGGCCATAGGGTATTCTGCCCTGGTCATGGCCGCCGCGTCAGGGGGATGCGCCAGTATTGACACCATTGAAATAGATGAAGAGATGGCAATCCTCGCTGAAAGGAATATCGAAAAGATGGGCTTTAAAAGCCGCATCCGCGTACTGAGGGGCGACGCCCTTGAAGTTCTGCAGTGCCTGACAACGCCCTATGATATGATATTCCTGGACGCCTCCAAGGGCCACTACCCGGAATTTCTGCCCGAGTGCATGAGGCTGGCCAGGGAAGGCGGGATCATCCTTTCGGACAATGTCCTCTACAGGGGACTGGTGGCCAGCAAAGGCCATGTGGAGCATAAGCACAGGACCATTGCCGTAAGGCTGAGAGAATACCTTGAAAGCCTTTGCAAAAATACCTTGCTGGATACGGCCATAATACCCATCGGCGATGGACTGGCGCTGAGTTATAAACGTCGGCAATAACAGTACGGGTATGTCATGGCGAGGAGGCGAAGCCGACGAAGCAATCTCAGGTAGCGAAGAGATTGCCACGCCCAGCGAAGCTGGGCTCGCAATGACATGATAGGAATTCGTTTCACCTCAATTATGGGAGGTTGTGCCTTGGAGAAGAAAGTGGAGCTTCTCGCTCCGGCAGGCGATCTGGAAAAGCTGAAGATGGCAGTATTATACGGGGCCGACGCTGTTTACCTTGCGGGGAAACAATTCGGCCTTCGCACCGCTTCGGGCAATTTTTGCATTGAGGATATGAAGAAAGGCGTTTCCTATGCTCATGAACACGGGAAGAGGGCTTATCTCGCCATGAATATCATCGCCCATAATGACAGCATAGGCCAGGCCGCGTCCTTCCTTGAGGAAGCCGTTGAAACCGGTATTGACGGGGTCATCGTATCCGATCCAGGAATATTCCAGACCATAAGGGAGATTCGGCCTGATATTCCCATCCATATAAGCACCCAGGCCAGCACGGCCAACTACAGGACCGTGGAGTTCTGGCACAGGCTGGGAGCAAAGAGGATTATCATGGCCCGGGAGCTCTCCCTTGAAGAAATCCGGGAGATAAGGAAAAAGGTGCCCGGCGCCGAGTTGGAGATCTTTGTCCACGGCGCCATGTGTATATCATATTCGGGAAGATGCCTCTTAAGTAATTACATGGCCGGCCGTGATGCCAACCAGGGGGACTGTGCCCATCCCTGCAGGTGGAGATATTACCTGATGGAGGAGAAACGCCCCGGGCAATATTACCCAATTGAGGAGGATGCATCCGGAACCTTTGTTTTCAATTCAAAGGACCTCTGTCTGCTGCCGCACCTGCCTGAGCTCATCCAAAGCGGGGTGAACAGCCTTAAGATCGAGGGAAGGGTTAAAAGCTCCTACTACGTGGCAACTGTGGTGAAAGCATACAGGGAAGCCATCGACGCCTGTTATGAAGGCCATAAGTGGGATGCCGGGCCATGGATGGAGGAAGTGGGTAAAGTCAGCAACAGGGATTTCACAACAGGTTTTCTCTTTGGAAAGCCAGGTCCCGGGTCACATAACTACGAAACCTCCTCGTATATCCGCCGCTATGATTTCATAGGCCTTGTCACGGGTTATGATGAGACGAGAAGAAGGCTCATCATAGAGCAGAGGAATCATTTTAAAGCTGGCGAAACAGTGGAGATACTTCCGCCCAAAGGCCCTTTCAGAGAATTGACGCTGCAGGAATTATATGATGAGGAAGGGAACAGAATAGAATCGGCGCCCCATCCGCAGATGAAGGTATTTTTGGGGGGCATACTGCCATTTCCCGTAAACAGCATATTAAGGAGGAGGTCGGCAAAGACGGACGGATAGCCAGGCGCTAAGCGTGTTATAATCCAAACATTAGAAATTTTTAATGTTATCATGAAATAACCTGTGGTATGATAGTAATGTGAATAAAGCTGTTGCGGCAGCAGGATTATAAATCCCAATAACAAACCCATTAAGGAGGTCTTGATTATGTCATTCTTTGACGATGTAAAAAAGTTTGGAAGAAACCTGACTGATAAGGGCAAAGACATTGTAGAAATTACCAAGCTAAATTCCCAGATCAACTCTGAAAAGGAAAACATCAAGGAGTTGTACCGCAAGATAGGCGAACAGGTTTACGAGGATTATAAAAACAGCGGTGAAAGCACCTATGGCGAGTTGTGCGGCCAGATAGCCGAAATCGAGGCCAAGATCAAGGAACTCAGCGACAAGGTTCTTGAGCTTAAAAACGCTTCCAAGTGCCCCAGCTGTGGAACAGAGGTGAACAAGCAGAATGCGTTCTGCCCCAAATGCGGTACAAAGATTGCCCAGGAATAACCGGGAAGACTTAACCTGCGGCCTTTGGCCGCTTTATTTTTTGCTGAGAAATAAGACCCAATTATTTGCTTACCCGGGTGAGATAAGATGCAAGACCGTAAAAAAGAGATGCGCAAAGCCTTGCTTGAGCGAAGAAAACAATTGGACCATAATTCGGTTTTGGAGCTGTCCGGCGCCATCCAGCGAAAGATCCTGGATAGCCGGTTTTTTAAGGAATGCCCCGTCATTATGGCCTATATGCCCATACAAAACGAGGTAAGGACAGGGTTTATCATCAGTGAAGGCCTTGCCATGGGAAAAACAATACTCCTGCCGCGGGTGGCTGATTCGGAAAGGATGGAGGCCGTTCCCGTCGTGAATCCCGATTCGGAACTTATAAAGGGAGCATTGGGCATCATGGAGCCCCATCCATCCATGCCCGCCGCTGATCCCCGGACCATCGACCTTGTAATCCTGCCTGGAATCGCATTCGACAGGAAAGGGCATCGTTTGGGCTTTGGCGCGGGCTATTATGACCGGTTCATAACACATCTGAAAAAGGACTGTATCCTGCTGGCCCCAGCCTATGATTTCCAGGTGCTGGACCATATCCCCGCCGACGATTTTGATAAGCCGGCGGATTTGATAATTACAGAGAAGCAAATCATTCATGTATCTCAAAAGGGCCGGTTCATATGGTAGAATAGAGTAAAGTCAGCTATAAGGGGTATGAGGGTTGAAAGAATTTGTCCATCTGCATCTCCACAGTGAATACAGCCTTCTGGACGGCGCCTGCAGGATCCCCCAGCTTGTAGAACGGGCTGCGGAGCTGGGGATGAAAAGCCTGGCCATTACCGACCACGGCGTCATGTATGGTGTTATAGACTTTTACAAAGCCTGCAAAAAAGCTGGCATCAAGCCTGTTATAGGCTGTGAGATCTACACGGCCAGAAGGTCCCATAAGGATAAAGACCCGCGTCTTGATGCGGACCAGGGACATCTGATCCTCCTGGCCGAAAACAACAGGGGTTACCGAAATCTCATAAAGCTTGTGTCCTTAGGCTTTACCGATGGTTTCTACTATAAACCGCGCATCGACTATGACCAGCTGGCCGAGCACTCGGAGGGACTGATAGCCTTAAGCTCGTGCTTGGCAGGAGACATTCCCCAGCTTATACTCGATCATCAATATGAAAAAGCAAAAGAGCTTGCCCTGCGCCTTGAGGAGATCATGGGCAAGGGTAGTTTCTTCCTGGAACTTCAGCAAAACGGCCTTCGGGAACAGCAGACCGTAAACGCCCAGCTTGCCAGGATGTCGCAGGAAACGGGAATTCCCCTCGTGGCTACCAATGACGTGCATTATATCAACAGGGAAGACGCGAAAACCCAGGAGATCCTGATGTGCATCCAGACGGGGAAAACCATAGAGGATCCGGACCGCATGAGGTTTGAAACCGATGCCTTTTATCTCAAGTCAGCCGATGAGATGTGGGATCATTTCGCCGCGTTTCCCGAAGCCCTTGAAAACACCGTACGGATAGCCGAGCGTTGCAATGTGGAGATTACCTTCGGGGAACTGCATTTTCCAAGCTTTGATGTACCTGAAGGATATACGTCCTTTGAGTATCTCAAGCACCAGTGCGACCTGGGCTACAGGCGCCGCTACGGCGACAGCGACGAGCATTACAGCCGGCTTGAATACGAGTTGTCGGTGATAAGCCAGATGGGGTACGTGGATTATTTCCTCATTGTATGGGACTTTATCAGATATGCCAGGGACAACGGCATTATGGTGGGGCCCGGGAGGGGATCGGCTGCCGGAAGCCTTGTGGCATACTGCCTGGGGATCACCAATGTGGACCCCATAAAGTACGATCTTATATTTGAACGTTTCCTCAACCCGGAACGCATCAGCATGCCCGATATAGATATCGACTTCTGCTATGAAAGGCGGCAGGAGGTTATCGATTATGTGGTAAGGAAGTACGGCGAGGACAGGGTTGCCCAGATAATCACATTCGGGACCATGGCTGCCCGGGCTGCCGTACGGGATGTGGGAAGAGCCCTGGCCATACCCTACAATGAAGTGGACAAGGTGGCCAAGATGATACCCATGATGCCCGGCAGGCATATAACCATAGAAAACGCAATAGAAACCAACCCCGAACTTAGGAACCTTTACAACCAGGACGGCGTGGTAAAGGAGATGCTGGATATGGCAAAAAGCCTTGAGGGCATGCCCCGCCACGCGTCCACCCATGCGGCTGGTGTGGTTATCTCAAGCCGTCCCATCACAGACATAGTCCCGCTCTACCGCAACGAAGACCTTATATCCACCCAGTTTCCCATGAACACCCTGGAGGAGCTGGGGCTTGTGAAGATGGATTTCCTGGGTCTTCGCACCATAACGGTAATCAGGGATAGCCTTGATCTCATAAGGACCCACAGGGGAGCAGACATAGATATGGATGAAATTGACTATGAGAACCAGGCCGTTTACGAAATGATAAGCAGGGGAGAAACCGCCGGGGTTTTCCAGCTTGAAAGCCAGGGAATGACCCAGTTCTTCCGGGAGCTCCAGCCATCCTCCATGGAGGATATAATCGCCGGCATTTCCCTATACAGGCCGGGTCCCATGGACCAGATACCCAGGTATATCAGGAATAAAAGGAATCCTGAACTGGTTTCATACCCTACTGAGAAGCTAAAACCCATCCTTGACGTAACATACGGATGCATGATCTACCAGGAGCAGGTCATGCGTGTCTGCCGGGATCTGGCGGGGTACTCCCTGGGGCGTTCAGACCTGGTGAGAAGGGCCATGTCCAAGAAGAAGAAGGATGTGATGGACGCCGAAAGGATGAACTTCGTCTACGGCTCCATCGACCAGGAGGGGAACGTCCTAATTCCCGGGGCAATACGCAATGGCGTGGATGAAAGAATAGCCCACATGATCTTCGACGAAATGATGGATTTTGCAAGCTATGCCTTCAACAAATCCCATGCCGCCGCCTATGCCTATGTGGGATACCAGACCGCATGGCTGAAATGCCACTATCCCGTGGAATTCATGGCAGCGCTGCTGAACAGCTTTGTCGGGAACCTGAGCAAGGTTTCCCAGTATGTGCACGAATGCAAAAGGATGAAGATAGAGGTCCTGGCGCCGGATATCAATGAAAGCATGGGCGGGTTCTCAGTTTCAAAGGGCAAAATACGCTTTGGCCTCACCGCTGTCAAGCATGTGGGCGAAAGCCTGGTGAGAAACGTAATAGAAGAAAGGGGCAGAAACGGCCCATTTAAGAATTTCATCGACTTCTGCGAAAGGATGGAGGGCAGGGATCTGAACAGGCGGGCTGTTGAGAGCCTGATCAAATGCGGCGCCTTCGATAGTTTCGGCATCTACCGGTCGCGGCTTATGGCCTCATATGAGAAGATCCTCGAGCGCGTGTCCATAAAGAGAAAAAACATGATGGCAGGCCAATTCTCGCTCTTTGATGTCATGCCTGAAGAAGACAGGGCAGCCGAAATAGAGTGGCCGCAGATGGAGGAGTACGACAAAAGGCTCTTACTTGCCATGGAGAAGGATATGCTGGGGCTGTACCTGACAGGTCATCCACTGGATGTTTTTGAAGACCAGATCAGGGAGCATGTAACGCATTTTTCTTATGAATTCGAGATGTCGGAGGAAGGGCAGCCCAATGAGAACAAGCTTTCGGACAACCAGTTCGTGCGCATAGCGGGGATCGTGGCCGATATTAAGACCATCAGCACCAGGAACAACAGGCTTATGGCCTTTATCACCGTTGAAGACCTTTACGGCCAGGTGGAGGTGGTGGTGTTTCCCAATGTCTACGAGGAATGCTCAAGGTTTCTTGATTCGGATTCCCAGGTTTGGGTGGAAGGCCGCATAAACCTGAAGGAGGATGAACAGGCCAAGATCCTGGCCAACCAGATAAAGCCCATGGTCCCAGGCCAGGACTTTGCTGATCAAAAGGGCGGACAGGTTGCAAGAGAAGACTACATGCCTTACCGGGCCGGTTGCCAGGACAATATTGCCGATATGGACCAAACCCGCCGCGCCAGAATAATAAAGGTCATGCTCACCGAAGACGTGCCTGAAAAAAAGCGCAATGCAGTGCTTTCCCTGCTGAAGTATTTTGAGGGTCCGGATAAGGCCTATATCTATATCCAGGATACGTCAAAACCTGCCCTGAAGATGAATACCCGGGCAAACGCGGAAGTTTTGTCAGAGCTAACCGAGATACTTGGGAATAACCTCGTAAAACTATGTTAGGACAATTTCCGGGGAATTGTTCTACTTGCACTTTTAGCTAAAATAATATATATTAATCTGGGGTGATTGGTTGGAAAAGTTTGAATGTGAAAGGTCTCATTCCGATTATATAGCCATTGTCGCCGAGGAAAACGGGATCAATGTTATTGGACTTACAAGAGGCAGGGATACCAGGCTTCACCATACCGAGATCCTGGATAAAGGTGAGGTTTTGATCGCTCAGTTTACCGAGAATACTTCAGCTATTAAGGTAAGAGGCAAGGCAAAGATCTATTGCAGTCATGGCGTAATTGAGTCCGGAAGCAAACAGGGAGGGCATCCATAATGTGGACGGTCGTTTACATGGCACAAAACAAGGAGATGGCTGAAAAGCTGAAATCTATCCTTGAAGAGAGTGGTATACTGGTCAGGATAAACCCCATCAGCCGTAAAGAAAAGGCAGACGATTATTTTGAGGTTTCGGTTCCTGAGGCCGAGGTGGAAGAAGCGCATGGCATTATTATAGAAAAAGGCTTCTGACGCCTCTTTCGGCCTGTCATTCGGTTTCAGCGCGAAGCTGTGCCAAAATTACGGACAGGCCTGGTCAATACTGGATGCAGACGTGGTTTATAACAGAAAGATCAAAACGATGTATTAAAACAGCAGTCGGCCCGTGTTCCAAACACGGGCTTTTGCAAAATTAGATGTGAGCTGTGGGATGTGAGAGGTTGGAGGTTGGAATGAAAGAAAGCAATGTGGGCACCATTGGCGTTCTCACAAGCGGCGGGGATGCCCCGGGCATGAATGCCGCCATCAGGGCTGTTACAAGGGCCGGGATATACCACGGGCTCATGGTGTATGGCATACATAAGGGGTATGACGGTCTTCTTAATGGAAACATGAAGGAAATGACCCTTCGTTCTGTGGGAGATATAATCCAGCGCGGAGGGACGGTTCTACAAACGGCGCGTTCTGCCGAATTCGCCACCGAAGAAGGCGTTAACAGGGGCATATCCATGGCCGGGGTTTTCGGGATTGACGCACTGGTGGTTATTGGCGGAGACGGTTCCTTCCGGGGCGCAAGGGACCTGGCCAGGCAGGGGATGAAGGTGGTATGCATACCAGGAACCATAGACAATGATATCGCCTGCACCGATTATACCATCGGATACGATACGGCCATGAATACTGTACTTGATGCCATAGACAAGATCCGTGACACAGCTTATTCCCACGAACGATGCAGCGTTATGGAGGTAATGGGCAGGAACGCCGGCTGGATTGCTGTCAACTGCGGCATTGCTGGCGGTGCCGAGGCCGTTATCATACCCGAGCATGAATTTGACATAGACAAGGATATAATACTGCCCATCATTGAGGGAAGAAACCGCGGCAAGAAGAACTACCTGGTCATTGTAGCCGAAGGGATCGGCCGCGTAGAGGAAATTGCCCGGTACATCGAGGATAAAACCGATATTATTACAAGAGAAACAATCCTGGGACATATACAAAGGGGAGGATCGCCCACCATGACAGACCGGGTAATGGCCAGCAGGATGGGCGTTTATGCGGTGGAACTTCTGAAAAACGGGAAGTACAACCGCGTTGTGGCGTCCAGGGGCGGGAAAATAACCGATTACGACATTGATGAAGCTCTCAATATGAAGAAAACCATTGATGAGGAACTCATAAATATAGGTAAAATACTGGCGTTATAAGGTGAGTTTGATTATGGCTACAGAAACCAGGTTTCCCGTAAGGTATGCCGAAACCGACCAGATGGGAATAGTGCACCATTCGGTCTATCCCGTATGGTTTGAATGCGGAAGGACAGAGCATATAAAAGCTTTCGGACTTCCCTACCATGAGCTTGAGAAGGCGGGAATCATGCTGCCTCTTATAAGGATGGGAGTGGAATACAAAAAACCTGTCCATTACGGGGACATGGTGGTGATCCGCACCAGCGTATCCGAAGCCACAAGGGTCAGGCTTGTTGTCTCTTACGAAGTGTATGCGGAGGGAGATCCTCAGCTTTGTGCCAGGGGTTTTACCGAGCATGCCTGGACTTCTTCTGACCTTAAACCTGTTAATCTTTCAAAATATAATCCCGATATTTATGAAAGATTAAAGCCGATGTTTTGCGAAGCAACAGGAGTTAAACCCGAAGTATGAAAACGTTATTCAGACATGTCCCGAATTTTCTTACGGTATTGAGACTGGCAGCGGTTCCGGTTTTCTACGTGCTGATGATGGACGACAAAAGGACTGCCGCGATATGGGTATTTCTTTTTGCTGAATTCACCGATGTTCTCGACGGTATTATCGCAAGGAAATTCAATTTTATAACGCCTTTCGGCAAAATTGCCGATCCTGTCGCCGACAAGATGATGCAGCTTACGGCGCTGTTCGTTTTAGGCCGAAAGGATATGATTCCCCGCATCATACCTTACCTGGTCCTGTTCAAAGAGCTGTTCCTGCTGATTTCCGGGCTTTTCCTTATAAGAAAGAATATAGATATGTCATCCAAATGGTTTGGCAAGCTGACATCGGTTTTGTTCTTCATAGCGATCATGATGGCTTTCCTGGGCGTTCCCAGGAAGATTACCGATGTGATGCTGTGGATATGCGTAGGCATGGCTGTATTCGCATCCATCATGTATATCAGGAATTATTTTATGCAGGTTGGGGAAAAGACTGAATCATAAAGCTATATAGCGGTTTAATATGCATAATAATAAGAAAGCGGGATTACATCCCGCTTTTGGCTTATTAATTGCAGCATCCGCCGCCAAACAGACCCCTGTCCCAGAACAGACAAAGGAATATAAGAATAAAGAACAGTACGGTGCAATCGCTTCCAAAACCGGTCTTTGCTCCCAAGACGTTATCCATAACGGCACCTCCTTCCGGGAAAAGTCAATTCACCAACCTCGTCAGCAGGGTGATATGTTGGAGCAGCCGCCCCTGTCCCAGAAAAGCAGCAGGAAAAGGATGATGAACATAAGGACTTCGCAATTGTCACCCAAACCTTTGAAGAATCCCATATAATTACCTCCCATGCCTTTTTGAACTCAATACATACTATTCCAATCCATACGAATGGGTTACAAGACAGGCCATGGATTAAGGGGCCTGGAAGCCCTAAAAACCCGATTGGTCCATACTTCCTGTTCTATGTCCCGGGGCTGCTGAATAGGAATAGACTGTGGATCGGACATAATGGGGGAATTGTTTGTGAAAGACGGGTCATACAATTCGGGCAGCAACGCGAGGCAGTTCTTGAAAAGCCTGCTAAGATGTGTTGCCGTTTCATTCATCCTCACCTTTGTGATCCTTGTAATAGCGGCTGTTCTTCTTTGCTTTACCGATTTTCCCGAAAAATACACGCTGCCTTCGGCCATCGCGGCAACGGTGCTGGGTGTTCTTGCCGGAAGCAGCAAGTTTGCCGGGAGGAACCCGGAAAAGCGCATCATATCAGCATTGATACTGGCTGTCATCTATGCTGTTTTGGCCTATTTGACAGGATGCCTTATCCAGGGGAAGGTTATGATCAGCGGCAATACGGCGCTATTTACGGCTATCGTGCTGGTAACGGGGGCAATCGGAGGAATCCTGGCAGGCAGGGCAGGAAAGCCAGCCGGTAAATACAAGGGCGGTTCAGGCATGCTATCCCGCCGGTTCAAAAAGGGCGGATACAAACTTGGGAAAACCGGCTGACCTGTATAATATGGGTCAATGTAAGATAATGTCATTGAATACGGCCTTACGATAAGCTATAATATGGATGACAGGGGATGTTTGTCTCTTGTCGTTTTATATATGGACAAAACTTGCTCTGTGCGTTTGGCGGGCGAGAGCCGGGTAAGATATGGTAAACAGGCAGGGTTTCTTACATCTGTATATTGGAGAGGGGAAAGGGAAGACCACATCGGCTGTCGGAATGGCCGTAAGANCCGCAGGCTGGAACTGGCCGGTGCTGTTCTGCCAGTTCCTGAAGTCTGCTGACACCGGGGAACTGAAGGTCCTGGACGAACTGAAGGACAGGATCACACTGTTCCGTCCCTCCATGAGACATAAAGGCTTTTTCTGGGAGCAGACTCCGCGGCAGCGCGAGGAAACCAGGGATGATCTTAAGCAGGGCTGGAGCCAGATCGAGAAGATGGTAGCTGACCAGTCCTTCAGCATGATCGTGTTGGATGAAATACTGGATGCGCTGTATTTGGAGCTCATCCATGAGAGCCAGGTATTAAGCCTGATCCGGGAACATCGTTCCGAATGGATCCTTACAGGCAGAAAAGCCTCCGAGACCTTAATTGACCAAGCCGACTATATCACCCGGATGGAACCTGTCAGACACCCTTTCCAAAAGGGAGTGAAGGCAAGACGGGGGATTGAGTACTGATCCAGCTGGAGCAAAAACAACCGATTAATGCATGAAAGGAAGCACGCAATGGACAAAAGAAACAAGTCTGCCCTGTTGGTATTGGTCATATGCATGGTTATTACCGGCGTTTTATATACCGCTTGCAATACCGGGCCGGGAAGCGAAATCTCCAAGAATACTCCTGCCGCTGATAACACGCCTTCGGCCGAGACGCCCGGGGCGCCTGATGAAACGCCTGCCACTGCCGTGCCACATCCGACACCCGGGGAAACACCTGATACGACCGAACCTGCCCAGGAGCAGAGGCCGGGACATTTGATACGGACCGATTATGAAAACTTCCAGCCCAATGAATCAGGGGAGATCCCCATAATCATGTTCCACAATTTTGTGGAGGCCTTTGAGCCGGGGATGGACAAAGAGTTCACAACTACTTTCAGTGAATTTGAGGCCATGCTGGAAACACTGTACGAGCAAGGCTTCCGCCTGATCAGCATGCGCGATTTCATTGAATGCAGCATAGACGTGCCTGCGGGCACCATGCCCATGGTGTTTACATTTGATGACGGCACATCCGGACAATTCAGCCTGATCGAGGAGGACGGTACCCTCAAGGTTAACCCCAGGTCGGCGTTGGGCATCATGATGGCATTTAATGAAAAGCATCCGGATTTCGGACTTAAAGGCATTTTCTATGTGAATATGGATTATGGCAGCAAGACCTTTGATGGAGCCGGCGAACTGAAGGACAGGTTCAGGTTCCTTCTGGAACATGGACTGGAACTGGGCACCCACACCTGGGGGCATGTAAACTTCACTACAGGGGTAAAAACCGCGGATCAGGTTTTGGAAAGCATCGGCAGGAACCAGGAGGCGGCATATTCCATTATCCCCGATCTTGAGTTTTACTCGATGGCGCTTCCCTACGGCAGTCTTCCCAAGTCCGACGAATTGAAGGCCCTTTTGAGGGAAGGGACATACAACGGTATACACTATGAACACAAAAGCATCATGGCGGTAGGCGCAAACCCTTCAAAGCCGCCTATCTCCCCGGATTACAACCCGGAATATGTTCCAAGGATCAGGATGCAGGGAATGGAGCCGGTCATCCAGGACCTGACCTGGTGGCTTCCCAAGATGACCCCCGAAAGGATGTTTGTCAGCGACGGCGACCCGGATACCATAGTAGTTCCTGAAGACAGGAAGGACCGGGTGAATGAATCAAGCCTCAACGGCAAAACCCTTATACTATACTGATTCTGTGGCGACTGGGAAACATTGATTATTTTTAATAATTGATGTACAATATGATATAAGGATGGTATTTGTTTTTCCCTGATCCTCTGCCATTTTTTGTGTTCAGAGTTCCTTTATCATGCTTATTTAAAGGAGGTCTTTATAAATGTCACTTAACGAATCCAAAAACCTGGAGAAACAAATGGAAGACAACGAAGTTAAAAAGAAAGCTATAAAGCTGGTTATCGCTCACCTTAAGAGAAAGGTATCAAAGGAGTATATGGGAATCGAATACCTGGCTGCGTGGCTTGAAGAAATGGATGAATTGCTCAAGGCAGAGGAGTTCGATATCAGGGAATACCATCGCATGAGAAGGCAGCTGAACAGCGTTATTGAGAGCACTCTGGATGAAGAAATGCGCACCAAGCTCAGGAACTCATGGTATAGCTTCGGAAGAGCCCTTGAGAAGAAAGCAGGGCCTTATTAAAAACCCCGATTGAAACAATCGGGGTTTTTAATAAGGCTACGACGCATCGAGTAACCGATGCAGTCGTGGAGGGAGAAGCAAATCGGCAATGGTTTGAAGATCACCTCATCTGCTCATCAATAAAGGCTTTTCCGCTATCAATCGAAGCCAGCACGCTTTCCGCGGCAGGCCCGCCCGGAACCTTTCTACCGTTTACACATGATTCAAGGCTGATAGAGTCATATACATCCTGTGATATATGACCGGAGAAACTGCGCATCTCTTCCAGTGTCATATCCTCCAGGGCTATATCTTTGTCGATGCAATAGGCCACCATTCTGCCTGCAATCTCGTGGCTGTCACGGAAGGGAACCCCTTTCCTTACCAGGTAGTCGGCCAGGTCGGTGGCGTTGGTAAAGCCTCCCCTGGCGGCACTCAGCATGCGGGACTTGCTTATTCTCATGGTATCCAGCATCCTGGAAAATACGGCAAGGCAGCCCTTTACGGTATCCAAAGCGTCAAACAGGGCTTCCTTGTCTTCCTGCATATCCTTGTTGTAGGCCAGTGGCAGTCCTTTCATGACGGTAAGGAGGGACATGAGGCTTCCGAAGACCCGTCCGCTCTTTCCGCGCACCAGTTCTGCCGCGTCGGGGTTCTTTTTTTGTGGCATGATGCTGGAACCTGTACTGTAGGCATCATCCAGCTCGATGAAGCCGAACTCGGCTGAGCTCCAGAGAATGATCTCCTCACTTAACCGGCTCAGGTGGACCATAACAATTGACAGGCAGGAGGCAAGCTCAATGGCGAAGTCCCGGTCGCTTACACCATCCAGGCTGTTTTCGGTGATCCCGTCAAAACCAAGCTCTTCGGCTACCATCATCCGGTCGATGGGGTAGGTGGTCGAGGCAAGGGCCCCCGAGCCCAGGGGCATGATGTTTACCCTCTTATAGCAATCATCAAGCCTTTCTATGTCACGCCTGAACATCTGGAAGTAGGCCATCAGATGATGGGCGAGGGTGATTGGCTGTGCCCTCTGAAGATGTGTATAGCCTGGCATTATGGTGTCAAGGTTATTCTCAGACAGTTTTATCAGTATGCTTTCCAGGCCGAGAAGCATAGCCTTGATGGCTTTTATATCATCCCGCAGATACATGCGGAAATCAAGGGCCACCTGGTCATTGCGGCTTCTGCCGGTATGCAGCTTTTTGCCAGTCTGGCCGATCCTGTCAATAAGTATGCTTTCAATATTCATATGTATATCTTCAGCCGACACGTCGAACTCGACCCTGCCCTGTTCGATGTCATCAAGGATTTCAAACAGGGTCTTCCTTATGAGCTCGGCTTCGTCCAGGGGTATTATCCCGCACTTTCCAAGCATTCTCACATGGGCGGCGCTGCCCAGGATATCCTGGCGGTACATCCTGCTGTCAAACCTTATGGATGCGTTAAAATCATCCATAAGGGAATCAGTATCCTTTTTAAACCTACCGGCCCAAAGCTTCATGTGTTTCCTCTCCTAATGCATTAAACTTTCCGGCACGCCATGCCGCTGCCGGAAGACAAATCGGACCAAAGGGGGGGCATCCGTGTTGTCTTCCGGCAACACAGGCGAGTAAAGGTTTAATCCATTATCTTATTGGCCTTCTTCATGTTTGCCTGGACCTTCATGGGAAGTCCAAACAGGTTGATAAAGCCTTCAGCGTCCTTCTGGTTATATACCTGGTCCTCTTCGAATGTGCAGAGTTCTTCGCTGAAAAGGGAATAGGGGGACTCAATCCCAGCGGGAATGATATTTCCCTTGTACAGCTTAAGACGGACTTTTCCGGTGACATACCTCTGGGTGGCATCCACAAAGGCCGAAAGGGCTTCACGCAGCGGTGAGAACCATTGTCCATAGTAAACAAGCTCAGCAAACCTCTGGGCGACCAAATCCTTATAATGCAGGGTGTCACGGTCGATGCAGATGCTCTCCAGTTCCCTGTGGGCTGCGTAGAGGATGGTTCCTCCAGGCGTTTCATAAACTCCGCGTGATTTTATGCCCACCAGGCGGTTTTCCACAATGTCCGCGATACCGATCCCATTCTTCCCGCCTATACTGTTGAGCTCCTGCATCAGTTCGACTGGCCCCAGCCTCTCACCATTAAGGGAGACAGGGATACCCTGTTCAAAGCCCAGTTCTATATAGGTTGGCTGATCAGGCGCCTTCTCAGGTGTTACCGAAAGCTGAAGCAGCCTGTCGTACAAAGGTTCGTTGGCCGGGTTTTCAAGCTCCGAGCCCTCATGGCTAAGGTGCCAAATATTCCTGTCACGGCTGTAGTTATATTCCTTTGTAACCGGAATGGGTATGTTCCTGGCGGCCGCATATTCTATGGCATCCTCCCTGGAACGGATATTCCATATCCTCCAGGGGGCGATAATCTTGAGTTCGGGGGCCAGGGCCTTTACAGTCAGCTCAAAGCGGACCTGGTCGTTGCCCTTTCCGGTGGCGCCGTGGGCTATGGCAACGGCGCCTTCCTTTTTTGCGATTTCCACAAGGCGTTTGGCTATAATAGGGCGGGCGAAGGAGGTCCCGAGCAAATACTTGCCCTCGTATACAGCACCTGCCTTCAGGGTGGGGAAAACATAATCGGTTATGAACTCCTCTGTCAGGTCTTCTATGTAAATCTTCGAAGCACCGCTTTTAATGGCTTTTTCGCGCAATGGTTCCAGTTCCTCGCCCTGTCCCACATTGGCTGCCATTGCGATCACTTCATAATCGTAGTTTTCCTTCAGCCAGGGGATGATTATGGATGTATCCAGACCACCCGAATAGGCTAGTACAACTTTTTCCCTGCTGCTCATGAAAATCTCTCCAATCTGTGCTAATATTAATGAAAAAGAATTAACTAAAATGTCGGTTGTACTAAATGGCTGACGACCATTAGGATATTATAATTATACACATATATGAATATTTATGCAACTATTAATTCTGTTTTCCTTAAGGAACGAGAGGATGAAGAAGCCGAGATGATCATTTTTGGAGTGGATCCGGGATTTGCCATCACAGGATATGGCGTAATTGAGTACAAAGGCAACAGGTTCAGGACCATCGATTACGGTATTATCACAACAGACGCGAAAACCGAACTGTCCCGGAGGCTGTTAATATTGAGCGACAGGCTCCAGGCGTTATTGGAACAGCATAAGCCTGATGTAATGTCAGTTGAGGAATTGTTTTTCAATACCAATTTGAAAACCGCCATAGCAGTTGGGCACGGCAGGGGAGTGGTGCTTCTGACAGCGGCAAGGGCCGGTATACCTGTTTTTGAATATACGCCGCTCCAGGTTAAACAGGCTGTTGTCGGATATGGAAGGGCCAAAAAGGAACAGGTTCAGTACATGGTAAAGGTACTGCTGTCGCTGGACAGCATACCAAAGCCCGATGACGCGGCCGACGCGCTTGCTGCAGCCATATGCCATGCCCATAGTTATAGAGGTGAGAAATTGGAGGTTAGAGATTAAGTAAGAAATCAGAAGTCGGAAATCAGATAACGTCCCACCTCACATTTCTAAAATGACATAATAAAAGCCGGTTCTCTGGAAACCGGCTTTCAATATGGCTGCGGATCAAGGATTTGAACCCTGACAAACTGATCCAGAGTCAGTCGTGCTACCATTACACCAATCCGCAACATATTCTTTTGTGACCGATGATTATTATAATATGATTATGCCCGCATTTCAAGTCCATTTTATTACTTTGCGACGTAAAAAACAGCTGAGATAAATAAAACAGGGCGAGGCAAAACATGCGCCGCCCTGAGTCTTATTAATAAGCGTTTCAAATTACACCGGGAAGACCCAGCCAAAGGGATCGGGTCTTTCGCAGTATTGTAAGCCGGTCAGTTCGTCATAGAGCCTTTGGGAGATCTCGCCGATCCGTCCGCCGCTCAATGTCATGAGCTGATTATTCCAATAGAGCTCGCCGATGGGCGAAATAACAGCGGCGGTTCCTGTGCCGAAGGCTTCCTTCAATAATCCCTTTTCATTTGCATCACAGATTTCCTGGATGGATATCCTTCTTTCCGATACCTTGAGTCCCCAGGACTTCAGCAGCTCAACACAGGACTTTCTCGTGATGCCGGGGAGAATGCTTCCGTTCAACTGGGGAGTAATTATCTCGTCGCCGATAACAAAGAAGACATTCATGGTACCCACTTCTTCGATATATTTCCTTTCAACACCGTCCAACCAAAGCACCTGGGTGTATCCCAGTTCCTTGGCATCCTGCTGAGCCTTCAGGCTGGCAGCATAGTTACCTGCGGTCTTTGCTGCCCCGATACCGCCGGGAACCGCACGGACGTAATTCTGTTCCACATAGATCCTGACAGGATTAAGCCCCTCCTTGTAATAGGCTCCAACCGGCCCTGTTATGATCAGGAAATGATAAGTATTGGACGGACGGACTCCGAGGAATGGATCGGTGGCATAGATAAATGGCCTGATATACAGTGAGGTGCCCGGCGCGTCCGGTACCCAGTCCCTGTCGATGTCAACAAGCTTTTTCATGGCCTGGAGGGTTAATTCCTCATCCACTCTTGGTATACAGAGCCTGTCGCAGGACTGGTTGAGACGTTTTATGTTTTCATCCGGGCGGAACATGACAATCCTGTTGTCCCTGGTCCTGTACGCCTTTAAACCTTCAAATACGGTCTGCCCATAATGGACCACCATGATGGAAGGGTCATAGGACAACGGACCATAGGGGATGATCCGCGGGTCGTGCCAGCCTCTGCCTTCGGTGTAATCCATAATAAACATGTGGTCGGAAAACACCTGACCAAACCCGAGGTTTTCAGATGATGGTTTTGTTTTTGGGTTTTGGGTTAACTCGATCTTTATTTCCATAACTGGTCACTCTCCTTCGAAAATATCTTACACCTTTATATTCAAAAAATCTACTTTTTGTTTATATAGTATTCTGTCGCTGAGTTTTCTCCTGTACTGGCGCCGCGGGATACCATGTCATCTTTCATCGCCAGGAGCATGTTTTTGGTATCATTGCGATGGCGCGGCAAGTGCGGCGTTGCGGCCGCCCTATCATGGTGTTTTTGTTAGCATAAGAAAAGAAAATAAGGCAGTACACACATGTACTGCCTTAAGTATAAGCAATGTTTCGGGTTTAAGCCGGGTTTTCTCCGGCAGCGGGCGCTTCTTTTGCCTTGCCCAGCATTTCCTTGAACTTCTTGCTCATGCCTTCAAGCTTGCCGTAGAGGTCATAACTGGGCTGAACGCCATAGGCCACCTTCAGGTATCCGCACATCATATAGGTCATGATGATGGGATCAACTATGCTCCACTTAAGCACGGTGATAAAGAGGAAGGTAAGGATATACGCGATAAATGCCATTCCCACATCTTCATAGGCTATACTGATAATCATATTGGTGAATAAGCCCTGGAAAAGGAAGAAGAACAAGACATAGAACGCGATAAGGAAAACCAAGATCTTGGCGCCAGTCTTCAACACTGTCTTCCAGTTCTGTACGTAAAGCACCACGCCGTCACATGCGCTCCTCCAGGCGCCCTGGCCCTCATGGAGGAATATGTAGGCCAGAATGCACTCGTCGACATAGTTGAGTATGATATCAACAAATTTGTTAAGAGCTTTTACGACGCCTTTGATACCTGGAATAAAGCTCAACAATGAACCAATTCCGCCCAGTACCCTTTGAATCTGCCTGACAGCCGCTGACATCAGCCTGTCCAGAACGAAGAGGGCATTGGATGCTACGAAGAATTTTTTAACCTTTTGCACACCATACTGGTACATACTGAAGCCTTCGGGAACGCTGCCATGAATGGCCATATCTGCAATTACGGCCACATGGGCAGCTTTGATCATATAGGTGATATACTCCCGAATAAACCTATAGATTGCCCAGCCGCCGCCGCTGAACGCTATTACCAGGAGGACGGCAAAGAACCCTTGCGGATTAATCGCGCCGATGATCTTAACTACAATGAATGCATAAATGCACATACCGATAAAAAATACGAGGTATGCGGCAAGTCGGATCAACATGAAAGGTATGGTTTTCAGTATAATAGCGGATGGTTTCATGAAGAGGCCTCCTTATTACATCGTTTGGAAAAACTATATCATATATTGGTAAGCTGAACAATAAATAAATAAAAAAAGTAATTAAATTATTATAAATAAAGATACTTCGTAACCTGTGTTGCGCGGCCGCCACAGGCATGATAATCTAATAAAGTGCCGGAGTTAATATATGTATTTAGGGAGAGCAAGTAAATGGGACGATTTGTAACCCCTGACGCCTATATAGAATCAATTTATTCCATAAGCCCTGAGGGCCTTATTAAAATGGGCATAAAGGGGCTGATCCTGGATATTGACAATACCCTTGTGCCAACCTATACGAAGAATGCAGATATAAAGGTGAAGGCTTTCCTGGATAACATGAAGAAAAACGGCATCAAGACAGCCATTGTTTCAAACGCGAAGCAGGGGAGGGTGGAGCAGTTCTGCCGCCATCTCGATGTTGATTATTTTTACAATGCGTTAAAACCTTTAAAAAAGGGCTATCGCCAGGCTATCGAAAACATGGGCCTTAGGCCGTGCGATGTGGCCATTGCGGGAGACCAGCTCTTTACCGATATTCTTGGCGGAAACCTCCTGGGAATGAAAACGCTTCTGATCAAGCCCATTGACCGAAACGAACCATTCATGATCAGATTAAAGCGCCTGTTTGAAAAGCCTTTCCTCAGGGGGAAGCAATATCTTGACAAATTTTAATGATTTGTTACGGTGGTTGTGCTATAATCCAAATAACAAGCAGTATGGAGGGAAGCCCGATGCTGTCGATGAAGAATTATATGGAAGTTATCGTTATGAATACCATGGACGATATACTGAAGGATATAAATATGTGCAGATGCGATAAATGCAGGCTGGACATAGCCGCCAAGGCCCTTAACGATCTTCCTCCCCAATACATAGTATCTGAGAAGGGCGAGGTCTATTCAAAGATCAAGAGCTTGAAGACCCAGTTTGAAGTGGATGTTATCTCGGCCATAACCAAGGCGGCAATACTGGTTAAAAGAAACCCCATGCATGGCCCACAAATCAGCCAGTAGCCTGATTTATTAAATAAAACCTTTTAGTATTGCGCTACTTAGCCAACATATATTATTGTTGTCACTGTTGAAACCCTGTGTTATAATGTTACAGGTGTTTTTATCACACACGTTGTCCGATTTGCGGTTTGTGCTTTTTAAAAAGTGTGCCGCAAAGGCGAAGACAACGGAGGAATAACAAAAAGGAGGACCAATATCATGTCAGTTATTTCTATGAAGCAGCTGCTTGAGGCAGGTGTGCATTTCGGCCACCAGACCAGAAGATGGAATCCCAAGATGGCGGAATACATCTTCACAGAGAGAAACGGTATCTACATTATCGATCTTCAGAAAACAGTCAGGAAAATTGAAGAGGCTTATTCATTTATCCGTGATGTGGTCATGGAAGGCGGAAGCATTCTCTTTGTGGGTACAAAGAAGCAGGCCCAGGATGCCATCAAGGAAGAGGCTGAGCGCTGCGACCAGTTCTATGTGAACAACAGGTGGCTTGGCGGTATGCTGACCAATTTCAAAACCATAAGGAAGAGCATCGACCGCCTGAACGAACTTAAGAAGCTGGAAGAGGAAGGCGTTTTTGAGGTGCTTCCCAAGAAAGAGGTCACCAAGCTCAGACTGGAAATGGAGAAGCTTGAGAAGAACCTGGGCGGCATAGTCGAAATGAAAAAGCTACCCGCAGCCCTGTTCATAGTAGACCCCAAGAAGGAAAGAAACGCCATCCTTGAATCAAGAAAGCTGGGAATTCCTATTGTAGCTATAGTAGACACCAACTGCGATCCTGATGAAGTTGATTATGTAATTCCCGGAAACGATGATGCCATCAGGGCAATTAAGCTGATTTCATCTAAGATCGCTGAGGCCGTTATCGAGGCAAAGCAGGGCGAGATGGGCTCTGCCGCTATTGAGGAAACAGCCGAAGAGGAAGAGGCGCCTGCTGAAGAGGCAGCTGTTAAGGAAGCCGAAGAAGCACCTGCCGATGAGGCTGCTGAAACTTCGAATGAGGAGCCTGCCTCTGCCGAAGTGTCCGACGAAAATGTTGTTGAAAAAGAAAATACTGCAGAAGATACAGTAAAGGAAGATGCATAATATGCGAAAAAGAACAAGTTTCAGGAGGATGATTAAATGGAAATCAGTGCGGCAATGGTAAAGGATTTGCGTGACCGTACCGGGGCGGGTATGATGGATTGCAAAAACGCTCTGGTTGAAGCTCAGGGAGATATTGAAAAGGCTTTTGAGATTTTGAGGGAAAGGGGTCTCTCAAAGGCTGCGAAAAAGTCCGGAAGGCTGGCTTCCGAGGGTATAGTAGATGCCTACATCCATGGCGGCGGGCGTATCGGCGTCCTGGTTGAAGTAAACATTGAAACCGATTTCGCCGCCAAGAACGAGGAATTCCGGGCATTTGTAAAAGATATAGCCATGCAGATCGCTGCAATGAATCCTCTCTATATCAAAAGAGAAGATATTCCTGCAGAAGTGATCGACAGGGAGAAGGAAATCCTAAAGACACAGGCCATCAATGAAGGAAAACCCGAGCATATCGCTGAAAAGATGGTAAATGGCAGAATCGAGAAGTACTTTAACGAGGTCTGCCTGCTGAAGCAGTCCTTCATTAAGGACAATGACAAGACCGTTGAGGACGTGCTCAAGGAAAAGATCGCGCTTATCGGCGAGAATATCAGCATTCGCAGGTTTGCCCGTTTTGAGATGGGCGAGGGCCTGGAGAAGAAGAATAAGGACTTTGCGGAAGAGGTCGCCAAGCAGATCAAGTAAGTGGCTGAAAGGGTATTTTGATTTTTCAAAATACCCTTTTGATTGCGCATAAACCATATTGTTTCCGGGAGGCGGTTATGGCTCTGAAGTACAGTCGTATTATGCTGAAGATCAGCGGAGAAGCCCTTGCAGGCGAAAAGGGTTTTGGTATTGACCAGGAAATACTCAATAATATCAGTTCAAAAATCAAAGAAGCCCATGATATGGGTGTTGATATCGGCATAGTGGTAGGAGGAGGCAACTTCTGGCGGGGAAAAGGCAGCATGATAATGGACCGTACAACCGCCGACCATATGGGAATGCTGGCAACCGTTATCAACGCCTTGGCCCTTCAGGATGCCCTGGAAGGCAGGGGAGTACCTACAAGGGTCCAGACAGCCCTGGAGATGCCCAGGGTGGCCGAAATCTATATCCGGCGAAGAGCCATCCGCCATATTGAGAAAAGGCGGGTCGTTATATTTGCCTGCGGCACAGGAAATCCTTATTTCTCAACAGATACCGCCGCGGTTTTGCGCGCGGCTGAGATCGAAGCAGAAATAATCCTTTTGGCCAAAAATGTTGACGCTGTTTACGACAGTGATCCCAAACTGAATCCCAACGCCGCCAAGTACGACATGATCAGCTTCATGGATGTTCTTAACAAGCAGTTGGGAGTCATGGACTCAACCGCTACATCGCTGTGTATGGACAATAACATTCCCTTAGTTGTGTTCAGCATAAGAGAGCCTGAGAACATCATAAAGGTTTTGAATGGCGATAATGTTGGTACATTTGTAGCAAGGGAGGTCTAGTTATGACAAAGGATAGTTACAAGCAATATGAGAACAGAATGGAAAAGAGCCTGCAGGTATTAAGGGATGAGCTTGCGGGGATACGTGCGGGGAGGGCAAACCCTCGCCTGCTCGACAAGATATCCGTGAATTATTACGGAACGCCGACGCCCATCAACCAGCTGGCCAATATTGCTGTGCCTGAAGCACGACAGATCACCATCCAGCCGTGGGATGAAAAGATCGTCAATGATGTCATTAAGGCCATACAAGTGTCGGATCTTGGAATTAACCCCAACAGCGACGGCAAGATTATACGCCTGATATTCCCGCCCCTCACCGAGGAAAGAAGGCGTGAGCTTACAAAGGAAGTCAAAAAGATAGGGGAGAAGGACAAGGTTGCCATCCGACAGATCAGGCGTGACGCCATGGAAGACTTCAGAAAGATGGAGAAAAACAAGGAGATCACCGAGGATGACCTGAAGGTTGCGGAAAAGGACATCCAGAAGATAACCGACGAATATATCGATAAAGTGGACCAGATAGTTGAAACTAAAATAAAAGAGATTATGGAAGTCTGACGAATTACCAGGCTGCATATAAAAACTACAGATGACTAAGTGAAGCAAAATGCGCTCACTTAGTCATTTTAGTATGAAGATGGAAGCTTATCATGGCATAATATGCCATATAATAGGGTAAAGCAAACAATGTTTTGTTACATTATTGCCCAGGAGAGGCTTTATTGCATGTGATTTGATGAGCAAAGCGTGTGCGTCATTGCGAAAAGGCAATACCGGCGAAGCAATTAATAGCCGTATTCCACGGTGTCTTCCCGCAATGACATGAATGAAGCGTAAAATTGCAGGTGACAGGTGATGTGCGGAAGGTTTTATGTGGCCGAGAAGGATCTGGATGACTTCGCGGCTCTGGTTAACCAGGTGGAAAAGCATTTATTGAAGAAAGCGGGAGAGATCTATCCCGGCGATTACGCGCCGGCAATTACCCCTGGAAGCACTGGAACGGGTCCTGAAACAGGAGAAAGGAAGGATCAGGTCCATGCTTTGAAATGGGGATTTCCCACCAGCAAGGGAAAGCTCATCATAAACGCCCGTTCTGAAACCATTGCGGAAAAGCCCATGTTCCGGAATCCTTTTAGAACCCGCAGATGCCTGATACCCGCAAGGGGGTTCTACGAATGGAAGGACGCGGAAACCGGCAGGGAAAAAGTAAAATTCTACATCGCGCCCCCTGATTCAAGCCTGATATACCTTGCGGGTATATACTGGTTCTTCTCCGACAGGGAGGGGAATATGATTCCCTGTTTTACCATTGTAACCACAAGTGCCAATGAGGATATAAGCCCGCTGCACCACAGGATGCCCGTGGTGATCGAGAGGGAGAACAAAGGTATTTGGCTCTATGAAGACCATCTGTCAGAGGCAGTAAGGCAATTGATGCTTCCTGCCAGGGCCGGGCTCCTGCTGCCGGTTCGGGCAGAATAGACCAGATATGATGCCATTAAATCAGCATAAAGATAAGCTGTCATTACGTCGTCTGGAAATAACAGTGAACCTTGGTGAAGCCGGAATCACACTTGCGGTTAAGATGTAAAGATGTATTCACATCATATTCCTGGCTATTTTTTGTCTTATATATATTAAAGCTAAACCCAAATCTATCCCCGGATTATGCCTTTGGTAGGGAACATATCAGGCCTGGAATGCTTATAAATTAAGGCGTTAATAAAAATGAAGACTGACTAATGGGTATTATAAGCTGTTTATGAATCCAGGTAGCTTCAGTTTAAAGATCCGATTCCGATATAAATGATGTCAGGGATGATTCAGGATGACAAAAATAAATCGATTACCATTATGGAGTAGGGGTGTGATCCTTTATAAAAGAAAACACCGCCAAAAAATATTTTTACATTATACAAAATAATAATTTTGTTTAATAAGGAAGGGTAAGTGGTATAATATAAGTGAAGAATTGGATGCAACCAGGGCCTTTTCCCAATCGCCCGCTGAAAGGATGTTTTTATGCCTGCGGTTTCTTTTGATGATTTGCCTGATATTGCAGTTGAGTTTCTCAATTATATGCTTACTATCCGTAACAAATCTGAAAAAACTGTTCAGGAATATTATTATGATCTACGTACCTTCTTTCGCTATATCAAGCTGACAAAACATTCCGGTTTTAAGGACGCGGATTTTGACACAATTGATCCCAGGGATATTACACTGGATGACATAAAAAAAATCGATCTTGCCGATCTATACAGCTTTATGTCGTATACCAGCCGCATGCGCGATAATACGGCCGTAACCCGCGCCAGGAAGGTCGCTTCCTTAAGATCCTTCTATAAATACCTGTTTTCCAAGGTCAAGCTGATAGATTATAATCCTGCCGCAGAGTTGGATTCACCGAAGGTTGTACATCGGTTGCCGAAGTATCTCAACATTGACGAGAGTATCCAATTATTGGAAAGCGTTGAGGGAAACAATAGGGAAAGGGATTATGCCATCCTTGTCCTCTTCCTCAACTGCGGCCTCCGGTTATCGGAACTGGTGGGCATAAACCTTTCAAATATCCGCAACGGTAAGCTTACCGTTATTGGTAAAGGCAACAAGGAGCGAACCATATACCTGAACCAGGCATGCCTGGATGCAATAGACGCATATCTTCGCGTCAGGCCTGTTGAAGGAGTAAAGGATAAAAACGCGCTGTTTTTAAGCGAGAGAAAACAGAGAATAAGCCCCAAAACTGTCCAGTACCTGGTTAAGAAATACATAGGAAAAGCAGGTCTCGATACGCGGAAATATTCAACCCACAAGCTCAGGCACACGGCAGCCACCCTCATGTACAAGCACGGGAATGTGGATATCCGCGCGCTGCAGTCCATACTGGGACATCAAAGCATATCCACCACTGAAATCTACACCCACGTGGATGACGAGCAGCTTCGCAGGGCCGTTGACAGCAATCCGCTTTCACGTTACACAGGTCCTTCACAGAAGAAGGCCAGAATACCCAAAGCTGATGACAATAATAAATGATATTATAAGAGTGTCATTGCGAGCAAAGCGAAGCTGAGCGCGGTAATCTCAGGGCTTCGTGGCATGTTCCAGCGTGTTCAGGTATCTCCAGGCATGGTCATCATTGTCTCCGCACATTTCATGGGTCGGCTCAAGGGAAACACACACGGCCGGCCTTTCAGGCTTTCCGAACAAACGGCAGAGGTTGTCCTCGGTAAGGTTTACACACCTTTCCCCTGCCCTCTTCCCTTCCGGCATTCCGGGAATGGGAGATGATATGGATATAACAACGCAGCATGCGCCGCATCCGGGTCTGCATTCCATCGATTTTCTCACTTTCTCTGCTCTCTGTTCTCTGTTTTCTGTTCTCTGATCTCTGTTCTCTATTTAACAAACCCATAGTAACCTTTGTAAGCCGCGTATACATCTGCCTTGCTGACCACTTCAAAGGGCGCGTGCATGGATAATACCGGAACGCCAACGTCTATTACATCCACGCCCAGGTTGGCAATCATCATGGCTATGGTGCCGCCGCCGCCTTTGTCGACCGCCCCCAACTCGGTGATATGCCAGGGGACCTGGTTTTCATTGAAAAGCCTGCGTATCTCTCCTACAAACTCGGCATGCGCGTCGCTGGCGCCTGATTTTCCCTTCGATCCGCCGAATTTCATAATGGCGATACCTTTTCCGAGGTAGGCGGCGTTCAGCTTATCATGGGTGCCTTCAAAATTAGGATCAACGGCCGCATTAACATCCGCCGACAGCATCTTTGAGCTATACAGGCAGGAACGCAGCAGGCGGTCGCTGTACTCGCCCCCGGTTGTGAGCGCGCAGAGATCTGCAAGGAAGTTTTCCAGGGCACGGGACTGGGCGCCGGTGTTTCCTACACTGCCGATTTCCTCCTTGTCGGTAAGGACGCAGACAGCTGTATACTCTGGTTTAACGGTATCGAGAATGGCCATCAGGGCCGGATATGCGCATACCCTGTCATCATGACCGTAGGCGCCTATCATACTCCTGTCGAACCCGATATCCTGGGCCTTGAAGGCTGGTACCATCTGAAGTTCAGAAGATACAAAATCCTCTTCGGTAATGCCGTATTTCTCGTTGAGGATCTTAAGTATATTGAGTTTGAATCTGTCCTTGGCTTCCTTATCAGGATCCGGGCGCGATCCGACGAGAACGTTCATATCCTCGCCCTTGAAGGCTTCATTCAGTTTTTTCTCCATCTGTTCCTTCGCAAGATGCGGCAGCAGGTCAGTAATGGTAAATACGGGATCGCCCGGGTCTTCACCAATGCTGATATCTATGATGGAACCATCGGCCTTCACGATGGTACCATGGAGCGCAAGGGGAATTGTTAGCCACTGGTATTTCTTGATACCTCCATAATAATGGGTTTTCAGAAATACCATATCAGTTGATTCATAAAGCGGATTCTGCTTGATATCCACCCTTGGCGAGTCAATATGGGCGCCGATCATTCGCGTGCCTTCTTCACATGGTTTTTCGCCAATGACGGCCAGTAACATCAGCTTCTTCCTGACAATACGGTAAACTTTATCACCGGGATTCAGCGGTGTTTTTTCACTCAGGATCTTCTCTATGTCAACAAAACCATTGCGGATGGCCAGATCTTCGGCTTCCCGCACAAACTCCCTTTCGGTCTTGGCCTTGTCCAGAAAAGCCTTATAGCCTTTGCTGAACTTCTCGATCTTGCTTTCGGTCATGGTTTTATTATCCCAGGCATTGACTGGTTTATAAACAAGGTTCTTCGCGCTTACTGCAGTTTCATTAGCCTTATTCTTTGGGGGTCTTCCTCTTCTTTTAGCCGGTTTTTCGTGAGGTTCTGCAACAGCTTCCGGGTTTTTTCTTGGTCTTCCGCGTTTTCTTTTCTCTTCAGCCATATTCAATTCTCCTTTCTGCCATCCGGAATCCTTTTACTATGACATTTATGCTGTGACATTTGTATTATCGGATGCTGAAAATTACATTTTATATTATACCATTATATTCCCTGTGATAATATTTCCAATGCAAAATAAGGTAATTTAATAAAGAAGCGGTCACAGCCCATCGAACTGTGGCTGTGACACGCCCGGAATCAGAAATGCGAAAGGCCTTATCCTTGGTGTCGGTTCAGAGTATTATACATATCAATCCACCGCTGCCTTCATTGATGATCTTCTGCAGCGTTTCCTGAAGCTTCAGCTGGGCATCTTCCGGCATCCTGAAAAGCTTGTTCTGGAGGCCCTCTGAAATCAGCTCATGGAGAGATTTTCCGAATATATTGGATTCCCAGAGTTTTTCCGGAGCACCCTCGAATTCCTTCAGGAGATAATTGACCAATTCCTCGGATTGCTTTTCTGAACCTACCAGAGGAGCGATTTCAGTTTCGATATCGGCCCGGATCATATGGATGGAAGGCGCGCTTCCCCTGAGTTTGATACCGAATCTGCTTCCCTGTCTTATGATTTCCGGGGGCTCCAGGGTCAGTTCATCGATACTGGGTGTTACAACGCCGTAACCCTTTGTTCTGACTTCAGAAAGGGCATTTGCTATTTTTGAGTATTCCGCCCTTATAGCCGACAATTCTTTCAGGACTGAGAACAGGCGCTGCTCACCATCGATTTCAAGGCCGGTTTCCTCTTTGACTACCTTAAAGAAAAGCCCGTCAGATGGCTTCATTTCCAGGCTGACCTCGCCTGTACCCATCTTGACATCCTGGATGGAAGTCTTGCTTAAAAAATCATATATGCCGAATCTTTCCGCCGCATCATATACATTCTGTACCGTTGACCTGTCCTGGAACGAATCCATGATTGCGTTGACCAAGTCTTTCCTGAGCCAGTGTTCGTTATCCAGGGAAAGGATCCAGCCGGGAAGATTGAAGCTGATTTCACGCACCGGGAAGTCAAGAAGAATACCGTTCATAACCCTGTTTATGGATTGTATGCCCAGATTGAGGCAGTCGACGGGGATGACCGGCTTGCTGTATTTTTTGCTTAATTCTTCGGCCATCGTTTTGACTTCGGCGCTTTCGGGGGATGTTGAGTTAAGCAGTACCACAAAGGGCTTTCCTGAAGCCTTAAGCTCGTTGATTACCTGCTCTTCTGCTTCTTCATACTCTTCCCTGGGGATATTGGTAAAGGAACCGTCAGCTGTAACAAGTACTCCAATGGTGGAATGGTCGCTGATGACCTTTCTTGTACCAATGGCGGCCGCCTCCTCAAAGGGTATGTCATAATCATACCAGGGCGTCTTTACCATTCTGGGCACTTCGCCTTCCATATGGCCGACGGCGCTCTTGACCATATAGCCAACGCAGTCCACGAGCCTGACCCGCATGTTTACGTTATCGTCCATGGTTACGGTAACCGCTTCATTGGGGACGAATTTTGGCTCGGTGGTCATAATCATCCGTCCTGATGCGCTCTGGGGTGTCTCATCCACGGCCCTTTCCCTGTCATACGGGTTCTGAATATTCGGCAAGACCAGGGAATCCATAAAACGCTTGATAAAAGTTGATTTGCCGGTCCGGACCGGACCCACTACTCCTATGTATATATCGCCCTTTGTCCTTTCCGCAATGTCGCTGTATATGCTGTACAAAGCTTCCACGGCCAATCCCCCTCTGTTAAAGCCTGGGGCACATGCAACAATAGCATGGCCCATGGGTCAGTATAAGTATATTGGCCGTCAAGACGATATATGAAAGATTTTATTTAAAAAACCATGGGGACAGTCCCCATGGTTTGTCATGGTTTGCCATGGTTTTGAAAGATCACGGGGACCGCCCCCGTGGTTTCTATTTATGGTTTTCGAAAGACAACAGGCATTTGTCAGCCCTGTACTTAGTGATGATATACTCAACGGGCTGGCCGTTTTTGGCAAACAGTATGTTGTTCACCTTGATCAGGGGCTGCCCTGGCTGTACCTTGAGATAGCCAGCATCCCTTTGGTCGGTATAGACTATTTCAAGCATACTCTTAGATGTGTTGGGAATCAGCGGATATTTTCCTCGAAGAATATCGTGGGAAGGCTTTTTCATCTTGATATCCTCGCAGATATCCGGAAAATGGTACAGCGGTATATATGAGATATTCAGCGAGATCACTTCTTCGCCATGATTGTTTATGTAGGTAATAGCCGCAAACTCGGCCGGCATATCGTGTTTGAGCCCGAACAATTCGGACAGATTCTTATCCTTATCGCTCGAGATGATCTCCATATACACGATATTCTTATCAGACGGGTTCTTGCTGTCCAGTATGGAACCGGTGAAACCTGTATAGTCCTTGATATGGATATGGGTTTTCCGTGTTGAAACGAAGGTCCCTTTTCCCTTTTGTTTATATAAATGGCCACTGGCCGTCAGTTCATTTATTGCCTGACGTACCGTTGGCCTGCTTATATCGTACATTTCACAGAATTCCTGCTCTGAAGGGATTTTGGAGTTTTCTTTAAACTCACCTTTTTCAATCTTTTCAAGTATGAGATTCTTCAGCTGGTAATATAGCGGTACATTACTATACTTGTTTATGTCTACCATACCAAAACCCTCCATCGCATTACATAATGACGTAAAGACAATATAACATTAATCGGAAAGATATTCAATAGATGTTAATGTATTTTTTTGAAGACATTTGTACATTCTTATAAATTGAGGTCCACGTGTACATCTGTGACTTGGTTGGCTTCCAGCAAGGGATAGACATGCTCTTCAAGAAACTCGTCCACCTGCTGCGGGCAGCGCCCTATGTAATTTTCCGGCTTCAGAACTTCCTTAATATCCTCCAGTGACAGGCCAAATGCCGGGTCACCGGCTATGCGCTCAATCAGGTCATTGGGCTGTCCGTCATTCTTCACCCTGCCGGCTGAGGCCAAGGAGTGCTGTCTGATTCTTTCGTGAAGTTCCTGCCTGTCTCCGCCTTTCTTAACTGCCTCCATAAGGATGTTTTCTGTGGCCATAAAGGGGAGCTCTTCCATGACATGCTTTTCAATGACCCTTGGATAGACCACGATACCATCGGCTATGTTTTGGTAAATGTTAAGGATGGAATCCAGGGCCAGGTATGCTTCAGGAATGCTTATGCGGCGGTTGGCCGAATCATCCAGGGTCCTCTCAAGCCATTGGGTGGATGCGGTAATGGCAGGATTTAACGCGTTCACGATCACGTATCTTGCCAGCGCTGAAATCCTCTCGCTGCGCATGGGGTTTCTCTTGTACGCCATGGCCGAAGAGCCGATCTGTTTTCTTTCAAATGGCTCCTCAAGCTCTTTCAGGTTTGCCAGCAGGCGCATATCATTGCTGAATTTATATGCGCTTTGGGCAACCGCGCTCAGGACGTTGAGTATCCTCGAATCCTGCTTCCTTGAGTATGTCTGGCCTGAAACCGGCATTATCTCATGGTAACCTATCTTTTCGGCTATCAGTTTCTCCAGCTCTTTGACCTTTTCGTGATCTCCATCGAAAAGGGCAAGAAAGCTTGCCTGGGTTCCTGTTGTGCCCTTGTTTCCCAAAAGCCGCAGGTGCGAAATAACAAAATCCAGTTCCTCAATATCAAGCATCAAATCCTGAATCCAAAGGCATGCCCTTTTACCCACGGTTACAAGTTGTGCCGGCTGAAAATGGGTATAGCCCAGCGTGGGCACATCCTTGTAAGACTTGGCGAAACGGCTGAGTTTAAGAATCACTGAGAGGACCTTTTCCCTGATAATTCTCAGAGCCTTGTGAAAGATGATTATGTCGGTGTTGTCACAAACAAAGCATGAAGTAGCACCCAAATGAATTATCCCTTTCGCCTTTTTGCACTGGGCACCGTAAGCGCGGATATGGGACATGACATCATGACGTGTCTCTCTTTCTATCTCTTCAGCCAACTCGTAGTTTATATCATCGCGAAAGGCCTTCAATTCATCGATCTGTTCCTGGGTAATATCAAGCCCAAGCTCCTTCTGGGCTTCGGCAAGGGCAATCCACAGCGTGCGCCAGGTTTTGAACTTGGTGTCGGGCGAAAAAAGCTCCAGCATCTCTCTACTGGCATATCTTGAACTGAACGGACTTTCGTAAGAGCTCCTGGACAAAGTGCGTACCTCCGAAAAAAACAGCAAAATACCACCACGTAAGCATGACATTACTACGTCACTACGTTAATACATAAATATATCATGTTAATGTTATGGCTGTGGTAGTAATTATATCTCTATTCATGAGAAAAATCCAGTAAAAAAAGAGTGAATTTTTAAGTTTATTCACTCTGTACAAAAATAATCGGGCTATTAAGGAAAAGGATACTTATTGCAGTCGTTCCAGCGCGGCTATTTCAACGCAGACACATAGTATTTCAATGGCTTTTTCCAGTTCGTCTATGGGCGGATATGACGGCGCAAGCCGTATGTTTGTATCATCCGGATCATTTCCGTAAGGGAACGTGGCTCCCGCCGGGGTCAGGGTCACCCCTGCCTCTTTTGCCAGTTCCACAACCCGACGGGCACATCCCTTCATCACGTTAAAGCTTATGAAGTATCCCCCTCGCGGTTTGTGCCAATAGGCGATATTCTTGCCCCCCAGGTTTTTTTCCAGGATGTTGAATACGGTTTCAAATTTAGGTCTTAGAAACCCGGCTTGCTTTTTCATATGTTCCTTCAAGTTTTCCGGGTCCTTCAGAAAACGGACATGCAGCATCTGGTTGATCTTGTCAAAGCCGATTGTCTGAATGGCGATCTGCTTCTTAAGGTATGCGATATTCTCCGGGCTCGATGCCACCACGGCTATCCCCGCCCCCGGGAAAGTTATCTTCGAGGTAGACGAAAACATGTAAGCCCTGTGGGGATGGCCTGCCCTGCGGCACTCTTCTATCAGGTCCAGGAGCGTATCCTGGGTTTCATAGAGATGGTGGAACTGATATGCGTTATCCCACATGATGATGAAATCATCAGCGGCGGTTTTCATGGCCGCAAGGCGTCTTACCACACGGTCCGATAAGGTTATGCCTGTAGGGTTGCTATACATGGGGATACTCCACATTCCCTTGACAGAAGGATCTTTTGACACCAGTTCTTCCACCATGTCCATATCGGGCCCTTCCGATGTCATGGGAATTGTTATCAGATCAAACCCGAATTGCTCTGTAATGGCAAAATGGCGGTCATATCCCGGGCTGGGGCATAAAAACTTGAGTTTTCCCTGTTTGCCCCATGGTTGCTTAAAGCCGTTGAGACCAAGGAGTAGGGCCTTGCTTATAAGGTCATACATCAGGTTCAGGCTTGAGTTCCCGCCTACGATAATCTGGTCAACCGAGAGATTGAACAGCGAGGCGAATAATCTTTTCGCCTCAATGATCCCGTCCATGGCTCCATAATTACGGCAATCGATTCCATCTTCGGAAACAAGGTTCTTTGCGTATTTGAAAAGGTCCATGGAAAGATCCAATTGGTCGCTGCCGGGCTTTCCCCTGGACATGTCCAGTTTCAGGCCTTGTTTCTTATATTCTTCATATTGCTTTAGGAGTTCATCTTTTCTTTCAGTCAGGCTTAAAGGGGCTATCTTTTTCTCATATGCCCTCCGGACATCTATATCCGGCTTCCTTCCTGGCGGCATTTCCATGACTTCATCCATCGTTATTCCTCCTGGGCGCATTCATTATAAACTTATGTTATATTCTATAAGAGCGATACGCATTATGCAAGTTTATTCTTCTGATATTGCAAACTCTTTTGACATGCTTCATACAGAGAGCCCGCCCAATCTGGTACCCAGGTCAAACGTGCTTTAAATTTCCCCGTTTGCCGCTTGAAAGGGCCTGTTTTTAAATCTTGCATGTTGAAAAGCCGCGCGATTCATTATCAATGATCAGCGTTGCCGGGTTTTTAAGCCAGCAATCGACCGGAATGAAGCAGGTAATAAGGCTTCAATTTATAATATGCACCCACTTTTCTATAACCTGGCTGAGGTAATCGGCAAATACCTTTCTTTCTGCGCTTCCCATGGCTATCAGCGGGCTTTCCGCGATAATCTCTTCGCCCTTGTAGACAGATACCGTTCCAAGAATTGTTCCTTTTCGTATTGGGGCCTGCAATTCCGCGGGAAGTGAAACCCTTGTTGAGAGCATGTCTATTTCCTGATTCTTTATGACAGCCTTTACATCAGCGGCAACTCCCGCCGGGATGGCTTCCGCGGCACGGGCGCGCGTTACCGGAACATGTCCCATTATACTTCCCATGTCAAGAAGCTTTACATATCTGTAGCTCTCAAACGCATAATCCAGGACCCTCATACTGCTTTGCGATCTCAGGCTTTTTGAGTCGCAGAAAAGCACCGTTGATATCAGGCGCATATTGTTCCTGGTGGCCGAGGTGACCAGGCATCTTCCGGCCTGCCCGGTATACCCCGTTTTAACACCGTCGGCGCCTTCATACAGACCAAGCATCTCATTGGTATTGGTAAGCGTCCTGCCCTCGAAATAATACTCCCTGGTCTTCACGATCCTGTTAAATACCGGGTTGCTCAATGCATAACGGGTTATTTTTGCCAGATCATAAGCCGTGGTATAATGTCCTTCGGCATCTAAACCGTGGGGATTGGAAAAACTGGTCTCATAAGCGCCTATCTCCCTTGCTTTCTCGTTCATCATCCTTGCGAACTCCTGGACGCTTCCCGCGCAATACTCCGCAATCGCGACAGCTGCATCGTTTCCGGAGCACATCATGAGTCCGTACAGAAGATCCTCCATCCGGATATTGGAGCCTGCCCTGAGCCCCATTTCAGAGCCACCCATACCGGCCGCGCGGCCGCTGATTGGTACACGCGCGTCCAGGGAACAGTTCTCGATCGCTATAATCGCTGTCATTATCTTTGTGGTGCTGGCCATGGGTCTTTTTACAAAGGCATTTTTTTCATAGAGAACGGTTCCGGTTTTAAAATCCATCACGCAGGCTGACCGTGCGTTAATGACCGGGGCTGATACAGCCAACGCTTGCTCCCTGTCAAACGTATCGGGATAGATTATACCTGTATGTACGGTCATGTCCCGGGAAATGTCCGGTAACGAAGTCAATAGGGCCGGGTCTTCCGGCGGGGACCGGCGCGGCGGTATGAAAAGACATACGAAAGCCAGATTAAGAATGAGTATGAAGGCCAGGAAGTATAACAGGTCCCTTGCTTTCAAGACTGTATCTCCGTATATTGTTCTGCCAGTGTCATTTATATGTCTTTCAGGGACTTATTACACCATCATTCTTCAAGATTTCAATAATGGTCCTGACTGTACGGGATATATCATTGTCAGAAACAACATGGTAATCGCAGTAGGCCTTGTATAGGGGATAACGCTTTTCCATGAGTTCATGGAGGATTTCAGGTCCATTGCTCAGAAGAGGACGGCCTTTAAAATCTATACTTTCCGCGATGAGATGGACAGGCCTGTCGATAAATATGAGGAAGCCTTTTTCCTTCAAGGCCTTAACATTCTCTTCCCTCAGCACAACTCCTCCACCGGTGGAAATGACGGCGCCCTCAAAGGATGCGATCTCGGATATAATCTTGCTTTCAGCATCCCGAAAATAGTCCTCTCCCCTCTCAAACAGCTTCGGGATAGGGCCATAGGTTTCTTCTATGAGAACATCGGTGTCTATGAAAGGCATATTGAGTTGCTCACTCAAACGCTTTCCCACTGTCGTTTTCCCGCATCCCATCATACCTATTAAAACAATATTTTGTTTCATTAGCCCCTCCTTATCTCCTCTATCGCTTTGTTTATAAGGGCCTTATCCAGGGTTCTTCTCTGCCAGATCTCTTCGGAGCGCAAGGCTTGAGCCACCAGCATGTAAATGCCGTTGGCGCATGGGATGCAAAGTTCTTCCGCATATCTTAAAAGGACAGTTTTTTCGGGATTATATATCAGATCCATAACAAACTTCACACCTGTAATCTGCTCTTTCTGAAGCGGGCTTTCGGATATGCGGGGGTGCATGCCCACCGGTGTGGTGTTGATCAAAATGTCATAGCCCGCGGCCCTGAAAGTGGATATGTCGGCGCAGTTAAGCCCGGGGAATTTCATTATGGCACTATCCGGATCGCGGGATACTATGGTTATGCCCGAAGCTCCATGATCCTCCAGGTATGCCACGACGGCCCTCGCAGCGCCGCCGCTGCCCAGCACGGCGCATCTCGCTCCCGCTGTTTTAACACCGTATTCCTCAAGGGCCATGCCAAACCCGTGGTAATCGGTGTTATATCCCTTGTATCCACCCGAAAGGCAAACAGTGTTTACCGCGCCTATATGGAGGGCTTCATCCGACAGGGAATCAAGATAAGCCAGGATCTCTTTTTTATATGGGATGGTAACATTGACCCCCAGGTAGCCGCGGGATTTCAGGCTGTCCAACAGGTTGGGCAGCTTTTCCGGCTTAACCTCAATCAGGTCATATTCAGCGTTCATTCCCGATTCTTTGAAAAACAGCGAATGTATCCTGTGGGATAGGCTGTGGGAAAGCTTTTCGCCCACCAGGCCATACCTTGCCGGACCCGATCCTGCGGCGCTGGATATGATCCTTGACTGGAATTGCCGTGAAACCTCCAGGATCCCGGAATAGACAGATTTGATGGATTCCCTGTATTCCGGGTTTTTTACCTGTGAAAGTATCCGGTCCAGGACCTGCCGCTCCCGTGACGAATCCAGTATGGCCATGCCGGTCTTCTTTTTGTATTCCGCCACATCCCGTACATGGTCCATCCTCTTTTCAAGAAGCTGGGTTATGGCTTCGTCAACCTCATCTATTCCTTTTCTTATGGTATCCAAAAAATCTTTTGGAGGCATATTCCAGGATCCCTCCCCGTTCATGCAATAAATGCGGGACCGCTAAAAAAGCTGCCCGGCTTTTGAATTGGTTCAGGGCGCCTTACAGGCACTGGTATCCAAACTGCGTCAGATAAAGGTCGCACAGTGCAATGGCGCAGGCAGCCTCCACAACCGGCACCGCCCTTGGGACGATGCATGTATCATGCCTGCCCTCTATTTCAAGTACAGCGTCCTCCATCTTCTTCATGTCAATGGTGTCCTGGGCTTTCGCGATTGAGGGAACGGGCTTTAAGGCCACCCGGAAAACAACCGGCATTCCGTTGGTAATTCCCCCGTTTATGCCGCCGTTATTGTTGGTTTTGGTCCGGACCTGCTCCCCGTCCATATAGAAGCTGTCGTTAGCTTTACTGCCCCTCATTCTTGTTATGGTAAAGCCAGCGCCGAACTCCACACCCTTAACCGCGGGTATGGAAAACAGGATGGAAGAAAGTTTGCCCTCAACATTGCAGAAGTATGGAGTGCCGATTCCGGCCGGAAGGCCGATGACGGCCGTTTCAATTATGCCCCCCACCGAATCCAGATCCCTTCGGGCCTCGTCAATCAGCTGGGAATACAATTCGGCACAGGAAGCGTCATTTACAGGAAGCTCCATGCTCCTCAAATTTTCAAGCTGTTTCCTGGTAATGTCGGCCATATCGAAAGCCACGTCGGTAATATCACCAATACTCCAAATATGGCTCCCTATATGTATTCCCTTAACCTCGAGGAACTGGCGGGTAAGGGCGCCCGCGAAAACCAAAGGCGCGGTAAGCCTGGCCGAGAAATGACCACCGCCCCTGAAATCGTTGTATCCGCCAAAGCGGACAGACGCGGTATAATCGGCATGACCGGGCCTTGCCAGGTGGCTGGTTTCTTCGTAATCCCGTGATCTGGTGTCGGTATTCCTGACAAGGCCGCATATGGGAGCGCCCGTGGTCCTGCCCCGGTACAGGCCGCTCAGTATTTCCACTTCATCGGCTTCCTTCCTCTTTGTAGAATATACCGTGGCCTTTGGCCTTCTTCTCTCCATCTCAGTATTTATTCTCTCAAGATCCACGGTCATCCCGGCCGGAAAGCCGTCCACCACAACCCCAACGGCGGGGCCGTGGGATTCGCCGAACAGCGAAATTCTTAATCTTTCACCCCATATGCTGCTCATCAACCTTACCTCCCAGCAGCTTAAAATCTTGCCAGAACTCCGGATAGGACTTGGAAACGGCTTCAAACCCGCTGATTTCCACAGGACCCATCGTACGGGACGATGCTATGGCCAGGGCCATGACTATCCTGTGGTCGTTCCAGCCATCAACGCTGGCACCTGTAAAGTGGTTCACCCCATGTATCACAAGCCCGTCCTGCCTTTCCACTATGCGGGCTCCCAGCTTGTTAAGCTCGCTGCAAACTGCCCGCAGCCGGTCCGATTCCTTGAGCCTCAGCCTTTTTGCGTTGGTGATGGCTGATACTCCGGGACAAAGAGCCGCGGCCACAGCCACAGCCGGAACAAGGTCGGGACACTGGGAGGCGTCCACCTGGACGCTTTTAAGGGTGCCAGGGTTTACCAATAGTGTACCCTGTCCCCACACCGTTCTGGCGCCCATGTCCCGTACAATGTCGAGTATTATTCGGTCACCCTGCAAAGAAGCCTCATTCAGGCCTTCTATGGCTACTTCGCCGCTGATGGCTCCCAGGACGCAGAAGAAAGCCGCCTGGGACCAATCCCCTTCCACAGCGAGCGAGCAGGCAGCGGCTTTCTGTTTCCCTTGTATTTTAAACAGCCTGAAGTCATGGGAATGCCCGATTGATATACCGAACCTTTCCAGGGCGTCAATGGTCATGCCAACATATGGACGGGACTCCAGGGGACCCGAAATCCTGATTTCTGAATCACCATCAAGAAAAGGCAGGGCCATCAAAAGCCCGGATATGAACTGGGAGCTCACATCGCCTCTTAAGTCATACTCACCTGGTCTTAGCCTTCCTTCCAGCCTGATGGGCATTTTGCCGTTTTCATCAGTGAAGTTTACACCTTTTCCGGGCAGGAGCCTTTTATATATATCAAAAGGCCGCGTTACAAGCCTGCCCTTGCCCGTGAGGGTAACGGGATCTGCACACAGTCTGCTGATGGGTATAACCAACCGGGCTGTGGTACCGGACTCTATGCAGTCAATCACAGGCCGGACTACCCTGATATCACCCGGAGACGAAATAACAACCCGCTTCCTGCAGTCAAAAACCGGGCTGTCCTCAATCATCACGCTGGCTCCCAGGGCTTCGCAGGCCTGCATGGTGGCCTTAATGTCGTCAGATAAGACCACATTGTCTATTTCGCTTGTGCCTTTTGCCAACAGGGCACAGAGCATCAGGCGGTGGGCCATGCTTTTTGACGGCTGGATGAATATCCTTCCCGTAAGTTTTGCGGGTTCAATTCTCAAGCTGCGCAAACAGATGCTCCTCCAATTCCTCAAAACTCCATTTGGCCAATCCGCACTTACCTGTCTCACGCAGGTATGCGATGGTAATAAGCCCGGAGCGTGATTTCTTGTCTATCCTTATGGCACCGACCAGGTCCTTCATGTTCACATCGGGTAAGGCCACGGGAAGGTTAAAGGATTCCAGTAGCCCGGTAAGCCTCTTTAATGTTCCTGGTTTTGTCAATCCGAGCCTTTCGGTGATACGGGTAATATACACCATCCCAACCGATACGGCTTCGCCATGGGTCAGCCCCTGGTACTGTTGGACCTTCTCGATGGCGTGGCCTATGGTATGGCCAAAGTTGAGAATCTGCCTTAAACCTGTATCATGCTCGTCCTGTTCGACTATGGCCGATTTGATCCGGCAGCTTGCGGCGATGATTTCGTCAAATATTACTCCTGCCCCTGTGTCGCTTGCCATTATTTCAAGTTTATCGCATAAGTCCCTGTCGCATATCAGACCATGCTTGATCAGCTCAGCCATGCCGTCCAATAATTGCCTGTCGTCCAGGGTGGCTAAAAAGCCCGGGTCGGTGTAAACCGCATCGGGCTGGTAAAAGGCGCCTACCAGGTTCTTACCCTGTTCCATGTCAACGGCCGCCTTGCCGCCGATGCTACTGTCAACCATGGCCAGGAGCGTCGTGGGTATCTGGATAAAACCGAGCCCCCGTAAAAAAGTTGCCGCCGCAAGCCCGGCAATATCCCCGGTTACGCCTCCTCCCAGGGCCACAACATAATCGCTGCGTGTAAAGGCTGCGTCGGCCAGGGCATTGTATATACCTTCAAGGGTCCTGAGATTCTTACTCGGTTCACCCTCGGGAAAAGTGACCGAAATAGTTTCAAAGCCCTTTATCCTGAGTTTCCTTACAAACTCTTCCCCGTACAGGGAGAATACCCGGTTGTCGCTGACAATGGCCATTCGCCTTCCATGGTAACGCCTTTCGAACAATTGGGGAAGATAACCAAGCATTCCTGTTTCTATTTCGATATTGTATGGTTTTGATGGGGTATTGACCCGGACCTGAATAACCATGGACAACCTCCCGCCTCATTTCTTTTCCGGCTAAAACTGGATATTTCGTCCCTCAATTTCTGCAAGTTTCCGTAATTCGGGAATAAGGCTGGCGTAATCTGCGGGAGTTAGTGACTGTTCCCCGTCGCTGAGCGCGCACCTGGGGTTGTTATGGACCTCGATGATCAGCCCGTCCGCGCCCGAAACCACAGCCCCCTTGGACATGGGCAGAACCATCCAGGATTTGCCGGTGCCGTGGCTCGGATCCACTATGATGGGAAGGTGGCTGAGCCTTTTTATAGCGGGCACCGCGCTAAGGTCAAGGGTGTTTCTCGTATAGGTTTCAAAGGTGCGTATTCCGCGCTCGCAAAGGATTACATTTTCATTGCCTTCGCTCATTATATATTCCGCGGACATCAGCCATTCCTCCAGGGTGGCCGAAAGACCGCGCTTTAGCAGTATGGGCTTCTTCGTCCTGCCCAGTTCACGCAGCATTACAAAATTCTGCATGTTCCTGGCTCCCACCTGGATAATATCCACGTCCTCGAGGAAACGCTCCAGGACCTCGGTGGACATAATCTCGGACACGATGGGAAGGCCGGTTTCCCTGCCTGCTGTTTTAAGAAGCTCAAGCCCTTCCAGGCCGAGTCCCTGGAAGCTGTAGGGAGAAGTCCGCGGTTTATAGGCGCCGCCCCTTAAAAAAGAGGCCCCCGCCTTTTTCAGTTCATGGGCGATGTTTACGATCTGCTCCTCGCTTTCCACTGAGCACGGACCTGAAATCAGTACGAAATGGCCAGCGCCGATCTTTCTTCCCCGGACCTCTATCACCGTATCCACGGGCTTGAACATGCGGTTGGCCTTTTTGAAGGGTTCGCTGACCCTCATGGTATTGGCCACTATCTCATGTGAAGAAAGGGCGTAGGTGTTGATTCTTGAGACATCGCCAATAAGGCCGATGATAGTGGTTTCTACACCGACTGAAACATGCACCTTCAGTCCAAGGTTCTCAATCTCTCTGATCAGTTCTCTTCTCTGCTCTTCAGTAGATCCGGGTTTCAGTACCAGAATCATGATCTCATCTCCTCACTGGCAGCCTTGCGGCCCCTGTATTTGCATCAGGCGCACAACAGCTTATGTCCAGGTTCAGCGGCTGAATTATCCGTAGAACTCGTCGTAAATGCTTACTATTGCCTTGTCAACATCGTCCTCTGATACTCCGAACATGATGCTGACCTCAGAAGATCCCTGGTTGATCATCCTTATATTGATGCCGCTTCGGGCCAGGGCCTTTGTAACCCTCGCGGCGATGCCCACGGTATGCATCATGCCCTCGCCCACTACCATAACAAGCCCCAGGTCATATTCGATATCCACGCTGTCAACCCGGAGGTCCTTGGCGATCCTTTCCATGATGCGGCTTTTTCTCTCGTCGTCCATGTACTGTTTTCTGATGATGATGGATATATCGTCAATACCCGAAGGCATATGTTCAAACGGAACAAACTCTTCCTCGAGGATCTGGAGCACCTTGCGGCCAAACCCTACTTCACGGTTCATCATGTACTTGTGGATATTTATACTGCAAAAACCTTTTCCGCCTGCTATTCCGGCAACGGGACATTCAGATTCCGATCTTGCCGGGGTGATCAATGTACCGGGAGCGTCGGGATTATTGGTGTTCCTTATATGCACCGGTATCCTCTTCTGGTATACGGGCTCCAGCGTTTCCTCGTGGAGCACCGAAAACCCGGCATAGGCAAGCTCGCGCATCTCCCTATATGTAAGAACGCGGATGGGCTTGGGATCCTCAATCAGTTTCGGGCTTGCGGCGAATACCGAGTTGACATCAGTGAAGTTTTCATAGACATCCACTTCCAGCGCAGCGGCCAGGATGGAGCCCGTGATATCCGAGCCTCCCCTTGGGAATGTGACCACATCGCCTGACAGAGAATACCCGAAAAAGCCCGGGAATATGATAATGCCCGGCAAAGACCTGATCTTCTGCAGGTTCTTGAATGACTGGGGAAGCACCCGCGCGTTACCGTATTCGTCACTGAGGAACAGGCCAGCATCCTTGGGGTTCAGATACTGCGCCTGGTACCCGGTTGATTTTAAGTAGTAAGCCACGAGCCTTGCCGCGTTATCCTCACCGGCAGCCTTCATCCTGTCCATGAATTTCTCATCGGAGTCATAATCCATTGAAAGCCGTGTTCTCAGGTTGTTTTCGATATCAACAACAATCTGGTTTCCAAGGCCGAGATCCGCCGAGATCTCCCTGAACCGGGATACGATGTTTTGGAGAACCTCTTCATAATCTTCGCCTTTTAAAAACCTTTCGGCGCACTGGATTAATAGATCAGTGATCTTGGTATCGGAATCAAAACGCTTGCCCGGAGCTGAAACTACAATTAAACGCCTTTCCGGGTCGGAGGTTATGATGGAACAAATCTTCCTGATCTGTTCTGCATTTGCCATTGATGTTCCGCCAAACTTGCAAACCTTCATATATAATACCTTGCCTTTCATTATCGGATTATCCCGTTTCCCAGCCAATTCCCATTAAGATAAGGAATCCAATGGAAACCGAAGCAAAGTTAAAGCCTATATGATAAAAACATGACGACATGCTGATCCGTGATGGCAATCGAGCAGCTGAACATTGTTGCTTCGTAAATAAAAAGATAAAGGGTTTCCCCTTTATCCTTAGATTTTAATATCAAGCCTATCCTTTGTCAATCATTATATGCTATTTACAGGCTTGTCAGGCCCCTCCGATCAGGCGTATGGTTTCCTTGGCTATGGCAAGTTCCTCATTGGTAGGTATGATCAATGTGCGGACCTTCGCGTCATCAGTACTGATATCTATCTCGATCCCCTTGCTCCTGTTCTTTTCGGGGTCTATCTTTATGCCCAGGAATTCCATGTTTGTACAGACCCGCTGGCGGATGTCGGGATTGTTCTCACCGATTCCCGCGGTGAACACCACGGCATCCAGGCCGCCCATTGCGCAGGCATAAGCGCCGATAAACTTCTTGACCTGGTATGAAAATATCTGCAGGGCAAGCTCCGCGCGCTCATTTCCTTCATTCACGGCCTTCTCCAGGTCCCTGAAATCGCTGGACACACCGGATATTCCATAAACCCCCGACTTCTTGTTCATGATACAGTCCATTTCGTCGGTGGACAGTTTCTCCTTGTTCATCAGGAAGGTTACTGCCGCAGGGTCTATAGTGCCGCAACGAGTTCCCATGGCCAGCCCGTCAAGGGGAGTAAATCCCATGGAGGTTTCCACGCTTTTGCCGCAATCCACGGCAGTGATACTTGAACCATTACCAAGATGGCATGTGACGATTTTCAGCTGGTCGTATGGCCTTTTTAGCAAAACTTCAGCCCGTTCTGAAACATATTTGTGGGATGTGCCGTGGAAGCCGTATTTACGCAGCCTGTACTTCTCATAATACTCATATGGCAGCGCGTAAATGTAGACCTTTTTCGGCATGGTCTGATGGAAGGCTGTATCAAACACCGCAACCTGGGGCACCCCTTCAAGAATCTTGCTGCAGGCCTTGATGCCTGTTATATTCGGCGGGTTATGGAGGGGAGCCAGTTCCTCGCATTCCTCTATTGTTTTAATGACCTCATCATCGATGATTACCGAACTGAAGAATTTCTCTCCTCCGTGGACAACCCTATGGCCTACTGCGTTGATCTCATCCAAGGATTTGATGACACCGGTCTCTTCATCGGTCAGTACGGCTATCAGCTGTTTTATAGCCTCCAGATGGCTTTCCATGACGATTTCCTTGATAATCGACCTGCCATCACAGGTCTTATGCCTGATAAATGAACCGTTTATTCCTATCCTGTCGCAAACGCCCCTGGCCAGCACAGTTTCTCCTTCCACATTTATCAGCTGATACTTCAAGGATGAGCTTCCCGCATTGATAACAAGTATATTCATGATCATCTATCCCCTTTTTTGCTTTATGTTCCCTTTATATTAAAAAACTCACTTTACCCTATGCCATGGCTTATTTTCCCGTGGCCTGGGCCTGAACCGCCGTAATGGCCACTACTCCCGCAATATCTTCTGCCGAACAGCCCCTGGACAGGTCGTTTACGGGTTTTGCGATGCCCTGCGTAACAGGCCCGTACGCTTCGGCCTTTGCCAGCCTCTGTGTCAGCTTGTAAGCGATATTACCTGAATTCAGATCAGGGAATATCAGAACATTAGCCTCACCCTTGAGAGGGCTTTCCGGAGCCTTTGACCTGGCAATCTCGGGAATGATCGCCGCGTCAACCTGCAGCTCGCCGTCTATCAGGTATCCGGAGTCTCTTTCCTTGGCAATCCTGGTGGCTTCTATCACTTTTTCGATCAGTTCGCTTCTGGCGCTGCCATAACTGGAATAAGACAGCATGGCTACCTTTGGTTCGGCTTCTACAAGGTTCTTAAAGGTAGCCGCCGAAGTAATTGCGATTTCAGCCAATTCTTCAGCGTTTGGATTTTCAACAAGTCCGCTGTCAGCGTACAGAAATGTGCCTTTATATCCGTACTCACAATCGGGAACACAGATAATGAAGAATGCGGAAACGAGCCTGACTCCTGGTGCTGTTTTCAGAATCTGGAGCGCCGGCCTCAATGTGTCGGACGTGGAATGGACGGCCCCCGCAACCATACCGTCGGCTTCATTCTTTTTGACCATCATGACACCCCAGTAAAGAGGGTTTTTCATGATCTCGCGGGCTTTTTCAATGGTCATGCCCTTATGCTTTCTCATCTCGTAGAAAGTATTACAGAAGTCATCAAACTTTTCTGATTTTTCAGGGTTTACAATAGCTGCTCCTGAAATATCTGTTCCTTGTGCCAGGGATTTTATCTTTTCTTCGTCTCCCACAAGGACGATATTGGCAAATCCCTGTTTCAGTATGATTTCTGTGGCCTTGAGGACACGGATATCTGTGCTTTCAGGCAAGACTATGGTTTTTTTGTCGAGTCCTGCACGTTCGGTGATTCTTTTTAAAAAGTCACCCATAACGAATTTTCTCCTTTCACGTGTATACACTATACATGTTGTAATATAGCCTATATGCCCAGAAAAATTATAATACAAATGTTTTTTGTATACAAGGAAAAACGGCAAATTCATAATAATTAACATGTGGTAATATATTCTGTATACATGATTAGGCCATAATTACCGGTCAGATCCTGTAGATTATCCGCCTCAAAGGCACCCAGCGCTTTATGCCGAAATCTTTGAGCAGTATTTTCCTCAGTTGCCTTGCTATGGTCTGTATGACCTCCAGGTCGTCCCCTGTTATCTCCTTGTCACCGTACCTGACCCTGCAGAAGATCTCTGAAGCGTCGGCAAAGGAATACCGAGCCAGGACGATATGCTTGTCGATACGCCGTCCGAATTCCAGAACCGTTTCACCAGGCTTGATGCCGCAGCCCGAATGTTCCAGCCAGATGAGCATTGTCTGGAATATGCTTATGATTTTCCTTTTGTTGTTTTTCCCCAAGAGCGCCAGATTGTCCACGAGAATTGCCAGAAGGTTAATTATGACCATGGCAAGGATCAGTCCTGCCAAGGCATGCGGTACGTATTCCAGGTAGGAAGTAAGTTCTACGGCAACCGGCGTTCCGGCGGGAGCACTGGGAAGATCGGAGGAATACTTGCCGTACATTTCAGCGTAACGCCTCATCAGATCTTCAATACTTTGGGCATCGCCGACCCTCCGGACATTCTCCTCTGAAGGAAGGTATTGCATGACATCGGCATAAATGGGTGTGGGTTCAAATATAAGCCATCCGAAACCCTGGAAATAAACCTCGACCCATGCATGGGCATGTCGGCTGGTGATGGTATAGATAGTATCATTATGGTTTTCGGGCATTACAAACCCTTCCACATACCTGGCCGGTATTCCCAGTGATCTGAGCATAACAGTCATTGAAGTGGCATAATAAGTGCAGTATCCCCTTCTGTCCTCGTTCAGAAACCATTCCACAAAATCCCGGCCCTCGGGTACACGGCTTGGGCTCAGGGTGTATTGATAGTTATTCCTCAAATAGTCCTGGATGGCGACAACCTTCTCATAATCGTTTTCGCAATCATGGGTTATGGCCCTGGCAAGCTTTATGACGCTTTCCGGGGTATTCTCGCTGATCCATGTGTATTCTTCCGCAATCTGTTTTGAGCGGATAAGAAGTGACTCCAGCACCTCTATGCCCTGCCCAAGCTCCTCCAGATGCGGGTTTTTGGGAGATGGATCCTTTTCAACCAGGGCGTCCCGCTGTCTTACGAGTTCGTCCAGCGCATCCTGGTACAGGTTGTCGTAACAGAATGTCAGCGCTCTTTTCAGAACGGGCGCGCCATACATTGGCTGCAGGTAATACACGGTATACCCGGATCCCATGGGCAATTTTCTTTGAGCATAGGCAATACCATGCATGTCCTGGCCCGCATCCAGGTTTCCTCCTTCGGTACTGGTTATGGGCATTATGGTAAGAAGCGGGGTGAATACTGTTTTCGTAGTCAGATTGCGGTACCGGATATCAAGTGAAAACGTGGGAAACAGGAAAGGATTGGACCTTCCGGAAGCCAGGTTTTCCAGGATCTCCTTATCGTTTCCCTCCACATCCGGAAACAGCTTATCGACAGGTATGTAAAGCCATCCCGCCCTGTTTTCCAGCAGCATGTTTTCTATCTCGGCGACGCTTTCACTGTCATCCTGGTTCTTGTGCCACATATTATTCTCATACCGGGAAAAGGCGGCACCGCGAAGATACGTTCTTTTATCACCCCTGACATCCATCATGACAGTATGGTTCGGTCTTATAGGCCCGCCAAGCCTGTTGGCAGAACCTCTGAATCCAGTCGCAGCCAGGCTGAAAAACTCCACATCGGTGTGTCCGAATCTTTGCTCCAGGTATTGAAAAACCTGGAATACCTTCCTGTCAAGCCACGGCCATCGGATGGGATGATCGCTCTTCGGTATGGATATGACGATAAGAACCGGAATGATGACCGCAGGCAGGGTAAACAGCATAAGGCTGCCCGATGCGGTTTTTCCGGTGATCAAACCTTTTTTGGCTTTTTTCTCGAAGACATGCCTGAAATAGGATATGGCTGTCAGCATGCAAGTAAAAGCCAGCACTGTTTTATTCTCGTTTCCCGTAAGTGTCCATATTCCGATATACATGGCTATTATGGCTCCGGTAAGCAGATACATCCTGAAATAGCGGATAAAAAGGAAGTAGATCACTATGGACAGAAGGATCGCGGCAAGGATGACGAGGATAATCGCGGCGGCTGCCAATTGCCCGGTAATGATGGTGTTCTGGTAATATATGATCCTTTCAATAATTTCGGCCATATAGGACATCTGGACCAGAACAATACCGCCGGTTCCTGTAAGGTACAGGACAACCGAAGTGACGGCCGCAACGCCCAAAACCAGTATTGAAACCATTCGGCTTACCCTGAACGCAAACAGCAGGCTGATGATGGGATACACCGCCGCAGATGCCAGGAAAACCACCGAAAAAGGCATTTGTCCCTTTAATACGGCAGAAGCGAGGGAGAGCATGACCAGTACGTACAGATAGCCGATGAAATAGATGAAAATTTTATCAAGCTTTGGTTTCATATGCTTTCACCTTTTCCTTTTCCCTGGCTTCGGTCCTTGCCCTGATCACTTCCAGTTCCGCGAAATCCTCCGCCTCTTCCCTCTGTTCCCCGATCTCCACAGCCCTGGGCGTCAGAAGATACCCTTTAATATTATTTTTCATCAAAAGGTCCGCAAGATCGTTTTTCGCCTGTACATCCTCCTGGTCAATACCAGCAATATCCACATAGTTCAGTTCAATATCAAATCCCTTGTTCCTAATCTTGAGTGATTCTTCCACCATCTTTCCGTCAAGGGTGACGGTATAGACATATATCAGCTTGCTGTTTCGCCCGGTATCGGTGAAATGATGGTAGATGTTTTCAAAATCATCTTCTTCGGAAAACTTGATTTCGGACAGGATCTGGTAAAGACCTTCAAATTCATTGAGGGACGCGGCACGGAAGGTATAGGGTTTTTCTTTGAAAAAGCAGAGGTTTACGGGAATGCTTCGCCTTAGCAGATAATAAATTGTTGAAACAATTTCCTCTATGACGCAGTCTTCCTTTATCAGGGTTTCTTCATTCATTGGTCCTGACTTGTTCAGGTTCAGGATCATCATGATATCATTGTCCAACTCGTTCCTGGTTTCCTTGACCATGGTTTTTGAGAGTTTGGACGTGAGCTTCCAGTGTATCTTTCTGAAACTGTCGCCATAGACATACTCCCTTATGTCCTTTATTACGTCATTGCCTGTTTCGTCATATCCCGATGCTGCCTCGCCCTCGGAAAGCCTTGCTACCTCTATATCTTTATTTATCTGTTCTATAACCCTGGGCTTGACAAGGATGCTCTTCTTTTCAAATGGGCTCAGCCTGATGCTGACCATACCAAGAAGGTCCTGGATCTCGATATAGTTTACTCCGATATCATATCGGCCCCTGAAATAAAGGGGCATGCTGTATTTGAACTCACGGCGGCTGAAGGGGGCCAGGGACAGGTGTACCCTCCTGAGGCTTTTTAATATGAACCTGCCCTCCATTTGCATATGTATGGTGATGTAGGGCATGTAAAGGAAAGACGCGTTCTGAAGGATCAGATGGTAGGTGGCGCATTCACCCTTGACAAAGGTACGCTCTCCCACGCGCTCGCTCATCCTGGAAAAGACGCAGATTATAACCATGTGTATTGCCGAAATAAACGGCAGGGCCAGCATCAGGTAAAGCAGGGTATATGGCAAAACGCCCCCGTAGAAATATGCATATACAAGGCTTGCGAAAAGAAGCAGAAGATAGCGTACGATGTTGCGTTTCCGGTACCTTGATTCCCTGGGAAGGTAATCCGGACCAGTGATTTTTTTCATAGCATGCCGTCCCCCGTCTATTTTATTCCCACAGGTATTCTCTGGCGCTCCACGATATCAAGGATGATGCTTTCATTGGTTATGCGCTTTATTTTGGCTTCCTGTTTCAGTACAAGCCTGTGGCTGAGTACGGGCACGGCCAAATCCCTTATGTCTTCCGGAAGCACATAATCCCTGCCATCATACAGGGCGGCTGCCTGTGATGCCCTGAATAGACTGAGGGAAGCCCTTGGGCTGCAGCCCAGCATGACGTGCCCATGCCTCCTGGTGGCAGTAATTAAATCCACTATGTATCCTGCAAGGCTTTTGTCCACCCTTACCTTTCTAACCTGCTGCTGCAGTTCTAACAGTTCCTCCCTTGTAACCACCGGGGTCAGGTCATTCAAGGGGTTGGATTCCTGGAACCTGTAGAGGATATCCACCTCCTCGGAATGTGACGGGTAACCGGCCGAGATCCTCATCATGAACCTGTCCATCTGGGCTTCGGGCAATGGATAGGTGCCCATGTATTCAACGGGGTTTTGAGTTGCTATGACCATGAATGGATCGGGTACTCTGTAGGTTTTTCCATCCACCGTAACCTGTCTTTCCTCCATGACTTCCAGCATGCTGGCCTGGGTTTTGGGCGAGGTTCTGTTGATCTCATCCGCCAGGATGACATTACTCATGACATTACCGGTTCTGTATTCAAACTCCCCTGTCTTTTGGTTGAATATGGTAAATCCTGTAATATCAGAAGGCAGTATATCTGGTGTGAACTGGATCCTGTTGAAGGACAGGCCAACCGACTTTGCCATGGAGTTGGCCATGGTCGTCTTCCCAATTCCGGGAACATCTTCAATAAGGATATGCCCGGAAGAAGCAAGGGCTATGACCATCAGTCTCGACGGTCCCTCCTTGCCAATAATGACCCGGGACATGTTTTTCACTATTTTTCTCATGATGGAATTCTTCTCTTTCATCAAGACACCCTCTCTTTGTTTATTTTGGGCGAAAAGAAGAAAATCGTTATTCCTCCCTATAATATACTAACAGACTGACAAGAATGAGCAATGGGCTTATTGCTGTATTTTCCCATAATCTAACACCATTAGCACAGTTGATGTTTTTTGGGGAAGTAAAAACGGGCCGTTGTATACAGCCCGTCGTTAATACAGTTTCCAGCTTCGGTGTATCATTCATACCGCAGCGCCTCGATGGGATCAAGCATCGCGGCCTTCCTGGCGGGATAAATTCCGAAGAATATTCCCACAGCCGACGAGAAAAGAATCGCGAGAATGACCGTACCGGGAGAAAGATGGGGAGTGATTCCCGCAAGTCTGCCGAGGCCATAGGCCCCGAATATGCCGAAAATCAGCCCAAGTATGCCTCCAATGCAGGAGATGATCACCGATTCGGTGAGAAACTGGAACAAAATATGGCCGGTCCTGGCGCCAATGGCCTTTCTTATGCCAATCTCACGGGTTCGCTCGGTGACTGAAACCAGCATTATGTTCATGACCCCAACACCGCCCACCACCAGGGATATGGCAGCCACAACGGCGACAAAGGTTGTGAAGATACCCACCACTGTATTGATCTGGTCTAGCTGCTTCATCAGGTTTTCCGCCTTGTACGCGTCCCTGCCACGGTTCCCGTGCCTGTTTTCCAGCAGGTTCACGGCCAGGTTCCCTGCCGATTCGACGTTTTCCTTGTTGTCGGCCATGATGAACACCTGGGAAGCTGTTTCGTCCAGTGAAAAGACATGGCTGACAGTTGTGGCGGGCATATGCACAACCACAGGAATATAGTCATTATCTGTCATTTCGGCAAACATATCGTATGCGCTCTTAATAACACCTACGATGGTGACGCTTTTCTGCGCGGTCTTGGGTCCCACGTCCATTGTCATCCCCACCGCATCTTCCATCCTGAATAGCTTTTTTGCGGTTGTACTGTCGATTACGGCCACGGCCTTGCCTTCTTCATACTCAATGTCGGTAAAGATCCGGCCGTACAGGATCTCATTGTTTTCAATGCGGAACATATCTCCAGATCCGCCTACAACAATAGCCATCTTGGTGTTGGTACCGTAACTTGCCCAGCCCTGAACCCGGACGATCTGGGTGGCATAACGGATATACGGGATTTTTTCCTTAAGCTGCCTGACGTCTTCGAAGGTTATATAATCGCTCTGTTCAGCGTTGTTCTCATTCACATTGATGGCTACCGTGTTTGTTCCGATTTTCTCAAATTCACCGGTAATAGTATGCTGCCCGCCCTGCCCAAGGGAAACCACGGCAATGACTGAGCTTATCCCGATGATTATGCCCAACATGGTGAGGAATGAACGCATCTTATTGGCCCAAATGCTTGAAAGTGCCATTTTTACATTCTCAAGTATATTCACTTCCCCACCTCCCCTATAAGATAATACGATTCTGGACCGGGCTGTCATCAATGATACGACCGTCCCTCATCCGGACTATTCTTTCAGAGTAATTTGCCACATCAGGCTCATGGGTCACCATAAGAATGGTAGTGCCCTCATCATTGAGTTTCTGGATTATCTTCATGATCTCTTCGGTGACCCTGGAATCCAGGTTGCCGGTCGGTTCATCCGCCAGAATGATGGAAGGGCTGTTGACTATTGCCCTGGCAATAGCCACCCTTTGCATTTGACCCCCTGATATTTCAGTGGGACGGTGCCTTATCCTTTCAGCCAGGTCAACCCTCGACAGGGCCTCGATAGCTTTCTCCCGCCTCTCCCTTGCCGGCACCCCGGCATAGATCATGGGTAGTTCAACGTTCTCCAGTACTGTCATCCGCGGGAGAAGGTTGAAGGACTGAAAGATAAAGCCGATCTCCCTGTTTCGGATGCTGGCAAGCTCGTTCCCGCCAAGGGTTGAAACGTCCTTGCTGTTAAGGATGTAACGTCCTGATGTAACCCTGTCAAGACAACCTAATATGTTCAGCAGGGTAGATTTTCCGCAGCCTGATGGGCCCATTACTGCTACAAACTCTCCGGGTCTTATATGAAGGGAAATACCGTTTAAAGCTGTAAGCGTGATAGCTCCGGTTTTATATACCTTGGTGACATTCTCAATGCGGATCATTGGCCAGCTCCTTCCACCACGACAGGAACGCCGTCGCCAAGATCTACCGAAGGATTTAGAACCACCTTATCCCCAGGCTTTAAGCCTTCCAGGACCTCAACATCAGAATCCGACTGAAGGCCTAGGCTGACCTGAGTAAGCCTTGCGACGCCGTTTTCAACAACAAAGACCGATGTATTGTTTTTCTTGTCGTACTTGATGCATTCCACGGGGATCTTGAGCAAATTCTTCGCCTCTCCCACCAGGATATCAGCGTTCACGTCAAAATCCACCTTAAGCAATGCGTCTGGGTTGGCTATATCGATCTCTGCCATGAGGAAAGCGCTCTGCGCAGCCAGGTTTATTTCCGCGGCCGGGCTTATGAAGGATACTACCCCATCGTAATAATGCCCGGAATACTCCAGGACAGCCTTCTGTCCGGTACTGATCTTGGCGGCGTCGTATTTTCCCAGGTAAATAACACCCTTAAGGTTATTTAGATCCTGAACCACAACCGCAGGCTGTGTCATGCCAAGAGGCGCTCCTTCCACGGCGTTCAAGGCGGTAACCGTGCCTTCCATATCTGAAATTAGCCCGTCCTTAACATCATCAAGCCTGGACCTGGCCGTATCAAGCCCGATTTTGGCCAGCGCCGCCGAGTTTTCCAGCATCTTGATCTTTTCCTCGGAAATGGTCTGCATGACATCCCTTTTCTGGATCAAAGCCTGCAGGTTGGCCAGATCCTGTGGGTCTTTGCTTCCGTCAAGCCTTAAGATTTCAGCTTCAATATCAGCCATGTCTTCTTCAACCTGTTCCTTCTGTTTTATAAGGTCAGTCAAGTTGAGAAGCGCGTTTTCATATTGTATTTCAGCCTGATCCACGGCGGCTTTAAGGTCGGAGATATCATACTCCAGTATGACATCGCCCTTCCTTACGGTATCCCCCACCTCCACATGTATCTTTGTTACTTTAAGACCGGAGGTTCCATAATAACTTTTTGCGTCGCTGGACTGGACCAGCGCATTGGTGGAAAGCCAGGATTGGATGTCCCCAATTTCCGCTTCTGTTATCCTCACTGTCAGGGCATCAGTCCTGTCCCTGCCCAGAAGTCTCACTGCCACGATAACCGCAAGTATGGCGAAGACTATAATGATTATGCTTTTCTTCTTCATCTCGTTCTCCCTTGCATCATTCTGTCCGATATCGTTTTCATATGCGGCCTATGCCAGCGCCTGCCCCATTTATAATTACAATCTGTATTTAACCTTGTCTGATTAATCAGGACATAAAAGGTTTCCTGTTTATTACCTCATATCCTATTTTCCTTATATTTTTGATCCAGGTCAAATTAATCTTTCACAAACAATGATATATTGGACGCAGAAAAACAAGAATAGAACATGAAGGGAAGTGTGACAAAATGGCAGATAAACTTAGCTTTAACGAGGTTAAAACCAGGCATTTAAAGACTCTTGGCCAATATGTGCCCATTGTGGCAAGGGTTCATGGAAATAGCCATCCCGAGTTCCATGATGTCCATGCCCTGTTTGACGCGCTTGCCGGGAAAATAAAGGAATCGGGTTCCGGCATACCCGATTTGGATGGGGAGTTTGCAAGGCTTCGTGAGATTACAAACTCATACACCGTTCCGGATGATGTATGCGAAAGCTATGAGGCTGTGTACAGGATGCTGGCCGAGCTGGATCAGGCTTACCAGGCCCGGATAAAAAACACTGAATAAGCTGGATAAGCTGCCAGGTAAGCCGGAAGGCAGAGAGGTGATTTGATGCAAAGATTCATTCTTGGAAGGAAAAACCATATAGCGTTTATAAGTGCCATATTGATAGTTATTGGCTTTACAGGCAGACTTGTCTTTGGAAGCGAATCTATAGCCGTACTGGCCCTGGCTGCCGCATCGGTCCTGGGTGTCCTTCCTATATCGATACAGGCTTACCAGGCACTGAAGGTCAGGGTGGTAAGCATCGACGTGCTTGTTACCATCGCTGTCATCGGCGCGTTTTTTATAAGGAACTATGAAGAATCCGCCATTGTAACATTCCTTTTCCTGTTTGGAGCATATTTGGAGCAGCGTACGCTGAACAAGACGCGTTCAGCCATTAAGGAGCTCACAGAGATGGCGCCGGAGAGCGCCCTGAAGCAAATGCCCAACCAGGAATTTGAAGAGGTTGAAGTGGATGAAGTGGATGTTGGCGACATCCTGCTGGTGAAAACCGGCGCGAAAATACCTGTGGATGGAACCGTAATATTGGGCGAAGGCAGCGTTAATGAAGCAAGCATCACGGGAGAATCTCTGCCCGTTTTGAAGGAAAAGGGCGACAGTGTGTTCGCGGGTACAATCCTGGACAATGGAACCATTCAAATCGTGGCAGACCGAGTGGGTGAAGACACCACATTCGGCAAAATAATCGAACTTGTGGAGGAAGCACAGGACTCAAAATCGGAGGCCGAACGCTTTATAGACCGGTTTTCCAGGTACTATACTCCCGCTGTCCTCCTTTTGGGCATACTGGTATGGATCATATCGCGCAACCTTGAACTTGCCATCACCATTCTTGTCCTTGGCTGCCCCGGCGCCCTGGTCATCGGTGTTCCCGTATCCAACGTGGCAGGCATCGGAAACGGCGCCCGTAACGGAGTGCTCCTCAAGGGCAGTGAAGTCATTGCGGACTTCAGCAGAGTTGACACTTTTGTTTTTGATAAAACAGGCACCCTGACCGCTGGAAAACCATCGGTGGCCGCAAAGAAATACTATGGCGATAATATCAGGCAAGCCCTGGGATACCTGGCAAGTGTTGAACGGGAATCCGACCATCCCCTTGCCAAAGCGGTACTGGGGGAAATCGGCGTAACTGAGTTTTCTACGGTGGAAGGCGGCGGGATACTTGCCAATGTAGATGGGCATAGAATAGCCGTTGGCAACGCGACGCTGATGGAAAGGGAAAAAGTCGTTATAAGTGACGAAGCCAAAGCTGATATCTCCCGCTTCGAAAAAGACGGCAACTCCCTTGTGCTTGCTTCTGTCGACGGTGAACTGAAGATCCTGATGGGGATCCGTGACCGGATTCGCCCTGGTGCGAAGGAAGACCTTGCAAGGCTGAAAAAACTGGGAGTAAAGAACCTTATTATGCTGTCTGGCGACAACCAGGGCACCGTTGATGCGGTAGGCCGGGAACTCGGGTTAACCCGGGCCCATGGCAACATGCTGCCTGAGGATAAGGCGGCCTATGTCAGGAAGCTGACAGAAGAAGGCCGCACCGTAGCCTTCGTGGGAGATGGCGTGAATGACAGCCCGTCGCTGGCCCTTGCCCATATCGGCATTGCCATGGGAAGCGGGACCGACGTGGCTATTGAAACCTCCGATGTTGTATTAATGAATTCGGATTTCAGCCGTCTGCCCCATGCCCTTGGGCTTGCCAAGGCAACCTCAGGGAATATGAAGCAGAATATCCTCATTGCTGTTGGAGTGGTGCTGTTCCTGCTTGCCAGTGTATTCTTCAGCCAATGGATGAACATGTCCATCGGTATGCTGGTGCACGAGGGCAGTATCCTGGCGGTCATTCTGAACGGAATGCGCCTGTTAAGGTTCAGATTAAGAAAATGAATATAAGAGTAATAAAAGAAGGGAGTTTTCAAAATGAAGAACGCAACAATTCAGCTGGGCACATTAACATGCCCGTCCTGTATCCAAAAAATCGAAAACGCGGCCAAATCCTTCAACGGTGTGGACAAGGACAGCGTTAAGGTTCTGTTCAACTCCGGCAAACTGAAGTTTGACTTTGACCATGAGAAGGTTTCGGCCGAAGACGTGGCAAAAGCCATCACCGCCCTTGGATACGATGTGAAGAAAACGCAGGTTAAAGATAAGAAGTAAGATCGGCGATACTCCCCCGGACAGGCACTGTTCGGGGGGAGCGTCGTATTTATTGGCATAAGGAAAAGTCAACAGCATAACGCCGGCCTTCAACATGTCGCAATACTTCCTCAAACCTCATGTGTGCCAGAAACAAAAACGGGTTTCAGGTAAATTCCTGAAACCCTTGGTGCGAAAGGCGGGACTTGAACCCGCACGTCCTTGCGGACACTAGAACCTGAATCTAGCGAGTCTGCCAATTCCACCACTTTCGCATGTTTGCCCATCCGTCGGATCAATTTAACCGGGCGGATCGGCAAAGATAAGTATACATGAATTTCTCAGAATAATCAAGAGTCAAATTTATTCTCTCTGCCATATGTAAAGGAGGCGCTGTGCGGCAAAACATCAGGCACGCCCTTTGATTTCCAGAAAAAATACCCCCTGGAACATGGATGTCCAGGGGGCATGATTCTGTTTAATCGATAAACACGGCTGAATACCAGTTCTGCTGATCACACTCATCCTTCAGGACTTCCAGTGGCAGTCCGAACTGGTACACTGTTTTGAACACATCGATGCCCACGCTGTGAAATGAAGGCCTTGCCTTTTTTGGATTGGCGCATCTGCCTCCAGAAAAACCGGTGCATGCCTCACAGTTGGCACAGTCGCTCATAGAAAAGGCAAAATAGTAGCCGTCCAGGAAGGCCATTCTCTCCACCTCGAAAGATATATCATGGGATCTCTTTTTATTGGTAGAGTGAATGATAATGCCCCTGCTGTACCTTTTCAGCACCTTTTCATATTCCCAGGGCATCAGGGATCCTTTGCGGGACGGGCAGGTATGCCCGTACCCCCAGTCGGCACAGCCGAACATGCACTTTAGAATAGTCCTGGAATCGAACATAATCTGGTCGATGGTAAAGGGTACGGCATGATCGGCTCCCATCTCCAACGCTGCTTTGCAATACTTCTCCAAATCCATTATACTGTTGCCTCGCTTTGCTGTTTATTGCACTTACGTATCACCAGATGATTATACACAGTAAACCGGCAAAAGAATACCCGGACTAATCCCCAATCCTAATAAAGATCCTGGAATATCGTCTCGGCAACAGGTCTGATCAGATCATGAGGCCAGTCACCTTCAACCAGCTCGAAGGCCAGGAACATGAAAGCGCTGATCAGGAAGAATATGATAAGCAGGATGGTTGGGATAACCTTCAGCTTCTTGACAACCAGCTTCAGGTTTAAGGTATAAATCAGCAATATCGCTGAAATAACCGGAACCATTACCCTTATGACGTCTACTATTACATCTGCGTCAAGAAGAGTGCTCAAAGGATTCTCGTATTCAGGATATGTAGTCCAAAGAAATACCCAAACACCGATAAAGGCCAGCATCGCAATCCACAGTATGGTAAATACCCACGGGAACTTCTTTTTCGGTTTTTTAGGAGCTGCCGGCTGCTGAGTCGGCTGGGGATAACTGGCCTGTTGTTGGGTTTGTGCTGGCTGGGCCTGCTGCTGGTAGTCTTGTTGAGGCTGATCCTGCCAGAAGCTGGGCTGCTGCGGTTGGGCTTGCCCATAAGGCTGCTGAATCGTTTCAGATCCTGGTGAGGCTGATGGTGCCGCAGTATCCGGATAGACCGAGGTCTGCTGTGCTGTTGAGGTTTCTTCAACAGATGGTTCCTGTGAAACCTGCTCTGACTGATTCCATTCACCGGGAGACGCATAGCTATCAGCTTCTGAAATGGTATCGGGAGTGCTTTCCTCGACATCTGCAATAATGGGTTCTTCAGGGGTTTGAATCGTCTGTTCAGGCTCTTTAGTCAGCGTTTCCTGCTTCTGGCCGCAGTTCGGGCAGAACACAGCTTCAGCAGGCATACTGCTGCCACAGGATGAACACATTTTGATATCTCCCATGAAATCGCCTCCAATACTTTCTATTAGGTAGATTCTATCAAATTGTGAAAATACAATCAACAGCAATTTCCAAGCCGGTAAATGGGATGAAAAGCCGTTATTATATTTGTCAGGCCAGTCTACGGACAGCACCGGCGCATGATTGACGCTGCCGGCAATCCATGCTAATATAGTTTTAAATCTTAAAGAAAGGACAGCTTCCGGACACCCACGGATACGGTGCCGGAACAGGGTGGTACGATGATGATTCGCTGATTTCGGATTGGTTAAGCATTATGGCATATTCTTATTGTTTATGCATTATCACATGCTTCGTATGTTCCGGAATCGGCGTTGCTATAAACTTTTTGCGTATCATCCTTCCCTTCAGGGTTGTTGTTTGATGCGTGCCTTNTGCCTTCCGGAACACTTCGGGAGGTTATTTTTATGTCTTTGGTTCTGCAGGCAGACAATATTGGCAAAAGCTACGGCGAACAGCAGTTGTTCAAATCACTTTCATTGAAGATATATTCGGGTGAGCGCATAGGGATTACCGGACCCAACGGGGCCGGCAAATCCACACTGCTGAAGATCCTTGCAGGAATGGAAAGCCCTGATGAAGGTTCTGTCAGGATTTATACCTCTTTCTCATATCTTAGGCAGCAGGACGACGGTGTTCCCGAATCCATGGTCCCCATCCCTCATGCCAATGGCAAGCAGCGTCTTGCAGGAATGCTTGGTATGGATACATATACGCATCATGCCCATTTAAGCGGTGGTGAGAGAGCAAAGGCACGTTTCATACAGGCCTTCGATCCCGACGCCGGGATTCTTTTTATCGATGAACCCACCAGCAATCTGGATATGGAGTCTGCTGAAGTAATCCAGAAGGAACTTGAAGCCTATAAGGGAGCCCTTTTGCTGGTTTCCCATGACAGGGAGCTTCTTGACCGGCTCTGCGACTCAATAATCGAGATCATGAACGGTAAGGCCAGGCTTTTCACAGGTAACTACACCCGGTATGTACAACAGCGTGAAGCCGAATTCCAAAGGCAGGTTTTCGAATACGAATCATATATAAAGGAGCGTGAACGTCTCAGGGAACGGATCCTGGAACGGAAGTCCAATATGAGGTCCGTCAGGAAGGCTCCCAGCCGTATGGGAAACTCGGAAGCCCGCCTCCATAAAATGAAAAAAACCTCTATCCAGAAAAAGCTGAACCAGGCAATCGATCAACTTGAAACAAGGCTGGAAAAGCTTGAAAAGAAGGACAGGCCAATGGAGCTTCCCCAGGTGGCCATAAAGATCGATCCGCCAGGAAATCCCGTATCGTCCAAAGCCGTACGCGCCAAAAACCTTTACGTAGGCTTCAATGGCCGCAAGCTGATTGATAANGCCAGTTTTGAGATACCAACCGGAAAGAGGACGGCTCTCCTCGGGAAGAACGGCAGCGGAAAAACCACACTGGCCAACCTGATCGCTGAAAGGGACAGCCGTATCTCAATAGCACCGGGCGTCCAATTCGGCTATTTCAGACAGGATTTTTCCATATTGGATGAATCGCGGACCATCCTTGAAAATGTCATGGAAGGAAGCGAAAAACCGGAACATATGGTCAGGGGCGTCCTTGCAAGGCTCCTGATACCGGCCGGACATGTTAATAAAAAGGTATTCTTCATCAGCGGCGGTGAGAAGGTGAAGGTCTCCATAGCAAGGCTGCTGGTTTCACAGGCCAATTTTATCATCCTGGACGAACCTACCAACTACCTGGATGTTTTCTCGATGGAGGCTTTGGAGAGTGTGCTGCGCGATTATTCGGGGACACTGCTCCTTATTTCCCATGACAGGAAGTTCGTCGGGAGTATTGCCCAACGGCTGCTCATTATCGAAGGGAATCACATAAAAACCTTCGAAGGATCGCTTAAGGATTACCAGGAAAGACAGAAGGCAGGAAATGACCAGGACCATGCCGGCTCCAGCCTGGAGGACACCATCCGCCAGATGAAGATGGCCGAGTTGTCAGCCAGGATTTCCGCCTGCAGCGACGAGAGCCTGAAGAAGGAACTGGAGGCCCAGTATGAGGCCCTGCTGAAAAACAGGTAACCGGTATCAGGCAAAAGGGGAGGTTTATCGTGCCTCCCCCGCAATAATCCTTATGTTTATGGTTCAGCTTTCAGGGTGATTTCGGTCAGTTCCGGCCTGTTGAACAGCCGCATGTTGATGACCGTATTGCCCAGTCCCCTGTTCACATACATGCGGCTTTTGTCTTTTTCAAAAATACCTGCGTCATATTCGGG
>JGI24713J26584_10000031_pt1 | contig 77395 bp, 73 predicted proteins | sample BioPla4DNA1_FD_26584 | JGI IMG/M metagenome (IMG submission 26584) | reverse complement strand
TTTTTTACCGAGGCTCTACAATAAGTTTGATAGCAGTCCTCTCTTCGTCATCGATCATAATGTCTGTGAATGCTGGAATGCAGATTAGATCGACGCCGCTTGGGGCCACAAAACCTCGTGCAATTGCCACAGCTTTGACCGCCTGATTTAATGCGCCTGCACCAATAGCTTGAACCTCTGCTCTTCCACGTTCTCTCAGGACACCTGCTAAAGCTCCTGCCACTGAGTTTGGACTAGACTTTGCCGAAACCTTTAATACTTCCATGTGTAAGTGACCTCCCTTTGCAAATCTTCTTCGATTCTGTTACTTCTACCGTGTATATATATATATATTACGCCTCGAGACCAAAATTCCTTTTTTTACGTAATTTTTTTCTCGTAATAAATACGGGAAATTTTCTGAGCCTTGCCAGAAGTATCAATATCTACTATAACTCCACAGAGATGGCGATCTCCTTTAGCCACGGAAAAGCGCGTTGGCAGCTGATCAAGAAACTTATTAATCACTGGTTCTCGCTGCATGCCCAGGATCCCATCCATAGGGCCACACATTCCCAAATCAGTTATATAAGCCGTACCGCCTGGTAAGATCCGCTCATCAGCAGTAGGAACATGAGTATGGGTTCCCACTACAACACTTGCCCTTCCAGCCACATACCAGCCGAAGGCCTGTTTCTCAGAAGTGGCTTCTCCGTGAAAATCAATGACAGTAATAGGTGTAACCGCTGCAGTTTCCGCTAACAACTGATCGATTTTCCGAAATGGGCAGTCAAAATCCCCCATGAAGACCCGCCCGATCATGCTGATTACAGCCACTTTAACATCTCCCACCTGGGCGTAGTATAAATAGTTTCCAGGCACATTTGGTGGATAATTAGCCGGCCGCAGCAGACGAGCTTCAGCGTCGAGATAGGGATAAATCTCCCGCTTATCCCAAATGTGGTTGCCGGTAGTCAATACATCGATTCCAAAACTGAATAATTCTTCAGCTATCTTTTGGGTTAAACCAAAACCTCCGGCTGCATTCTCGCCATTGGCGACTACTAGGTCTGGCTGATATGTGTCGCGAATTTTAGGCAGCATTTCTTTAACTATGTCACGCCCGGGACGTCCACAAATATCCCCTAACAGTACAATTCTCAAAAAGATCCTCCTCTGATACTATAATCAGTCTGCATCCATTGCAGGATATACCGCCAAGCGGCCATCCGATCTAACCCCAATTAACTTAAGCTTAGTATTGTCGTTTAAAGCATCGATAATCAAATCATCAAGTTCTTCGCAGCTGATCAAATCGTCAATAAGGGCAAATTCATCAGAAAAAATCCGTTCAGGAGTTAGATAGTTCGTGATCAATTCTACAATAATGGTTATCTCTTTGCGAAACAGGGAGTTTACTTCCCGTTCAATCACAATTTGGTGCAGTTCGCCCTTTTTTACCAGGGCTATCTGTGCTGAAAGATCATGTTTTGAAGCTGTTAAGCGCTTATGTGCACCAAGATGGCTAACAATCATTTGTTTTAGTTCAGCAAATTCGGCATCAGATATTGATTTTATGTATATGCGGAGTTTGCTCAGTTTGGAGACTGTGTCAAATTCGATTAAACCAACCTGCCAAAATCGCAGCAGCACTCCAATCATCATTTTAACCTGTGGTAAATTACTCTCATCGACTGCCTTCAATTTACGAAACCTCTTTCTGCATTTATGGAGAAAGCCAGGTCTTCACCTGGCTTATTTTGCATATTCAACAGCTCGCGTTTCGCGAATCACTGTGACTTTAATATGTCCTGGATACTCAAGCTCAGCTTCGATTTGCTTGACAATATCACGAGCCATTTTTGCCGCATGCAGATCATCGATCCGGTCCGGTTTAACCATGATTCGAATCTCACGACCAGCTTGAATCGCATAAGACTTATCTACTCCGTCAAAGCCATTCGCGATTTCCTCAAGCCGCTGCAGTCGTTTAATATAAGTTTCCAATGTTTCACGTCTCGCACCTGGACGAGCTGCAGAAATTGCATCAGCTGCAGCAACTAAAACCGCCTCAACAGTTTGAGGTTCATAGTCGCCATGGTGACAAGCCATTGCGTGAATAACATCTTCGTTTTCTTTATATTTTCTCAGCAGATCAATACCAATCTCGATATGCGTTCCTTCTACCTCATGGTCAATTGCTTTACCGATATCATGCAGTAAGCCTGCGCGACGGGCCAGCCGCGGATCAACACCGAGCTCTGCAGCCATAATCCCTGCCAGATGTGCCACCTCTATTGAGTGTTTTAACACATTCTGCCCATAGCTGGTTCTAAACTGCAATCTGCCCAACAGTTTAATCAGTTCAGGATGCAGCCCATGCACATCTGCATCGAAAGTTGCCTGTTCACCTGCATCGCGAATTGCGGCATCTACTTCTTTGCGTGCTTTTTCGACCATTTCCTCAATCCGCGCTGGATGAATCCGACCATCAGCAATCAGTTTTTCTAAGGCTATGCGGGCGATTTCGCGTCTAATTGGGTCAAATCCGGATAAGATCACTGCTTCAGGTGTATCATCAATTATAAGGTCGATTCCTGTGAGTGTCTCCAACGCCCTAATGTTGCGGCCTTCGCGACCAATAATTCTACCCTTCATCTCATCGTTCGGCAGAGAAACTACAGATACTGTAGTCTCTGCAACATGATCTGCTGCAGTTCTCTGAATTGCTAACGAAATAATATTTCGTGCCCGTTTTTCAGCTTCCTCTTTTGCTTGTGCTTCAACTTCTTTTATCATCATTGCAGCTTCATGCTTGACATCATCCTCAACTTGCTTAAGAATGATGTTCTTTGCCTCTTCCGCAGTGAGACCGGACAACCGTTCAAGCTCAGCACGCTGTTCCGCTAAAACTGCTGCAACTTCTTCCCGCAGTTTATCAATCTCTTTTCTGCTCTGATTCAGACTCTCTTCCTTGCGTTCGAGAGAATCACTTTTCCGGTCGAGACTTTCCTCCTTTTGGAGTAGCCTGCGTTCCAGCTGCTGCAGTTCGTTCCTGCGCTCACGGTTTTCCCGCTCTAATTCACTCCGCATCCTATAAATTTCGTCTTTTGCTTCAACAAGTGCCTCGCGTTTCTTAGTTTCTGCTTCTTTTTCTGCTTCAGTAATAATTCTTGAGGCTTCTGCTTCAGCAGAAGAAATTTTTGCTTCAGCAATGGTTTTACGCACTAAATAACCAATTGCTCCAGCAATTACCGCAACGACGACATACTTAATGATTTCCACAAATGGTTCTATGTTGTTCACCTCCTATTGCTGGTATGATTAGATAAAGCCGAGCATAAAACTCGGCCTCAATTACCATAGACCTCATTTATGATTAGAAAACCTCAGTTTTATTTTAGACGTTTTACAGATCAGTGTCAAGGGAGGAGTTAAACAAGGAATCCAGAACTCTGTAGATAACATCCCAGCTAAACCCTCTCCTCTGCAGCAGTCCTGCAATACGCTGATACTGTTTTCGAGCGGGTAAATTCCGTAGCTTTTCTAAACGAGATTTGGCTAATTGAGAAGCTAAATCGTATTCTTTTTCAGGAGAATTCATTACTGCATCAATTATCTCTGGATTAACACCTCTTTGTTCTAATTCGTGCCGAAGGCCATAAACTCCTGTCGGTCGAAAGCGATTGCGGTAATCAATCCACAATTCAGCAGTGGTGTGATCGTTAAGATATCCTATCTCGATCAGCCACTCAATCACTTCCTCAACTTGGTCGGGCGGATATGCTTCACGGTGCAGCCTTTCGCGAAGCTCAGCACATGTATAGTTGCGGTAAGACAGCAGCCTAAGGGCTCGTTCTTTAGGGTTCTTCTCCTCAATTATCTTTCGCTTTTTCATCTGCTTCTGGTTCTTCTTGGATTAACCCATAATGAAGTTTGACTTTCCGCTCTATCTCTTCGCACAACTCGGGGTTTTGTCTGAGAAAATCTTTAGCATTTTCACGTCCCTGCCCCAGCCGCATGTCACCATACGAATACCAAGCACCACTTTTGTTGACAATGTCAAGCTTAGCAGCAATATCTAGAACATCACCGGTATGGGAAATTCCTTCTCCATACATGATGTCAAACTCAGCTTCTTGAAAAGGCGGTGCTAGTTTATTCTTCAATACCCTAACCCTTGTCCGATTTCCCACCGCTTCATTATTCTGCTTAATCATTTCAACGCGGCGGATATCTAATCGAATTGAAGCATAGAACTTTAAAGCTCGTCCACCCGGTGTGGTCTCAGGATTACCAAACATAACACCAACTTTTTCCCGCAGTTGATTTGTGAAAATCACGGTAGAGTTAGATTTACTGATTGCTCCTGTTAATTTCCGCAATGCTTGGGACATTAAGCGGGCCTGGAGACCAACATGGGCATCGCCCATTTCCCCCTCGATTTCCGCCCGGGGAACTAAAGCAGCTACCGAATCCACAACCACAACATCCACCGCTCCACTGCGGACTAAGTGTTCGGCGATCTCCAGTGCTTGTTCAGCATGATCAGGCTGGGAAATCAGCAAATTATCAATATCAACGCCTAACTTGCGGGCATATACCGGATCGAGGGCGTGTTCCGCATCAATCATAGCTGCTACTCCGCCCATCTTCTGGGCTTGTGCCATAATATGTAGTGTCAAGGTCGTTTTACCTGAGCTTTCTGGCCCGTAAATTTCAATCACCCGTCCCCGGGGAATTCCACCGATTCCAAGCGCTAAATCAAGGCTTAACGACCCGGTGGGGATTACATCTATATTTCTCGAGGCAGCTTCGCCCAATTTCATAATCGAGCCCTTACCAAACTGCTTTTCAATCTGGGCTATCGCTGTATCTAAAGCTCGTTTTCTATCATCGTTCATCCTGGTTTTCACTCCCATTTAACTATAATAAGAAACCTTTGTTCGCCCTTGGAGCGAATAAAAAAGAGGAAAGCAGCTGGCAATCCGATCACCAGTGATTTCTTCTTGCGAAATCCCCCAACCCCATCATCAGCTAGTCTGATTCCTCGCTATCATTTTCGACGTTAACCTCTTGATTCCTTCCGGGATAAGAAATGAATGTGCGCTCTAAAGAAAAACTCTGCTGAAGAGTTTGGACTTGGATGCTGTCAACAGCTGCCAGCACGTAATCATCCAAATCATGGTCGTAAACAAAGTGCAGCAGGGAAAGGCTGAAGGGAATATTTTGGGAGCTCTGGATTCCTCTGATTCCGGCAGCACCAGTTGTTCCGGCATTCACATAGACCGTTCCTTCAACTTGATTGAGCGTCTGCAGGTGATTATGACCAAAAACAATAACTGGAAAGATTCCTGGTTCTATTTGTCCGGCAATCCGATAATTGTGAACAGCAAAGATATCAATTCCATGGTTTTGATCACGAAATAGTTCATTAATTTGAACAGCGATTTGATTTAACTCAGTTGTTGAAACACTCTGAGGAGAATGATTTCCCGCAGACGGATCAGGTATGCCGGCGATTTGTAAACCCAGTACTTCTACAGGATTGAGATCCAGCAGCATTACATTTTGCGTCTGGGCTAACCTTTCAACCACATCAGGAGCTTCATGATTGCCTGAAACAAAAAGGTAAGTAACACCCAATTCTTCAATACGCTGCACAATTTCTGCTTCTAAAGGAGTTCCCCAGTCTGTCAGATCCCCTGTATCGATCACTAAATCAATTGGAAAAGTATTTACAACTTGTGTCATAAAATCAAAAGCAACAGGATGATTGTGAATATCTGATACATGAAGTACAGTCACATCTGCGGTAAGCATCCCAACACTTTCCAGATTATCAATTTGATTAAAAACAGCATAGAGATTGGCTGCTAGGCTTTGTATTTGTTCACCCAGCTCATCGACTCTAACTAATCCTTCTTGGATCAGACCGAGCATCCAAGGCGCAGCTTCAATAATCCCCTGATATTGGGGATTGGCAAAGGCTTGGAGATTATAACCAAAATAGACAGCTGTTACCATCAGCAGAACAATTAGACTGCCAGTTAAAAAGCCAGTGAGCAGATCCACCCACCGACGCCTACCCAAGAGATATACACCCAGCAGGCCGCCAATTCCTGAAATCGCCAACAGCTTTAAGATTGCCATGCCGATCACTTGATTAATTCTACTGCTGAAATACTGCACCAATGCAGCTTGAGCATCTAAATCAGCAGCAAAAGCAACACTTCGGAGCTGATCAAGATCAATGTTTGTCAGGGTTAACAAAACTTGCAGCGGCTGATAATAATGAGTTTTTGCTGTAATGCTGCCGATTGGGGGGATTCGTACCAGGGTATAACCTGGCAGACCAACTTTCACATCAAGAGCAATTTCTAAGGGGGCGATCCTGACTGTAAAGGAACCAACAAGGTTCACCGCAACTACAGCTCCCAGAACCGCAAATAGATATGGCAGAATCCGTTTTCTAGTTTGATACAGCTGCTCACCGGCCATTAAGCAGTGCCTCCAATCTAACGCTGGCTGTCGTTGTCCAACTCCTGACGCAGAAAATTTAAAGCTGCCTGCGAGACGCGAAATTTGATTTCCTCGCGAGTGCCTTGAAACCGGAATTCTTTGGCCTTAGTATAGCCTGCTCCTGCAACTGCCATGTGTACCAAACCAACAGGTTTAGCTGCGGTCCCACCACCAGGGCCAGCAATGCCAGTTACCGAAATTGCCCAATCTGTTTTAGCCCTCAGGCGAGCCCCTTCAGCCATCTGGATTGCAACTATTTCGCTTACCGCACCAAATTTGCGGAGTGCTTCTGGGTCTACTCCCAACAGTTCTACCTTAGCTTGATTGCTGTAGGTAACATATCCTCGTTCAAAATATTCGGAGCTTCCAGGTACGTTTGTAATGCGATGCGCAATCAATCCACCACTGCACGATTCTGCTGCAGCCAGTGTTTGGGACCGGGCCTTAAGTTTTGCCCCAACTACCGCTTCCAAAGTATCCTGATCTGCTCCATAATAGTAAGGCGATAAAAGGGCAATCAGCCTGTCTTCCACCGGCTGAATCAGTTGTTCAGCATCAGTTTTTGAACCAGCTTTAGCGGTTATCCGCAGTTTAATTTCCCCCATCGAAGCGTACGGCGCAATCGTTGGATTCGACTGCTGTACCAATTCATTGTGGACAATTTCCACTAACTGCGATTCCCCGATTCCCACAAATTTTAACGTTCTAGATACTAATACACTCTTAGCAGAGTTTTGGACCAGGTACGGAACAACAGTTTCAGTAAACATGCCTTTCAGCTCATGGGGAACCCCTGGCAGAGCAATAACTGTTTTACTGCCCAAGTTCAGCAGGATTCCGGGAGCAGTACCCCAATGATTAGGGATCATTTCAGAGCCCTCAGGGAGATAGGCCTGTTTGCGGTTATTTTCACTCATAGTTCGGTCGGTATGCTTAAAATATTCTTCGATTGCTGCTAGAGCAAGATTGTTAAGCTTAAGGGGTCTATTGGTTACAGCGGCAATTGCTTCCCGCGTTAAATCATCTAAAGTGGGGCCAAGGCCACCGCTGGTAATTACCAAATCCGAGCGGGACAGAGCTTGCGCTAGCACTTCGATCAACCGCAGCCAGTTATCACCAACTGTTGATTTGTAGTAGACGTCAATTCCCAGTTTGGCCAGTTCTTGTGCCAAAAAAGCGGCATTTGTATCTATTGTCTCGCCCAGTAATAGTTCTGTTCCGATCATAACCAATTCAGCCTTCACTTATTTCACTTCCCCTTTGACAATTTTCAGATTTGTGGTATAATGAAAGTGCCCATTGGGAGTTTTAGGAGGTATTGTATTGAAAACACAACTGCATAAGATGGTCTTGCTGGCAACAGCACTAATCTTGGTCGGATGTGGTCCAAGGATTTCAGGTGATGGAACGCTAGCTGTTACTGCTCTCAATTTACCTGTATCGGCCGACGAAGGCTGGACTGCACAGATTGTTTGCTCCCGCGGCAAACATGAAATCACCCAAGAAATAGTTGTAGCTGGTACCGTTCTTACTGCAGAATTTACAATACCAATCGGAAAGTGGGATGTTTCGCTGCAGCTGATTGACAGCAGTGGGCAGATCACGTATCAAGATAAGGTTACTGGTGTAGTGGTTTATCCAGACACGCCCACCAGCGTAAATTTTCAGCTCAAACCTGCCCATGGAAAGGTCAAGGTGATTATCAATCTTGATTCCCATCCCTACGCAGATTATATTATGCGCGCCAGAATCCATTTTAACGATCAGTATAAGGAAGTTATCCGCGAATCACTGGAAGAAAGTCTGGAAGGCGAATATGAACTAGCACCAGGCAGCTATGATTTCAACGTTGAACTATACACAGAATCATTCCGCGTCGGGGACAAATTCGATAGTGGTGTTTGGGATACCATCAAAATTGAGCCCCTCACCGAACAAACAATTATCTGGAAGCCCCACTTAACAGCGCTGACAATTACAGCAGAAATTTACGTACTGCCTGAAGCACCACCGAAATTAACTGCAGATTACTTCAGTAATCAAGTTTTTCTCGAGTGGGAGCCAAGTCCAGCTGCCGATCTAGACGGATACTATATCTATTGGCAGCCGTCACCATTTGAACCTTACAGTGTGATTGGCTCTGTCAATAGTCACACCCGCACGTTTATCCATGACCTGAATGACCTGGATTCAATTCCACCAAGGGCAAATTACGCTGTTGCGCCATACTCTACTGTATTGGTAGGTTACCGCAGTAAACCAATCACAGTAGAACTTCTTGAATTACAGTAATTGGAATCGGAGGCACTGCCTCCGATTCCAATTTATTGAGTCAAACACAAATAGGTATAGGCAATCCCGAACACTGCTCCAACTAAAACCTCAAAGGGAGTATGTCCTAAGAGTTCCTTCAACCGTTCTGGATGAAAATCCTTTTTATAAATATCATCAACGATTCGATTTAAAATCTGAGCCTGTTTTCCAGCTGCCCTCCGTACTCCTGCTGCATCATACATTACCACCAAAGCAAACACTACCGCCAGAGCAAAGATCGATGTATCAACGCCCTCTTTTAAAGCAATTCCCGTTGCCAAGGAGGTGACAAAAGTAGTATGAGAACTTGGCATGCCTCCGGTGCCTACTAGTCTGCGAAAATTGATTTTTTTCTCCTTCAAAGCAAAGGTAATTACCTTGGTAATCTGGGCAATCGCCCAAGCGGTGATTGCTGTAATCAGCACAGAGTTTTGACCTAATTGAGCGAAAAAACCGTTGATAGTTATCGCCTCCTGCTCCGATATTTTGTTTTATGAATTAACTGCTCTAGATCCGAATACGATTTAACGAGCACTGCGAGGAGGGGATGATTCTGAATATTAACTGGTCTCTGCTGGCAATTTTTATTATCGGCTTAATTACCCGCAACAATATTTTAGCTGCGGCCAGCGGCATCATTCTAGTTTTAGGAGTGTTAAATCTTGACCAGTTTTATCCCCTACTGGAACGGCGCGGCATTGAAGCTGGGCTCTTATTCTTAACAATGGCAATTTTAGTTCCATTGGCAGATGGGAAGGTTTCGTTCAATGCGCTTGTTAAAACGCTGACCTCCAGCTATGGGCTGTTTGCGGTGATTGGCGGGCTGCTCGGTGCTTACCTTAATGCTCAGGGAATCACCTTAATCAGCATCAGACCAGACATAATTCCCGGTATTCTGATTGGAGTTGTGATCTCAGTAGCATTCTTTGGTGGAGCTCCTGTAGGTCCGGTTATGGCTGCAGGAATAACAGCAGTGCTTTTAATGCTTATTGGCAGTTAGATCCCTGATGACATCAGCAAATGCGTTGATCTGCTCCTGAGTATTACCCCACCCAAGACTTACTCTTACAGCCTGCCGGGCCTGCTTCAAAGGAACACCCATTGCTGCAAGTACATGGGAAGGTTTTTGACCTTTACAGGCTGAACCGCTTGAACAGCAAAATCCTTTCAGATCTAAATCAAGGACCAAGTTTGAACCTAAATAGCCTTCAACGCTGAAACAGAGTATATGGGGCAGTCGACTACTGGGATCTCCATAAAATCTGATCCCTGGAACACTCTCCAGCTGAGACTGCAGCTCATTTCGGAGTCCTTCGAGTTGGGTTACCTGATTGAGACGTCTGCATGCTAGTGCAGAAGCAGCACCAAAACCCACTATACCAGGAATATTCTCTGTTCCAGATCGGAGAGCAAATTCCTGTCCTCCCCCTTTAAGCAGAGGTTCGATCTTTGTTCCAGAACGAATATAAAGTGCTCCAACGCCCTTTGGACCGTATATTTTATGTGCCGATATAGACAGTAAATCGACACCCAAATCATTGACATTCAGTGGACATACTCCAACAGCCTGAACTGCATCAGTATGAAACAGAGCCCCAAACTGTTTACAAACAGCAGCAAATCTCTTAATGTCTTGAATAGTGCCGACCTCATTGTTTGCATACATAATACTGACCAAAGCAGTATCATGGTCTAGAGCTTGCACTAGTTCATGATAACTGACTCGCCCCAAATCGTCAACCGGTAATTTCGTAACCTGATAACCAAGTTTCTGCAGATATTCAATATTACTTAGAATTGAAGGATGCTCAATTGCTGATGTGATTAAACGTCTGCGTTCTGGAGGTGCAGCTTGCAGGGCACCCCACAGAGCCATATTGTTGGATTCGGTACCACCACTGGTAAAGATAATTTCATGATCTTCTGCTCCAATTAAAGATGCTACTTGATGCCGAACTCTATTGAGCAGGTCGCGGCTGATTCTCCCCAAAAGATGAGTGCTGGAAGGATTCCCATATCCTTGAGTCAACCACCACCATACTGCAGAAGCCACTTCTGGAGCTGTTGGAGTAGTAGCCGCGTGGTCCAAGTAAACCAGCCCTTCACATAGTCTTCCCCGCTCTATTTCCGGGCAATCTGAACGAACAAGCTCCCCTTCCCACCTCTGCATACCGGGCACAGCGTAGCTGACATTGATAAATCCTTCACGCTCTAAAAAACGGCAAGCAGCTTGACTGCGGTTTTCACTGTTGCAGATAATCACAATGGGGGCATCCAAAGCCCAGAATGCTGTAACAGTCTCAATATCAGACAAAGGTACCCATACAGCACCGGGAATATGTCCCCTTTCAAACTCATATTTTTCTCTCACATCAACTATAATCGCAGAACCTGACGCTATTTTTTCATGCAACTGCTCATTAGTAATAACTTCCATGTTGGTTTTCACCCCCATAGAATTTTATGCCGCCAGATTAAAGCCTGTGATCCGCTCTTTAACAATAAAAAAGCCCCTGAAACCAGAGGCTTGAAGCTTATGCAGATTGGTGAAGAATTCCCCGCAGCTCTTGTCCAGAAAGCTTTTCCTGCTCTAATAAAACTTCTGCTAAAATATGCAGCTTGTTTATATTTGCAGCAAGATACTCCCGAACGATACATTCTTGTTCTTGAATAATTTGATTTATAGTCCGCGAAAGAGTCATTGTCGGCAGTTCACTGCTGACAACTCCCAAATCGCTTAACCCAGAATAAATCACCTTTTTTGCGATTTTTTCAGCTTGTTCAATATCACCAAGGGAACCGGTAGAGCGCTGTCCAAAGACTAATTCTTCAGCCATCGCACCAGCCATACACACTTGAATCCTACCCAACAATTCATCCTTGGTATAAAGATACCGATCATCTTCTTCATGCTGACGCATATAACCTAAAGCATTTCCTCGGGAAACAATTGTTACCGAAGCAACCGAACCAGCATTCACTTTTTCGCTAATTACAGCATGCCCCGCCTCGTGATAGGCAATCCGGATGCGTTCCTGCTCTGTAGGAGTACGCTCCAATCTTTCGCCGAGCATTACTTTTTCCACAGCTTCACGCAGGTCTTCGTTGGTAATTTGCTGCCGCCTGCAGCGCAGTGCTTGAATTGCCGCTTCATTCATTATACTTTCTAAATGTGCTCCAGAAAACCCAAAGGTAGACTGGGCTACTTTATCTAGGTCAACATCATCCGCCAGTGGTTTGCCTTTGGCGTGAATCTTTAAAATCTGCAGTCTGCCTCTGCGATCCGGCAGATCCACTTTGACGATTCTATCGAATCTACCTGGACGTAATAATGCAGAGTCTAAAAGATCAGCTCTGTTTGTAGCTCCAACAACCAGCAGACGTATATTTTGATTAACAGTTATTCCGTCGATCTGCGTCAGCAGCTCGTTTAAAGTTTGATCATATTCCATATGGCTGACATTTTTGCCGCGCTTTGCTCCTAAAACATCAATCTCATCAATAAAAATGATCGCGGCCTGCTTACCAGCTTTCTCTGCCTCACTGTACGCTTTCTTAAACAGCTGGCGCACTCGTTTAGCACCAACACCAGCATACATTTCCACGAACTGTGATCCTGATGCAGCAATGAACACAGAATTTGTATAGTTAGCAGCAGCTTTCGCCATCAATGTTTTACCTGTACCCGGAGGGCCAACCAGTAGTATCCCTTTCAGGGGACGGATGCCAAGGGCCCGGACTTCTTGATCCAGCCTTATGAAATCTAAAGCTTCTTTGAACTCCCGCTTAGCAACATCCTGTCCACCAATATCTGAGAAAGCTACCTGAGGGATGGTGGTGCTGACCCCTTTGCGTTCGATAACATCAAAGCGGCTACTCTGGCTGCGGTTATCCACGGTAAATTTCAAAACTAAAACCATGGCAGCAATCAAAATAAGAGGAGTGATATCAAAACCCCGAACTGCTAGAAAAACAAGGATTGCCAATGCGGTACCCAACAGAACTTCTTTAAGTGCAAGTTTCATCCAGAACACCTCTTCTAACTATCTAACCGCAGCAGAACTGGCTGATCTTGTCTGCTCACCACTTGATATAAATAACGATCCTGATCATGCAGCTGGAGATAAACATTTCCGCGGTCTACCTTCACACGATATTTAACCTGATGCGCATCGGCTAAGCGCTGGATTTCCTTGGCCATCTCGACGAAATTCCCGTGAATAACTCCTTGTTCAATCACAAAATGCATCTCATGATACACAGCCTCCAGCTTGCCGTCAGCCGTGTCTTTTATTAAGATCTGAAAGGGCTGTGAATAACGAGCGGCAGTCATCAAAATCTCATTTACCAGGTCATCAAGTTCGGCAACTTCACCTAAGGTCAAAGTCAGAGTAAGCTGACCGTCGTTTTCAATTAGTTCCACTGCTTCAACTGCCTCAATACCTGAAAATGCTTGGTAAATCGGCTCGATTACCAGCTTTTGATGGGCAAAATACTGTCCAAAGAGGGCAAGACCCAGGACAACAATGAAAACGACAAGAACAGCTTTAATGCGAACACCTTCCAGCTTCAACCTTTTCACCCTTTCTAGTTAACAATACTAACTTATGTTAGTCATTGGTGATTCTAAATATAAGTGCCTCTTTGAGGCACAAATTCATTATAACATATACCTAATCGGTTTTCTTCAGCAAATCTTGGGCATGATAGAAATAATCGACACCAGAGAAAATTGTTACCAGAACTGCCACCCACATCACCCACATGCCACCAGGAATTTCCAAGAGCAGTAAAAGGATCGCAATAATTTGCGTCAGCGTTTTGACTTTACCCCATTTTGAGGCGGCAATCACAACCTGATCAGCAGCAGCCAAAATCCGCAAACCAGATACTGCAAACTCTCTGCCGATAATAATAATGGCAATCCAAGCGCTGATCTGGTCAAGCTCAACCAGGGTTAGCAGTGCAGCACTGATCAGCAGTTTATCAGCTATCGGGTCGATCAGCTTACCAAATCGGGTAACCTGCTTGCGGGTACGAGCGATATATCCATCTAAACCATCGGTTGCGGCAGCAATACCAAAAACAACAGCTGCTAGATACTTGCCGTTTGGAGCACCGCTCAAAACTACTGCCATGAATACAGGTATGAAAAAAATCCGTATAACCGTAATCCAGTTAGCCAAACCCATCTATTCGACATCTCCCTCTATCATCTCACCCACTAGATCATATGGATGAACTTGAGTAATTTTTACCTTAACTAAACTACCTACCTCTACTGTCGGATTGCCCATATACACTAAGCCATCAACTTCTGGGGCTTGACCCCGATGGCGGCCTACCAGCACTAAATCGCTTTCTTCAGAGCGTCCTTCCACTAAAACTTCTAAGGTTTTTCCCAAAAGCTTTTTCTGTTTACCCAGTGAAATCTGCTGCTGCAGCTCCATAGCCATACGATAGCGCTCCTCCTTGGTTTCCTCGTCAACCTGCGGCTGTAAATCGTAAGCGGGAGTGCCTTCTTCAGGGGAAAACATAAAAATACCGCAGCGATCTAGCTGTGCAGCTTTAAGAAAATCCAGTAAGGTTTGAAACTCAGCTTCAGTTTCACCAGGATAACCAACAATAAATGAACTGCGAATAGTTACCTGGGGAACGCTGCTGCGGATTTGTTCCAGCAGCTTTAAATAGCTATCGTAGCTGCCAGGTCGAAGCATCCGCTTCAAAACAGATCTCGAAGCGTGCTGTAAAGGCAGGTCGATATAACTGAGCAGATTATCGTGGGCACTCATTAAGTCGAGCAGCTCCTGAGAAATTGCAGTCGGATAAGCATATAAGATTCGAATCCAGGGAATATCCAGTTGGACCAATTCCCGCAATAGTGATGCTAATGACTGACGCGGTGCCAAATCACGTCCGTATTGGGTCGTATCCTGTGCAACTATATTTAGCTCTTTAACCCCAACCGCCGCCAGCTCTTCAGCTTCCGCGAGAATTGCCTTAGGACTGCGGGAGCGATACGGTCCTCGAATATGCGGGATAGCACAAAATGCACAGCTGTGACCACAGCCTTCCGCAATTTTGAGATAAGCACTGTGCCTTCCGGTAGAAATCAAGCGGGGCATGCGCGGGTCATCATAAGAAAAATAATCTTCCCGCACTAGGCTTACTCGCTCACCAGCTAAAGCTCTGCGAATCACCTGCGGCAAAGCATCCATTTCTCCTGTGCCAAGCACAGCATCAATCTCAGGAATTTCGTCCCACAATTCCTGCTGATAGCGTTTGGATAAACATCCCGTTACTATTAAACAGCGGCATCTGCCGGTTTGTTTATAATCTGCCATTTCAAAGATGGTATTAATAGATTCTTCTTTAGCAGGACCGATAAATCCACAAGTATTTACAATCAACACATCTGCCTGCTCAGGGTGGTTGACAATCTCATAACCATCCTCATGTAAATATCCCAATGCTATTTCGCTGTCTACTAAATTTTTGGCACATCCTAATGATACTAATCCTACTTTAACAGTCATGCACGTACCTCACAAGTCAGTTGTGTTATCATTCAAACTTTCGCGTTTATGGGTCTGTTTTCCTGCTTGATTTGGGAGTTTAAAAACTGACAATGCAAAGAAAAGCAGGAGATTATGGAGATTCGTGGATTCCAGCAGGTACAACGGATAAAGACAGTCTGTTCAGGCAACAATAAACCAAGATTACACCTCTAGGGAGGGCTGCCGTTGCTTGATCCATCTCAAATTATTATTCCACTCCTAAACTATTCCGACCAAGACTTAATCGAAAGTGAAGAAGTTTTTTACGATCCGATTCAATTAGAACACTATACCGTAGAATTTTCCCTTTCGGGATTTCGCCGGATCATCCGGGAACTGCGCCAGCGGAATTTCGATGATCTGGATTGGCACCGTCTGGCCCAAACTGCTGATGAACTCTCATTAACCCATGGCTTCTCTGAACTGCTCTGTGTAAGTCACCTAGCAGAACGCTGGCAGCAGGTGGGAGTTATCCCATATCCCCATCAAATCAAAACTGCGGAAAAAGTTTTAAGGGAAATGCGCGGCCAAGCAATTTTAGCTGATGAAGTAGGTTTAGGTAAAACAATTGAAGCAGGAATTATTCTTAAAGAATACCTATTGAGAGGTTTAGTCAAAAGAGCGCTGATCTTAGTCCCCGCCTCGTTGTGCTGGCAGTGGTATCAGGAGCTGTACGAGAAGTTCGATATCCAAGCAGGGATCCAAAAATCAGAGTGGGACTGGGAACACGCTGATATTTTAATCGCATCCCTGGATACAGCTAAACGGGAACCCCATGCTGAAATTATCAAGAATATTCCTTATGATATGCTGATAATCGATGAGGCCCATAAGCTGAAAAATAATAATACAGCAGCTTGGAAATTTGTTAACTCGATCCAAAAGAAATACTGCCTGATGCTCACAGCTACTCCGGTACAGAATAATCTCAAAGAACTGTACAACTTAATCACGCTGCTCAAACCAGGCCAGTTGGGGAGTTACCGCAAGTTCAAGCAGCGATTTATGCTTGATCTGCGCACACCAAAAAATCCGGAGGAACTGCGGAAACTGCTGTCAAGTGTGTTAATTCGCAACCGCCGCGGCGAAGGTACCGTCCAATTTACTAAACGCAATGTATATCCTATTTTAGTTGAACTATCGCCAGAAGAAAAGGCTCTTTATGATCGTATTACAAATTTAATTAAAGCATCCAGCAAATTAACGCCATTTCAGAGCAATATATTGCCCCTAATCACACTGCAGCGTGAAGTGTGTTCAAGTTTCTATGCGGCTGGCCTAACGCTCCAAAAAATATATCAGAAACATAACCTCGACTCCGATTCAAATATTGTCCAGCTGCTGAATGAAACCGTCAAAATTCGCCACAACAGCAAATGTGATATTATCGAAAAATTAGCAGCAGAAATTCAGGATCGAATCATCATCTTCACTGAATATCGGGCGTCACAGGAGTATATTCGCTACCGCTTAGAGAAAGCTGGTTTTCGCACACTTGCCTTTGATGGTTCCCTGTCGCGCGGCCGCAAGCAGTGGATCCGCTATATTTTTCAAAAAGAAGGCGGTATCTTAGTCAGTACTGAATCGGGAGGCGAAGGGCTTAATTTTCAGTTCTGCAACCATGTAATCAACTATGATTTGCCTTGGAACCCAATGCGGCTGGAGCAGAGAATCGGTCGCGTGCACCGCTTGGGACAGACCAAAGATGTACACATCTATAATCTAGTGACCAAGGATACCATTGAAGAACACATTATGTTTCTGCTCCACGAAAAGATCAACATGTTTCAGATGGTGCTTGGCGAGTTAGATACAATTCTCATGCATCTTAAGTGGGATAAATCATTCGAGAGTCAGCTGATGGACATCTTTTTAAAATACTCATCTCGTGATGAGATTCAGCGGGAGCTTGATCAGCTTGGAGAACGAATCCTTGAAACTCGTTCTGAGATTAAAAAACATGAATGGAATATTTACTAGGAGCGCGGTTATATGCAGCAATCAAAAGCAATTCCTGAGCTTGTGTTTAAATTCCTAGAACTGTGTCAGCTTAAACCGGTAGAAATCCGCAAAGGTATTTTCCAGGTACACATTGATGACACTTTAGCAAAGGAACTAGACGGCTGGAGAGCAAAGGCCAGACTTTTTCAATTCACCTTTGATCCCAAACTTGCTGAAACATACCAGGCGGAATTAATCAGCACCGGCAGCTATCGCCTGGACACCATCGTAAGACTAATTCAAAAACAGGCAGTTTTATCCTCCGGTCTTCTTCCCCACGATGTGTTTTATGAACCTGTGGTTCAGCGCAGAATCCTTGATCGCCTCAAAATTCAAAACCCAACCAGCCGCTTTTATATCCTGGATCATCAGCTGAAGTATGGACCATATCTGTGGGTTACTCTGCGGTTGACATACCTGGCCTATGAAAAGCGCGAGGAACTGCGCAAGCCGCTGGTGGATTTAGTTAATGGAAAGGTTGTCAACTATGAAATTCCTGCTGATCTGCTTAAGCCAGGTTCTTGCGATCCAAAGCTGGCACTGCGCCGCCGCTTAAGCTACAAAAAAGCATACCAGCTCCTGCAGGAAACCCTTACAGGAGAGCTCAAATACGCAGATCCCCAATGGGCAATAACAGCAGCAGAACAGCTGAAGCAAGAACAGGCTCAACTGGAGCAGTATTTCCAAGATATGCCCGATGCTGAGGAACGCAATATCAGGATTGCTGAATTAATGAATCGCGCTCGACCGCGAATTCAGGTCAGACCACTGCGGGCAGCGATTTTATATCTGCCTAAGTTTGTCTACCGCATTATGCAGGTCGATGCTGAAGAAAAAATAAACCGGATCACTTACGATCCGGTCAGCAGTCAGTATGAAATTAGCTAGTTAACAGCTCACACACTTCATGGGCAGTTTTCCAGATTGGTCCTGCACCCATTGTAATTATTAAGTCGCCGGACTGCACAATCCCCTTTAAAAATTCAGCCACGTCTGATTGATCATTTACTAAGTACACCGTCTTACCAAGCTTGCGCATCTTATCAGCCATTATTTCTGAACTAACCCCGGGTATCGGCTGTTCGGGCGGTGGTGCAAAGATATCCGTTAAAATAATTATATCTGCATCATTGAATGCGGTGGTAAACTCCTCCAATAAAAACTTGGTACGGCTGTAGCGATGGGGTTGGAAAACAGCAATTACTCTCCGGTCCCACCCGGCTCGGATCGCTTTTAAGGTGGCGGCGATCTCTGTAGGATGATGAGCATAATCATCCACGACAGTGATTCCCTGCTCAGTCTCGCACAGGATCTGAAAACGCCGCTGGGTGCCCGCAAACTCGGCTAAATGTTCAGCAATTGTTTCCGCCTTTAAACCAAGCAGATCACAAACCACAATTGCTGCGCAGGCATTGCTCACATATGGCTTCCCCGGTACTCTTATTGAAAAATCCCCATATTTCTTACCATTATGATACAGCGTAAACCGAGTGCGGCTGGGCGTAATATCTAAGATTTCAGTACGCCACGCAGCTTCTGCTGAAAACCCATAAGTAACGGCCTCTGGGAAATCATGGGCAATACTGCGAACTTGTTGATCATCAATGCACAGAATCTGCACACCGTTTGGTTTAGTATTATGAAGAAATTGACGATAAGTATTAACAAGTTCCGTAAAATCACCATTGTAGTTTTCAAGATGATCAGCTTCAATACTCGTTACAATTGCAATTTCTGGATGATAGCGCAGGAAACTGCGATCTGACTCATCAGCTTCCGCTACAACTACTCCCCCGCGCCCAAATTTTGCTCCAGGTCCAAACGGTTCAAAATGTGCTCCAATCAAAACAACCGGATCCAAGCCAGCCTTCTCTAATATCCAAGCAATCATTGATGTGGTCGTNGATTTGCCGTGAGCACCACCAACTGCAACCCCGCGCCCCTCATTTAATAGTTTTGCTACTAGTTCAGACCGATGGTACAGCTGCAGGTTGCGTTCAACCGCTGCTAGATATTCAGGATTGTTTTTTGGTATTGCCGAGGAATAGACAACGTGATCAGCACCGTCAATATGCTCTGCTTTATGTCCTAGTGCAATCCTGGCCCCTAAGCGCTGAAGATACTGGGTTGTTTCTGAGTTTTTGAGATCAGAGCCACTTACCTGCCAACCCATCTCCAGAAAAATCTTCGCTAAAGGACCCATGCCTGTGCCTCCAATGCCAATGAAATGGATGCGTTGGTTCATGCTTTATTCACTCCTTTACTGCATGGTGCCTTATAATGTAATATTTCCCAAATCCTGCTAAATTATGAGCTGCAGACAGTTACTTGATCATTGAAGCAACGACCTCGGCCAGTAGTACTGCACTGCGGTTAGCTTCCTCAACTGTATTGCCTTTCCAATCACCAATCACTACCATCACACTGTTGGGATGCAGGTCACCGCTGTAGTCTGATTTGAACACACGCACTCCCCGAGAAATGCCAGGATATTTGGCCTCGAGGGCATCACTAATCTGTCTCGCAAACGCCATATTTTCTTCAATCTTCTCGTTGTTTTGATCGCCAACGATAAACAAGATCTGGGCAAACTTTTCTCCATTAATCTCTGTAGTTGTATAGCCTTCTGGTTTGTCCTGGAGACCATCGCGGTGGATATCCAGCACCATTTGAATCTCAGAGTTTTCGGCTAACGCTCGTTCGATTACTTTAGCAGAATTGATAAATGCATCACTATACCGCGGACGATCATGGATTGTCTGGTCATGAACTGCTGTTACCCCTTTTTCCAGCAGGGCTTGCACAAATACTTTTCCGACTTGTACTATATCACCAGGTTCGCCGTCCTGCTGGTGGCTGTCGTTGGGATGATAGTTTTCGGTGGTGTGGCTGTGCAGAACCAGGACTTTGGGTACTGCAGGAACTGATGGTGGTGTTCCGGATTGTTCCTCCTGCGCTGTTGGAGGCTGAGGTGCTTTTTCTTCTTCGCTTTCCGGATAAAACCCAAAAAATCTTGCTCCGACGACCGCTACCACAACTAATGTTACTAGAACAAACAGCAGACCAGGTCCATTTTTCTCTTTTCTCCGAATTCTTGCCAAGCTTTATACCCCCTTCCGCAGAAAATATATGCGGAAGGAGGTCCGAATTATTCATTGATTAATTGCTTTAAAACCGATTCCAACTGATTCCAAGCCTCCCCAAAAGCGGCAAAATCAGCCTCTTTCAGAGCTTGCTGAGCCTTTTGATATATTTCATAAGCGGTGCCTAGAATCTGACTGTCGGATTCGAAAACTGGTTCCCGTTGCGGAGGTTCCTGAACAGCATGCCGCTGGCCAAAGATCCGCTCCAGCGCCTGCTCAAGTGTTTCCTCCATTACTAAAAAATCCTTATAAGCTACAATAACCCGCTGCAGCTGAGGCATACTGCTTTGTTCTGACTGCAGAAACAGCGGTTCAACATACAGCAGCGAACCATTGATCGGCAGCACCAGCATGTTGCCCCTAATTACCTGACTGCCCCGCTGCCCCCACAAACTCAGCAGCTGTGAGATCTCGGAATCTTGATCAATAGTAGCATCAATCTGTGCTGGTCCTAGTGTCAAGCTGTCTTTAGGGAACCGATAAACCAGCACCTGCCCGTAATTCTCACCATCATTGCGTGCTGCCAACCAGGCAATTAAATTATTGCGTCTAATCGGAGTGTACGGCAGCATTAAAATCAGCTCTGGCTGATCTGAGTTGGGCAGCTGCATCACTACATAGTAAGGTTCGACAGGTTGTTCCCGAGAAGCATAGATTTCATTAGCAAAGACCCAGACATCTTCCCGATTGTAAAAGATCCGAGCATCAGTCATATGGTACGTTCCGTATATCTGTGCCTGCAGCTGCAGAAGATCCTCCGGATAGCGCAGATGGGCCTGGAGTCCTTCAGGCATTTCGCTAAGGGGCTTCAGCCAGCCAGGATAAATACTGCTGTATACATCAAGCATAGGATCTGGTTCAACCTGATAGAAATCTACAAAACCGTTATAGGCATCGATCACTACTTTAACGGAATTGCGGACGTAATTCCCCCAATTGGTAGGCTGTGCATAAGGATAGCGATTGCTGAAAGTATAAGCATCGATAATCCAGTACAATCTCCCATCATCACCAATTACAATATATGGATCATGATCATAGCGCAGAAACGGCGCTAATTTTTCTGCTCTAGTTTTTATGTTGCGGTAGAATAAAATCCGACTTTCACTTGTAATGTCAGTGGATAATAAGATTCGAGTGGTCCCAAATCTGACAGCAAACATCAACCGATGGAAAGGTGAAGCAAGCTTTACTCCCCCTAATCCCTGATATGAATAATAAGCATTGCCATCACCTGTTGGGTAATCGAATTCATCGATTAAAGTATTCACGATTGCATAGTTATTAGTGCGCTCGCCATAATAGATCCGGGGTTGTTCAATCATTAAATCGGCTTTGCCCCGCGGCGGAATATCCCCCATCCAAAATTCTGGAAGCTGCTGTCGCGATACATGACTAACCGGACTAACTACAACACCATATCCGTGGGTGTACTGCAAATGATCATTAATCCAGTTTCTGTTTTGGGTCAAGGTTACATCTAATTCCCTAACAGCCAGAAGCACTTCCCGATATTCACCGTCAACCCAATACCGTCCCACATCAGCATCATTGAATACATAATACGGACGCATTTCCTGCAGCTGCCGATAGGTTTGCAGAATCATCCGGGGATCCCAGAGGCGGATATTCTTAACTGTGCTTTTGTTCTGCTCCAGATCATCTAGAGTTAAATCCCGACTGCTGTCAAAATCATAATCCAGTTCCTGAAAGTCGTTTATGCCATAAGCCAAGCGGGTCATTTGAATATGGTTCTCAATATAAGGTCGTTCGCGAGTAAATTCATTGGGAGCAACCAGCCACTGCTGGACAAATGCAGGAACAAGTACTCCGCCAACAAAACTAACACCGAGCCACAAGACCAGCATGCCAATCAGCAGTTTGCGGTAGGTGTAAAGGCGGGTAATAAATATAACACTGACTGCAGCAGCAATCACCATCAAAATTCTCAGAACTACCAAGCGGACATTGATATCGGTATAAGCTGCACCAAAGATAACCCCCCTGGAACTGTAGACAAGGTTGTAAGCCTGAAAATGATAGCCTGCAGCTCTGACCAACACCAGCAGCCCAACAAGCACGGACAAATGCTTTCGAGCAGGTTCAGCTATTCTGATCCTGCCATTCTCAAATCGGAAATTTCCCGATAAAAAGTACAAGATCCCGCAGACTACAATCCCCAGTACCAAAGCGGTAGTTAATCCGCTGATTAAAAGCTGATAAAATGGCAGCTGAAAAAAGTAAAAGCCGATGTCCTTATTGAATACTGGATCTGCTACGCCAAAGGAACTGCTGTGGAAAAACTGAGCTACTTCGAAATAATAGCGGCCATAACCNGAAGAATAGATCAATCCCAAAACTAAGCTGAGGAGAACAGCTCCCAAAACAAAGTGCTTATTTTGAAATTTGGTACCCACCTGGGGAAAACGCATCAAAGCATGCCTGATCACAGGTCTCATAACAAAGAGATTGATCAGCAGGAACAAGCTCAACCCGAGCCATGCTCCTATTCTCAGCCCCCATTCCCAAGCAAACCTAGTGGTAAAAAGATTAGGATAACCTAAGGCATTAAACCACATCAAATCTGTAAAGAAATGACTGCCCGCAATTAGCACTGCAAATACTGCCAGCAGCAAAGCCAGCAAAATCCATTTTAGACGCTTGATCATAATCACTACTCCCATCTAACGAAAATAGTAATAATAAATTCCAAACGCGATAATGATCAGTCCTCCCAAGATGGCAAACCTGATTCTCTTTCGGCGTCTCCTGGCTCTGCGCTTCTCCAAAAGCGATTGGCGCTGATTGTTCGCCTGCTGAATCTGCAGTTCTTGTTCTCCCTGATCGTACATACGGATTACTTCATCTGGATCAATCCCAAGCACTTTTGCATAAATCCGCAAAAATCCGCGGACATAAACCTCATCAGGGAGAACATCCTGGTCCCCACCTTCGATAGCCTCCAGATAAGCTTTACGGATCTTAGTTTTTTCTGCTAATTCCTCAAGCGTTACCTGCTTTTCTTCCCTTGTCTGCCGCAGAAAAGCTCCTAACTCCTTCATCCCAGTCACCTCATAAATCTAAGCTGTCACGATCAACCAACACTTCCCGGGGTTTGCTTCCCTGATGCGGACCAACAATTGACCGTAACTCCATCATATCGATCAGACGCGCTGCACGACTGTAGCCGATGCGAAACCGCCGCTGCAGCATGGAAATGGAAGCCTGCCCTGTTTCAACCACTAACCGAATTGCATCCTCCAACAATTCATCCGTATCTTCTGCGGCCNAAAATTCATTTGGTTTATCTTCGACCACATCATCACGGTATTCTGGATCTCCCTGTTTCTTCCAAAACTTGACGACCGCCTCTACTTCTTTATCGGAAATAAAAGCTCCTTGGGCCCGCACAGGCTTGACCGCACCAAGGGGATAATACAGCATATCTCCTTTACCGATTAAGCGTTCAGCACCGCTCATATCCAGGATTGTCCGGGAGTCTACTTGTGACGAGACTGCAAACGAAATCCGAGAAGGCACATTCGCTTTAATCAAACCGGTAATTACATCAACAGATGGCCTTTGAGTAGCAATGATCAGGTACATGCCTGCTGCCCTGGCCATTTGAGCTAAGCGGCAGATAGCCTCTTCCACATCAGCAGCTGCCACCATCATCAGATCAGCCAATTCATCCACAATTATCACTATGTAAGGGAGAAATTCTAATTGGGCTTCCGAATCATTTTCATCCCGGCTGGATTCTAACAGCTGATAATATCCCTCAATATTTCTAACCTGATTATCAGCAAAGATTTTATAGCGTCTTTCCATCTCAGCCACCGCCCACCTTAAGGCTGCAGCTGCTTTTTTTGGATCTGTAATCACTGGAGATATTAAATGGGGTATGCCATCATAATTTGACAGCTCTACGCGTTTTGGGTCAACTAGAATCAGCTTCACTTCATCTGGAGTTGCCCGGTACAAGAGACTTACAATTATAGTGTTTAAGCAGACACTTTTACCAGAACCAGTTGCTCCGGCAATTAATAAGTGGAGCCATTTGCGTAAATCACCAACAACTGGATTTCCGGCAATATCCTTTCCTAAAGCAAGGGCTACTTTAGATTGATTGCTGCTGAAGCTAGGATGCTCAATTACTTCCCGCAGCAGCACCGGCTGAGTCTCATCGTTTGGCACTTCGATTCCAACGACAGACTTACCCGGTACAGGCGCCTCAATTCTAACATCGGTGGCTGCCAGCGCCAGCGCGATATCGTCAGCTAAACTAGTTATTCTGCTCACTTTGATACCAGGCCCGGGCTGGAGCTCGTAACGAGTGACCACAGGGCCTTGGCAGATATTGACCACTTTAGCTTCAATTCCGAAACTCGCAAATGTATCCTCAAGCAGCTGCTGTTTAGTCTCGTTACCGCTTCTTTTGGCTGTAGGAGCACCTTTTTTCAGCAGATAGATAGGGGGCAGCCGATAAGATTTCTGTTCAGCAATGGCTGGCATAAATTCTGGGTCTTCTTCTGACTGTTCCGGCTGCTGTTCTGGCTGACCAGACTGATCAGACTGATCAGCATTCAGAACAACAGTAACTTCTTCCTCTGCTGGTTCAGCATCGAGACTAACATCGACACTGCTCTTATTCTGGTTGTCTTTACGTTTCTTAGCTCTAGCAGTTCGCCGAGTTTGTGGATCTGAAGTGGATGAGTTAGCTTTTACAGTAGGTGTGGAAGCATCGAGGCGGGCAAGGGCACGCTTTTCCTTGGTAACCTGCATTCGGTGTTTAATTCCACTGAATAAATGAATAACTGCACTAAAACCCTCCCTGATCAATCGCTGAATAAACCCAATTAGTTTATTTAAGAGGCTGATAAAGGAAACATTAAAAATCAGAATTACAGCAACTAGGGTTAATCCTGCCAGCATAATATAAGATCCTGGAATACCAAAGGCGGACAAAAACAGGACCATGAAAAATGCTCCGACTTTACCGGCACCAACACCATCCGCATACTGAAGCTCTTCAGCCATAGAGGGCGGCAGATGGTAGCCCTGCCCATGATAAACGCTGATCATATGGAATAGTGCTGCAAAACAGCTCAACAGCAGCAGACATCCTAATACTTTGCGCAATTTTAACGGCAGCAAACTGCCTTTAAAGAGGCTGACTGACACAACCAGCAGGATAAAACTGAATAAAAACGAAATTTTTCCGAATGCTTTCTGCATCCAACTGCGGATGCCATCCCCAAACCAGCCTACCCAGCTTGTAGGTTCGACATATAGACAGATGAGAGAAAACACAGCGACCGAAAATAAAAGTATACCAAGGATTTCCCGCTGTTTAGAATTTATTGATTTCAAAGACGACCACCTCTTAAACTTGTTCGACGAATTAAGAAAGATACCCTGCTAAAATATCCCAATAACGGCTGCCATTCTCCCCGCTCGGTTTCCTTCCCGACGATATGAAAAGAACTGCTGATCACAACAAGTACATACTTCGGCAGTGTAAATGTTTTTCTGATCAATTCCAGAGGCCTGCAGCTGCAGTAGATTAGCCTGTGCTAAATCTATATATGTTCTGCCCTGGCGCTCTTGGCGGACCGATTCAGGAAATTGAGCAGCCACCTCTTCCCCAACTTGATAACAGCAGCTTGCGATCCTTGGACCTACTGCAACTTCGATCTGTTCTGGCTTGGCACCATAAACTACAGCTAATTTTTCGATCATTTTAATGGCAACCCCACCCGCAGTGCCCCGCCACCCAGCATGGGCAGTGCCTACAACCCGCATATCCGGCACAACAAAGAAAAGCGGAACACAATCCGCATAAAAACTTACCAGTAAAATTCCTGGTTCATCCGTAACTAATCCATCTGTATCCGGTACTGCATCTGCCTGCCGATAAGCACCCCTGCCCTTATCTGCAGCTGTTATCTGCATTATCTGGGTTTGGTGCACTTGACTGCCGACTACCCAATTATCGAGGGGAAACCCCAGGCGCAGACCTAGTTCTGTGCGATTTGCCAAAACCTTTTCTGGGATATCACCCACATGGAGAGCAAGATTTCCCCAGTCCTTTGTGGTAAATCCATGACAAAGCCAGTCATAACTACTCCACTTCTCTACCTGCCAAAAGGCCAGGCTTCCTAATTGAGCACAAAACCACATCACTATTCACCCTCTAACAGCTGCTGAAGTTCATTTAAAAAGCTGTTGATGTCCTTAAACTGGCGGTAAACAGACGCAAATCTTACATACGCAACCTCATCAAGAGCTTTGAGACGGTCCATCACCAACTCTCCGATCTGTTCAGATGAGATCTCTCGCTCAGTGTTGTTGCGGACTTCTCTTTCAATTTGATCAATCATAAGCTCAATCTCATCGATGGATATGGGGCGTTTTTCACAAGCCCGCAGCACACCATTGAGAATCTTATTCCGGTTAAAGGGCTCTCTGCGGCCATCTTTTTTAACAACCATAAAGGGAATTTCGTCTAAACGTTCGTATGTAGTAAAGCGCCGACTGCATTTCATACATTCCCGTCGGCGGCGGATCGATGCACCTTCCTCTGTAGCACGGGAGTCAAGTACCTTACTTTCTTTGTGAAGACAAAACGGACAGCGCATGATTTCACCTCAAAATCACTTATTTAAGTTTATTATACATGAATATTGCTATCTCTGCCATGCCCTGTATTTTGGCGTTGCCTCTAATTTCGATCTTACAATGACCACGTCAATTCCAATCAGCACCACATCTTCCCATGGTATTTCCAGATCATCATGTTTAAAAAAACGGCGCAGTCCATACTCTGGTCTCTCTAAAATCAGAAAACGCACATCACCGGTATCAGGATCTAGGTCTACATCACACACATTGCCTAAAATTCTGCCATCTTCAAGGTTGATTACATCCAGCTGCCGCAGTTCACTAGTTTTCACAAACATCCAGATCAATCCCCCTTCTCAGCTGTTACAGTATATATATGCGAAACTAGAAAAAAGCTGTTCCAGCTTTCGGAACAGCTTTTAGCGTTCTACTTAGATTTTAAGAGGGGAAGTGCTAGGTGATTTGCTACCTCTAAACTGGCTACCCACCATTCTTCTAGCCGCTGTACAGCTTTAGTATTCCTAATCCGTTCCCAAAATCGCGAACGGATTTCGATATCCCCTTCCTCCAGATGTGGGGCAAGGGAAATTACCGAATCTGCAGTTGGCTCTGGTTCAGGTTCGATGAAACAGAGCGGTGGAAACAGCACACACCACCAATTATCCCCCCGACCTTCACCAATAACGATTCTCAGCGCCGTATATTCCCCGGCAGGTAAAACTAACGCTCCATATTGGCGATCTGGAAATGGGAATACATCATATTCCAGATGAATATCGTAGTCATAACCGGCTGCCCGGACTGCGGCGGTGGCTGTGTCCTGAATTAGCTCCCAGTGTTCAAGGATCAACTGCTCTGCTACTTCTTTTTCAGCAACACCAGAAAACAGGTTGTTTGTAGCCGCGAGGACCGCATCACGAACTGTCAGTTTAAGATCTTGATCGTGAGGGCTGTTGCTGTTAGCCAGCACATGCAGACGCACAAAATTCTTATTTGCATAAGCATGAACTTCGCTGGGCTGAGCAGCTATGACACCAAAATAATAAATAATTATTGCCAGGACAACTATTAAACAGCTGATCACAATTCGCGAATGGATCTGCTCCCTTTTCATAGTTTAACCTCCTTTAAGATGTTGCTAAAAACCGCCTTAAGTGCTTCAAGGCTGCTTTTTCTAATCTTGATACCTGAGCTTGGGAAATACCAATTTCTTCAGCAACTTCCATTTGGGTACGTCCATCATAAAATCGCATGGTTAAAATCAACTTTTCCCGTTCATTAAGCCGCTGCATTCCTTCTTTAATCGATACACCTTCCAACCAATTGCCATCAACATTTTTCTCATCCCTAATTTGGTCCATTACAAAAATCGGGTCTCCCCCATCGTGATAAATTGGTTCAAAAAGAGAAATCGGTTCTTGGATAGCATCTAAAGCAAACACGATATCTTCCCGGGGAATTTGCAGTTCCTCTGCAATCTGACTAATAGTCGGCTCTTTAGCATATTTATTAGCCAGCGAATCCCTTACCTGGAGCGCTTTATACGCAATATCCCTGAGAGAACGGCTGACGCGAATCGGATTATTATCCCGCAGATACCTTCTAATTTCACCAATAATCATTGGGACAGCATATGTAGAAAACTTGACATTCTGGCTGAGATCAAAATTATCAATTGCTTTCATCAACCCAATACAGCCAACTTGAAATAGATCATCCACATATTCTCCGCGATTATTAAAACGCTGAATAACACTTAAAACAAGCCTTAAGTTTCCCTGCACCATTTCTTCACGGGCTTGCTGATCTCCATCTTTAATCTTAGCTAGGAGTTCACGCATTTTAGCGTTGCTGAGAACAGGAAGTTTGGAAGTGTTTACGCCGCAGATCTCTACCTTATTCATAAGATCCTCCCCTATCAATTAACACTTTCAGGATAAGTATTGCCAAGAATATGCGGTTCTATTCTGTAATTCCATTGTTTACGAAATATACTAGGACAAAGGAGGAAATTGCCAATTTAACTACAAATATTCCAGTATAGAACCTATCAGGGAGGGGAGGAAGCAGATGCCCGGATATGTCATTTATATTGATGCCCTAATCCTGCGGTTATTAGCAAACTTTTTCTTTGAGTTTATCCTGCTGTGGGCGACAGCCGAGGTTACGCGCTCTGCTACAACTCGATTAAGGCTGGCCAGTGGTGCTCTAATCGGGACGCTTCATTACTTGCTGTTCGTGTTGTCGAGTTACCGTCTGATTCCGTTCTATGGGATTCTGCGGTTTTTTCCGACACTTTTAGTGGTGTCACTGCTGATGGTGATGGCATGCTTCTATCCTCAAACTAAAGGCAAAAAACTGGCGAGAGTTTTAGCCTATTTTTACGGCATCGGTTTTATCAGTGCCGGCGCAGGTATGGCTGCAGCCTATTTATTAGGATCAGCAGCTGCGCCTCAGTTTACAGCCGGAGTGCTTGTTTCAATTGCTGTAATTCTGATTACAGCTGAACTTGGTTGGGGGATTGTGCAGAAAAGAATCTATCGTCATGTTTATCAGCTGCCTATTCGAGTAGTTTTAGCGGAGCGCGAGGTGCATTTAAACGCATTAATTGATACCGGTAATCAGCTCAAGGATCCCCTCTCCAAACATCCGGTAATTGTTGCAGAGCAGACAGCGATTATGGGATTATTTGACCAAGCAGAAGCAGAGCTGATCTCGGAATTATGCTCAGGAAACCTCGATGCAATTAATAACGCTGATGCTTCCCTTGCAGTGAGACTAAGGATTATTCCCTTTAATGCGATTGGTGTTAAAACCGGGGTGTTAGTAGGATTTCGTCCCGATCGAATCGAGGTACTGGACAACCAAAAATATTCCTCGGCAAACGGGATCATTGCTATTTACCAGCACGAACTTGATCCTGATGGTGAATACCAAGCCCTACTTCCCCCTGAACTGTTGGAAGAACCGGCGCATGCTGGTGCAGCATCAAAAACACTGCAAGGAGGAGAAGCTAGCCATGNGGCTCAGTCAGAACGTAAAGCTTAAAGTAAGACTGCTGATAATTAGAGTGCTCACTAAACTGCATATCACTCCTCCAGTGTTTTATGTGGGCAGCAGTGAAGTTTTACCACCGCCCCTCAGCGCAGATGAAGAATCGGAACTCCTCAACAGGCTGCGGGAAGGTGATATGAGAGTTAAGTCACCTTTAATCGAGCATAACCTCAGGCTGGTAGTCTATATTGCTCGCAAATTTGAAAACACAGGTATTTTTATTGAAGATCTGGTTTCAATTGGCACAATCGGACTGATTAAAGCTGTAAATACCTTTGATCCTAATAAAAATATTAAGTTAGCCACCTATGCTTCACGCTGTATTGAAAATGAGATTTTAATGTACTTGCGCCGCACCAGTAAAATCCGAGCTGAAGTTTCCTTTGATGAACCATTGAACACTGATTGGGATGGTAATGAACTAGTACTGGCTGATGTGGTGGGAAGCGAAAGCGATGTTGTTAAGTATATTGAAGAAGAAGTAGACAAAGCACTGCTGAAACAGGCTTTGGAAAGATTAACTGGGAGAGAAAAGAAGATCATGGAACTGCGTTTCGGTCTGAACAATGGTGAAGAGAAAACCCAGCGGGAAGTAGCAGATCTCCTTGGGATTTCCCAGTCATATATTTCCCGGCTGGAAAAGAAAATCCTCAAGAAGCTGCAGCGGGAAATTAAAAAATTGAATTAAAAAAAGAGGCCTACGCCTCTTTTTTATTTCAATTTATTGGGTTATCCATTACTTCCTCCGCAAAAATGCAGGTATATCCAAATCTTCACTGGTAAATGGGCGGATATCGAGTTCGGACTCTTCCCCGTCAATATTCTTGTCTGTAGACTCAAAGCCGGTTGCGATCACTGTAACCACGATCTCATCCTGGAGGTCCTCATTGATTACTGCTCCGAAGATGATATTTGCATCAGGATCTGCTGTCTCAGCTACAATGCCAGCAGCTTCATTAACCTCAAATAAGCCAAGATTAGAACTTCCACTTAAGCTCAACAAGATGCCCTTGGCACCTTTAATCGAGGCTTCCAGTAAGGGACTGGATATCGCTTGTTTGGCAGCCTGTACTGCCCGATCTTCGCCAGATGCTTGTCCAATACCCATCAGAGCAGAGCCAGCATTGGTCATAATTGCCCTGACATCCGCAAAATCCAGATTGATCAGACCAGGAACAGTGATTAAATCAGAGATGCCCTGGACACCTTGGCGAAGAACATCGTCTGCAATTTTAAAAGCTTCCAGCATAGTAGTCCTTTTTTCTGCTACCTGCAGCAGGCGGTCATTTGGAATTGTGATTAGTGTATCAACCTTGGTCTTCAGGAGCTCAATTCCCTTTTCTGCCTGGGATTTACGCCTGCGTCCTTCAAATGTGAAAGGTTTAGTAACCACACCTACAGTTAAAGCTGAGCATTCCTTGGCTATCTCAGCAACAACTGGAGCTGCTCCAGTACCAGTTCCGCCTCCCATGCCAGCGGTAATAAATACCATGTCAGCTCCTTCTAAAACAGCACGGATTTCTTCCTTGCTCTCCTCAGCTGAACGCTGACCGATTTCCGGATTTGAACCTGCTCCCAGCCCTTTGGTCAGCTTTGCACCAAGTTGGATCTTATCAGTTGCTTCTGACAGCATTAAAGCCTGCGCATCGGTATTTAAGGCAATAAAATGCACACCCCGCAAACCGGCACTAATCATACGGTTGACAGCATTACTGCCGCCTCCACCTACACCTACAACTTTTATATTGGCAAATTGACCACCCTCAAGATCAAATTCAAACATAAGATCCCCCTTCTCTGCTCCACAAAAATAAGCCAATCATAAATCCATTATCTTGTATAATCCCCAACTTCTAGTTCCACAAAAAGCAGGGGATTTCCTTTTATTCAATAACCACCGGACTATTAACAACCCGCAAATCAATACGCTTAGCTGAAGCGCCGCGATTAGATAATTCTTCTAGAATCAGCTCTAAAGCAGTTAATTTACGCTCTAAGTCCCGCATGTTACCAAGAAGTATCTGCGTACCAGCCCTAGTAATCAAGATCTGTTCCTTAGCATTCCACTCTGAAATATTCTCATATAATCCGTCAGGCAGAGCTGATAATAGTCTAGCGATGGAGAAAAACAGTTCACCTTCTTCCAGATCGATATTAGTAACTAACGGCAGTGAGCCAAAATTGAAACCTCTTGGGGGAGGCAGAATCAAACCTTCCGAATCTAAGATAAACCAGCTATCACCGCTGGCTACCAATGCCAGCGGTTGGCGTTCTCTAATATTTACGATTAAACGATTAGGCCAGTTCCAATTCACTGCAGCATCTTTAACCCATATATGACTGCTGATCTGTTCCGCCAAGTCCCTTTTATCAATGCGAAAAACATTAGCCCCGGAAAGGCTTGTCTCAAAAAGTAAATCACCTGGCGATAAAATCGTAAGGCCAGTCCACTCCAAATCGTTCAAACTAAAATAACTGGAATTAAGAAAACCATATGTAACCGTCACTAGGCTTATAATAATTATTGATATAATTCTACGCTGCATCGAGCTCTTCCTCCCCTACCCGAAAAAATAGGACTTTGTGATTAAGGGTAACCGACACCAATCGGTCAGTTACCCTCCTCAGAAACTAGGTTGATTTTTGCACCAACTCCCTGCAGCTTTTCTACCAATCTTTCATAACCCCGCATAATGTGTTCCACACCGGTAATTTCGGTGGTGCCATGTGCAGCTAATCCAGCAATTACCAGCGCCGCCCCAGCCCGGAGATCCATCGCCCGCACTGCAGCGCCTGACAGCTGTTTTACTCCTCGGACAATGGCTGAGTTAGTATCCAGTTGAATATCGGCACCCATGCGCCTCAGCTCTTCAACGTGACCAAATCGTCGGGAATAAACAGTTTCTTTGATCACACTACTACCGTTTGCCAAAGTTACTAAGCTCATAAATTGAGGCTGCAGATCGGTGGCAAAACCAGGATAAGGCAGAGTAATAATATTGGCTGGCTGGATAATTCTACCGGATTCGAGGGTAATTTTGTTTAAGCCAATCGATAGACGGGAATTAGTTTCAGTAAGTTTGCTCAATAAAACTTGGATATGCTGAGGATTTACATTCTCTAGAGTAATATTACCGCGTGTAATAGCTGCAGCCAAAAGATAAGTGCCTGCTTCAATCCGATCCGGAATTACCGTATACTCAGCGCCCCCCAGATGTTTTTCGTCAATTCCCTCGATCACAATCACACTTGTACCTGCGCCATAAATTTTGGCACCCATTTGGTTGAGAAAGTTCTGGATATCAACAATTTCTGGCTCTCGTGCTGCATTGTAGATTACAGTCTTTCCCTTTGCCAAAGTAGCGGCCATCATTAAGTTTTCTGTCGCACCAACGCTGGGAAAATCTAGAGATATTTCCTGCCCTATCAGGCGAGAACAGCGTGCTGTAATGAAACCATGCTCCTCTTCAATTACAGCTCCTAACCGCTCCAAGTTTCGTAAATGCAGATCAATTGGCCGGTCCCCGATTGCGCATCCACCCGGCTTGGCAATTTTTACCCAGCCTAATCGGGCTAACAGTGGTCCCATTACCTGGATCGATGCCCGCATTTCCTGCACCAGATCTGTCGGTGCTTCGCCTGTAATCTGATCTACTTCCAAAGTCAAAACAGAATCAGTTAACTCAGCCTTGACCCCGAGTGCAGTTAATACACCAATCATTGTGTATACATCTTTAATAGCAGGTACATCCCGGATTACAAATTTGCCTTTACCCAGCAGTGCTGCTGCCATCAACTTTAACACAGCATTTTTGGCACCGCTGATGCGGATGGTACCTGTTAACGGATATCCACCCTCGATGATTAATTTTTGCATCCTATCACCTCAGCTTAATGCTCCTCCAGCACTGTCTATAGTATGCGGGAGCTAGATTTTGGTGAAAGGATGCGTAAACTTATTTATGAGCGAATCTGGCGGGAAATATTGAGCAGTACTCCAACACTGGTCAAACTGATTATTAATGAAGAACCACCATAACTAATAAATGGCAGTGTGATTCCAGTAACCGGCAGCACTCCAGTTACCACCCCGATATTCAAAAGCGCTTGAAAACCAATTGTGGATGTCAGACCAATTGCCAGCAGGCTGCCGTACAGATCAGGTGCATTTAACGCTATCCGTAATCCGCGCCAAGCAATCAAGAAAAATAATGCTAATACTAGCGCACCGCCGATAAAGCCAAGTTCTTCGCAGAGAATTGCAAAGATAAAGTCAGTATGGTGCTCCGGCAGATAGGAAAATTTCTGCCTGCTGTTGCCTAATCCCAAACCAAAAAAGCCTCCTGATCCAATTGCAGTTAAGGATTGGATAATATTCCACCCTGTACCAGTGGGATCAGCCCAAGGATCTAAAAAGGCTAATAAGCGTTTGGCCCGATATGGTTCAAATTTGATCAAAAAGTATAATGCTGGAACAGACAAACAGCCTAACGCGGCCATCTGACCTAGGTGAGCTCCTCCAGCAAATAAAATAATGACTACAGTAAAAATCAGCGTCATGGCTGTTCCAAAATCCGGCTCCATCATAATTAAGCCAAACTGCAGACCTAAAATAATCAGCAGGGGCAGCAGCCCAGACAAAAACTTTCTTAATCGAGTGCGCTTATTGGCTATGTACAATGCAGTGTAGTTAACCATAGCCAATTTCGCTACTTCAGATGGCTGAAGGTTAAAGAAACCCAGCCTGATCCAGCGCGTTGATCCATGAATGTCTTCTCCTATAAATAAGACCAAAATCAACAGGATAATAGCAATGAACAATCCCGGCAGAGCTACATATTGATATATGTGATAGTCTATTCTGGCAGCAATATACATGAAAATTAGACCCAATACAGCCCACAAAATCTGGCGTTTTACATAGTGATAAGGATCGCGAAAATCATTAATGCCCATTACAGATGATGCACTAAAGACCATCACTAGACCAATACTCAACAGCACAATCACAGCTGTAAAAACAATTAGGTCAATACTTCCTTCTCTAGTAAATAATGCCATCTGGTTCGCCCCCTTCCCTAAATCTATATTCGGTTAGAGGGCTGCTAACAACCCCACCACAGCGAAAAAAAGGCTGACCAGCCAAAATCTAGTCACAATTTTAGGCTCTTCCCAGCCTAATAATTCAAAATGATGGTGGATCGGCGCCATTTTAAAGATGCGCTTACCATTAGTAAGGCGAAAATATACCACTTGAATGATATCGGATAATGCCTCGATCACAAACAATCCGCCAATAATCGCGAGATGCAGCGGCGAACGCGTTAAAACTGCCAAAACACCTAACGCTGCCCCCAAGGATAGAGAACCCGTATCTCCCATAAACACTGCTGCAGGATGAGCATTGAACCACGCAAAGCCAAGACAAGCACCTGATACAGCTGCAGCGAAAACGGTAAGCTCAGGGCTGCCGAGGACAAACGAAACCACAGCGTAGGCGGCAGCTGAAATCGCAACCGATCCTGAAGCCAATCCATCCAAACCATCAGTAAGATTAACCGCATTAGTAGTACCCAGCATAACTCCTACAACCAAAGCCACATAGACAGCTGTTGGCAGTTCCAATACCGCTTCTGTAAAAGGGATCAAGACCGTGGTTCCGATATCAGGGCGAGAGAGCGCGTATAGGGCAACTAAAATTGCAATAAAAAACTGTCCAAACAGCTTTTGTCTTGCTTTTAAACCCAGGGAACTGCGGGTTAAAGTTTTCAACAAATCGTCAAGAAAGCCAATAGCGCCATAAGCTGCAGTAATAAACAGGGCAAACAGCACATGGGTGTGATCCCGTTTAAGCAGTAATACGGCAATTGCGGTTGCCAGTACCATCATTATTCCCCCCATGGTGGGGGTGCCAGTCTTCTGAAGATGGCGTTTTGGTCCATCAGACCGGACGTTTTGACCAAACTTGAGCTTATGTAAGTAATTGATAGTACTTGGACCAATTACTATCACAACAGCAAAAGCAATAAATGCCCCAATTATCGGCAGATAAATCTCAGTTTTACCCATTATAATTACCTCGCTTTTAATACTGCGGCTGCCCGCTCCAACTGCACCGAACGTGATGCCTTGATCAAAACTAAATCATTAGGTTCGACCAGATCCGTTAATTCCGGCAGTAATTGCTCCACTGACTGATATATTATTATTTTTGAGCGGGGAAATCCTGCTAATTCTGCACCTTTTCGCATTACCTGGGCGTTCTGACCGACAAAAATTACCAGATCACAAACACCAGCAGCCTGCTCCCCTACCTGCTCATGTGCTCTGTCTGAGATCGGGCCTAACTCGTACATATCGCCTAAAACTGCAATTTTCCGCCCAAAACTTTGCATTTTTGCAAGAGTTTCCAAGGCAGACCGCATTGATGCAGGACTCGCATTATACGCATCATTGATAATTGTTATGCCGTCACTGCTCTTAACTATCTCTAATCGCATCTCAGTTAATTCCACGTGTCTGAGCGCCTGAATCGCATCTGCAACCGGAATGCCAAACAGCAGGCCAACACCTATTCCTGCTAGGCTGTTGTACACGTTATGCACACCTGGAACACTTAATATAACTGGATAGGATTTACCTTCCCAAATCAGATCGTAGCTGACGCAGCCTTTTTGATCTACCTTAATGTTTTCTGCTCGCAGTTGATTATCAGGGTTTTTTCCAAAAAACAAGACCTGATCCGCTTTGGCTGCATGACGGCGGATCAAGGGATCGTCTCCATTGAGAACCGCAGCTCCACCTGGTTTTAATCCTTCTAGAACTTCAGCTTTAGCAGCTGCAATATTTTCGATACTGCCCAGCAGTTCTAAGTGTACCGGAAAGACATTCGTAATCACAGCTACTTGGGGCGGTGCAATCTCTGTCAAATGCCTGATCTCACCCAATCCGCGCATCCCCATTTCCAGGACCACAGCTTCGTGGTGGGGTTCAATTTCCATAATCGTTAGTGGTAAACCAAGTTCATTGTTGAAGTTTCCCTGAGTTTTCCAAACCAGCATCCGAGCCTGAAGAATAGCAGCAGTAAAATCTTTGGTCGTAGTTTTTCCGTTGCTTCCAGTAACAGCTATCACCGGGATCCCGCTCTGCTTTAAGGAGAACTGAGCCAACTTCTGCAGAGCCGCGAGGGGATCTGCAACCCCAATCACCCGCTCATCACTGCTAAAACCTTGTTTGACTACCGCGTAGCCCTCTTGCTGCAGAACATCGTTGACAAACTGATGACCATCAACCTTTGAACCAGGCAGGGCAAAAAACAAACAAGCTGGCACTGCATCGCGGCTGTTAATGATCACTTTGGAAATTTGGGTTTGATCACTCCGCTCCTTTCCAAATAGAGCAGCAACTTGGGAAAAAGTTATCGGATACATTTTCACAACTCCTTCAATACTCGGATAGCTTCAGCCCTGTCATCGAACTCAAGTGAATAGTCCTCAAATTCCTGATAAGTTTCATGACCTTTTCCGGCTATCACGATCGTATCACCCTGAACCGCCATCTTAATAGCCATTTCAATCGCTTTACTGCGGCTTACTTCAATGGTATATCCAAAGCCAGGTGATGTCTTGTTTTCTGCCAGAATTCCCTGTTCAATATCGGAACAAATCTGACGCGGATCTTCGCTTCTGGGATTATCGGAAGTGATAATCACATAGTCGCTGTATCTAGCTGCTGCTTGACCCATAAGCGGACGTTTAGCTCGATCCCGATCGCCACCAGCACCGAAAACTGCTATAATACGGTTTGGTGTAAAGCTGCGAGCTGTTTGGAGCACATTAGTTAAACTGTCAGGTGTATGGGCATAATCGACGATCACCGCAAAATTCTGCCCGCAGTCAACTAACTCAAATCTGCCGGGCACGCCCTGCACACTTTCTAAGCCGTTTTTAATATCGTTCAAACAAATTCCTTCCGCTAAACAGGCACCCGCTGCCGCCATCGTGTTATATACATTAAAGCGTCCTGTAAGATTAATGTCTAGTTCAGTTGTGCCAAAAGGCGTTACTAAACAATATTTCATCCCACTGCTTTTTATTTCTAGATCCCTGGCTTGAATTTGCGCGTTCTGGTCAATCCCATAACTAAAGATTGGAGCAGAACTTTGAGCCGCCATTTTCAAGCCGTAGGGATCATCAAAGTTGACAACAGCAGTTTTCTTTGGCTTAGTACTGTTGAGAGCTAGATTTGCAAATAATTTTGCCTTTGCTTGAAAATAATGGGAAAAATCATGATGAAAATCAAGATGATCTTGAGTTAAGTTTGTAAACACGGCGGTATCAAACTCAAGGCTGGTTGTGCGCTCCAATTCCAGAGCATGAGAGGAAACCTCCATCACTACGTAATCAACCCCTTCAGCAGCCATTTTAGCCAGCAGAGCCTGCAGATCTAAGGATTCTGGTGTGGTGCGGGTAGCTGGAAAGGTTTCGCTGCCAATCAAAGTTTGGATTGTACCGATCAGACCAACTTTATATCCTGCCTGCTCTAGAATTGCTTTTATTAAATAAGTAGTGGTTGTTTTGCCATTGGTACCAGTAATCCCAATCACTTTGAGCCTGCTTGAAGGAAACTGAAAAAAAGCCGCTGCCATCTTAGCCATAGCAGCTCTGGTATCTGGAACAATGATTTGCGTGATCTGAGCATCAAGCACTTGGAACTGATCCACCACTACAGCAGCAGCCCCGTTGGCTGCTGCTTGTTCAACATATTTATGACCATCTGTTTTAAATCCGCGTATCGCAAAAAAAACGTCTCCAGGCTGAACTTTACGTGAATCATAATTTAAGCCAGAGATTTTACAGTCTTCACCGACGATTTCGCACTCTAATTCCCGCACTAACTGAGATATGTGCATCCTTTTTCCCCCTACCGTTCAATATCACCTATTATTCCCATTCTATGGTTTAAATTCGACTTCAATGACCGAACCCACCGGCACCCTTGCACCTGGTTCAGGTATCTGAAACGCTGCAATTCCGCTTCCAGTCGGACGAAACTGCAGACCAAGATCATTCAAAATAGAGGACACGTCCCGCATGCTTTTACCCGCTAAATAGGGAACCTCAACTAACACTGCGTCGCTTTCAGTGTAGCACACGAGATTTACTGCAGTATGCGGCAGCACCCTGCTGCCTGGGCTTGGAATCTGATCCTTGACGATCTCACCATTGTTTAGATAATTCGCGGTCAGTTTATGTTCTTTGAGGATCCGCTCTGCTTCTGCAGTAGGGTAGTTGCGCACATTGGGAACCACTGTCATTCCGCTATTCTGCGCAGCTGACTGCTGTCTAGGCACATTAAGATAATCTAGAACCTGCTCCGCTACGGTTTGGAACACTGGAGCCGCAATCACTCCACCATAACGAATTTCGGTCTTTGGCTGATACAAAATAACCAGTACTGCAATCTCCGGATCTGCAGCTGGTCCAAAACCGACAAACGAAGCAATCCGATCATCGCCATAACCGCCCTGCTGAGGCACTTCAGCAGTTCCAGTTTTACCGGCAATTTCAACACCTATTACTTTGGCCCTACTGCCTGAACCATTGTTTACGGCTGAAACCAAAAATTCAGTCAGCAGTTCCGCAGTTTCCCCGCTTACCGCTTGACTGATCACTTCAGGTTCAGCCTTATGTAAAATTTTACCATGTTCATCACGAATTTCTGCCACGTAATACGGCCGCATCACTCTGCCGCCATTTGCCACCGCAGCAGTTGCCATCAGCAGCTGCAGTGGTGTTACTGCAATGCCCTGACCAAAGCCAATATTGGCCCACTGCAGGGTTTCACCATGGGCAATTTGACCCGGTTTCGGCACAATTCCGGCTGCTTCCCCAGGAAAATCAATACCCGTTTTCTTGCCAAAACCAAAGCTGGCTAAATACGGATAGAACCGCGCAGACCCCATCTCGACAGAAAGCTGGGCAAAAGCGATGTTATCCGACTTCTCTATAGCCTCTAAAAAATTAATCCGTCCATGACCATAGATGTTAGAACTGCGCACACTGCCGCCACCTACAGACCAGGAAGGTCCGCTGTAAAATTCACGTTCAGCATCGACAATACCTAAATCGATGGCTGCAGCTGCAGTAAAAATTTTAAATGTAGAACCTGGTTCATAAAGGTCAGTCACAGCAATATTGCGGCGATTTAAGGCAGGATAACTTTGATAATCATTCGGATCAAAGGTAGGGTATACTGCATTAGCGAGGATCTCACCCGTTTTGGGATTCATGATCATGATAACTCCGGCATCGCTCTCCGTTGCGCTGACAGCGGCCTTCAGTTCTTTCTCGGCAATATACTGAATCACTGAATCAAGGGTTAAGACTAGATCAGATCCGTTAACTGGGGGAATTAGGTTCTCGTAGCCTCCCGGTATTCTCCGCTGCACAGCATCTCTTTCCACTTGAATTGTTCCTGGAGTACCCTTTAGAAACTGATCATAGTAGTATTCAAGACCTTCTAGACCCTGGTTGTCGATCCCAGCGATCCCTATAACATGAGCTGCTAGGCTGCCCTTAGGATAAAATCGCTGCGGACGGGTTATTAAACGGATACCAGGGATGGTAAGTTCTCTAATTCGATTTGCCGTTTCGAAACTGAGCTTGCGGGCCAGCCAAAAATTGGTCTGCTTTTCCTCGTGTTCTAAGAACAGGGCTTCGATCTCATCAGCATCCATATTCAAATGGGCTGACAGTAGTTCAGCTGCCTCTCGATGGTTGCGATCCTTACTGGGTATCACATGAATTGAATAAGCGTCTACACTCTTGGCCAACAGCTCGTAGTTGCGATCATAAATGTTGCCGCGCTGAGGATCAATTAAGGTCGGCTGAATCCGCTGAGCTCGAGCAAGATTTGCGTATCTAGCTTTACTCCACAGCTGCAGGTACACTAGTCTGCCGACTAAAGCAGACACGAAGAATGCAAAGAAGATGAATAACCAAGCACATCTTTTGTAAAACCGCTTTTTACCTTCCAATTCTTCCAGCTTCAACTCCTCCTACCGGCAGCAACTGGTTCAGCCAATTGGCAACAGTTGTGAATATGTTTTCATGTTGATTGGGCACAGAATCAATCCAGCCTTCGCCAGTTGGTTCGCTGTAAGGCTTAGAATTCATCACCAGCATTTCTGTGCCAGTCGGGTCGACCATTCCCAATTCATGTCTTGCAAGAGCTTCAATTGTGGACAGGCGTGTGGTTTCTTCTAAGGCTAATTTGAGATGTTCGTGCTCCTGTCTTAAACTTGCCAGCTGTTCCTTCAGCAAAGCGCTTTGAACATTCAGCTGCATGGTAACCACCTGCTGATGAATATAAAAAAGCGCACAGATAACAAACAGCACTGCTGTGAAACAAATCAATGCCGGGATCGGAATCCTTTTTCTGCGGCGTCTTTTAGCGGAGATGGGAATTCGTGTTATTCTTTCCCCCTCATAATATTCCAGCTTCAACGCAGGTTCCATCGTCATTAATCCTCCTTAGGTAAGCGCTCACATACTCGCAGTTTAGCGCTTCTTGCTCTTGGATTGACAGCAAGTTCCTCCTCGCTGGCTTCTACTGGTTTTCTGGTAATTATCTTAACTAAGGGTGCGTTTCCACAAACGCAGACAGGTAAACCAGGCGGACAGGAACAGGGGTCTGCAAACTTCTTAAATGAATTTTTCACCAATCGATCTTCCAATGAATGGAAAGTTATTACACAAAGGCGCCCCAGCGGCTTTAAATGCTGCACCGCCTTATCTAGTGCCTCAGCTAAGGCTCCCAACTCATCGTTGACCGCAATACGTAATGCCTGAAACGTGCGTTTAGCAGGATGAGGTCCTTCGCGCCTTGCATTTTTCGGAATAGCGGCTTTGATGATTGAAACTAATTGACCAGTTGTATGAATTGGCTGCTGCTGCCGATATTTATCAATAAACTCGGCAATTCTGCTTGCCCAGCGCTCTTCCCCATACTCTCTGATAATTTTGGTAAGTTCCTGTCTAGGTAGTTTGTTAACCAAATCATGGGCTGTGGTTGGATTAGTGGGATCCATCCGCATATCTAAACGGGCATCCTGCTGATAACTAAAACCACGCTCTTTTTGATCCAACTGAGGCGACGAAACCCCTATATCCATCAAAATCCCATCTACTTCTGCTATTCCTTGAGCTGTTAGGATCGCATCTAGATTGCGAAAGTTACCCCGGACATATCTCACTCGGGCACCAAACTGAGCCAACCTTTGTTGAGCTGCCGCCAACGCCTGGGGATCTTGGTCGATACCAATTACTGTGCAGTCCGGCTGGGCTTGGAGCAGAGCCAAAGTGTGCCCACCGCCACCCAAAGTACAGTCCACGTAAACTCCCTGTGGTTTAAGGTTTAACCCTGCTATAACTTCATCAAGTAAAACTGACTGATGTGCAAAGTCCATTTTCATCATCCTTTGGTGCTAACTAAATTCCCAGCTCCACGATATTTTCGGCAATTTCTTCATAGGCATCCTCTGCTTCCTGCATATATTGTTCCCAACGATCGCGGCTCCATATTTCGATGCGATTAGATACGCCAATAACTACAACATCCTTATCAACTTTAGCGTAGTCCCTCAAGTTTTGCGGAATAGTAATTCTTCCCTGTTTGTCTAAATCGCATTCAGTTGCACCAGAAAAGAGAAAGCGTACAAATTGGCGGGCAGTGGCTTTAGTCAGGGGAAGGGTTTTTAATTTCTCTTCCAGCACCATCCATTCAGATTGGGGAAACAAGAATAGACAGTTATCTAAGCCTCGAGTCATAACGGCATTTTCGCCTAGTTCTTCACGAAACTTAGCTGGAATAATCAGTCTACCTTTGCTGTCCAACGAGTGTTGATATTCGCCCATGAACATGAGCAGTACCCCTCTCCCGGTTTGCCCCACTTTCCCCCACTATCTACCACTCGATGTCAATATTCGGTATCAAAATTGTTATTCCTTCCTCCAGTCGCAAAAAAACAAAAAAAAACTCTGACTTTTGTCAGAGTTTCCAATCAGGATATAAAAGTGCATGCTAAGTGAATCAATAAGCCGAGTTCTGTCGAGGATGATCATCTATCTAGGACATTAGTTGCCTAATGCCTCAAGCAGCCAACCCGGGAGTAAAACGGAACGGGCAATTCCTTCTCCCCTATTTGGCCTTGCTCCGGATGGGGTTTGCCTAGCCAATTAGTCACCTAATTGCTGGTGAGCTCTTACCTCACCTTTTCACCCTTACCTGTATGAACAGGCGGTATGTCTCTGTGGCACTTTCCTTAGGGTCGCCCCCACTGGGTGTTACCCAGCATCCTGCCCTGTGGAGCTCGGACTTTCCTCAGGATTGCTCCCGCGATCATCTAATTCACTTAACAGCATTAAAAGTATATCACAAATCATTACCTAACGCAACTATTTGGGGTGATTTAACTGCGAGTAGCTCCTAACAAATCTTTGTATGTGTCTGCATCCATGCCGATATCTACTTTGCGTGTAACAATATCAGACCCCTTCTCGCGGGCACAATCCACGCATCTTCTCGTCTGCGGTAAAGCTTTTAGTCTTTCCGCTGGAATTATTTTGCCGCAGATTGCACATTTTCGTGGAGCCATACGTTATCACCACCTTGTTGGGAATCATAAAATGAACGGGTTATCGCCTGCTGATTCCTCAACTACTTCCACATCTGCCAGTTTGGTTCGTAAATATTGAGCTGTATTTGGAATCATAATTTTTTCTGTAGCATAATGACCGCCATCAATCACAGCAAAACCCATTGCTTTCGCGTCTAAAGCTGTGTGGTACTTTACATCCCCCGTAATCAGCACATCTGACTGCTGTTCAAATGCTAGCTGCATTAAGTCACCGCCAGATCCGCCGCAGACAGCAACCTTGGTACACTTTTTAAGGGGATCACCAGTATATCTGACCTGTGTCTGCCACAGCTGATTCAGCTTGGCTGCTAAATCAGCAAGGGTTACTGGTTCAAGATAACCAATCCTACCCAAACCAATACCATCCTCAGACCCAGCTTCCAAAACTTGCTGTTCCTTTAAGCCAAGTGATTCGGCAAGCCAGTAGTTCAAGCCAAATGGAGCCCGATCTAAATTGGTATGGCTGGCATACACCACTATGTTACTGCTCAATAACCTTTGGATATTCCGACCATAGGGCGAATCTGTTCGAATTGAACGGATTGGCTGAAAGATCAGTGGGTGATGCGATATAATTAAATCCACGTTAGATTTGACTGCGCTGTCAACCACTGCTTCAGTGACGGTAAGCGTCACCATAATCTTGTTTACTGGTCGCAAGGGCGAGCCCAGCTGCAGACCGGAGTTATCCCACTGATAAGCGTAGTCTAAGGGTGCTAATTCCTCCATTATTTCAAAACATTTTTCTGCAGTAATTGTCATGATATCACCCATTGGATAAATTTATGATATTTTATGATAATTACATACTACTTAGTTCGACCTTAAACAACTTTTTCCTGCTAATAATCATTAAACAGCGTTGAGATATTCATACTGGACTGTATAAAGCTGGTGGTAGAGACCCTGTTTAGCAAGTAACTCTTCGTGAGTGCCAACTTCCGCTATTTCGCCGCGGTCGATAACCATGATGCGGTCAGCATTTCGAATTGTGGAAAGTCGGTGGGCAATCACAAATGACGTTCTACCCTCAAGCAGTTTATCAATGGCTTTCTGCAGCAAAATCTCAGTATGAGTATCGACACTGGATGTTGCCTCATCAAGGATCAAGATCTGGGGATCTGACAAGAGTACCCTGGCAAAACAGATCAGCTGCCGCTGTCCGATGGATAAACGCGTTCCGCCTTCATTAACCTCTGTATAATACCCATTTTCCATTTCAACAATGAAATCATGGGCGTGGACAGCTTTAGCAACCTCAATTACTTCAGCTTCTGTTGCATCTAACTTTCCATAGCGAATGTTATCCATCACAGTACCGGAAAAAATAAACGGATCCTGCAGCATAATTCCAACTTTTTCCCGCAGTGAATCTAACTGTACATGCTTAATATCTTGACCATCGATCAGCACTTGGCCTTTGACTGGATCATAGAATCTGGCCAAAAGATTAATAATTGTCGTTTTTCCTGAACCAGTTTCTCCAACTAAGGCAATAGTTTCCCCAGGATGAGCTGTAAAACTAATGTTTTTTAGGACCGGTTTTTCTGGATCATAATGGAAGGAAACATTTTTAAATTCAACCCTGCCTTCGATCTGTCCTAGTCTTTGCTTGGATAAGCTGACAATCTGGGGCTTTTGATCCAGAAGTTCAAAAATCCGCTCAGATGAAGCTGAGGCAACTAAGAGCTGGTTGTAGAAGTTGCTCAGCATCCATACCGGCTGCCAAAACCTATCTAGATAGAGAGAGAAGGAGATAATCACTCCTGGTGTAACACCATCAATCGCCAAAAGCTTGGCACCATACCAATAAACAATCGCAGTACCGATTATGGATACCAGACTTACTGCTGGTCCAAAAGCTGCGTTAAGGCGAATTGCATCCATCCAAGACTTAAATACATCGCCAATAACCTCATGAAAAATCCGGTCATTCTCTTTTTGCCGCACAAAAGCTTGAATCACCTTCATCCCCATCAGGTTCTCATTTAAATAGGCGTTTAAATTCGATACTTTTCTGCGCATCTCTCGCCACCGCCGTCTTATTTCGTTGCGGGTCAAAATCAATAGTGTCATAAACAGCGGCGCTGAGGCTAGGGTTACTAATGCCAGTTTGGGATGAATAATAAACATGGCAATTGCAATCACAATTAGAACGGAAACTTCAGAAATAACATTGACAAACCCATTTGTAAACAGATGGTTTAGGGTATTAACATCGTTAACAATCCGCACCATAACTCTTCCGGCTGAAGTGTTATCAAAAAAATTAAGGGATAAGCTCTGTACATGGTCGAATAAATCTCTCCGGAGATCAAAAAGCACGTACTGTCCGGTGCGGTTAGCTAATTTGATTTTAAGACGGGTGAAGATATAGCTGAACACAACAGCTAGAGCGTACACTAACGCCACAGCGATCAGCAAACCTATTTGACGGTTGGGAATAAACTGGTCAATCGATAGCTGCACAATATACGGACTAACGCTGTCGATAATCGTGGCTGCAAACATCAGGGCAATAGTCAGCCACAGCTGCTTGCGATACGGTTTAAGATACTGGATTAACCGTTTTAACTGCCCAACATCTAAATCTTTTATAACCGCTTCATCAGAATTATAGTTACTTCTCGCCACTTATTCCATACCTCCTGAAGCTAATTTCAAGCTGCCAGCACCAACTTTGTATTCCCGATACTGCTCGATAAACGTCTGATAATACTTGCCGCCCAATTTAATTAACTGCTCATGAGTGCCTTGTTCTACTATTCTACCTTGATCCAGCACAATGATTTGGTCTGCATCCTTCACCGAGGATATCCGATGAGCAATAATTAATGTTGTGCGATTATCCATTAACTGTTTCAGTGTCTGTTGAATTTGGTGCTCTGTTTCCATATCAACACTGGAAGTTGCGTCATCGAGAATCAAGATTTTAGGATTGGCCAAGATTGCTCGAGCGATTGCTATTCGCTGTCTCTGTCCCCCTGATAATCCAATTCCCCGCTCACCAATGACTGTATCATAGCCTTGGGGCATCTGGAGAATGAAATCATGAGCATCCGCTATTTTGGCAGCCCGTTCAATTTCTTCTCTAGAAGCATCTGGTACAGCAAACGCAATATTGTTAGCGATTGTATCGGAAAAGAGCAGCGTTTCCTGGAATACAATTCCAATGTTCTTGCGCAGCTCATTGTAGTCATAATCTTTCACATTTACCCCATCAACCAGCACTGCTCCACTAGAAACATCATAAAAGCGAGCAATTAAATTGATAATTGTCGATTTCCCCGATCCAGTGTTGCCCATTACAGCGGTGGTGGTTCCTGGTTCCATCTTAAAACTGATGTCCTGCAGAACAGGGTGTTCACCATAAGAGAAGCTAACATTTTTAAATTCCACTTCCCCTCGACAGGCAGGCAGAGGCAGAGCATTGGGCTTATTAGTCAAAACAATGTCTTCATCCATTAATTCAAAAACCTTTTCTAAGGATGCTTTTGCGTTTTCCCACAGATTCACCAGATGGGATGCTTGTTGAATTGGACCGGACAGCATGATCACATAAGTGTTAAAAGCAACCAGCGTCCCGATGGTAATCTGCTCCTGCATCACAAGATAACCACCAAGCAGCAAAATGATCACTGTACTGAAACCCTGGATTAATCTCCGCACCGGAATATAGACAGAGCGGATATCAGCAGCTTCAATATTGTTTTGATTCCACTCAGAGGATATTTGATGGAATTTATCCTTTTCGTAATCTTCGCGCCCAAAAGCTTTAACCACCCTAATTCCAGTTAAGTTTTCTTGGACAATTGATGAAAGGGTTTCAAAGGAAGCTCTCACCTTACGATAAACTGGGCGCAGCTGCCGCGACATCGCCCGCATAGCAAAATATGTTATAGGAACAATTACTACCAAAGCCAGTGTCAGGGAAGGACTAAAAGAAATCATCATGGCCAATGTGGTAGCAATCCGAAACAGACCTTCAAATAAAGTCACATATCCGCTGTTTAGAAGTTCCCGCACAGACTGAAGGTCCCCAACCATGCGGTTCATGAGTGTACCGGTTCTTACTGTGTCATAATATGAAAAAGACTGCCGCTGCAGTTTTCGATATAAATCACTGCGGAAGTCATATAGAACTTTTTGACTGGTATGTTCAAAAATATAACTCCGGGAGTACTCTGTACCAATCCGAATCACAGTCAGCCCAAAGAGGGTTATAATCAGCTTGTTCATGATCTCGAACTCTCCAGCTATTAAAACCCGGTCCACTAGTTCCTTAGTGATCACTGGAATATAAATGGCAGCGATCACTGCTGCGATACACAAAATTGAACCTAGAATATTTAGCTTGAGATACTTACGTGAATATTTAATCAGTCGTTTCAAGTCCATTCTGCTCTGCCTCCTTGCCATTTAAGTTGCGCACTGATTCTCGTTCTACTAACTCTGCATCAACAAAAATAGTACGGCCTACTTCAATACTGCCGTTAATTTGCTCCAACAAGGTATTCACTGCAATCTCACACACCACCGGAATATTTGTTTCAAATGTGGTCAGTGCTGGAATTGAGATACTTGACATTTCTGTGTTGCCACTGCCAATTATGGAAACATCTTTAGGTACATGGATATCATTTTCGTGGAGAATTTTGACCAATCGCAAAGCGGTGCGATCAGATTGGCAGATAAACGCAGTTGGCAAGACCTTTTCCCTGATCAACTGCTTTACTTGTGCTTCCAAGTCTCCACGGCTGTTGAGTAAAAAGCGTTTGTTTAACTCCAACCTGTGTTCAGCTAAAGCTCTGGTAATACCGAAATATCGTAATTCGTGACTATAGGAAGGTTCTGCACCAACAAAACCAATCGCGGTATGACCTTTTCTCACCAAGTATTGAGCAGCCATATAGCCGATACGGCTGAAATTATAATAAACGTAACTGCATTTTACGGTATCGTAACCGCCGTTAATCATCACTAAACTTGGTACAACCTGCTGAATTCTGGCAGCATATTTATCCTCAAACTTACCTAAGAGAATTACTCCGTCAAAACGCTTACCGCTCCTGTCTAAATTTTGAGGCAGCGTTAAGTTCTGCTGCATTTCAGAATCCACAAATTCGATAGTCAAGTCTGAGCCCCGACGAGCAGCGTTCGCTTCGATACCTTCCACTAACTGACTAAAATTACTGTGATCAGCTACATAACGGCGCCTGATCAAAAACAAAATGCTCGCCTTAACGTTCTGTCTGCATCGTTTATAGCCGAGTTCTTTTGCTGTCGAGATGATTTTCTGCCGCAGCTCATCACTTACTCCCGGCTGATTGGCCAGCGCTCTGCTGACCGTGATTGCCGACACATTAAGCTGCTCGGCAATCATGTGAATGGTAACTTTTTGCTCCTTTTTCATATTCCACCTCCTCAGGCAGACATTTGCTTACCATTATATCTCTTTAAAGTACAAAAATCAATTTTTGCAGCGTTTGTTTATTTGATATTCTAACGTTATAATTATTACTGATTTATCGTTGACAGAACTCAAAAAAAATCCCAGCATCGATATGCTGGGATGTATATTGTAAATTTTAGAACAAACCTGTGATTCTCCCCGATGGATCTACGTCAATATTCTCAGCAGCAGGTTTCTTAGGCAGACCTGGCATGGTCATTATGTCACCAGTAAGAGCTACGACAAATCCCGCTCCTGCCGAAATTCGGACATTTCTCACTGTAATTCTAAATCCTTGAGGTCGTCCGAGTTTCTTCGGATCATCCGATAGTGAATATTGGGTCTTGGCCATGCAGACTGGTAAATGACTAAAACCGAGTCGGCGGTAGCGGCGCAGCTCCCGTCTGGCTTCAGGTGAGAAATCAACTCCGTCAGCACCATAAACCTCGACTGCAATCTTAGTAATCTTCTGCTCTAGTGAATCCCCATCGTCGTAAATAAAGCTGAGCTGAGGTTGAGGCTGCTCGCATAAAGCAATAACTTCTTCAGCAAGCTCCAAGCCGCCTGCTCCGCCTTGCGCCCATACATCGGATACTGCGGTTTTTACACCAAGCTCTAAACATTTCTCAGTAATCAAAGCAAGCTCGGCATCTGTATCCTGCGGGAAGCGGTTGATCGCTACAACAGCAGGCAGTCCAAATTTCTGGGTGATATTTTCCACATGCTTTAACAAATTGGGTATACCCCGCTCGAGAGCATGGAGATCTTCTAAATGAAGTTTTTCCAGCTCTGCTCCTCCATGAAGTTTCAAAGCCCGGATTGATGCAACAATAACCACAGCTGCTGGTGTTAAGCCACCAATCCTGCATTTGATATCCAAGAATTTTTCCGCTCCAAGATCAGCACCAAAGCCAGCCTCAGTTACAACAAAATCGCCTAATTTGAGGGCCATTCTGGTGGCAATTAAGCTGTTGCAGCCGTGGGCAATATTAGCAAACGGACCGCCGTGAACAAAAGCGGGGGTGTGTTCTAGAGTCTGCACCAGGTTTGGTTTCAGGGCATCTTTAAGGATCGCTGCCATTGCACCTTGAGCTTTGAGATCACCGGCAGTAACGGGTTTATTGTCATAAGTATAAGCAACAATAATCCGGCTTAACCTCTCCTTCAGATCGGTTATATCCCTAGCTAAGCATAAAATCGCCATAACTTCAGATGCTACAGTGATATCGAAACCATCTTCTCTGGGGACACCATTGCTGCGGCCGTTAAGCCCATTGACTATATAGCGCAGCTGGCGATCGTTCATATCTATGGCCCGTTTCCACACAATTCTCCTGGAGTCGATTTCTAATTCATTGCCTTGATGAATATGGTTGTCAAGCATTGCCGCCAGCAAGTTATTAGCAGCACCAATAGCATGCATATCGCCGGTAAAATGAAGATTAATATCCTCCATGGGAACTACCTGAGCGTACCCACCACCGGCTGCTCCCCCCTTTACACCAAAGACCGGTCCCATTGATGGTTCCCGTAAAGCGATCACCACATGCTTCCCTAAGCGGCGCAGAGCATCCCCCAATCCTACAGTAGTAGTGGTTTTCCCCTCTCCAGCTGGTGTAGGACTGATAGCTGTAACAAGGATTAACTTTCCGTCAGGACGATCCTGCAGCTGCTCCATCAGCTCAAGGGAAACCTTAGCCTTGTACTGGCCGTAAAGCTCTAACCAATTCTCATCGATTCCGGCCCTATGTGCTACTTCACGAATAGGTTGCATCTGGGTTCCTTGAGCAATTTCGATATCTGTTTTCACGATAACCACTCCCTATTTCAAAATTATCAGCGGTTTCCGCTGCGACGCGGTTGATAACTGAAAACAAGGGTTTTACCGCCGCAGAATAATAATATGACTATTGCAATGTTAACCAGCACACCAGAATACAGCTGCTGAAACCGGAGTGCATCATTAGTTAACACTGCCAAAGGCATGAAGAACTGAGTTAAAGTCCGAAAAACTCCATTAAAGATAACTGGCACTGCCAAACTTTTAGTTGAATTATAAATCCAGGTAAGAATAACTGATAAAGCAGCAGTTTCAATCAAAAGCCAAACCAAAGATAGGTGTGATTCAACAAGTCCAACAAAATAATACGTTGGCAGCTGCCACAAACCCCAGAGCAGTCCAGCAATCACACTTGATGCGAAGGCACTATTTTGCTGCTGGAGTTTCGGCAGGAAAAATCCCCGCCATCCAATTTCATCCGCCACCGAACTGTGAAACAGCAGACTAATTATAAAATTTGGGAGCAGCCGCAGCCAGGAACTGGTTGGAATCCGTTCTAGGGAAAAGCCTTGAGTAAAGATTAAAACCACAATAGGAAGGGCTACCGACAGCACCGCAATTACAACAGCTGCTGCAATCCACTTTGCCCTGCCGGCTACATCGATAACACTGCGCAGAAGCCGCTGAACAGCCTCCCTTCCTTCACTTAACCAAACCAATATGACCGCTGCAGCAGCTGGCCCGTATCCCGCTATAATCCTAGCTATAAGCAGAGGTGTTGTAGCTAAAGCGTTATCAGCAAAAACATTCGGTAAAAAGAGCAGCCAGGAAAACCCAAAACTGATTACAAGATAAATAAGTGGATAGTACTTGCTAAACCCTTTGTTATCTTCCAAACCAATCTACTCCTTTTTCTGTATTACTATCTCCGTAGATATAATTCCCCGTCAGTACAGCTTGTTCCTGTAGCAAATGAAAAAAAGCAGGATAATTAGTTGCCTAATTATCCTGCTCTGCTGCTTAACCTAGAACTAACTCTTAGAAAATGAACCCGATTGTCACACGAGCACCGTGGAATTTGCTGTTGTCATAGAAGCGAATGTCGTCATAGCGAGCATTCAGCTTATCGCCATGGATCCANTCAAGTTCATNATTAGCATAGTCCTTGGAGCTTTGGTACTCTACTCTAAACTTAACACCGTTTGGAGCATCATACTTGGTTAGGACAGCGAATTTGAATGGATCGATTTCATATTTATCGTCGCCCTCACCAAATTCTTTTTGACTTGGCATATCGTACGCAAGAATCGCACGAACTTCAAAGTCTTCTAAGCGCCACAAATCNCCTTTAGCACCTAACTCAACAGATGCGATTGTATGGGAACGAGTATCCGCNAGATAGTTTTTATCCCAGTCAAAGTTAACTTTTCCTTGAGCAAATACTTCTGCCAAACCAGCATCTACTCTATACTCTGGTGTATAGAAATCTAATGCGTAGTCTAAGCGTAATTCTTTTTCATTATGGATTTTGCGAGCCCTGTTATTAGTTTTTTCATCTGGAACCAGAACTGAAAGTTCTTGGTACAGGTTGAAGTCAAGGGCATAAGTGTCAAGGCTGACTTTAAAGTTGTCATCTAAGTCACCGCGTACCTTTGGATTGGTAGTATCGTAATCAGCGTTTAAAGTTGCCTCAACGATATCATAGCTAAAGTTATAGGTAGCACCAACGTTAATGCTGTTATCGCGGTTATAAAGGTCTTTCAGCGGATCAGTGTTGGCAATGAATCTGAGCTTATCGTCGTCTTTATTAGGACCACCGATTACAGAAGCTTTCTTCCAAGCATCAGTATCGCCAGCAACTTTCTCTCCATCCTTATAAGTATAGAACTCGCTGTTGCGGTGACCAGCACGTACAGTCAGTACTTCTGGAATCACTTCGTACTCAGCAGTTACTTCATACAACCAGTCGCCATCTTGGCTGTAGAAAGCATACAGTCCAGTGAGGTTCAGACCAGGAAGCAGTTCAACTGCAGCTTCAGCAGCAAGGTTGTAGTAATAGTTGAATACATCCTCATCTGTTTCTTCATCTTTTGTTACTTCAGTGTAACGGTTGAGAGCGAAATCCAGTTCCAGCATTTCTGCTACATCAGCTTCAACGTCTAAGAGAATGTCATTTCTTCTTGGTCCAAAGATAACACTTGGCTTGGGCTTGCCTTCACTTTGCCAGCCNTCGTTATCAGGCAGCTNAACGTGGGAAAAGATGTAAGCACCATCTAACTTGAGTACAACTGGACCTAATTCATAAACAAACTGACCAACTTTTACACCTAACATGCGGTTTTCATTATGAAAATCAGCAATATAAGGTGAATATTTTACTGGCAGACGACCACCAATAATAGTTTCTACTTCTTGACCATCTTTAATGTAAGCACCGGTTTTTTTCCGGTTGTGGGAATTGCCTTTGCTGCTCCAACGATAGTAAGGAGTCAGACTGCCTTCCTCTTCTCCATGTGTCCATTCATAAACAATACCCCAAGTGTTAGTTTCATCACCGAATTCCCATTCAGCATGCGGTTCTTTTACAGCAAGTGCTGAGATACTCAGAACCAACACTAAAAGTGCTGAAATGAGTACTAATTTAGAAATCTTTCTCATTGACTTAACTCCTTTACATTATATTATTTTACCTAATTCTGTTTGCGGTATAACATATTCACAAATATTTACTCCTGCTCTTCGCAACCCTCCCTTGATCACGCACAGGCAGTGCATGTCTTATTATATTGATCCCCGTTGATATTCCCTGCGAATATCTTCCGCACATGCATCTGCCTTTCTCCGAAACAACCGCACTGTACCATGTTTCGTACCATTGCCCGCAAGAAAAGCACCCAGCTTCTATTTCCACAGCGGTTCCTGCAACCTCACTGCAAACAGAGGCTGATGACTGCTGCAAAATCTCAGCAGCAGTGATGCATGCAGCATCTGGGGATTTTTCCATAATTATATATTCTGCACTGTTGCTGGAATACCTTCTCAAAAACACCAATAATTTACACAAAAACATTAAAATGTCAGTGCAGATAGTTATTACCACATTATTATTCGCTATGTATTACCAAAATCCTTTTAATTTGGGAAAAAAATCCATTGAAAGTGTTAAAAAAAACACCACTCAATTAGTGGTGTAATCAACTTGAGGAATTGGTGGACCCCCTGGGATTTGAACCCAGGACCAACAGATTATGAGTCTGCTGCTCTAACCGCTGAGCTAGGGGTCCAAACAGCTTACTTTAGTATTATACAATGGTTAAATCTGACTGTCAACAGCTAAATCACTGTTCAAGGAAATCTTTCAGTTTCTTGCTGCGGCTGGGATGTCTCAACTTGCGCAGCGCTTTCGCCTCAATCTGGCGAATCCGCTCGCGGGTTACCCCAAACTCCTGACCAACCTCCTCTAATGTGCGGGTGCGGCCATCATCCAAGCCGAAGCGCAGCCGCAGCACTTTTTGTTCCCGAGGTGTCAGTGATTCTAAAACTTCATCCAGCTGTTCCCGGAGCATGGTATAGCTGGCCGCCTCAGCTGGTGCAGGTGCATCCTGATCTTCGATGAAGTCTCCTAAGTGGCTGTCCTCTTCTTCGCCGATCGGCGTCTCTAAAGAAACTGGTTCTTGGGCAATTTTCATAATTTCACGCACCCGCTCTACCGGAAGATCCATTTCGGCAGCAATTTCTTCCGGTGTGGGTTCCCTGCCGAGCTCCTGCAGCAATTGACGTGAAACCCGAATTAATTTATTAATTGTTTCTACCATGTGAACCGGAATCCGGATAGTTCTTGCCTGATCCGCAATAGCCCGGGTGATTGCCTGCCGAATCCACCAGGTAGCATAAGTACTGAACTTGAATCCCTTGCGGTAATCAAACTTTTCCACAGCTTTAATTAAGCCGAGATTACCTTCTTGAATTAAGTCAAGAAAGAGCATTCCCCTGCCCACATACCGCTTGGCAATGCTTACCACTAAACGTAAGTTAGCTTCAGCCAGCATTCGGCGGGCTTCTTCATCGCCCTGTTCAATGCTTTTAGCATATTCCATTTCCTGCTCAGCAGTTAAAAGAGGAACACGCCCTATTTCCTTAAGATACATCCTGACAGGATCATCCAGGCCCACACCCTCAGGAACAGACAAATCAAGATCTAGATCCTGATCATCTTCGCTATCCTCAACTAACTCTTTATCGCCAGTTTCGGGAATAATGTCTACTCCCATTTCAGCAAAACTCTCATAGATTTCATCTATTTGTTCTGGTGTCAGGTCAACTTCTTGCAGTGCGTCCATAATCTCGCGATATGAAATTAAACCTTGTTTCTTCCCGCGTGCAATCAGTTCTTGTACATGCTCGACATTTAATACATCTTTGTTTGCCAATTCCGTTCCCCCCTTCCTAAGAAGTTAGTGAGCCTTTATATTAAGATTTACTTTTAGCAAGAAATATTTCCCTCCGAACTTTAACATACGTCCTGAGCAGCTGACATAATTTAAGCAAAACATCCGGCTCCTTAAGATTCTCCAATCCAGTTAGCTTTTCCTCTATAGAATTTATACTGCGGAACCAAATATTTTCCCTAAACAACTGCAGGTAATCAGACCATCTTCCCGGCGGCTCAGGTGCAGTTAATAACTGCTCCGCAACTGCTTCACCATGCTTATCCCAAGCATCCGCCACAAGAAGTTGAAATAAATAGCTGTAATCAGAATTAGTAAAACTATCAGCATCAAGCCCAGCGTTGATCATCTCATCAATTAAACCTGGGTTGGTAAGTAGGATCCGCATCACACAACTTTCAATCGCTTCGGTCTGTTCGGAACTGATATCTAAATTTTGATGATTGGTACGCAGATCTTTAATAGTATATCTATTTTGAGATGTAATATGTGAGTTCCTGCCCTCTTTACTTAATTTTTCCTCATAAACTTGATGGCCGGCAGTGCGTTTCAGTTCCTCAACAATTACATCAGGGTCAATGGATAATAAGTTTGCAGCATAATTACTATATTCTGCACGCACAATAACACTTTCTATCTTACTCAATATGTTTATTATTTCTTTCGCTGCTTTTATTTTTCCTTCTAGTGAATTAATGTCAGATTGAGAAACAACAAGATTAATCTGATATTCTAAATAAGGTACTGCTCCCTCAATCCAACTTAAAACTTCCTTTGCAGAATGGTTTCGGGCAAATGTATCAGGATCTAGTCCTTCGGGTAAAGGAGCAACTTTAACATTCAATCCAGCGTCGACTAAAATTTCTAAACCCCGCTGTATAGCCTTCACTCCAGCTTGGTCGCTGTCAAAGGCAATAACAACATTGTTCGTTAAGCGCGCTATTAGTTTGGCATGCTGTTCGGTAAAAGCTGTCCCTAAACTTGCTGCTGTATTCGTAACACCCTTAGCATGCAGACTGATACAATCGGTATAGCCTTCCACAAGTACAATACAACCATTCTGCTTAATACTATCTCGAGACCAATTCAATCCATACAGATTTTTGCCTTTATGAAAAACTATCGTTTCCGGTGTGTTGAGATATTTCGGATTACCGGAACCAATTATTCTGCCGCCAAAACCAATAAAACGTCTGTTTAGATCAAGTATCGGAAACATAACTCGATTGCGGAAGCGATCATAATAACCGTGCTTGCCTTTGATAATTAATCCAGCTTCTTCCGCCAATTCCAGCGGCAGTTCTGTATTGGACTGCAAAAACTTTACCAACCCATCCCAGCTGTCTGGAGCGTACCCTAAGTAAAAATGCCTGGCTAAATGATCATTGATGCCTCTTTGCATCAAATAAGAGCGGGCATACTCCCCAGAGCTGGTACGCAGCATCCGATAATAATACTGTGCTGCTAACCGGTTAAGTTCCCGCAGTTTCTGCGCTTTTGAAGCTAGTTCCCGCTGTGCGGGGGACTGGTGAGGTAATTCAATCCCAGCCTGCTGTGCCAAGAACTGTACTGCTTCGGGAAATGACAAATGCCGCGTATTCATAAGATAATTGAAAATATTACCGCCACTGCCGCAACCAAAACAGTAATACAGCTGATTTTCACGATTAACATTAAAGGACGGGGTTTTCTCATCATGAAACGGACAGAGACCAACATAGTTTTTTCCCCGCTGGGTCAGCTTAATATCTCTGCTGATTAGATCGACTATATCAACGGCGGTGCGTACCTTTTCTACAAAATCCTGGTTAAACTGCGGCACATAATCACCTCACTACCTAAGCCAGCGACCACCCCTCAGGCAAAAATAATTTCTGAAATTCGTTAATTGCATAGCTGTCTGTCATCCCAGCGATATAATCGACAGCCGCCCGCTGCAGATCGTCAGGTGCTTGTTCCAGCGCTAACCTCTGCGTCAACTCACAAGGATTATTTAAGTAATATTTGTAGAGCATTTTGAGGAGTATATCTACCTTAGCTTCCTCTCTTTTGGCTGCAGAGCCAATATAAACATTATCAAACAAGAATTGACGCAGGGTATCGGTAGCATCTCTCACTTCGTCACTCATACCAATCTCTTTTTTACCCATACTGCAGCGTATTAAATCTAAAACCATCGTATCAATTCGTTCTGAACGACTCCTGCCGAGAACTTCTACCACTACCGGCGGCAGTTCCTTTTCTGTGATAATCCCTGCACGAATCGCATCGTCGATATCGTGGTTGAGATATGCTATTCGATCGCAGATGCGGACAATCTGACCTTCCAATGTCCTAGGTTTCTGCGGACCGGTATGACACAAAATCCCATCCCTAACCTCAGCCGTTAAATTCAGTCCTGGAAAATCAGGATGATAATGCTCTAAACAATCCACTACCCGCAGACTCTGCTCATTATGTTCAAAATGACCAGTCAAAGTCTGTAAAGTAGTCTCACCAGCATGACCAAAGGGGGTATGCCCTAGGTCATGCCCTAAGGCTATCGCTTCCACCAAATCCTCATTCAAAGCCAAAGCACGAGCGACAGTACGGCTGATCTGAGATACTTCTAAAGTATGTGTTAACCTAGTTCGATAATGATCACCTTCTGGAGCAATGAAAACTTGAGTTTTTGATTTCAGCCGGCGAAAACTCTTGGAATGAATAATTCGATCACGATCGCGCTGAAAAGCTGTACGCACCTCGCATTCCGGTTCCGGATGCTGTCTGCCTTCACTGGCAGCTGCCAATGTCGCTAATGGTGACAGCAATCTCCGCTCCCGTTTCTCATATTCCAAGCGCAGCGGCATCTCATCACTCCCAAAGTCTTGTTAGTAACAATAATAAATACCCATACCGGTACTGTATGGGTTCACCAAAACGGGGGAAGATTCCTTCCCCCGTGGTCTAAACTTTTTGTTAACCTTTTACCGTGGATTGCGGATGTTAGCTTGAGCTGCAGCTAAGCGAGCAATCGGAACACGGAAAGGTGAACAGCTTACGTAGGTTAAACCTACTCTATGGAAGAAATCGATCGAAGCAGGATCCCCACCATGCTCACCACAAACACCGAGTTTCAGGTTTGGATTAGCTTCGAGACCTTTCTGCACACCAATTTCTACCAGCGAACCAACACCCTCTTGATCGAGAGTTTGGAATGGATCCTTTTCTAATATACCTTTATCTGTATACGCAGGTAAGAAGGTTGCAGCGTCATCACGACTATAACCAAAGGTCATTTGGGTCAGGTCATTAGTACCAAAGGAGAAGAACTCAGCCACTTTGGCAATTTTGTCTGCAGTAACAGCTGCTCTTGGCAGTTCAAGCATGGTACCGATCGAATACTCTAATTCAACACNGTATTCTTTCTGTACCGCTTCTGCTACTTCAACGCAGACATCTTTCATCAGTTCGAGTTCTTTAACTACACCTACCAANGGAATCATGATTTCAGGAACTACCTTTTGACCAGCTTTAGTCAGCTCTGCAGCTGCTTCAAAGATAGCTCTTGCCTGCATAGCATAGATTTCTGGGTAGGTTACACCTAAACGACAGCCGCGATGGCCCAGCATTGGGTTCAATTCCTTCAAGCTTTCAACTGTTTGACTCAATTCCTCNAAGCTGACACCCATTTCCTCTGCAAGTTCTTTAATTGCTTCCGGTTCGGTTGGCAAGAACTCATGCAGTGGCGGATCCAGTAAGCGAATTGTTACTGGTAACCCTTTCATTTCTTTAAAGATGCCAATGAAGTCATCTTTCTGATATGGCAGTAACAGAGCAAGTGCTTTCTCTCTACCTTCTTGATCTTTAGAGAGAATCATCTGGCGCACAGCTTTAATCCGGTCACCTTCAAAGAACATATGCTCTGTCCGGCACAGTCCAATACCTTCTGCACCAAACTCACGGGCAACGCGAGCATCGTTGGGTGTATCAGCATTGGTGCGGATTCCTAAAGCACGGAATTCGTCAGCCCATTCCATCAGTGTGCCGAAATTACCAGTCAGCTCAGGATCAATCAGATCAACCTTACCTAAGATTACTTCACCGGTTGTTCCATTCAGGGTGATCCAATCCCCTTCTTTGAGAATGGTACCGTTGATATTAACCTCACGTTTAGCCTCATTAATTCTAGCATCGCCGCATCCAGCTACGCAGCATTTGCCCATTCCGCGAGCAACTACCGCAGCGTGTGAGGTCATACCACCACGGGCGGTTAAGATACCTTCTGCTGCATCCATACCGCCGATATCTTCAGGAGAGGTTTCATTGCGCACCAAGATAACTTGCTCTCCCCGCTCTTTCCAGGCTTCTGCATCTTCCGCACTAAAGACAATGCGTCCAATAGCAGCTCCTGGAGATGCAGGCAGACCTTTAGCGATCACATTTACTTCAGCGTTTGGATCGATTTGCTTATGCAGCAGTTGGTCTAACTGCTCAGGTTCAATCCGCATTACCGCTGTTTTCTTATCAATTAGACCCTCTTCGACCATCTCAACTGCAATTCTAACTGCAGCTTGAGCAGTGCGTTTTCCAACGCGGGTCTGGAGCAGATAAAGCTTGTTTTCTTGGATCGTAAATTCGATATCCTGCATATCTTTGTAATGCTGTTCAAGCTTCTTATAGATATCTACTAACTCACGATAAATCTCAGGCTTGGCTTCTTCCAGTGTTCTGACTGGAAGCGGAGTCCGGATACCTGCAACTACGTCTTCACCTTGAGCATTCATCAGGTACTCACCGTAGAAGACATTCTCACCAGTGGAAGGATTGCGGGTAAAGGCTACACCAGTTCCAGAATTTTCACCCATATTTCCAAACACCATCGCTTGAACGTTTACAGCTGTACCCCAATCATGCGGAATATCGTTCATTTGACGATAGCGAATAGCTCTGGGAGTATTCCAGGATAAGAATACAGCGTTAATGGCACCCCGCAGCTGCTCTAACGGATCCTCAGGGAACAGTTTGCCTGCATCGCTCTTGACAATTTCTTTGTACTGACTGACAAGTTCCTGGAGATCCTCTGCTGTCAACTCGGTGTCATCTGTAACACCTTTAGCTTCTTTCAGAGCTGAAAGTGCTGCCTCAAATTTCGCGTGGTCAACCCCCATAACAACGTCGCCATACATTTGGATAAAACGACGGTAGGAGTCAAATGCAAACCGGGGATTATTTGATTTAGCGATCAGACCTTGAACGGTATCGTCATTTAATCCCAAGTTAAGTACAGTATCCATCATACCAGGCATGGAAACACGAGCNCCTGAACGAACAGAAAGCAGCAGCGGATTGGTTGCGTCGCCAAATTTGCCGCCCATTGCAGCTTCAACTCTAGCCAAATTCTCAAGAATCTGTGCTTCTAATCCTTCAGGCCAAGCTTGGTTGTTTTGATAAAACTCTGTACATGCCTCAGTAGTTATAGTAAAACCAGCTGGAACAGGAATTCCTAGTTCTACCATTTCGGCAAGGTTAGCACCTTTACCACCAACTAGGACTTTGTTTCCTGACTGTCCATCTGTTTTACCATCACCAAAAAAGTAAACCCATTTTTTGGCTGTCATAGCTCAATTCCTCCTTCTTCTGATACTCTGTATTGCAGTGCCCAAAAAGGAAAACTCCCCTTCTCGGCTCATACCGGCTATATTATTCGTTAAAATCTGGAAGAATCCTGCCTCCATGAGATACATTTCACACTTATTCAACAATCAGGCTGAAATCTGCATAGTTTCTAAACAAATTGATTGCCTGCTGCAGCAGTCCCAGCCGATTTGCCCTGATTACAGGATCTGGATCCATGATCATCACAGCATCAAAGAAAGCATCTACTGGCTGACGCAGAGATGCCAGCAGCTTCAGACTTTCAATATACTTCCCTTCCGCTAACTTTTCATTAATTCCTACGACAGCATTTTCCAGCACACCACTTAACTCTTTTTCAGCTGCAGTAAAATGAACCGGGACAATTTCAGCTGCATCGTTTTTCGCAGCAATTTTATAACAGCGTTCAAAAGCAGTGAGCAAATCAGCAAACGAGCTTTCTTTCCGGTACTGTTCCAAAGCAGCGATTTTAGCTTTTACAGCAGGAATGCTGGATAAGCCGATGGCCAGTACCGCATCGATTGAATCATAACTGTACCCTTGTTCAAGCAGGTTCACCCGAATTCGACCGGCAAAAAAGTCCAGCAGTGATTCAACAATTTCATCAGCCCGCTCTTTGAACAAAGCTCCATAAGCAGATACGGCTGTATTGAGCAGCTTTCGGAGATCAACATCAATATTATTAGCAAGAATAATTTGGACAATCCCTAAAGCCTGCCTCCGCAGGGCAAATGGATCCTGTGAACCACTTGGAATTTTGTTGATTCCAAAATATCCTACCAAAGTATCCAGTTTATCGGCAAGACTGACTATGATCCCAGCTGTCGTTTGCGGTAGGGCGTCTTGGGAAAACCTGGGCAGATAATGCTCTTCGATTCCAGAAGCTACCTGTGGATCCTCCCCGCTGATTAGGGCATACTTAGCCCCCATCACTCCCTGCAGTTCTGGGAACTCAAACACCATGTTGGTAACCAGATCTGCTTTGCAGAGCTGCGCGGTGCGCTCCACGATATTTAGTTCATTTTCCTTGTTCAATAACTGACATAGGGCGGCTGTATTGCCTACAATCCGCTCGACTTTATCATAGATCGTGCCAAGGCCATCTTGAAACACAACTGTTTTTAGACGCTCTACATAAGCTGCCAGGGGCTGCTTGCTGTCTTCCTCAAAGAAAAACTTAGCGTCTGCTAAACGGGCATTGAGCACCTTTTCGTTGCCTGCAGTCACTAAATCCAGCTGATTATCTGCTCCGTTGCGAACTCCGATAAACTTAGGCAGGAGATTCTGCGCTTGATCAAAGACAGGAAAATAACGCTGATGTTCCTTCATCGTTGTGATCAGCACTTCCACAGGTATCTCCAAATATTCCTCAGGGAAACTGCCTAAAAATGCTGTCGGATATTCAACTAAATTGGTAACCTCATCTAACAAAGCATCATCCGGTAATATTCTCCCATTAATTTGCGATGCTAAACCTGTAATCTGCTCTTGAATCATTTGCTTGCGCAGATTGTAGTCAGCAATAACATAAGCAGCCTTGAGAGTGTCTACATATTGATCTGGATGGGAGATGGTCACTGCTCCGTGAGACAGCTGCCGATGACCAAATGTGGTATTCCCTGAAACCACATTTTCAACAGCAAAGGAAACTATTTCCTCATTGAGAAGTGCCACAATCCACCGCAGCGGGCGGGCATATCTCAGTTCACAATCTCCCCAGCGCATATTCTTCGGAAACGAGATTGCAGTGATTACCTGCGGAACGATGTTACTTAGTACATCTTTTGTGGGCAGCCCTTTAACAAATTTATGCGCGAAAAGATACTCTGCATCCCCTAAAGTTTTAACAATTAAATCATTTATATCCACACCCTGGGAACGGGCAAAACCTTCGGCAGCTTTTGTCGGTTTTCCATCTTTAAAAGCAATGTTTTTTGGCGGTCCCTTAACCTCCAGAGCTAGATCTTCTTGTTTTTCAGCAATGCCGTTAACAATTACCGCCAGACGCCGGGGCGTACTAAAGATCTCAATGTCGGCAAATTTGATCCGTTCCTCAGTCAGCTTTTCATCCATCAACTCAGCCAGCTGGTTTGCCGCTGGAAGAATAAACCGTGCTGGCAGTTCTTCTAGACCAATTTCCAGCAGAAATTTCACGATCCTTTCACCTCCCGCTTCAGCATCGGAAAGCCAAGCTGCTCCCGTTCAGCAAGATAGCGCTGGGCCGCTAGGCGTGCAAGCGCCCGCACTCGTCCAATATATCCTGTTCGCTCAGTGACACTGATAGCATTTCTAGCATCAAGTAAGTTAAAAACATGAGAACACTTTAGTACATAATCATAGCCGGGCAACACCAACCCTAATTCGATTAGGCGCTTGGCTTCAGCTTCATACATATCAAATAAAGTAAACAAACCTTCAGCATCTGAGTAATCAAAATTATATTTGGAAAACTCCACTTCGTTTTGGTGAAAGACATCACCATAAGTAACACCATTAACCCACTCAAGATCAAAGATACTGTCCACACCTTGAATAAACATTGCCAGTCTTTCAAGACCGTATGTAATTTCAGCACACACCGGCTTAACATCAATACTTCCTACCTGCTGAAAATAGGTAAATTGGGTAATTTCCATGCCATCAAGCCAAACTTCCCAGCCTAAACCCCATGCCCCAAGGGTAGGCGATTCCCAATCATCTTCGACAAACCGGACATCATGATTGCGCAGCTGAATTCCCAGAGCTTCTAGACTGTTCAAATAGAGTTCCTGAACGTTGTCAGGAGATGGTTTAAGAATCACCTGAAACTGGTAATAATGCTGCACCCGATTGGGATTTTCGCCGTAGCGGCCATCGGCAGGACGCCGACAGGGCTGAACATACGCAACATTCCACGGCTCAGGTCCCAATGCCTTTAGGAAAGTTGCAGGAGCCATAGTTCCTGCCCCAACCTCAATATCATAAGGTTGATAGATAATGCAGTTTTGCTTGCTCCAATATTCCTGCAGTTTAAGAATAATTTCTTGAAAATTCATCACTTTTCACCCTCTCGAGCTAAATCAAAAATAAAAATAAACCTTTGTCCACACTCAGGGACGAAAGGTTTACTTCCGCGGTTCCACCCTGGTTGACCTTATCCTAAAAGATAAGATCCTCTTTCCAGAACCATAGCTCAAAAGCGCCTTCTCTGCATGATCACGCCCTAGCTCTCACCTACCCTAGGTTCTCTGTCCGCATCTGTGCAGATACTCCTCTTTCTCATCGCTGTTATGAAACTGCTCTCAATATAGCAAAATCTGTCAAAGCTGTCAAGGTGTGCCGCAGGCGGCAGCACACCAAATTTACTAACTTTCGTTCGGTGCCTGATCAAACTCTATTGAACATTTAGTGAGCAGGCAGGCAATTCCACCCAGCAGTGCCAACTTAGGAGCAATCACTGTTCCTATTACCCCGGCCGTAACCGGCAGTTCCATTATTACACGGTCATTAGCCTTAATCCGAATATTGGTGACATTGCCCTTGCGGATCAGCTGTTTAACTCTATCCACTACCTCNCTGCCCCGTACTTCCCAGACAGTCNTGGTAGACTGCTGATCATGGANAATCAAGGCTTCCATTACATCCCAATTACTGATTTCCAGTAACTCCCGCGCTTCAGCAAAATTAAGACCAGTACGTTCGCGGATCACATCAATTTTCTGCAGTTCTTCGTGGAGCAGCTCTGCTGTCATCTAGCTCGTCACCTCCGAATCGTAAGAATCATTTAAGGTCTGGATGAATTCTAATGAGCGCATCGGTTTATCCAGACGAAAGTCTATATATGCACGCATACACACTGCTAATTCTCTCAAACTCTGGTCTGAAGGATGGAGAATTGTTATTCGCGACCAGTCCCATTCTAGTACTCGTTTGATAAGTTCAACCGTACCTTTAGAAACTGCATGCACCGGACCTGCACTTGCTCTGCAGCGATTGCACACTACTCCTCCTTCGCGTGAAAAAAAAGCTTGTTCGGTAATTGGTGCACCACAACTGATACACCATTCCAGCTGAGGCTGATACCCTAATTGCTGCATAAATTTCAGTTCAAAACCCCGCAGGGCAAAACTAATTGCACCTGTATCGATCATTCTTAATGTATTACAAATCAAAGTAAATGTTGCCTCATTTGCTGCTTCAACTTCTACCATAACATCCACTAATTCGCACAAATACATAGCAGCTGCCATTTTTTCCAAATCATCCCGCAGGGGTTGATTGGAATTGATAATCTCACCTTGACTGAGTGTGTCCATGGACTTCCCTTCAAAAATTAAATAACGTCCATGGGTAAAAATTTGAGTTGGTCCCAGCAGGCGGTTGCGGGTGCGGCGGGCACCTCTAGCGGTTGCCACAACCTTGCCTCTGGCTTTTGTATACAGCGTAACTATTTTGTCTGCTTCACCCAAATTTCTGGTGCGCAGAATCACACCCTCAGTCTTGTACAAACATTTTTCATCCTCTCTCGGAGGCAACCTCATCCAATTCGATTTCTCCCTCTGCTTCAACCTCGCTACCAGGATCATTCACGTATTTATAGAGCAGATAGAGACCAATCGCACCGGTTTCCATGAACATGTTCCAAAAGACACTGCTGCTTGACACAGCAAGCCACCTCCCTCTGTTCAATATCCTACCCATCAGAGAAAAGGTTATGCTCGAAACAACTTTGCTTTCTACTGTTCATGAGGACAAGGTATGCCTAAATATTGGTATGCTAGATGAGTTACTACTCTACCGCGGCTGGTTCGCTGAAGAAAACCCAACTGCAGCAGGTATGGTTCGTAGACATCTTCTATTGTAGCTGCTTCTTCGCTGATAGCAGCGGCAATAGTATCTATGCCAACTGGACCTCCGTTAAAAACCTGAACAATTGTGGTTAAAAGTTTGCGGTCGATGTGGTCCAATCCGTACTGATCTACCTCAAAAAGGGTGAGGGCCTCTTGAGCCACTGCTTGGGTAATGTAATTGTCAGCCTTTACCTGAGCAAAATCCCGCACCCGGCGCAGCAGTCGGTTTGCTACCCGCGGCGTACCTCTAGCCCTTTTGGCAATTTCTACAGCACCAGCTTCATCGATCTTAACCCCAATAATGCGTGCAGAACGCTCTACAATCACTTTTAATTCAGAGGTAGTGTAAAATTCCAGCCGGTTAATCACTCCAAATCGGTCCCGGAGGGGTCCGGTTAACATTCCTGCTCTAGTAGTTGCTCCTACTAAGGTAAATTCCGGCAGTTCCAACCGCACCGAACGAGCACCAGGACCTTTTCCAATAATAATATCCACAACTCCATCTTCCATCGCGGGATAGAGAATCTCTTCTACTGTGCGGTTAAGCCGGTGAATTTCATCAATAAACAGGACATCTTTTGGTTCTAGGTTGGTCAAAATCGCAACCAAGTCACCTTGTCTTTCTATTGCCGGTCCAGATGTTGTATGGATACCGACCCCCATCTCATTAGCGATAATATAAGCTAAACTTGTTTTCCCCAATCCAGGAGGGCCATACAACAGAACATGATCCAGGGCTTCCCGCCGCTGTTTTGCTGCTGTAATAAAAAGCTCCATCTGCTGTTTTACCTTCTCCTGGCCGATGTATTCCGCTAATGATCGCGGTCGGAGTGTCAGATCTAGATCAAGATCCTCCGGGCGCTTCAAGCCGCTGATCAAACGTTCCATCTCCATCTATGCTCTCCCTCGCTTTCCAACAGAAGCCAGAGCAGTTTTCAACAAAACCTGCAGATCATCATTTTCGCCAATCTCTGCCTGGGCTGTACGAACCATGGTTTCTGCTTCACCATAACTAAAACCCAAAGCCAGCAGTGCAGATAATGCGTCTTGAAACACATCATTGGCGGTTGATACCGGTACTTCTGCACCGGCAGACGCTTCAGCAGCGAAATATGTATCCGCAAAGTCATCTTTCAACTCCAAAATTAACCGGTCAGCGGTCTTTTTACCAATGCCGTTAACTTTAGTTAAAGCACTGCGATCACCAAGGGCAATTGCAGCGACGAACTGATTTTTACTCATGGTTTTTAATATATTTAACGCTGTTTTGCAGCCCATTCCCGACACAGTAATAATCTTTTGAAACAGCTGCTTTTCATCTGCTGAAGCAAACCCGTATAAATCTATCCCATCATCTTTGACGTGCAGATGAGTATGCAGAACTACCTGATCAGGATTTTTGCTCACTAAGTTCAGGGCCGCTCCACTGACGCTCAGCTGATACCCAATTCCATTAACCTCTAAAATGATCACATTTTCATTTTGACTGATCAGCTTTCCCTTCAACAATGCAATCATAGGTGCTCTCTCCATCCTAGTCCATTATGCGCATGACAAATGCCCACCGCTAATGCATCAGCAACGTCATCTGGTTGGGGGATTTTCTCTAATCCCAGCAATAAACGAACCATATATCCAACCTGCTCTTTTGGTGCTCTACCTACCCCAGTTACAGACTGTTTTACCTGCAGGGGAGTATATTCTGCCACTGGCAGCCCCCGCTTAGCTGCAGCTAGTATAATAACTCCTCGAGCCTGTCCAACAGTTAATGCGGTAGAAACGTTGCGGTTAAAGAACAATTCTTCAATCGCCATGCAATCGGGACTATATTCATCAATCAGGTGCTGAACGCTATCATGGATTTGGACCAATCTCCGGTCCATACTCAGTTTCGCCGATGTGCGAATCGCTCCGTAACCTAATACCTTAAGCTTTCCACGGCGGTCTGTCTGAATTACCCCAAATCCGCTGATGGCAGTTCCAGGGTCTATTCCCAATATAATCATTGCAACACTTCCTTACCCATTCAACTTCGACATTTTTACAGAGAGTCCTCTGCCAGTAAAATCCAAAAAAATAAACTGCTTAACGCGATTAAGCAGTTCATAAAGGAAAATGCAGTCCTTCTAAAATCCTATATTTCTCTTTCTGGTCGGAAAACGGGATCCCTGCATGCAGATTTCTAATTTCAAATTCCGGTATTTTGTCGAGCGGGATATTAGTGGTTTCGATTAAGATTCCACCCTTGCCCGGTCGACCCTGAAAAATCGCAACATTACTGCCATAAATTCCAATGTAATATTCCTGAATATTGCTCTCCTCGACCTCGAGTTGATCTGCCTCTGCAATTTCAGGTTCCAAGAGATTATCACCAACTTGGTGGGCATTCTGACCAAAAAAGTTGGTTCGGTTAGTGAGCCACACGGTAAAGAAAAAGCTCGCCGCAAAACAAAATAGACCGGCAAAAACAATCACTAAACCTTTTCGCCCCATAGTATTCACCCCTTTTGTACATTATTTCCAGGGTGAAATACTATTATACTATAAAACACGGCCTAGAAGCGCCGTGTTTAGTCTGTTATCTCATAGTTAGTATATACCTGCTGCACATCATCTAACTCTTCCAATGCTTCGATTAACTTTTCAATTTTTTCGCTTTCTTCTTCCGAAATCGGAACAGAATTCTGAGGCACCATACTAACCTCTGCTACTAGAAACTCGTAACCAGCCTCAGCCAGAGCCTCCTTAACTTCTGAAAAGCTGCTGGGATCTGTTTCAATTTTAAAAACATCTGTTTCAGCCTCGATATCTTCAGCCCCAGCTTCGAGGGCAGCCATCATTAACTCGTCTTCGTCAATACTCTCATTTTTCTCAATAACAATTAGGCCTTTTTTATTAAACATCCAAGCAACACAGCCCGATTCACCAAGATTTCCACCATACTTACTTAACACATGTCTAACATCACCGGCAGTACGGTTGCGATTATCTGTCAGCACATCCATCATGATCGCAACACCATTCGGACCGTAGCCTTCATAGACAATTTCCTCGTAATTATCACCATCTTGACCGCCCACACCTCTAGCGATGGCGCGCTCGATATTATCGTTTGGCATGTTAACACTGCGTGCTTTGTCAATTGCCAGGCGCAGCCTAAAATTCATTTCAGGATCCGGCCCGCCTTCCTTAACAGCCACAGTTATCTGACGGGCCAGTTTGGTAAACATTTGGCCGCGCTTTGCGTCTTGGGCAGCTTTTCTATGCTTAATATTAGCCCACTTCGAATGTCCTGCCACATTCCCACTTCCTTTCCATCCATATTCTAGCACAGCTAGGCTCAATTGCCAATAGCGATCGCTTTAAACACACTAGCTAAACGGCGAATCGACTAGTGCTTGCCGAATGTAATACTGGAGAACAAAGTACAGTATTACCACAATGGCAATCGCAGCAAAGGGAGATAGAATTTGGGAAATGAGAATAAAGTCGTACAGTCCATGCATAACACTAGCATAGAGCAGTCCTTTGACCAGCAAAGCTGTTGGTTGTTCCGAGAATTTGGCTTGTCCACAAAACACACCAAATATTCCTGAAAAACAGGCATGGGCTAAGGACGCAATTAGGGCTCGAACTGGGGCAACACTTAAACCAAAGGTGAGGGAGTAAAGGACATTTTCCACCACCGAAAAGCCGATCCCTGCCGTAACCCCATAAATAATGCCATCGACTGACTCATTAAACTCATGGTGGCGGAATACAGCTAAATAAACAGCGAAAGCTTTTAAAAACTCTTCTCCTAAGCCAATAATTCCAAAAGCGGCGGCTGCCTGCAGCACCAGGGGCGCATCCGGCAGTACCCAAGTTTTAAACGGCAGCTCAATTAAGGCTGAAAAACCTACTGCAATTGCCCCTAACACGAAAGTTCTGATGAGCAGTGATACCGGCTCCCTTTCAAACCGGTCTTTGATACGAAAAAACCAGACCCACAGAATTCCAGGGAACAGTGATATCAGCACTAAAATAAGTAATCGCAATTTACCACTCCTAGTTCGTTTGTTTGGGTTTGCGCCGCATTACTATGCGTTCACCACTGTTCCAATGTACTGCCTGTTCCAAGCCGCAGGATTCACAAAGATAGGCATCTAGATAACCATTATATTCTGTACCAGCTATATTCTGCATAGATTGTTTGCAAACTGGACATTTAATCATTAACATCTACCCCCATGAGTATACTTCGCTTAGCTTAGCCAGGAGGGGCAGAACTATACTAGGTGAACTATACCAGCGCGGCAGCTGGAAAATGATTGGATCACAAGCAGGATTTTCCAAAGTTATCACGAAAGGTTTAAACCATAACTATTACTAATAAACTAAGGAGGATTCCTAGAATGAAAAAATTTGCTGATGTTCTGCGCAGTGGCGATTGGAAAAACGAAAAACATGTACCAACCATTATTGCCCCTGAAACCGCAAAAGCTGATGATGATATTACCATTACCGTTCATGTTGGTTCGGATATTCCCCACCCGAACACCACAGAACACCATATCCGCTGGATTAAAGTTTGCTTCCAGCCGGATAACGACAACTTTACCTATGAATTGGCAGATTTCCAATTTACAGCCCATGGCGAATCTGTAGCGGGACCCAATGAAGGCCCGGCATATACCGAACCGAAAGCTACTACAATTGTTAAGCTCAAATCTTCCGGAACGCTGATGGCCCTCGCCTACTGCAATATTCACGGCCTGTGGGAAAACTATCAGAGAATCGAGATAGAATAAACCCCATTTATTGCAAAAGACCTCACCATCGCTTAGGTGAGGTCTTTCCGCTTCGCAGTTGTTTCGATTACTGCAACAACTGCTGAAACTGCATCCGACAACTTACTTTCGGACATTGCTTTTAAATAGCGCGCTTTATCTCGTTCAAGCTGTTCAACTGCAGCAATTAACGAATCAGCAGTCAGCTGTTCTTCCTCAAGCACTAAACTAAAACCTTGTTCCGCAAAAGATCTAGCATTTAACACCTGGTCACCGCGGCTCGCTTGATGAGATAAAGGAATTAGTATATGAGGTTTTTTCAGCGCCAGCAGCTCAAACAGTGCATTCGCACCTGCTCGAGAAATCACCAGATCGGCTAAAGCAAAAATATCCGGCAGCTCTTGTTTAACATATTCCAGCTGCTGATAGCCGGGAAATTTAATGTCTGGATTTAAGTTCCCCTTCCCGCAGATATGAACAACCTGGTATTTGTTTAATAATTTTGGCAGGCTCTCTCTAACCGCTTGATTGATTCTCACTGCACCGAGACTGCCGCCAATAACCAGAATTACCGGTTTTCTATGATCAAAACCAAACTGCTTTCTAGCTCGTTGCGGATCTCCGTTAAATAGGCTTTTGCGAATTGGATTACCTGTTAAAGTGGCTTTTGCTTTCGGTACATATTTCATTGTTTCAGGAAAAGTTAAGCATAAATGAGCGGCNAGGGGCACTGCCAATTTATTTGCTAGGCCAGGAGTAAAGTCCGATTCGTGCAGAACTACAGGAATACCCAAGAGTTTGGCAGCTGCAGCCACCGGCAGTGATACAAAGCCGCCTTTGCTGAAAATAATCTTTGGTTTACTGCGGCGCAGAATCAAAAATGCGTCCCAAACGCCTTTGATTACCCGGAAGGGATCGATAAAATTCTGCAGATCGAAATAACGCCGCAGTTTGCCAGCACTGATAGGATGATAAGGTACCAAATCGCCAATTAACTGCCGCTCTATGCCATTATGAGTACCGATGTACTCAACTATCCAACCTCGTTTCTGCAGTTCAGGAATTATCGCCAAATTAGGGGTGACATGACCAGCAGACCCGCCACCGGTTAAAATAATCTTTTGCATAACGCAGCCTCCTCATCCTAATCTTACTAGAATCTAGGCAGGAAATTCAACTACTTAAGCGAACGATTTCTTTAAGAAGGGGGGATTCCCGACTGGTGAAAAAAAGCTTAGAAGATCATCTTGGTGATATTATTCAAAAAGCACGGCAGGGTTTAGGAATCTCCGCAGAGTTTTTGATCCAAAATCTTGATCTAACCGCAGCACAGTTGAGCGCTCTTGAAGCATATCAGTGGATCCCTGATCAAGAAGTAATCGATCTGATAGCCTCATATCTAGAGCTGGACCCACATAAACTGAAGCAGCATGCTAAAGTAATTGAGCTCCCTGCCCCCACTGTGATTAATACTGATGGCATTATCGCTTGTGTACTCTACGGAGAAACGAACGAAGCTAACTGCTACATTGCTGAAATCAAGCAGGCAAACGCTGTCATTATCGTTGATCCAGGAATTCAATATGATCGGATCTGCAATATAATCTCCAAAATCGGGGTTCAGCCTACAGCTGTACTCCTAACTCATGAGCATTACGACCATACACGCAGTTTACATTTAATCAGCGATATGTATCAATGTCCAGTGTTTCCCTATTCCATCAGCAAGGAGCAGCTTTTGCACNGGATTCCACAGTTGGAGATTTGGGATACCCCAGGACACACGAACGACAGCAGGTGCTATCTTCTGCCTGAAATAGTTTTTGTTGGCGATCTGTTGTTTGCTGGCTCAGTTGGTAGAGCTGCTTGTTCCCATTGGCAAAAGCATTTAAACTCTGTACAGAGGATCCTAGCTCTGNCAGAAACTACAACAATCTGTCCGGGACACGGACCTGTAACTGCGGTAGCTGTAGAAAGAAAAATAAATCCATTTGTGAGGGATGTGAATGGTTGATATAACCGAAATATTTACTAATCTGGATCGTAAGTTTCGCATCGGCGTCGAACCATTCTCAATAGACCAAAAGACTTACTCCCGCCTTATCAAACTGGGACCGATCTTATTACAATTCTATCACGCAGTCAACGAACTTTATGACTTAAGTTTACGCGGCCATTATCCAAGTTGGATTCATGAATACCTCGATGCAGGCAAAACTGAGCGCGTAATCGATTACGGACGCATGCGCCGCTTTAAAAACGATCTGCCTTTTATTATCCGTCCAGACGTGATTCTTACTGATGAAGGATTTATCATTTCAGAATTGGATTCGGTTCCTGGCGGATTTGGAATGCTAGCAGAGCTGTCACAATATTATGCCGAAGCAGGATTTAACCTGATCGGTGGCAGAGACGGCATTATAACGAATTTTGCCAAGGCCATCAAGCAGCTTTCCGGGCAGGCTGATCCTGTTCTGGCAATTGTAGTGTCAGCGGAATCACAAGATTATTTCGGCGAGATGAAGTGGATGGCTGATGCCTTAACCGCATTTGGCTTAACAGCTTATGCGGTCGCTCCAGAGGAAATCAGCTTCGCAGAAACCGGCTTGTATCTGGAGCGCTCCAACGGACGCCAAAAAATTGATGTTATTTACCGTTTCTTCGAATTATTCGATTTAAAGAACATCCCTAAGATGGATCTGCTGCTCTATGCTGTGCGCAAGCAAACGGTAGTAATAACTCCACCATTGAAAAGCTATCTCGAAGAGAAACTGCTGTTTGCCCTTCTCCATCATCCTGTTTTAGCAGAATTCTGGACTGCAAAACTTGGAGAAAGCGGCTATCACACGCTGTTGGAGGTTATGCCCCCTACCTGGATTATGGACAATCGACCGCTGCCGCCCCACGCAGTGATCCCCAACCTTCAAATAGGGCGTGTACCGGTCACCGATTGGCAGCAGTTGAAGCAGGCCACTAAACGCCAGCGTGAAATGGTAATCAAGATCTCAGGTTTTTCTGAACTTTCCTGGGGCAGCCAGGGAGTGTGCATTGGGCATGATGTATCAAGTAAGGTATGGTCAGACACTATTGATCACGCCCTTGACAGTTTTCCTCACAACCCATATATTCTGCAGAAATTTTACAAAGGAAAGCGCGTAAGTGCTAGCTATTATGATCTCGATTCTAAAGCACCAAAGTTGATTGAAGGACGGGCTCGGCTCTGTCCATACTACATGGTTCATCAAGACCAAGTTCAGCTAGCTGGTGTGCTAGCAACAATATGTCCCCTTGACAAAAAGTTAATTCATGGCATGGTGGATGCGGTTATGGTGCCAACCATGGTTAAATGGGAGTGACGCTTAGTGTACACACACGAAACTGACTGGCAGGATTGGCGGTGGCAGTTTAGAAACCGGCTGAGAACTGAAGCTGAATTCAGTAAGCTTGTAGAGCTGACTGATGCAGAAAAACAAGCCCTGAGAAACCCCAATTTTGCTGTTGCAGTTACCCCATACTTTGCCAGTTTGATTGACAAAAATGATCCTAACTGCCCTATCAGGCGGCAAGCAGTACCGGTGAGCGAGGAATCTGTTCGAAAAGGTCTACCTGATCCACTAGCAGAAGAAGAAATGTCACCTGTAGAAAATCTAATTCACCGCTACCCCGATCGAGTACTACTGATCGCCACCGAAACCTGCAATATGTACTGCCGCCACTGTACCCGGAGGCGCAGAGTTGGGTTTAAAAAAAAAGCGATATCCCAGGAAAAGTTGAATAATGCAGTGAAATATATTCGTGACAATCCCAACATACGAGATGTACTGATCAGTGGAGGGGATCCGTTAACTTTAAGTGATTCAGCGCTCGAAAAAATTATTGCGGCTGTTCGATCTGTAGCACACGTTCAGATTATCCGCATCGGAACTAGAGCACCAGCTGTTAATCCCTTTAGGATCACTCCTGAGCTGGTGAACATGCTGAAAAAGTATCATCCGCTGTGGGTCAATGTCCAATTCAATCATCCACGAGAAATAACAGCTGAAGCAAGTCGAGCCTGTGCTCTCCTGGCAGACGCTGGCATACCTCTAGGTAATCAGACTGTGCTGCTTCGGGGTATTAACGACTCGGTGGCAATTCAAAAGGAACTGGTTCATAAATTGGTGCAAATTCGAATTCGACCTTACTATCTTTACCAGTGCGACATAGCAGAAGGAATTGAGCATTTCCGCACTCCGGTTTCCCTTGGAATTGAAATTATGGAACAGCTGCGCGGACATACCTCCGGCTTTGCAATCCCTACCTTTGTTGTAGACGCACCCGGCGGTGGCGGCAAAGTTCCGATCCTGCCCCAATACCTAATTTGTCAAACACCGGAAAAGATTGTGGTGCGCAACTATGAAGGCAGGATTTTTACCTACCCGGAACCAAATCATAAACGAAAAGAGGAATGATACATGGATCCAATTGCTTTCTCAATCGGCGGTATCAATATCCATTGGTACGGCATTTTAGTAGCTGCAGCATTTCTGATAGGCTATTTACTTACCCTCAGAAACACGCGGCGCTATGGTTTAGATGAAGATGCTGTTCAGGATTTGCTCTTTAAACTTTGCATTGCAGTAATTGTAGGTGCGAGATTNGGTGTAATTGTGGTTAACCTAGATTATTACCTAAACAATCCTTTAGAAATGTTTACNCGGGCTGGANTGGGGTCCCATGGAGCAATTATTACCGCAATGATCTTAGGCTATTACTGGACGAAGAAAGCAAACCTACCGTACTGGACTTTAGCTGATGCGATCGCTCCCGGGATTACAGTAGGTCATATCTTTGTCAGGTTAGGTAACTTTATTAATGGAGAGCTGTACGGTTCCCCTACCAATCTCCCTTGGGGAATTGAGTTTCCCTACAGCGGTGGACCAGTCCATCCTGCACAGCTCTACGAAATGTTTACATCGATAATACTTCTACCTTTCGCCTTGAGATGGGCCAAAAGTCCAAAATATCCAGGCTATGCCTTTTTCCGGGTAATGCTTGCCCATTCGATAGTGCGGCTGCTGATCGATTTTATCAGGCAGCACAGTCCATTAATTGGACCATTTGTGCTCACCCAACTTCTGGCAATCGGATTTATCCTTCTTACCCTATTCCTAATTATACGTAGCGAAAAACAGCATAAGTAATCTTGAGCCTGTGCAGTGGCTGCACAGGCTCGTTACTTAAAGTTCAGTCTTCAGTCCGATCTTTAAACCATCTAGAGCAGGTTCAAACAAGGGGAAAAGGTATGTATAATAATATTAAAAGATCATAAATAAAGGATGATGGTTGTGGATAGAACTAGATACTTTGCAGTTATTTTAATTTTCCTGGGAGCTGCAGGATTGATTATCAACTTGGATCTNTTTTCCTTTTCCCGCGGCCTAATGAAGCTGCTGGCATTAACGATTGCGGNCTTATCTCTCTACCAACTTTACGATTCGCTATCTAGATATCAGCGTGGACATAACTCAAATCTCTTTGAGATCATGGTTTATTCTATCATTTCTTTAATCTGTTTAGCGTTTGCTTTCAGGGGATCGTTGTTAATCTCCTACTGGAACATGATTTGGCCGATCGGTTTAATAGTTCTCGGGATAATCACTTATCTCTACTTAAAGGAAAACCCAGAGGTTATGGATTTCGTCCTGNTGCGCAAATCACCTTATGACGCCAGTAATGGTTTAACCAGCTGGGAACCAAAAAATCCAATCGTTAGAGCACTTATTGCAATCATTGTTACAGTATTTACTTTAGGTATTGTATTCTTCACTATATTTGGTGCAGTAACGCCAATATTAGCAGTAGTGTTCTTGATTGTTGGTGGTGTTCTGTTTTTTACCCTAGGGATAACATTTCTTGCGGTTATAATCCCCCTTGCAATTATTCTATCGCCAGTAATCTTTATAATTTGGCTGCTGTCATTGATTTTCTAGACTAAATCAGCTCGCCCGCTGTACTGTAAAACGGCGGGCAATATTTTACATTTCCAGATATGCCGTTAAGACTGCCCTCAACTAATTCTAGAGCCATTAAATGGGGGTTATATTCATCCTCCAGGGCAATCTTCCAGTTAGCAGCAGGCTGGAAGCCAAATCTTTGGTAATAATTGGGATCCCCCAACACAATAATTGACTTAAATCCAGCGTCTTTAGCAAGATTAACGGCTGCCTGCACAAGTTTCGTTCCGATCCCCTGGCGTTGGTAATCCTTGTGGACAGCCAAAGGTGCCAAAGCAAGGCTTCCATATTTCACCCCGTTACAATCGATAATCCACATAGGGGTCAACATGATGTGCCCTACGATTAGACAATTATATGCTGCCACTAAAGCCAGCTCAGGTAGATAAAACAAACTGGACCTGATTCTTTCTACCAGCATCCACTCATTAAATTCGGGATCATAGTCGTCTCGATAAAATGCACTCTGTAAAACCTCGGTAACTTTGGCGAAATCTTCCGGGGTTTCTGTTCTGATTAAGCATTCCATTGTAATGCACCTTTCAATTCCAAATAACTTAATTTGTTCTTACTTCCTCTTCTTACGTAGAGC